>Ga0307470_10001235_pt1 | contig 10262 bp, 10 predicted proteins | sample atmos_gasesAM3C__FD_204565 | JGI IMG/M metagenome (GOLD analysis project Ga0307470, IMG submission 204565) | Hardwood forest soil microbial communities from Morgan-Monroe State Forest, Indiana, United States - atmos_gasesAM3C_05 | ecosystem: Environmental > Terrestrial > Soil > Temperate forest... | reverse complement strand
TCAAATGCACGCGCGTTAGCGGCGCTAGGCTTAGAATATCTGCACGTCGTCGATCTCGACGCGGCGTTTGCCGGCAAGCCGGTCAACGTCGCCGCGGTCGAGCGCATCATCGAAGCAGCCAATATGCCCCTGCAGCTCGGCGGCGGGATTCGCACCATCGCGTCGATCGAGGCTTGGCTCGATCGGGGCGTCAGCCGCGTCATCATCGGCACCGCCGCGGTGCGCGAGCCGAAGCTCGTGACCGAGGCAGCGAGGCTTTATCCGGGCCGCGTTGCTGTCGCGCTTGATGCGCGCGACGGCAAGGTGGCGGTCGCGGGATGGGCGGAAACGTCGGAGCTCGGCGCCTTCGATGTTGCGCGACGGTTCGAGGACGCGGGGATCGCGGCCTTGATCTACACCGACGTCGCTCGCGACGGCATGCTTACCGGCCTCAATCTCGATGCGGCCATTGCACTCGCCGAGGCGGTTAAGATCCCGGTCGTTGTCTCGGGCGGGCTGGCCTCGATTGCGGACGTTGCGGCGCTATTACAGCCGCGCGCCAGAAAGCTCGCCGGCGCCATTGCCGGCCGCGCGCTCTATGACGGGCGGCTCGATCCAGCCGAAGCGCTGCGGCTCATGCGGTCGGCACGAGCGAGCACGTGAGCGCATGTTCAAGGTTCGCGTCATTCCCTGTCTCGACGTGAAGGACGGCCGCGTCGTCAAGGGCGTCAAATTTCTCGACTTGCGCGACGCCGGCGATCCGGTCGCGGCGGCGATCGCCTATGACGCGGCTGGCGCCGACGAGCTCACGTTCCTCGATATCACGGCGAGCCACGAGAATCGCGGGATCATCTTGGACGTGGTGCGGCGCACGGCCGAGGCCTGCTTCATGCCGCTCACCGTGGGCGGCGGCGTGCGCACGGTCGAGGATATCCGCACCCTGCTCGCGTCTGGCGCCGACAAGGTGTCAATCAACACCGCAGCCGTCGTCCGCCGCGCATTCGTAAAGGAGGCAGCAGAAAAATTCGGCGACCAGTGCATTGTCGTGGCGATCGACGCCAAGCGCGTGTCGAAGCCGGGAGAAGACGAGCGCTGGGAAATCTTCACTCATGGCGGCCGCAATCCCACGGGCCTGGATGCCATCGACTACGCGCGCGAGGTCGCAGCGCTCGGCGCAGGTGAAATCCTACTGACCTCCATGGATCGCGACGGCACCAAGCAGGGCTTCGACATAGCGCTCACCCGCGCCATCGCTGATGCGGTACCGGTGCCGGTCATCGCTTCGGGAGGAGTGGGCACGTTGGAGCACCTTGTGGAGGGGATCCGCGATGGCCACGCCACCGCGGTCCTTGCCGCCTCGATCTTTCACTTCGGCGAGTACAGCATCTCCGAGGCGAAGCGGTACATGGCTCGTGCCGGGTTACCGATGCGGCTCGATCCTTAGCTCCGCTCGGCCGCTGCCCAACGCAGCGCGGGCTCGAGCCGATCGTTGCCCCAGAACAATTCGCCGTCGGCGGTGGTGAAGCTCGGCGCGCCGAAGACGCCGAGCCGCTGGGCCTCTTCGGTTTGCGCGCGCAGCCGCGCCTTGATGGCATCCGACTGGGCTGCCGCGAGTACCGGCTCGGAGTCGACGTCAAGCTTCGCCAGCACGTCGGCGAGAACCGCGGCATCGTCGATGCGGCGTCCGTGCGCGAACTCCGCGCGGAACAGCGTACGGCAAAACTCTTCGCCCCATGCCTGATCCAGGGCGACGAGCGCCACGCGCGCCGCCAATAGACTGTTCTGCGGAAAGTGATCGGGACGGCGGAAGGGCAGCCGAAGGTCCGCGCACGAGCGCTCGAGATCGCGCCACATGTTGCGTCCCTTGGCCGGGTAGAGATTGAACGGCGAGGTGGTCCAACCTTGTGCCTTAAAAATCGCCCCGAGCAGGAACGGGCGGAAACGCACGCGAACGCTCGCCTCTTCCGCAAGCGGCGCGATCCGCATGGCCGCGAGGTAAGAATAGGTCGAGGCAAAATCGAACCAGAAATCGAGGGCGGGCGCAGCCATGCAGATATGCTAGTCCGCTGGGGCCGATTGTGAAGCGAACACCTCTGTTCGCGCCCGCCTTGCCGTCGATTTGCGCGCAGTTCGGGGTGGGCGCGATTTGCCGTGGCAGTTGGAGATGCTATGCCAGGGCGGAGCAAAGCCGATGTCCAACTTCACCATCCACGACCTTGAAAAGCGCGTGCGAGAGCGGGCGAAAGCGAGCGCCCATGCATCCTATACGCGTAAGCTCCTCGACCAGGGCGTGGTGCATTGCGCCAAGAAGCTTGGCGAAGAGGCCATCGAGACCGTGCTGGCCGCGGTCGAGGAGGATCGCCCGCGCTTGATCGCCGAAGCCGCCGACCTCATCTACCATCTGCTGGTCGTGCTCGAGGCGCGCGGGATCACGCTGGCGGACGTCGAGGCAAAGCTCGCCGAGCGCACGCGCCAGTCGGGACTGACCGAAAAGGCATCGCGCGAGCACGGCTGAGCAGGGCGATGGAGCAACGTACCGAGGACGGCCTCTCACCCTACCGCATCTTCTCGCGGGCGGAGTGGGCTGAAAAGCGCGCCGACACGCCGATGACGCTGAAGTCGGACGAGGTGACGCGGCTGCGCTCGCTGCACGATCGCCTCGACATGACCGAGGTCGAGGAAATTTATCTGCCGCTCTCGCGCCTGCTCTCGCTCTACGTCGCGGCGACGCAGCGCCTGTTTCGGGCGCAGCAGAACTTCCTCGGCACCGAGGATGCCAAGGTGCCTTTCATCATCGGGGTGGGGGGCTCCGTGGCGGTGGGCAAGTCCACGACCGCGCGCGTGTTGCAGGCATTGCTGGCGCGTTGGCCCAACGTCCCTAAGGTGGACCTCGTCACCACCGACGGCTTTCTCTACCCGAACGCCATCCTCGAGCGCGAAGAGCTGATGGAGAAGAAGGGGTTTCCGGAAAGCTACGACCTGCCGGCGCTGCTGCGCTTTCTCTCCGACATCAAGGCCGGACGGCGCCCCGTGCGTGCGCCGGTCTATTCCCATCTCACCTACGACGTCACGCCCAATCAATGGATCGAGATCGACCGGCCCGAGATTCTCATCGTCGAGGGCCTCAACGTGCTGCAGGCCGGCACTCCCCCGAAAGGCGGCAAAGCGATCCCGTACGTGTCTGACTTCTTCGATTTTTCGATCTATCTCGATGCTGGGGAAGGCGTGTTGCAGGGCTGGTACGTGGATCGATTTCTGACATTGCGCGGCACCGCATTCCGCGATCCGAAATCCTACTTTCACCGCTTTGCGACATTGTCGGATGCCGAGGCGGTCGAGACCGCGACCTCGATTTGGCGGCGCATCAATCTCGTCAATCTGCGCGAGAACATCTTGCCCACCCGGCAGCGTGCCGACCTCATCTTGACCAAGGTCGAGAGCCATCTGGTCGAAGCGGTGGCGCTGCGGCGACTGTGAACACGTGTGGTCTTTACGCCGCGCCGTACACCTCACACCCTGCCATGCTCGATGTAATCAAACAGCTTGGCTTCGATACGGATTGTTACGGTAATGCTCATTGGTCAGAACCGAGCGAAGCAATCGATGAACAACACAGTCGGATTGAGATAGCATGAGGCCCGTGCGGCAAAACGCTATCGGCCATGCGCCGCGTCGCCACCATCCATCGCGATATCGTCAGGGAGACCGATCATGAAAAAGCTCGGCATGCTTGGAATTATCGGCGGTGCCGCCTTGTTGACTGTGGCGCCCTTTTCGCTGCAATGGTCGCAAGATGAAGTATTTCTTTCGCTTAACAGCGTTAATGCCCAAACAGAAGAGCAAGAGCCAATAACTGCGACCCGCATTGCGGGCGTCCGTCGAAAGGTCCACCGCAGGACATACCGCCACGCGGCTTATGCTGTCACAGCGGCTGCAGTGGCCGGATACGGCTATGGCTCCTATTACGGCTATACCTCTTCGTTCTATTCCAGCTACTACGCCCCGAGGCCGTACTGGAGCTATTACAGGCCCGTAAGCTCCTCCGTGCGTGCTGTCTCTTGGCCCTATCCCCCATCCCGCTACAGCTATTACCTGCCACCCTTCGCGAGCGTAAGCTCCTACGACGAATATCGAGTTAGACGATGATTCCGGTGCGCCGGATGATGCCTGACGTGGCGGTGCGGCGGCTGTGAACGCGTCTCGTCTTCACGCCGCGCGACGCACCTCGTCGACGAGCGCACGATAGGACAACGCCTCGGCGAGATGCACGCGCGCCACTTTGTCCGCGCCGTCGAGATCGGCGAGCGTGCGCGCCACGCGCAGCACGCGATGATAGCCGCGCGCCGAGAGCCGCATGGCGTCGGCGGCGTCACGCAACAGCGCAAGTCCGTTTGCGTCCGGCCGCGCCACCTCTTCGAGCAACGGGCCGTGTGCGTCCGCGTTGGTGCGCAACTGCGGCAGACCGAGCGTTGCGTAGCGCTCGGCCTGCATTGTGCGGGCGCGCGAAACCCGCGCTGCCACCTCGCGGCTTCCTTCCGCCGGCGGCGGTAAGATCAGATCGGCGGCGGTCACCGCCGGCACCTCGATGTGCAGGTCGATGCGGTCGATGAGCGGGCCTGACAGGCGCCCCTGATACTCGGCGGCGCAGCGCGCATTGGCGCCGCGCTTGCAGGCGAATCCTGGTTCGCTGGCGCGACCGCAGCGGCACGGATTCATGGCGCCGACAAGCATGAAACGCGCGGGATAGGTCACGCGATGGTTCGCTCGGGCAATCGCAACCTGGCCGATTTCGAGCGGTTGGCGCAACGAGTCGAGCACCTGCGGTTGGAATTCGGGCAGCTCGTCGAGGAAGAGCACGCCGTGATGCGCGAGCGAAATTTCGCCGGGTCGCGCGCGCAGTCCGCCGCCGACCAGCGCCGCCATGGTGGCGGAATGATGCGGCGCGCGGAACGGCCGGCGATCGGTGAGGGCGCCGCCCTCGATCTCGCCGGCAACCGAAGCGATCATTGAGACTTCGAGGAGTTCCGCCGGCGTCAGCGGCGGCAGGATGGTCGGCAATCGCGCGGCCAACATCGACTTGCCGGCGGGCGGTCCGACCATGAGGAGATTATGGCCGCCGGCGGCGGCGACCTCGAGGGCGCGCTTGGCGCTCTCCTGGCCCTTGATGTCGTTGAGATCGACGAGCGCGTCGGATGCTTCGCGCACCTTCGGCTGCGGGCGGGCGAGCACTTGCGTGCCGCGGAAATGGTTCGCGAGCTGGATCAGCGAGGCAGCAGCGACGATCTCCATTTCGGGGCTGGCCCAGGCGGCTTCGGCGCCGCACGTGGCGGGGCAGATGAGCCCTTCGCCGCGCGCGTTGGCGCCGATCGCGGCCGGCAGCACGCCAGCCACCGCGGCGATCGAGCCGTCGAGGCCGAGTTCGCCCAGCACCGTAAAACCGGACAGCGCATCGGCCGGAATGGCGCCGATCGCCGCCATCAGGCCCAGCGCAATCGGCAGATCGTAATGGCTGCCTTCCTTCGGCAGGTCAGCGGGAGCGAGGTTGACCGTGATGCGGCGAGCGGGCAGCGCCAAGCCGGAGGCGACCAGCGCCGCGCGCACCCTCTCGCGGGCCTCTGACACCGCCTTGTCGGGCAGTCCCACGACGTGAAATGCAGGAAGTCCCGGCGCAACCTGAACCTGAACATCGACGGCGCGCGCCTCGATGCCCTCGAACGCCACGGTAGCGACGCGCTGGACACGGGAAAAAATAGCGGAAAATCGCATCAGCAGCAAGAACAATCCGAGAACATAGCTGCCAATGACCCTGTGGTACAAAGCTGTCCGCGCGGCTGTTGGGCGGTTTCGGATGGGAAGTGATTGGATGTCGAGAGCTTGGGTGGCGGTAGGCGTCCTCGCGCTCCCGTGGGCGGCGGGAGGGGTCGATGGGTGGTCCGTCAGGGCGAGCTTTGCGCAAGAGGCGACGCCGGCGCAGCAGATCTGGACCGTTCCGGAAATCGGCGCGCTGCCGAATAACGACTACGGGCGCCTGGTGCGGCGTGGGCGCGACCTCATCACCGCGACTTACGCCCATATCGGCCCTGAGGTGCCCGATCGCGCGAAGCGGTTTGCCGGCAATAATCTCGCCTGCGGCAATTGCCACCTTCAGGCCGGAACGAAGAAGTTTGGCATCCCGCTCTTCGGATTATTGGAAAAGTATCCGCGCTACAGCGCCCGCTCCGGCTCGCCGATTACCATCGAGGACCGTTTCAACGCCTGCATGACCCGCAGCATGAACGGACGGCCGTTACCGGTGAGCTCTCCGGAAATGCAGGCGATGGTGGCCTATATCAAATTCCTGTCGACCGGCGTTTCGCCCGGGCAGCTGGTGCCGGGCTTGGGCACCGGGAACATGCCGGAGCTTGATCGCCCAGCCGATCCCGCGCGCGGCGAGGCGGGCTACGCCAATGCCTGCGTCGTGTGTCACGGCCCCGATGGCGCCGGCATTCGTCGCAGCCTGCCGACAACGGATCTCGGCTACATGATGCCTCCGCTCTGGGGCAACGACAGCTTCAACGACGGCGCCGGAATGGCGCGCCTCATCACGGCGGCAAATTTTCTCCACTTCAACATGCCGCATGGGGTCGACTACCTGAACCCGCAGCTTTCGCCCGAACAAGCGTGGGATATTGCGGCCTATGTCGTCTCCCGGCCGCGGCCGCACAAAGCCGGCCTCGAGAAGGACTTTCCCGATCTTCTGGAAAAGCCGGTCGATGCGCCCTATGGCCCCTATGCGGACGGCTTTAGCGAGCAGCAGCACAAATACGGGCCGTTCGCGCCGATTCGCGCCGCCATCGCGAAGCTCAAGGCGGAACAGAAGGGCGCGCCTGCGCCGCGCTGATGCCGTCAGGCGCGTGGCGGCGCCTCATGCGGTGTCGGTATTTACGCTTGTCGCTTGGCTTCGATCTTATCCCAGATCAGTGCGGCTGCGTCCGGTCCACCGAGGTCCTTCACGGCGCGAATGCCGGTCGGCGAGGTGACGTTGATCTCGGTGAGATAGCCGCCGATCACGTCGATGCCGACGAAGAGGAGCCCACGCTCGCGCAAGGGCCTAGCGATGCGAGCACAGATCTCGCGGTCGCGCGCCGAGAGCTCCGTTTCCTTCGGAATGCCACCGCGGACCATGTTGGACCGCAAATCGTCGGGCGCGGGCACCCGGTTCACTGCTCCCGCGAACTCACCGTCGACCAGGAGGATGCGCTTGTCGCCATCTTTCACGGCGGGCAAGAACTTCTGTACCACCCATTGCTCGCGGAAAGTCACGGCAAAGAGGTCGTAGAGCGATCCAAAGTTGAGATCTTCCTTCGCCAACCGAAACACCGCCTCGCCGCCCTTGCCGTAGAGCGGCTTCATCACGATGTCGCCATGCTCCTCGCGGAACGCCTTGATTTCCGTGAGGTCGCGGGTGATCAGCGTCGGAGGCATGAGATCGGGAAATTCCATCACGAACATTTTTTCCGGCGCATTGCGCACTGCCAGCGGATCATTGACGACCAGCGTGCCGGGATGGATGCGTTCGAGCAGATGGGTGCTCGTGATATAGGCAAGGTCGAAGGGCGGATCCTGGCGCAGCAAGATCACATCGAATTCAGCAAGCTCCGTGCGGCGGGGCTCGCCCAGCGTGAAATGATCGCCCTGCCGGTCGCGCACCTTGAGCGGCCGCACGGCGGCCATCAGCTTCGCGCCCCGCAGCGCCAGCCGGTCCGGGGTGTAATAGGCGATGGAATGCCCGCGTTGTTGCGCTTCGAGCAGCAGCGCAAAGGTGGAGTCCCCGCGGATATTGATCCGCTCGATGGGGTCCATTTGAACGGCAACATTGAGAGTCATCGTCGCCCCGAAGATCTATTTTGGTAGCGCACGCGATCGCCCGATTGCATCAGCCGGTGGCTTCGAAAGCGGAGGTGATATGCCGTGGAATCCGGCCCGGCGCCACCAAGATGGCGTCGAAGCGGATATCGCGGATACGGCTGTCGGCATAGCGGGCCAGCCATGCTTCGGCGGCGGCGGCGATGCGCAAGCGCTGGCGGTCGGTGACCGACCAGGCCGCATCGTCGAATCTTTCGCGCGCCTTGACCTCGACAAAGACCAACAGGGTTCGGCGGCGGGCGATGATATCGATTTCCCCGACCGGGCTCTTCCAACGCCGAGCGAGAATGCGAAAGCCTTTGGCGACGAGAAACGCTGCCGCGCGGCTCTCGGCGGAAATGCCGGTTCGGAACGCGATCTGGCGCTCGGGACGCGGAGCTTGGATCGGACTTGCGCGCGGCCGCTCATCGGCCATGGCCGCGCTCCTTATCGAGTGCGAGAGCACGTTGGTAGACGTCGCGGCGCGGGGTCCCGGTGACGGCGGCGACCTCGGCCACTGCCTCCTTGACCGAAACACGGTCGAGCGCTTGGCGGAGCAAGGAGTCGAGATCGATCGCAGTCACCTCAGCCTGGCGGTCGGGCGGTGCTACGACGATCACCATCTCGCCACGCAGCTCGCTGGCTTGCGACGCCTCCTGCGCAAGCGTCACGAGATCACCGCGCCGCACCTCTTCGTGGAGTTTGGTGAGTTCGCGACAGAGCGCGGCCTCGCGCGCACCAAAACCGGCGGCAAGGTCGGCGAGCGACGCCGCGATGCGTGCGCCGGTCTCGAACAGGACGAGCGTCGCCGGGATGCGCTTGAGTTCGGCGATGCGCGCGCGCCGTGCTGCTTCCTTTGCCGGCAAGAAACCCTCGAAGAAAAATCGGTCGCTCGGCAGCCCGCTCAGCGTCAGCGCCGCGAGCACGGCGGAGGGTCCTGGCACCGCGGTCACGCTTGCGCCCGCCGCCCGTGCTTCCCGAACGAGCTTGTAACCGGGATCGGACACGAGCGGTGTCCCGGCGTCCGAGACCAGCGCGATGGCGGCGCCTCCGCCGAGGCGAGCGAGGAGCCTCGGACGCGCCTGCGCCGCATTGTGCTCGTGATACGCGCTGAGCGGAGTGGCGATGCCATAACGGTCGAGAAGCTTGCGGGTGACGCGGGTGTCCTCGCATGCGACCAGGTCGGCGGCGGCGAGAACCTCCAGCGCGCGCACGGTGACGTCGCGTAAATTGCCGATCGGAGTGGCGACCAGATAAAGCCCGGCCGGCAGCGGCGGCGCGGCGGTGGGGCGGCCGTCGAGAAGATAGTGCCGACCGGCGGGGTCGCTGACCGGGCGTAGGCCAGGGGCGGCGGGTGCGGTCGTCCTCATCTCGCTTAGTTTAGCGGCGGCACCTCGCCGCGTCATGGCCGGTGTAAAAATCACTTCTTTTTCACTTGGTTAACCATTCACCGACAAAATGCCCGATTGCCGGCGTGGGGTGGCGTCGACAATCTCGGTCGTCGGCGAGGAGACCTCCCATGTTAGGAGGACGGCAGGCCTGGGGCTCGCGGCCTGCGCGCGCTTGTTCTGCGTGGCTTGCCGCGCTCGCATCGATCGGCCTGCTGGCGGGCTGCTCGGGAAACCTTCCCGATTTGGCCTCCTCGCCAGGCGCGCCGCAGCAGCCCACGACCAATATCGGCGAAGGCAAGGTCAAGGCGGGTCTGATCCTGCCATTGTCCGCGAGCGGTAACGCCACGGTCGCGGCGCAATCCATGCGCAACGCCGCCGAGATGGCGCTCGCGGAGTTCAACAATCCTGATCTCCAGCTGTTGGTGAAGGACGATGGCGGCAGCGCCCCCGGCGCGCAGCAGGCAGCGCAACAGGCCCTCGACGAAGGGGCGGAGATCATTCTGGGCCCGCTGTTTGCGCTCACCGTCGGTCCGGTCGGACGTGCAGCACGCGCCCGCGGCGTGCCGGTGATCGCGTTCTCGACTGACACTAATGTCGCGGCGCGTGGCGTCTATCTGCTCAGCTTTCTGCCTGAAGCCGATGTCGAACGCATCATCGGCTATGCCGCGAGTCAGGGCCGTCGCTCGTTCGCGGCGCTTGTTCCGGACAATGCCTATGGCAGCGTGGCGGAAGCGGCGTTCAAACAGGCGGTGGGGCGCGCCGGCGGGCGCGTCATCGCGCTTGAGCGTTACCCGCTCGATCGGGCGCAGATGCAGACGCCGGTTCGCAATGTCGCCCAGGCCGCGAGCCAGGCGGACGCCATCTTCGTGCCGGACGGAACGGACGCGGTGCCCACGATCGTGCAGACGCTGACCGCGAACGGCATCGACACCAAACGCGTGCAGCTGCTCGGCACCGGTCTTTGGGAGGACGCGCAGATCTTCTCCAATCCACTCCTCGACGGCGCCT
>Ga0307470_10001234_pt1 | contig 10262 bp, 7 predicted proteins | sample atmos_gasesAM3C__FD_204565 | JGI IMG/M metagenome (GOLD analysis project Ga0307470, IMG submission 204565) | Hardwood forest soil microbial communities from Morgan-Monroe State Forest, Indiana, United States - atmos_gasesAM3C_05 | ecosystem: Environmental > Terrestrial > Soil > Temperate forest... | reverse complement strand
TGATCGATCAGATCCTGGGCGAGCTCGCCGCCCCCGATCCCGGTGGGGACGTCGCCTATCGCGGCACCCGACGCTGGGCACAGGGTTTCGAGCCGGTGCGGCTGGACGGGAGAGCCGGGATGCCCCCGCGGCTCCGCGAGGGCGGCATCTACCTGATCACCGGCGGCCTCGGGGGTGTGGGGCTCGAGCTCGCCGCCTATCTCGCGCGGACCGTGCGGGCGCGGCTCGTCCTCACCGGCCGCTCGGAGCTCCCGCCGCGGGCGGATTGGGATGGCTGGCTCGCGGCCCGCGAGGAGAGCGACCGCACGGCGCAGAGGGTCCGCAAGCTCCTGGCGATCGAGGCCCTCGGCGGGGAGGTCCGCGCGATCTCCGCCGACGCCGCCGACCTCGACGCCATGCGCGGCGTCCTCGCCACGATCGCGGACGAGCTGGGACCCCTCCACGGGGTGATCCACGCCGCGGGAGTCGTCGCCGGCGGCATGGCGGAGTGGAAGACGGCGGCGGCGGCCGCCGCCGTCCTCGCCCCCAAGCTCGGCGGGGCGCGGGTGCTGGCGCAGCTCCTCGCCGACGTCGAGCTCGACTTCGTCGTCCTCTGCTCGGCGGCCAACTCGGTCCTCGGCGGCTTCGGCCAGGTCGACCTCTGCGCCGCGAGCGCCGGACTCGACGCCATGGCCGCCGCCTGGCCGGGGCCGGCCCCTTGTCTCGCGGTCGACTGGGACACCTGGCGCGAGGTCGGGGCGGCGGTCGAGGCCGAGGTGCCGCCCGATCTCGCGGAGCTCCACCGCGAGGGCCTGCGCCACGGCATGACCTCCGCGGAGGGGGTCGAGGCGTTCGCCCGCATCCTCGCCGCCGGCCTGCCGCGCCTGGTGGTCTCCACCCGCGACCTTCCCTCCCTGCGCGCCCGCGCCCGGCAGGGGAGCCGGGCGGACCCGCTCGCCGGCCTCGAGAAGGAGCTGCCGGCGATCGCCGCCCAGGCTCGCCCGGCCCTACGCAACGCCTACGTCGCGCCGCAGGGGGAGGTCGAGGGCGCGGTGGCGGCGCTCTGGCAGGAGATGATGGGGATCGCCGCGGTGGGGGCGCACGACAACTTCTTCCAGCTCGGCGGCCACTCGCTCCTCGCCACCCAGATCGTCTCGCGCCTGCGCGACGCCTTCGCGGTCGAGCTCCCCATCGCCGCCCTCTTCGAGGCCCCCACCGTCGCCGGCCTCGCCACGGCGATCGAGGGCCAGCTCTTCCTGCGCGCCGGCGCCGGCGGGGGGGAGGACCAGGAAGATCTGGAACGGATGATGGCCGAGATCGAGGGACTGTCGCCGGAGGAGGCCGCGACCCTCCTCGGGCAGCGCCCGGCGGGGGAGGGGCACGAGGCCTGAGTTGGGGCTCGACCGGCGACAACGGCGCCTTGACGTTGAGCCGAGGTGGTTCCAAAATGGAACTGAGGGACGGAAGGTGCCATGGCCAGCCTGACGCTGAAGAACATTCCGGAGGATCTCGTCGAGCAGCTCCGCCGGTCCGCGGCGGAAGCGCGGCGCAGCCTCAACAGCGAGATCCTGTACCGCCTGGACGCCAGCGTCCGTAGCCGCAGGCTCGATCCTGAGGAGCTGTTGGACCGCGCCCGGGCCGTGCGCCGGACGGTGAGCCATCCCGTGACGGAGGAGGATCTCAGACGGGCGCGGTCTCAAGGACGCCCGTGATCGTCGTCGATACCAACGTCGTCGCCTATCTCTATCTCTCCTCCGACCATACGGATGCGGCGGAGAGGACCCTGCGCAAGGATTCCGAGTGGCTGGCTCCGCTCCTCTGGCGGAGCGAGATGCGCAACATCCTCGCTCTCTACGTCCGCCAGCGCCAGCTCCGGGTGGCCGACGCCCTCCGCATCCTGGAGGAGGCCGAGGCCCTGATGGCAGGCCGGGAGTACGAGGTCCGGTCCCGGGCCGTGCTGGAGCTCTCCATCGCGAGCGGCTGTACCGCCTATGACTGTGAGTTCGTCCTCTTGGCGCAGGATCTCGACATCGCTCTGATCACGGCTGACCAGAAGATCCTCGCACGCTTCCCGGAGACCGCAGTGTCGTTGCGGGAGTTCGCGGCTCCAGGAAGTTGATGGCGGCTGGCGACCGCGCAGATCTCGAGGCCTCGATGACGGCATCTGATCTCGGGGAACGCTTCGCCAAGCTCTCGCCCGCCCAGCGCCGGCTCCTGCTCGAGCGCCTGGGCCGCAGCCGGCCGCCGGCTCCGGCCGCTCACGGCGTCGAGCCCATCCAGCGGCAGCCGCGGGACGGCCGCCGGTTCCCCCTCTCCTTCGCCCAGCAGCGCCTCTGGTTCCTGGACCAGCTCGAGCCCGGCTCGCCGTCCTGGTCCTCGCCGCCTCACTCTCCGCCGGTCTCGCGGCCGTGCCGACCGCCGGCACCCCCGCGGGCTCATCCGCCTCGGCGATCTGCGGGCCTGGCTCGCCGGCAGACCCGGCGTTCCTGCCCGGCGGGGCTCCTCCGCCGTTGCAGATGATCCCCTATTCCTGCATCAACGTCTGCGCCGGCAACAACGTCAAGTGCCGCCAGACCTGCCCGACCTGTAACTGCGCCGACATCTACAAAAAGTGCATCGCGGCCTGTGAGGGCGGCATCTAGCGTGTTCGTGAACAGAGGTGACTGATGGCGGCAGCAAGGAAGACCGTTTTCGTCAGCTACGCCCACAAAGATCGCAAGTGGGCCGATGAGTTGGTGGCATTCTTGGCGCCCTGGATTCGTGATAAGCGAGTCGATCTCTGGGATGACTCGCGGATTCAGTTGGGTGAGAGCTGGCAAACCGAGATCCAGAAGGCGCTCGAGGAAGCCACGGTCGCAGTTCTTCTGGTTACGAAAGATCTTCTGGCTTCCGACTTTGTGACGACACACGAGCTGCCGGTGCTCCTGGAGCGGGCGCGCCAGAAGCAGGTTCGCCTGGCGTGGATCGCCGTGGGACATTCAGCAGTCGAGGCCACGGAGCTCTGGCAGTTCCAGGCGGTCAACGACCCAGGCCGTCCCCTCGAAGCGCTCAGCCGGGCTCAGCGTAACAAGGCGATGGCCGACATCGCCAAGGCCATCGCGGACGCCGTCACCATCGGAACGTTTGCCGGCGGTCTGCAGATCATCGACAAGACCACAGAGCCCTTGGAGGCGGCGTTCGAAGGACGCGCGGAGCGAACGAGCCGGGACTTTCGTGTTCAGGCCAACTATGAACCTGCCCAGGACCGGATCTCTTTCGGCGGGATGGGCGTAACCATCACCGCTGCGGACCTGGAACGTTTGCCCGACGACGATCGAGAGTTCATAGCGGACTTGGAGGATTCCCTCGATCGGAACTACCAGCGGTGGAGAGCGGTTCGAAAAGGGCTCGGAGACGCTGGCGGAGCCCTCGACGACGAGATGGACAATCAATTGACTCGGATCGCCAAGCTGATGTGCCGCGATCTCAACAGCATCCTCGACTTCCTGCGGGAGATGCACAAGTTCGAGCTCGAGGATCATTATGCCCGCTATCGATACATCTGCGAGAGGCTGGGTGGGGCGAAGCGGGCGCGGACGGGCGGCGCTCCACGCCGCCGCCGGAGGCTCACCTGAGATCCCCATCGTCGACTTCTCCGAGGCCCGCCGGCCTCGCCGCCGCCTCGGCGAGCGCCCGGCGAGTCTGACTTGAGGCTTCCGCGAGCAGAGCACGCTTTCATCGATCCTCGTAAGCTGCGAGATTATGCTCTTTCGCTGGAGCATCCGGTCGGACGCTTCAAGGCGGCTTTCTTCGCCACTCTCGGGTTCACTTCATCGAGCTGGGAGTCGCTTGAAAAGGAGTTGCGCCGGCTTGCGCTGCAGGGCTCGGCCGAATCCTGCGGCCGCGCCGCCTTCGGCCAGAAGTACCTCATCCGCGGTAGAATCACCGGGCCGGCCGGTGGCGCCATGGTCCTGGCTGTCTGGATCGTCTTGGCAGGCGAAGAGGTGCCGCGGCTGGTGACGGTCTATCCGGAGATGTGAGCATGGCCTACGAAATCTTGGACACCGTAGTGCTCGCGAGGGATTTGCCGGAGCATCGTCTCTGCTCAGGCGACCTGGGCGCCGTGGTCGAGGTCTACGAGCCCGACGGCATCGAAGTGGAGTTCGTCACCGCCTCGGGCCGGACGAGTGCGCTGGTCACTCTCAAGAGCGAAGATGTCCGTCCGACGGTCGATACGGATCTCGTCACCGTCCGGAGTCTCGCCCACTCATCGTAGTGCCTGACCTCGGCGAGCGCTTCGCCAAGCTCTCGCCCGCCCAGCGCCGGCTCCTGCTCGAGCGCCTGGGCCGCGGCCGGCCGGGCGCGCCGAAGGCTTCGAGCGCCGCCGAGCCCATCCCGCGGCAGCCGCGGGACGGCCGCCGGTTCCCCCTCTCCTTCGCCCAGCAGCGCCTCTGGTTCCTGGACCAGCTCGAGCCCGGCCGGCCCTGGTACAACATGCCCCTCTTCCTCCGCCTGCGCGGGGCGTTGGCGCTCCGGCCGCTCGCCGGCGCCTTCGACGAGATCGAGCGGCGCCACGAGGTCTTGCGCACCACGTTCGTCCCGCCCGCGGAGGGGGCCGACGAACCGGCCGGCGAGCCGGGCGACGGGCAGGCCGCCCAGGCGATCGGCCCGCCGCGCGGGCTGGCGCCGCCGCTCGCCGACCTCGCGGGGCTCCCTCCGGCGGCGGCCGCCGGCGAGGTCGACCGCCTGCTCGCGGCGGCGGCGGAGCGGCCGTTCGACCTCGCCCGCGGGCCGCTCTGCCGCGCGCTCCTCCTGCGCCTCGGCGCGGAGGAGCACGTCCTCCTCCTCGCCCTCCACCACGTCGCCTGCGACGGCTGGTCGCTGGGCGTCCTGGTGCGCGAGCTGGGGGCGCTCTACGGGGCCTACGCGAGCGGCCGGCCCTCTCCCCTGCCGCCGCTTCCGATCCAGTACGCCGACTTCGCGGTCTGGCAGCGGCGGACGCTCGCCGGCGAGGCCTTGGCGCGGCAGCTCGACTACTGGCAGGGGCAGCTCGCGGGGAGCCCGCCGCTCCTCGAGCTCCCCACCGACCGGCCGCGCCCCGCCCTCCAGAGCCTGCGCGGCCGGACCCTCCCGCTGCCGCTTCCCGGCGGGCTCTGGAGCGGCGCCCAGGCCCTCGCCCGCGAGCTGGGGGCGACGCCGTTCATGGTCCTCCTCGCCGTTTTCCAGGTGCTCCTCCTGCGCCACGCCCGCCAGCCGGACGTGGTCGTGGGGACGCCGGTCGCCAACCGCGGCCGCAGCGAGATCGAGGGGCTGATCGGGTTCTTCGTCAACACCCTCGTCCTGCGCACCGACCTCGCGGGCGACCCCGGCTTCGGCGCGCTGGTGGCGCGGGTGCGGCGGGTGGTCTCCGACGCTTACGCACATCAGGACCTGCCCTTCGAGCGGCTGGTCGACGAGCTGGCGGTCGAGCGCAACCTCGGCCACAATCCGCTCTTCCAGGTGATGTTCATCCTGCAGAGCGATCCGCTGCCGGCGGCCGAGGTCGCCGGCCTCACGCTCGCTCCCCTGGAGGTGCTGGGGAAGACCGCCAAGTTCGACCTCATGCTGCAGCTCTGGGAGCAGCCGCGGGGCCTCGCCGGCTTCCTCGAGTACAACACCGACCTCTTCGACGCGGCGACCGTGCGGCGCTTCGGCGAGCAGCTCGAGACCCTGCTCGCGGGCGCCCTCGACCACCCGGAACGGCCGCTCTCGGCGCTTCCCCTGCTGGCCGCGGCGGCGCGCCATCAGGCCGTCCTGGAGTGGAACGACGCCGCCGCCGAGCCCGCGGGGGCCTGCCTCCACGACCTCTTCGCGGCGCAGGCGGAGCGCACCCCGGATGCCGCCGCCCTGATCTGGGAGGACGGCCGGTGGAGCTACCGCGAGCTCGCCCGCCGCGCCGCCCGCCTCGCCCGGCGCCTGCGCCGCCTGGGGGTGGGACCGGACGCGCCGGTCGCCCTCTGCCTGCGCCGCTCGCCGGAGATGGCGGTCGCCGTCTTGGGCGTGCTCGCCGCCGGCGGCGCCTACGTCCCCATGGACCCCGCCTACCCGCGGGAGCGCCTGGCGCGGATGCTCGAGCTCGCCGGGGCGCGGGTGCTCCTCGGCGAGAGGGATCTCCTTCCCGGCCTCCCGGCCGATCGCCTGACGGTGCTCGACCCGCGGCAGATCGCCGGTGCCGAGGCGGCCGAGGAGGATCCCGCGCCCGGCCCGGGGGCAGAGCCGGACGATTTGGCCTACGTCATCTTCACCTCGGGCTCGACGGGGGTGCCCAAGGGGGTCGCCCTGCCGCACCGCGCGCTGGTCAACCTGTTCGTCTGGCAGCTCGGCCAGTCGGCCCTGGCGCCGGGGGCGAAGACCCTGCAGTTCGCCTCGCTCAGCTTCGACGTCTCCTGCCAGGAGCTCTTCACCACCTGGGCGGCGGGCGGCGCCCTCGTCCTCATCTCCGAGGCGGTGCGGCTCGACGCCGCGGCCCTCCTCGAGACCCTGGTCCGCGAGGAGGTCGAGCGCCTCTTCCTCCCCTTCGTCGCCCTCCAGCAGCTCGCCGAGACGGCGGCGGAGCGGGGCCTCTATCCGCGGGCGCTCCGCGAGGTGGTGACCGCGGGCGAGCAGCTCCAGATCACCGCCGCCATCGCCGAGCTCTTCGCGCGCGTTCCGGCGGCGCGGCTGTGGAACCAGTACGGCCCCTCGGAGAGCCACGTCGCCACCGCCTACGCCCTCGCCGGCCCGCCGCGGAGCTGGGCCGCCCTGCCGCCGATCGGCCGGCCGGTCGCCAACGCCCGCATCCATCTGTTGGACGAGGCCGGCCGGCCCGTCCCGCCGGGCGTGCCGGGGGAGCTCCACATCGGCGGCGACTGCCTGGCGCGCGGCTACTACCGCCGCCCCGAGCTGACCGCCGAGCGCTTCGTGCCCGATCCGGTGGGCGGCGCCGGGCAAAGGAATTTATCCGGCGGCGGGCTAGGCGCCCGCCTTTATCGCACCGGCGACCTCGCCCGCTACCGGCCGGACGGCGAGCTCGAGTTCCTGGGCCGAAACGACCAGCAGGTCAAGATCCGCGGCTTCCGCGTCGAGCCGGGGGAGATCGAGGCGGCGCTCGCCACGCACCCCGGCGTGCGCGAGGCCGCGGTCGTCGCCCGCGAGCCCCCGGCGGGCCGCGGCGGCCCCCGGCGGCTGGTCGCCTACGTGGTGGCGGGGGAGCCGGCGGCGGCTCCAACGCCGGCGGAGCTCCGCGCGCACCTGCGCGAGCTCCTCCCCGAGCACATGGTCCCGGCCCTCTTCCAGCTCCTCCCGGCCTTGCCGCTCACCCCCAGCGGCAAGGTCGACCGGCGGGCGCTCCCCGACCTCGAGCCGGGGACCGGCGAGCCGGAGGCGGTCTCCGTGCCGCCGAGGACGCCGCTCGAGGAGACCCTCGCCGGGATCTGGCGCGAGCTGCTGGGGGTGGAGCGGGTCGGCGTGCGCGACAGCTTCTTCGACCTCGGCGGGCACTCGCTCCTCGCCGTTCGCCTGATGGCCCGCATCCGCCGCCAGTCGGGTAGCGACCTACCCCTCGCCGCCCTCTTCGCCGGTCCCACGATCGAGCGCCTCGCCGCCCTCCTCGAGCGCACGGACGGCGCACCCATTCGCCGCGTCCCCTTGGTCCGGCTCACTCCTGAGCCGAGCGCCGGCACCGGGCGCCCGCTCTTCCTCGTCCACCCGGTGGGGGGCGGCGTGCTCTGCTACTCCGGTCTCGCCCGCGCCCTGTCCAACCAGCCCCTCTACGGCGTGCAATCGCCGGATTGGGAGGAAGGAGGAGAGCCCGCGACGCTTCCGGCGATGGCGGAGCGCTACGTCGCCGCCCTACGGACCGTCCAGCCGCAGGGACCCTACCGACTGGGGGGTTGGTCGATGGGCGGGGTGGTCGCCTTCGAGATGGCCCGCCAGCTCCGGGCGATGGAGGAGGACGTCGAGCTCCTAGCCCTCGTCGACTCCTACGCGCCGGGCCACCCCGGCGGCGTGCCGGCCGACCTCGAAGAGGCCGCCGTCCGCGCCCTCTTCGCCCGCGACCTCGCGGGCCTCCTCGGACGCCCGCTGCCCGCCGCCGCCGGCGGGCTCGAGCGGCTGAGTCCGGATACGCCGCTTGCGGAAGCCTTCGCGGCGGCCCAGGCAGTCGGCCTCCTGCCACCCGAGCTCGACTTCGCGGAGACCACCCGCATGCTCGCCGCCTTCCGCGCCAACCTGAAGCGTCTCCAGGGCTACGCCGGCGCCCCCTACCCCGGCCGCCTCGTCCTCTTCCGCGCCGCCCCCCCCGGCGCCGCGCCGCCCGTCGAATCGGACGCCACCCTCGGCTGGGAATCGCTCGCCGCCGCCGTCGAGGTCGAGCCGATCGAGGGCGACCACTACAGCCTCGTGCGCCCCCCCGCGGTCGAGGCGCTGGCGGCACGGCTCAGCGCGCGCCTGAGCGCCCTTGCGTCGTGACGCTCGGGGACAGAATCGCTCGGATACCCCTCGCGTCCACCTGGTACTTCTCTCCTGTAGGGGCGGAGCTTGCCTCCGCCCAACGACCTCGGACTGCGACGAGGGCGGAGACAAGCTCCGCCCCTACAGAGGGTTCCTCCCTCTTCGGGTACGGCGGGTGTCGCGAAGCACCCGGTGTCGAGCAGCCAGACTCAAGGCCGCCAGTTTCGCTTGCGGAGCTGCTTGCGCCAAGGATCAGAACTGTCGGGTGGCAGCTCGAGTCGCCCACGAAGATGTCCGATGCGCGACCCTAGAGGCCGCTCGGACACCGCGTGGCTCAAGATCTCACGCGCGATCTCCGAGACCGTCTTGCCTTGGACGGCTGCCCGCTCTTCGAGGGCCTCGCGGAGCCGCTCGTCGGTGCGGATGGTCAGCGTCGTACGCATGAAGGCAGTGAACGACACATTGCGGACTGTGGAGCGCCTGGGCGCCCTCTACTCCCCCTGGAGCGCCGTCCTCGCGTCCTCGCGGGTCACCCGGTAGGCGGGGAGGCCGTTGGCGGCTAAGGCGACGGCGGCGAGGAGGAGGACGGTGGCGCCGAGGACGAGGGGGTCGGTCGAGCGGATGCCGACGAGCGAGGATTCGAGGTAGCGGGTGAGGGCGAAGACCGCGAGGAGCCCCACCAGCATGCCGCCGGCCGCCACCAGCATGCCGCGGCGGACGATCATCCCCATCACGTCGCCGCGCCGCGCCCCCAGGGCGACGCGAAGGGCGATCTCCTTGCGGCGCTGGCGGACGGAGTAGGCGGCGACGGCGTAGATCCCGACCGCGGCGAGCACCAGGGCGAGGGCGCCGAGGAGGGTGAGGAGCGCCGCGCGCATGCGCTGCGCCCAGAGCGAGCTGGCGATCAGATCGGCGAGGGTCGAGACGTCGAGGAGCGGCAGCGAGCGGTCGAGCTCCTGCACCGCGCGGCGGACGGGCGGCAGGAGCCCGTCCGGCCGGCCGGCGGCGCGGACGTAGAGGGTGGCGACCGACTGGTAGTGCTGCTCTAAGGGGAAGTAGAGGTAGGGCTGCGGCGCCTCGGTCAGGCTCATGAACTTGCTGTCGCGGGCGACCCCGACGACCGTCCGCTCGCCCGGCTGGGCGTCGAGCCGGAAGCGCTGGCCCAGGGGGTCGCGGCCGGGCCAGAGGCGGCGGGCGATGGTCTGGTCGACGACCGCCACCTGCGGCGTGTCCTGGCGGTCGGCGATGCCGAAGCCGCGCCCCGCGACGAGCGGGATCCCCATGGTCTCGAAGTAGCCGGGGCTGACGTAGCCGATCATCGTCAGCCTCCCCTCGGGCGCGTGCGACTCGCCGCCCAGGAGGACCTTGTCGAGCTCGGTCGGGGTGGTCAGCAGGCTGTGGCTGCCGAGGGCGGCCGAGCGCACGCCCGGCAGCGCCCCCACGCGGTCGAGCGCGCGGCGGTAGAAGTTGCGCCCCTGCGCCTCCTTGTAACCCTGCCCCTGGAGCGGGATGGTCAGCCGCATCAGCTCCTCGGCGCGGAAGCCGGGATCGATGTCCTGCGCCCGCCGCAGGCTGGCGAGCAGGAGGCCGGCGCCGATCAGGGCGACCACGGCGAGTGCCACCTGCGCGGCGACCAGGAGATCCCGCAGGCTCATGCCGCGATGGCGCTCGGCGAGCGGGGTGCCGCTCTTCAGGACGCCGTTCAAGTCGGCGCGGGACGCCTGGCGGGCCGGCGCCAGGCCGCAGAGGAGAGCGGTCACCAGCGCGACGGCGAGGGTGAAGGCGAGCACCCGCGGGTTGAGCCCCAGGTCGACGGCGCCGGGATCGAGGAGGGG
>Ga0307470_10001233_pt1 | contig 10263 bp, 8 predicted proteins | sample atmos_gasesAM3C__FD_204565 | JGI IMG/M metagenome (GOLD analysis project Ga0307470, IMG submission 204565) | Hardwood forest soil microbial communities from Morgan-Monroe State Forest, Indiana, United States - atmos_gasesAM3C_05 | ecosystem: Environmental > Terrestrial > Soil > Temperate forest... | reverse complement strand
CATGCGCCCGCCGCGGCCGTAGCCCTGTTGTCGGCGCCACAAATCGCGGTCGATAAACGCCTGGTCGACGGGCACACCCGCAGGAAGGCCCGAGAGCAATGCAACCAGGCTCTCGCCATGTGATTCACCAGCAGTGGAGAAGCGCACCATATCTGAGCGTAATTCTAAGTAGAACTAATGATTGTAATAGATGGCTCCCGATTTTCCGCAGCTCAGGATGCCGCCCCCACTCGCGCGGCATCAAACACATAAGTACGTTGTTTACAAACTGTCGTCAGGAAGACCGTATGAGAAGCACTCGTTTGACCTCTCGTTTTTTCTCTCTGTGGGTCGTCTGTCTCTTGCTAGCCGCGCCGATGGTGGCGCAACAAGGGCCGCAATTACCCGATCCCGGCCGCACTTCTCTCACTCGCGAGCAGCAGATCCAGCTCGGATTTCAGGCAGCATCGGAAGTGTACAAGCAGATGCCGGTGCTGGCGGACAACAGTCCAGAGACACAATACGTGCGGCAGATAGGGCAGCGATTGGCGTCAGCGATCCCACAACAGTACTCGTGGCCGTTTGAGTTCCACACCATCGCCCAGAAAGACGTCAACGCCTTCGCGCTCCCCGGCGGACCAATGTTCGTCAATGTCGGTGCCATTACAACAGCGGGCAGCGAGGCTGAATTGGCTGGAGTGATGGCCCACGAGATGGCGCACGTGTACATGCAGCATTCGGCGAAGATGATGCGACAGAACACGGTTCCCAGCATCATCTCGGGCCTCGGTCAGGTGCTGGGGTCAATGATCGGCGGAGTAGGCGGCGCGGCGGCCTCCATCGGCGGCCAGCTAGGCGGCGGCATGCTAAGTATGAAATTTTCCCGTGCCGATGAATCGCAAGCCGATGCTGTCGGTGCGATGATCATGTATCGCGCGGGTTACGATCCGCGAGCTCTGGCACGGTTCTTCGAACGGCTCGAACAGGAGGCCGGCGGACGTGGACCGCAGTTCCTCAGCGATCACCCGAATCCAGGTAACCGCCAGGAAGCGATTTTGAACGAAGCGGACAGGTGGCCCCCGAAACAGTGGAGAGCGAATCCAGCGGAGTTCAGCCGTATGCAGCAAACGGCTCGACAGAGAAGAACCTACAGCGCGCAAGAGATCGCCGACGGCGCGAAGAGTGGCCGTTGGGTGACGGTGAATCGCCAGAACGGCGCAATATTCAAAGCGCCCCCGGGAGTGAAGATTCAGCAGACCTCGGCGCCGGGCGGAGATTCGTCCGGCGCTCAGCAGGCTGGTCCGGTTTCCTGGCGTGATGTGGCGCCCGGGCAATTGGTGAACAGCAATCTCGGTCCCTTGTCGATTGCGCGTCCGGAGAACTGGGATGTATTGCAATCGCAGCAACAGGGAGGTGGGATCACCATTGCGCCCAGGGCCGGCGTGGTTGGTAACGGGATCGGCTACGGCGTGGTGATCAACGGAGTGCAATCCCAGAATGGCGGCAGTCTCGACGAAATTACTTCGCAGATCGCGGAAAGCCTGCAGAATGGAAGCGGGTTGCGACAGATAAGCAATGCCCAGTCGATCAATGTTGGGGGTGTGCGGGGAAGGTCGGTGATGATGGAATCCAACTCGCCCTTCCCCACTTCGAGCGGGAACTCGCAAAAAGAACGTGACTGGCTGGTGACAGCGCCGCAGCAGAATGGCGGAGCTATCTTCTTCGTGTTCGTTGCGCCACAATCGGAATTCGAACGGCTGCGGCCGATGTTCGACGAAATGCTTCGCAGTGCACAATTCTAGAAGACTACGTTGCTTGATCACTCTCCGCCGATGCGGTCGATCTCTTTCTTGATCGCCAGCCCATCGAGAGCCGAGAGCGGCAGGGCAAGGAACAGACCGATACGTCGATCGAGCGTCACAAACGCATTGCGAAATGCGCGCCCGATTTCTTCCGCCGATCCCTTCACCGCTGCCGGGTCGGGGACGCCCCAATGTGCCGTCATCGGCTGGCCCGGCCAGATCGGGCAGACTTCATTCGCTGCGTTATCGCAAACCGTAAAAACAAAGTGAAGCGGCGGCGCACCCGGTTGCGCGAACTCGTCCCAGCTCTTGCTGCGCAGTCCCTCCGTCGGAAGCCCGGCCAGTTCGAGCTGCTGAAGCGAGTACGCGTTCACCTTTCCGGCCGGATGACTGCCAGCGCTGTAGGCGTGAAAGTTGGGCTTCCCTTTTTGCCGAAGAATTGCTTCCGCCATGATCGAACGGGCGGAGTTGCCGGTGCATAGAAACAGAATGTTGAATTGGCTTGTCATTTTGCTTTCCTTACGGATGATTCTCCAGGATCACGGCTGGCCGTGTATTACAACTGCCGGTTCGATAATGAGGCCTTCACCGTAATAGCGCCGTTTGAAGTAAAGAGCGACGTTAACCAGGCTGATAAGAACTGGTACCTCGACTAATGGTCCGATCACGGCGGCGAAGGCCACGCCGGAGTTGATTCCGAAGACCGCGATGGCGACGGCAATGGCCAGCTCAAAGTTGTTGCTGGCAGCGGTAAATGACAGTGTTGCATTCTGGGAGTAGTTGGCCCCCAGTTTCCGCCCTAAATAGAACGATACCAGGAACATTACGCAGAAATAGATCAGCAGCGGTACGGCGATGCGCAACACATCCAGCGGCAGTCGCACGATGTAATCGCCCTTCAGCGAGAACATGACCACGATGGTGAACAGCAGCGAAACAAGAGTGATCGGGCTGATGCGCGGAATGAACTGGTGTTCGTACCACTCGCCGCCTTTCGCGCGTAACATGACAAAGCGGGTAATCATGCCGGCAATAAACGGGATGCCGAGATAGATGAACACGCTCTTTGCAATCTCGAAGGTCGATGCTTCAACCACCGCCCCGTGCAGTCCCAGCAGCGGTGGCAACTTGGTGATGAAGATCCACGCGTATATGGAGTAAAACAACACCTGAAACACGGAATTAAAAGCGACCAGTCCGGCCGCGTATTCGGAATCGCCCTGCGCCAATTCGTTCCACACGATCACCATCGCGATACAGCGCGCGAGGCCCATAAGAATGAGGCCGATCATGTATTCGGGATAGCCGCGCAAGAACGTAATCGCGAGTACAAACATCAGCACTGGGCCAATCACCCAGTTCTGAATCAACGATATTGCCAATACCTTGCTGTTCCTGAACACTTCCCCGATGCGTTCATACCGCACCTTTGCCAGCGGAGGATACATCATCAGGATCAAGCCAATTGCGATGGGCACGGAAGTGGTTCCGATGCTGAGCCGATTGAGCGCCGGCACAACATTGGGGACCAGTCGTCCGAGTACGATCCCGAATGCCATCGCCCCGAAGATCCAGAAGGAAAGATAGCGATCGAGAAACGACAGGCGCGAGGGATGGCGTTGCGACATACCTACTTCCTTTCGGAAACCACGAAACGCTTTGGCAGCGGAACGTTCTCGAGGCGCACAAACTTTTCAGGGGCGCAGCAGGCTCTGCCCAATCGCTGCCGATCCTTCTTCATGTCTGGCTGCTCGGAGCACCATGCAAGCGAGTTGCGAAGAATGTTCGCCAGGTGCGGATCGGTAGGAACCACGATGCGATAGTGCATCCACAGCCCTTCGCGGCGCGCCGCGACAACGCCTTCTCGACGGAGGTAAGCAAGGTGCCGCGAGATCGTCGGCTGCGGCAATTGCAGCGCCTCGACAAAGAAGCAGACACACAATTCGGTATCGCCAATCAGGTTAAGGATGCGCAAGCGTACGCGTTCGCTGAGCGCGCGCAGCATGCTTTCCATATTGGGAACGGAAGATTCGCTCATCGATATATTCGCCTTGACAAATATACTCCCATATTCTTATATTCGCAATTGCGAATATAGTGTCGGAAAGGATGAGTTATGGAAAAATCACAAGTGCTGGAAATCGTGCAGGAAAAGTACGGCGAGGTGGCACGCGGCGAACGCTCAGGCTGCGGCTGCGGATCGAAGGAATCGGTAGCCGCGGCTATCGGCTATTCCGAAGAAGACCTGAAGTTCGCGAACGATGCGAATCTCGGCCTTGGCTGCGGCAATCCGCTGGCACTCTCCGGAATTCAGCCAGGCATGACGGTGCTCGATCTAGGCAGCGGGGCTGGCTTCGACGCCTTCCTGGCCTGGCGCAAAGTCGGACCCACCGGACGAGTGATCGGCGTTGACATGACCGACGACATGCTGGCGCGGGCGCGCGAGAACGCAGCAAAACTCGGCGCAACCAATGTCGAATTCCGCAAAGGCAATATCGAAGCCCTTCCTGTCGACACCAGCAGCGTTGACCTGATCATCAGCAACTGCGTCATCAACCTCAGCCCTGACAAGCCGGCCGTCTTCCGAGAAATTGCTCGCGTATTAAAGCCGGGTGGGCGCTTTGCCGTCAGCGATATCGTGCTGCTGGCCGAACTTCCCGAACAGGTAAAGAACGACGTCAGCGCCTATGTCGGTTGCATCTCGGGCGCCAGTTTAATGGGCGAGTACATCGGCATGGCACTGGAAGCCGGCCTGAAGGGCTTGACGGTGCCTGAGATCATGCATGGATCGAAACTCGCGGCGGTGCTGGCGGGAGAAACTTCCGGTTGCTGTGGAGCAGATCCAGTGTCGACCGCCGCAGCGATCTCGGTGGCATCGATCAAGTTGCATGGACAGAAGATTTAACTGTTACGTTACAAGACGCCCTGTTGAGGCTGCGCGCCTTTTGCGTTCAGCCTCCCGGATCAACTACCGCCAGCTAGTTCGCGTAGATCCGAACGTAATCCACCAGCATCTCCGAAGGGAACGGCGTTGTTGCATCAGGGGGGCCCGGCCAGTTACCGCCGACCGCAAGGTTCAGGATAAGGAAGGCGCCGGAATCGGAGTCGAATGGCCAGACGGCTCCGCTGAGCCCGGTAAGGCTGGAGGGCGTGTATGTTGCGTAGATGTTCGTCGGATCATCGATGTAATACTGCACGCTTCCCTGCTTCCAGATCATGCCGTAGGTGTGCCATTGCGCGGCGGTCTGGCCGCTGGGAAAGTGAAATTTTGTACCGAGGTTCGACCCGGTAAAGCCGGTTCCATGAACCGATCCCGCATTCCAATCGCCAAGGGGGTCCTGCCATCCTGCAACGTTTACGCGTTCCAGCACGTCCTGTTCTCCACATGCAGGCCAACTCACGGTCGCAATATTATTGCCGAGCAGCCACGCTGCCGGCCAAAAGCCCTGCGCTTCCGGAACGAGTGCTCGAAATTCAAGCCGTCCATGCTGGAAGCTGAACAGACCCTGCGATTTCAGCCGTGCGGAGGTATACACACCAGGCGCCGGATTCCGAGCCACGATGTGAAGATATCCATCCGTCCCAACATAGGCGTTGGGGTTCGTGGTATCGCAAGGACTGGTCGTCGAACCCCAAGCGCAGTATGTTTCCAACTCGCTGTTTCCGAAGCCACTGTTGCCTGTGTCGTAGGTCCACACGGTGGAATCCGGTTGCGCGTTTGCGCCAGTGGAGTTCGAAAACTCATCGCTCCACGCCAAAGTTCCGGAAACAGCGCCGAGTGCGATTGCCTGTGTCGCGGGAGCGCTGTTCGCATCGCCTGCGAGCATGCCGATCGCAGTAACCGTCGCGTTGGAAGAAACCAGGAAGGGCGCAAAGTACTGGGGTGAACTCGCGGTGGGTGTGCTGCCGTCGAGCGTGTAGAAAATGTTCGCTCCGGTTGTACTGACCCCCAGCGAAACGATCTGTGCGCCACTCTGCGCCACCGTCGTCGTGATGGTGGGTGTCGCCACCTGCGACTGGCTGCCGCGGGGCGGGCTCACAGTCCCGCCACCTCCGCCGCTGCCGCCACAGGCAACGTTGCCGAGTAGGGGAAGCAACAGGCCCAAAAAGGCAGTAAGCCTCGCAATGCGAAGACGAAGGCTGTTGCGGCTGGAACTACCTTTTACGTTAGCTATTTCGGCGGTGGTTTTGATCTGGTTCATGCTTGCCCGGAGTATATAAAATCTGACACCCTGTGGAGCAATTCCGGAACAAAGTTTCATAACCCACCATCCCAAAACGGGAAGCAGCAGCGGCAATTGAGCAGTCTGCAAGGCTCGATTGGTCCCTTTCGGTAACCACCGCGTATGATGTTGCAACCTCAAGCACTTCATCACCGGAGCGACTAATGCAGAAATCGATTCTTTTCCTCTGTCTCTTTTTGTACTCGGCGCCGATGGTAGTGGCGCAGTCCTACGACCTGGTGCTCGAAGGCGGACGCGTGATGGATCCCGAAACTGGCCTCGATGCCGTACGTAACGTGGGCATTCAGGATGGGCAGATTGTCCGCATTACCAGCGAACCTCTGACCGGCCGCCGCACGATTCAGGCGAAAGGGCTGGTAGTTGCTCCCGGCTTCATCGATCTACACCAGCACAGCCAGGATCCCGTCAACCAGCGGCTAAAGGCACTCGACGGCGTCACCACGGCGCTGGAATTGGAAATCGGTGTGCCTGATGTCGCGACATTCCTGAAGACCAAGGAAGGCCATTCAGTAATCAATTACGGCACCGCGGCTAGCCATGCGGCGGCGCGCGCACAGGTGTTTGGGGCGCCGTTGCCGGCCAATCCTCCCAAGACTCATCCAGGCATTCCGGAGATTCTGCCGAAGAGCGGCCCGGCGACGGACCGGCCTGCGACACCGGAACAGATCGAAGCAATTCGCCAGCGTCTGCGCACTGAACTAGGCGCGGGTGGCCTGGCAATCGGTATGGGCATCCAATACACGCCTGGAGCCACGCGGCATGAAGTGCTGGAGATGTTCCGTCTCGCGGCCGAGCGCAAGGTTCCGGTCTACACCCATACGCGCAGCACCGGCCCCGTCGAACCGGGCTCAGCGATCGAGTCGATCAGCGAGGTGATTGGCGCGTCGGCCATCACGGGTGCATCTTTGCACATCGTGCATATCAACAGCAGTTGCCTACGCGACTCGGTGGAATGCCTGACGATGATAGAGGGAGCACGGGCACGCGGACTGGACGTGACCACCGAGGCGTATCCCTATATTGCGGGAATGACGTCTGTGAACTCGGCCTTATTCAACCCGGGGTGGCGGGAAAAGATTGGCATCGACTACAAAGACCTGATGCTCCCAGAGACCGGCGAACGCCTCAGCAAGGAAAGATTCGACGAACTGCATGCCTCCAGCACCACGCGGTCGGTAATCATTTTCTCGAACACCCAGGAGATGGTGGACAAGACCATCCCGCACCCGCTGGTGATGATCGCCAGCGATGGCGCGGAGGGCCATCCGCGCAATGCCGGCACTTACTCACGCGTAATTCGACAGTATGTGCGCGAAAAAGGAACGCTGACGCTGATGGATGCCATCCGCAAGATGAGCCTGATGCCGGCGCAGATGCTCGAGCGTTCAACAGCGGCGGCACGCAAAAAAGGCAGGCTGCAGGAAGGTGCCGACGCCGACATTGTGGTATTCGATGCGGACAAGATCACCGACCGCTCAACGTTTGAGAAGCCAAATGAAGCGAGCGATGGCGTGAGATACCTCGTCGTAGCAGGAACGGTGGTGGTTCTTGATGGCGTGATAGACCCGAATGTATTTCCTGGGCGGCCACTGGTCGGACCGGCGTTACACAATCGATAAGATGAACATTCCCACCCATCCCAAAACAGCGGGTGTGCGAGATGCCTCAGGGTAACTCTGTCGTTAGTGACGCGACGGACGCGTCGGTCGATCAGCCTTCAGTGGCACTCCCGGGGGTGCGATCGCGTCCGCGGTAACGTACTGTGGTTCGATGTCGACTGGAATATCGTTCAGCTTGTCGAGCAGTTGCCGCGTTCCCGGCCGAATCGTCACCAACTCATCCAGCATCTTCTTGGCGGCGGCATAATCGCCGTTCGCTTCCAGCATCAGCAACGTACGGGTTAGATCGCGGACGGCGTCTTTGATCTTCGCGTAGTCCACCGAGAACGTTCCGTCCGGATTCTGGACGAAGCCACCCTTATCAAGCAGGAAGTTGAACTGGAATGCCATTCCCTTCCCATGCGCCTCGTGGATACCAAAGCGCAGCGTACGGAATGTCGATGCCAGGAATGTCGTGTAAAGCTGGCGTTGCGCCGTTTCGTCGTACTTAAGCACACCGTCGAGCTTCATCGCCTTGGCATGATCCATCATGTACTGCAGCGCAAACAGCCCGGTGGCATCGGCCTTGGCTTCTTCAATCGAGGAATAAAGTTCCTTCAGCTGCTGCCGCGGTGAGGTCGGCTTACCGTTCACGTTAATCTGCTGCGGACCCAGGCCGTGCATCAGTTCGTGCGCCAGAATATGAGTGAAGAACGGTTCAAAGGCAACATCACCGCGCGCTTTCTCGGATAACGTACGGCCTGCGATGGGAAGCAGTACGGTCTTAAACTTCGCCTCCTGGATGTTCTTCAGCATCACGCGCTTGGCGCCCTTCTCGGCTACCACCTTCTCGTCGTTGGGAAGGTTGTACGCCGCGGTCTGCACGCCATGATTGCCGTCACCGGAGCTGAACACCGAGTTCACAACGCGGATCGGCGCTCCCGCTCCCAGCTTCGGATTACGGAACTGCGGGTCTTCCGGCAGATTGTTTTCGATCTCCTGCAAGTGGGCTGAAAACGCCTTCAGCTTGTTGCTCTCGGCGTCGTCACGCAGCGTGATGTAGGTTTCGAAGCCGGCCTTGTAGTTGAAGAGTTCGTCGTTATACGTCTCGTAGGGACCGAAGGTAATATCGATCGGCGCGTCGAGATCCATCCAGGCCACATCGCTTTCGTAGTAGCTGTTCGCCGAGAATGCCGCGGCACGTGTTTCGCAGAACTTCTTCAGCGTGGTGTTGTCGGTGAGTTTGGCGGCTTCGCGCAACAGCGCACCTGCTTTATCGAGATCGGCCTTGTATTCTTCGTTGAACGGAACCAGCTTCAGTTTGCCGCTGGCATCGCGGCGAACCACCGTAAAAAATCCAGTGGCTTCCTCTTGTTGCTTCTCGGGTATCGTCTTCACCCACGCTTCGAACTCATCCTTGCTCATGTCTTCGGGATAGAAATTTGCTCCGAGCGGCTTGCGCTCGGGCACCCCCGGCATGAACGCCTTCAACGCGTTGAGCGAGTCCCATGGCATCTTGTTGAGCCAGTAATAATGCGCGCGGGCCTGGCCGAGCGGCGACTGGTCGAACTTTACCTTGTTCCAGGTTTCAAGATTCCGGCTCCACAGCTGTTGCATGAAGAGCGAATCAATAATGCGAGCCGCTTCCACCAGCTTCACCAGCGCGTGTTTGTCGCCTGCCGAGAGTTTAGAGGTATCGACTCGAATCTGTGTCGGCGCAAAGCGCACGATCATCCTGTTGAGTTCGTCGACGTTGGGATTGTTGTCTTGAGCCATCATCATCAGGGGGAAAAGGCACATCAGGAATAGAAGTGTGCGCATATGACCTCGTATAAGTTGTCGGAGAGATATTCTACAGCGACGGTAACCCTTGCTTTTACCAACTTCCGAAATCGCTACCCTCAGCCCCACAACCCGGTCTCAGGATTTGCATTTCCATGTGTCCGGAGGTATTGTGCTGCGGCTCGAAAAGAGGGTTCCGAAGGAGATCGCCAATGACAGAAAAGGAATTTTCACGACGCCGTCTGATGCAGATGAGTGTCACTGCCGCCGCGGGATCTGCGCTGATATCGACCACTGGCATCGGACTGGCCCATGCTTCAAATGGGGATTCGTCGGCCCCGGATTCTGTTTCCGAAAATCCGTCCATCGAGGCTTCGATCAAGAATGCCTACTTGTTTCTGGACCAGATGATGGATGCGTACGCGCAAGGTTCGACGGTACGTTTGTGCCAGAGCTATTGTGACCAAATCGCTGGTGGCACATTCTTTAGCACGGCATTCATTTACGACAATGCGCTGATCCTTCTCGCGTACCTTGCCCGCGGACGTGGCAGCGATATTGCCCGCGCGAAGGTGATCGGCAACGCCCTGCTTTATGCCCAGAAGATCGATGCCGCGGGGGACGGCCGCTTTCGCCAAGCTTACTTCGCCGGTAACGCGGACAGCAACGGCGTATATGTAACACCAGGGTTATCGTTCTTCCAGGGAAGCGCCGTGGGCGACGTGGCCTGGCCCGGAATCGCGTTGGCGCAGCTCTACGTGCGCACTGGCATCAAGGCCTATCTCGACGGTGCTGTGAAAGCCGCCACTTTCATCGAGACTACCACCCGCGACAACACCAATGTCCCGCCGGGCGGTT
>Ga0307470_10001232_pt1 | contig 10265 bp, 6 predicted proteins | sample atmos_gasesAM3C__FD_204565 | JGI IMG/M metagenome (GOLD analysis project Ga0307470, IMG submission 204565) | Hardwood forest soil microbial communities from Morgan-Monroe State Forest, Indiana, United States - atmos_gasesAM3C_05 | ecosystem: Environmental > Terrestrial > Soil > Temperate forest... | reverse complement strand
TGGCGGCCACCGGATGCCTCATCCTTCTCGGCGCGGTCCGCGTCATCACCGGTCGCTCCTTGCAGTTTGAGACGCTCGGGCAATTCGAGGACACCCTCACGCTGTCCAAGCTTGGGGCCGCCTGCGCCATGGCGCTTGTCCTCTATATGACGTGGCACCGCTCCCGCTCACCGTTCGGACTGCCGGCCCTCCTGATCGGCGGCGTCGTTGCAGCGCATATCGTTTTCTGGCTCGCAGGGCTGTCGCCTGCGGCCGCCCAGGCTGCGGGCTGGACCTTTGAGCCGCCGCCGAGCGTGACGTTCATGCTGCCGTGGAGCGTCGAGGGCCTCTCCCATTATCCCTGGAAAATTCTGGCGGAGCTGTCGGGCAACCTGATCGCGGTGATCTTCGTCACCGCCTGCTGTACGCTGTTCAACACGACAGGCGTCGAGGTTGCGACCAATCGCGAGGCCAATCTGGAGCGCGAACTCAACGTCACCGGCATCGCCAACATGCTTTCCGGCGCTTTTGGAGGTTACACCGGCTGCATCTCGATCAGCCGCTCCGTCCTCAACTTCAACGGCGGCGGCACCGGCCCGCTCGCGGGACTGACGGTTGCTGCGATTTCGCTGCTGATGCTGATCTTTGCACCGGCGCTGCTCGGCTACATGCCCAAATTCGTGCTCGGTGGCCTCCTGATCTATCTCGGCGCCGATCAGCTTCACAAATGGGTCGTTCAATCGCGGCGGCGGCTTTCGCTGACCGACTATCTCTCGCTGCTCGCGATCGTCGTCATCATTGTCGAATGGGGCTTTATCGCCGGCATCCTGATCGGCGTCGTCATCGGCTGCGCGACGTTTGCCTTGAGCGCCTCGCGCATCGATTCCATCAAGTTCTCATTCGACGGTTCGGAATATCGAAGCTCGCTCGATCGTTCCCGCGAGCAGCTTGCGGTGCTATCCGCGCACGGCGGATCGATCCAGGGGCTCAACCTGCAAAGCTATCTGTTCTTCGGGTCGGCCAACCGTCTCTACCAGCACGTCAAGGCGCTATTGGCGCGCCACCCGGAATGTCGGTTTCTGGTGTTTGACTTCAAGCTCGTGACTGGCGTCGATTCGTCGGCTGCCTACAGCTTCGCGCAGATCAAGCGCACGGCCCATGAACGGGGCATTCGGCTGATCATGGTGCACTTGCAGGCCGCGACGGAAAAGGCGCTGCGGTCGAGCGAGTTCATCTCGCAGGACGTCAGCATCATGCCCGAGCTCGACCATGCCCTGGAATGGTGCGAAAACGAGATCATTACGCAACACGAAGGCCGCGGCGACGAAGAAGCTTCCTTGCGGGACTGGTTCGTACGCATCCTCGGCACCGAGGAAGAAGCAGCGGAATTGATCCATCGCTGCGAGCGCCTGGAGGTCGACGCCGGCGACATCATTGTCCGCGCCGGCGATGCCGCCGACTCCATGCATTTTATTCTCGATGGTCGCGTCGGCGTCATGATCCCGACCGGCGATGGCGAGCTGACCCGGGTGCGAAGCCTCGGCCGCTATACGACCGTCGGGGAAATGGGCCTGGTGGCGCAGACGCCGCGCAATGCGACCATCCAGGCCGAAGTCGGCAGCATTCTTTACGTTTTGAGCGCCCATCAGTTTGAAGCGATCAAGACCGAAAACACCACGCTCAGCCAGAAACTGCTCACATTCTTCGTGCTGGTCATGGCCGAGCGGCTGACTTTCGCCAACCGGCTGATCGGCGTGCTCAGGCGGTAACCTAGCTGTCCGCGTCCTTATGACCCGGAACCGCTGCGCAAGCGCGTTGAGAAGCCGGCCGTTGCGACCTATGATCGGGGTTAGGCGCTGTAGAGCGTGCTTCAGTCCTTCGTCATCATCAAGGAGAACGTCATGCCTAGATTTCCGTTTGTGGCGACGATTGCGACTGCGGCGGTGTTCGGAGCCTGTACGCCGGCTGTCGCCCAGGAAGACGGCGATCTGAAATTCGGCAAGGTGCATTTTTCGACCTCGTGTAACGAGGTCGCGCAGCGGCGGTTCGATCGCGCCATGCGCTACCAACATTCGTTCTGGTATGCCGAATCGAAGGAGATTTACGATGAGGCCATCAAGGCCGACGGCGAATGCGCCATCGCCTATTGGGGCGTCGCGCTGTCGCTGTTGAACAACCCGCACGGCGCGATCCCGGCGCCCAATCTGCCGCTCGGGCTCGCCGCGATCGAGAAAGCCAAGGCGCTCGGCGCGAAAAGCGAGCGCGAACGCGACTACATCGATGCGCTGTCGGTGATGTATGTCGACTACGACAAGATTCCCCAGCAGGCGCGCGTGCAATCCTATCTGAAGAAGATGGAAGCGCTCGCCGCGAAATATCCCGACGACGACGAGGCGCAGATCTTCTACGCCATTACCTTGAATGTGTCGGCGTCACCCGCCGACAAGACCTACGCCAACCAGTTGAAGGGCGCGGCTATTCTGGAGCCGATCTGGCAACGGCAGCCGCAGCATCCCGGCGTCGCCCACTATCTGATCCACCTCTATGATTATCCGCCAATCGCGGCCAAGGGCCTGCCGGCGGCATTGCGCTATTCCAAGATTGCGCCGAATGCGCCGCACGCCCAGCATATGCCGTCGCATATTTTCACCCGCGTCGGCTACTGGAAGGAATCGATTGCGGCAAACCTCGCTTCGGTGGAAGCGGCCAAGGCCCACGACGAGCGTGGCGACCAGCTGCATGGCCAGGACTACATGGTCTACGCTTACCTTCAGCTCGCGCAGGACGACAATGCGCGCAAGGTGATCGATATCATCGAGGCTACGATACCCGATCCGGATGCTTTCGGCGGGGCGTTTTCGCGCGCCGCAGCGCCTGCCCGCTACGCGTTCGAGCGCGGCGACTGGAAGGGCGCGGCGAGCCTTGACGTCAAGCCGAGCAAGTATCCGCATGTGATGGCGATTTCTCATTTCGCCCGCGCGGTGGGCGCGGCTCGCTCCGGCGACGTGACTGCCGCGCGCGCCGACACCGCCAAGCTTGTCGAAATTCGCGACCGCCTGCGCGAGGCGAAAAACGATTATTGGGCCACGCAGGTCGATGTCGAGACTCAAGTCGCCAACGCCTGGATCCTCTACGCCGACGGTAAATACGATGAGGCGATCAAGGCGATGGCCGCCGCGGCAGACGCCGAGGACAGAACCGAAAAATCGCCCGTTACACCCGGACCGCTGGTGCCGGCGCGCGAACTTTATGGGTCCATGCTGCTCGATCGCGGGATGACGAAGGAGGCGCTTGCGGCGTTCGAGGCCACCAAAGCGAAAGAACCGAACCGCTTCAATGGCTATGCCGGCGCGGCCAAAGCGGCGCAGGCGCTGGGTGATACAGCAACCGCAAAAGAAAATTATCAAAAGCTGATCGCGCTCACCGCAGATTCCAAATCCGATCGGCCGGCACTCGCTGCGGCCAGAACGTTCGTCGCGAGCAATTAAGTATGATTAGAAGCCGAAGCGCCGTCGTTGCAGGAGTGCTGGGCCTTGCGCTTGGCGCGCTCGCTGGCCTGTCGGCGTATTTCGCCTGGCCAATGCTGGTTCAGAGCCAGGCATTGACGCCGCCGAGCCATCCGAAATTTGCCGAAGTGCGATGGCCGTTTCCGACCGACGAGTGGGGCGTGGGCAAGGCGTTTCGCTGCGAAAAGACCGATTGCGGCGCGGAAGTCGACGTCTACATCCGCGCCAAGATCGGCTTTTGCAATTGCCTGACCGGCGTCTCCGACGACAACGAGCTCGACCGCCTCAGCGACTTCAATCTGATGGGCGGCAAGCCCGCTGTCCTCGGCGCGGGCCACGAGATCAAGATCGCCTGGATGAAGGGCCGCAGCCGCGCCTATGCGGTGAGCGAGCCCTATCGCGCGCCCGGCTCGGTACTGGCGATTGCGTTCAACGATCGCTGCGATGCGATTGTCGCTACCGCAACCGTTGCACATGATCGCCCCGCAACATTGGAGCCCAGTGTCATCGAGTTCCTCAACAGCGAGACCGTCGTGCACTGGGCCGAGGTGACGCTGGGTCTCTAGCGTCCGAGCGACTCAGATATAGACGCGATGGTGAGCTCAGACGCCTGCCATCATCACGTATTTGATCTCGACATATTCTTCCATGCCGTGATGCGAGCCTTCGCGCCCCAAGCCGCTTTCCTTGACGCCGCCGAACGGCGCGACTTCGGTGGTGATCAGGCCGGTATTGACGCCGACCATGCCAGACTCCAGCGCTTCGGCAACCCGCCAGACCCGCCCGAGGTCGCGCGAATAGAAATAAGAGGCGAGCCCGAACGGCGAATTGTTGCACATCGCGATCACGTCGGCCTCGTCCTTGAAGCGGAACACCGGCGCCAACGGCCCGAAGGTTTCCTCGTGCGCCACCAGCGCGTCGGGCGCGACATTGGAGAGCACGGTCGGCTCGAAGAACGTGCCGCCCAGCGCGTGGCGTTTTCCCCCGGTAACGATCTTGGCGCCGCCCTTGATGGCGTCCGCGATATGCTTTTCGACCTTGTCGACCGCCTCCATGTTGATCAGCGGCCCCTGCACGACGCCCTGCTCGGTGCCGTCGCCGATCTTCATGGCTGCTACTTTCTTCGAAAGCTTCTCGACGAACTGATCGTAGATCTTGTCCTGGGCGTAGATGCGGTTGGCGCAGACGCAGGTCTGGCCCATGTTGCGGTATTTCGAGACCATGGCGCCCTCGACAGCGGCATCGATATCGGCGTCGTCGAACACCACGAACGGCGCGTTGCCGCCGAGCTCGAGCCCGAGTTTTTTCACGCCGACCGCGGCCTGCTGATAAAGAATCTTGCCGACTTCGGTCGAGCCGGTGAAGCCGACAAAGCGCACGGCGGGATGTTCGCACAGAACCTTGCCGATCGCCGACGAGTTGCCGGTGAGGATATTGAACACGCCCTTCGGCACGCCGGCCTTCTCGGCCAGCGCCACCAGCGCCAATGCGGTCAGCGGGGTTTCGTTGGCAGGCTTCAGCACCACCGTGCAGCCCGCGGCCAATGCCGGCGACACCTTGCGGGTGATCATCGAGCAGGGGAAATTCCACGGCGTGATCGCGCCGCACACCCCGATCGGTTGCTTGATCGCCAGCAGCCGCGCGTCCGGCCGCTGGGTCGGAATGGTTTCGCCATAGACGCGCCGCGCCTCCTCCGCGAAGAACTCGACATAGGCGCCGCCGATGTCGACTTCGCCCAGCGCTTCGGACAATGGCTTGCCCTGCTCCGAGGTCAGGATCAGCGCGAGGTCTTCACGGTTGGCGACGATCAAGTCGAACCATTTCCGCAGGATGTTGGAGCGCTGCTTGGCGGTAAGCTTGGCCCAGGCCGGAAACGCCCGCTCGGCGGCTTCCACCGCCTGGGTCGCTTCCGCCGTGCTCATCTTCGGCACCTTCGCAAGCTCGACGCTATTGACCGGGTTGGTCACGGGCGTCGCCGGCGTGCCGACCCAGGACCCATCGATGTAGCACTGCTCGCGCAACAGCGAGGCGTCCTTCAGACGATCCCGCAAGCTCGGGGTACCGGGTTGCGAAGCGCGGGCGGCGGCGGTCGGGGTCATGGCGTTGCTCCTGAAATTCTTTTGATATTGAGCCCTATATAGGCCGAAACCGGCCATGATGCATCGCCCGCACGCCAACGGACGGCATCAAACAAATTTGCAAGGCAAGTCTTTGCAAGACAGAGCGAGAACGGGCGGGTTCGCCACGTTAGTCAGTGTGCAATCAGGAGGCAGCCTGCAATCAGGCGGCGCCACTCAGATAGGTTTCGCGCCGTCCGACCATGCGATCGGCGACCGCCTTGGCGTCGGCCTTCGACGAGGTCGCGCAGGTGCGATATTCCAGATCGGGAGTTTCCGCAGCCGCGCGGCGGCTAAACCAGGACTTGGAAGCTGCCGGCAAAAGCGCCAACGCCTGAGCCACATTGTCGACCGCGCCAAACGAGTGCAGTGCACCGCTGGCGGCAAAGCGGACTTCGTAAATGCCAGGCGAAATCGGGGCTTCCAGGTTTTCGCCGCGCCCGGCCCGCGGGTACCGCTTCCATTCGCTCCAGGTCGAAATCATCAGAATTCCTCTTGGCGACGTCCGCCAATCAATCAATTGATCCGCCGGCCCACCAAACGCAATATGTAGGCCGTGCTTTTGCTTTGACTTAAACGCAATACCGGAATGCAGATGGCCAAGTCTGGCACAGGGCGACAGCCGCCATCAATCGGAACCCGCCAACGATGCGGCGAGATTCGTCAAAAATTGTGGCACGCCTGCCTTCATCCCCAGGCTGTTGAGCGACGGTCACGAGATTAGCGCTATTGCGGCATGACCCCGCCGGGAGGAGGATCAATCGCTTTCCAAAAAAATAACCTGGAGGAACCCCATGCATAGCAAAGCCCAGATCGACGAGATATTGCGCCAGAAAAGCGATGCCGTGGAATTCCCGGCGTCGTTGCGGTTGCCGCCAGCGGCAAGGACGTCATCTATCAGGGCGCGTTCGGCAAGCGCGACCTGTCCAAGCCAGACAACATGACGGCAGATAGCGTGTTCTGGATCGCCTCGATGACCAAGGCAGTCACGGCGGCGGCTGCGATGCAGCTGGTCGAGCAAGGCAAGCTCTCCCTTGATGCGCCGATCGGCAAGCTGCTGCCCGATCTCGCCGCGCCGCAAGTATTGGAAGGGTACGATGCCAAGGGCGAACCGAAGCTGCGGGCCGCCAAGAGTCCGATCACACTGCGCCAGTTGATGACCCACACCGCCGGCTTCTGCTACGACATGTGGAACGGCGACATGAGAACCTATCTCGAGAAAAAGGGCCTGCCGCCGATCACCTCCTGCAAGGATGCCGCGCTGAAGACTCCGATTGCGTCGGATCCCGGCACACGCTGGGAATACGGCACCAATGTCGATTTCGTCGGCAAAGCGGTGGAGGCCGTAAGCGGAAAGAAGTTGGACGCCTATTTGCGCGACCACCTGTTCGCGCCGCTCGGCATGAACGACACCGGCTTCAAATTGACCGACGCGATGCGCCAGCGCCTGGTCGGCATGCACATGCGCGGACCGGATGGTTCGCTTGCGCCCATCCCGTTCGAACTTGAACAGAATCCGGAATTCCACATGGGCGGCGGCGGCCTTTACGGTACGGCTGCAGACTACATCAAATTCACCCAGATGATCCTCAACAAGGGCCGCGGCAACGGCAATCAGCTACTCAAGGCTGAGACCGTCGCCACCATGGGGCAGAACCACATCGGCAACCTGGTCGTGACCAAGCTGACATCGGCCATACCGATCTACACCAACGACGTCGATCTCTATCCGGGCATGGTCAAGAAATGGGGACTGTCTTTCCTGATCAACACAGCCAAGACGCCGGAGGGCCGCAGCGCGGGCAGCCTCGCCTGGGCGGGTCTTGCCAATACCTACTTCTGGATCGATCCGGCACGCGACGTGACCGGCGTGATCCTGATGCAGGTGTTGCCGTTTGCGGACGGGAAATGTCTGGAGGCCTTTGCCGGCTTCGAACGGGGCGTCTATGCCGGACTCGATGCCGCGGGCCAAAAGGCGGCGTGACTCGATTATTCCTCTCCCCACTCCCTAGTGTCCCGGTTCTGACATTTGTATCTTATCTGGGAGGCACTTTTACAAATGTCAGAACCAAAGGGACACTAGCAATATAGAGTTTCTAGTGTGGCTTTGACCCTGACGTTCCTTTGAAGAGGGCGCGGCAAAACTGAACGGAACGTCAGAGTCGCCACACTAGGTGGGGAGAGGAAACGATGCATCAAACGGGCAAACCGTTTTGCCGCGCCAGTTCCTTCAACGAGAGTTGCGGCCGCGCGCCAATGTGCTGGATGACTTCGGCCGCGGCGAGCCCGCCCAGCTTGCCGGCATTCTCGTGGCCAACGCCGCGCGAAAGGCCGAACAGGAAGCCCGCCGCGAACAGATCGCCCGCTCCCGTGGTGTCGACCAACTTTTCGATAGGATATGCGGGCACCGCGGTGACACGGGCTTTTGATACGACGACACAGCCTTTCTCGCTTCGCGTCACCGCCGCAAGGCCTATATCGCTGCGCAACTGCTTCAGCGCGGTGTCGAAATCCGACGTCTGGTAAAGCGAGTGCAGTTCGGCCTCGTTGGCGAAGACCAGATCGACCGTGCCGTTACGCATCAGTTCAAGAAATTCGTCGCGATAGCGGTCGACACAAAATGCGTCCGACAACGTCAGCGCAACCTGCCGACCGGCCTGATGCGCGATCGTCGCCGCTTTCACGAACGCTTCCTTCGCGCTCTTGGGGTCCCACAAATAGCCTTCGAGATAAAGGATCGCGGAAGCGGCGACCTGGTCGGCATCGATATCCGCCGGCATCAATTCCTGCGCCGCGCCGAGATAGGTGTTCATGGTGCGCTCGCCGTCCGGCGTCACCAGAATATACGAGCAGCCGGTCGCAGGGCCGCCGCTTGCGGGCTTGGTCTCAAAGGCGACGCCGGCGGCGCGAATGTCGTGCGTGTACAGGCGGCCGACCTCGTCGTCCCGGACCTTGCCGACATAAGCAGCGCGAGCCCCCAAGCTTGCGACACCGACGATGGTGTTGGCCGCAGACCCACCCGACATCTTGGTCGCCGGACCCATGTCGCGATAGATCGCGGCCGCGCGGGCCTCGTCGATCAGCGACATGCTGCCCTTGGCCATGCCATGACGGCTGAGAAAGCCCTCGTCGGTCTGCACCAGCACGTCGAAAATGGCATTGCCGATTCCGAGCACATCGTATTTCGCTGTGGTCATGTATCTGTCCTGACGGGGCGTTTAAAGCGGTGGCGGGTGATAGCCGCCTATCACGATCACCGCGACTGAGGCAAACTCAAATCCGCGCCTCTGCTATAGAAGAAGCCATTGCTATAGAAGAAGCCATGATTCGCTCGTTTCTCACGGTTTCGACGGGGACACTGGCCTCGCGCCTGCTCGGCTTTGCACGCGATGCCATGGTTGCAGCGCTGCTTGGCGCGAGCCCTGTGGCCGACGCGTTCCTGGTGGCGTTTCAGCTTGTCAACGTGGTGCGGCGGCTATTGACCGAAGGCGCGCTGAACAATGCGCTGGTGCCGGTCTGGTTCTCGGTAAAGGAAGCGCACGGCCCCGTTGCTGCCGCGGCCTTTGCCGGCCGCGTGCTTGGAACGATCAGCACAGTGCTGATCGCGGCGACTGCGATCGCCGGCGTTCTGATGCCCTGGATCGTCATCGCATTGGCGCCCGGCTTTGCCGGCGAAGAGACGTTGCAGCTTGCCGCGAGCGACGCTCGCCTGATGCTGCCGTATCTGGCGTTCGCAGGGCCCGCGACGGTGACGATGGCGCTGTTGAACGCGCAAGGCCGCTTCGCGCTGACGGCGTTCGCGCCGCTGATGTTCAACAGCGCCCTGATCGCCGTGATGACCGTGCTGATCGTCAGGCGATGGGATGCCGCAGACGCCGCAATTGCGATCGCCGCCACCGTCGGCCTCGCCGGGCTCCTGCAATTGCTGATCCTCGTCCTGCGCTCGCGCGGCAGCCGCTTCGCTACGCCGTTGCGTGTGACATTTGATTCCGAGATGCGCGGCTTTCTGGCCAAGGCCATTCCCGGAATGGTGGCCGGCGCCGGGCCGCAATTGCTCATCGTGGCCGGCGCCATCTTCGCATCCAGCTCGCCATCTGCCGTGTCATGGCTCTATTTCGCCAACCGCCTGGTCGAGCTGCCGCTCGGCATCGTCGGCGTTGCCGTTGGCGCCGTGCTCGTGCCCGAACTTGCGCGCGCGGCGCATACCGAAGATTCGGACGCGGCGACGCACGCCCAATCGCGCGGCCTCGAATTGGCTGTCGGGCTCGCGCTGCCGGCAACGCTCGGCTTGATGGCGCTGAGCGCACCGGTGGTGCAGCTCTTGTTCCAGCACGGCGCGTTTACCGCGACCGATACACAAGGCACGTCACAAGCACTGATGTGGCTCGCACTCGGTCTGCCGGCGCAAGTGCTGATCAAGGCCCTGTCGCCCGCATTCTTTGCGCGCGGCGACACGACTACGCCACTATGGGCCACCCTCAAGGGCCTTGCGGTGACCATTGCACTGGCCATCGTGCTCGGCCGGCTGTTCGATGTCCGTGGCGTCGCCGCTGCGATTGCGCTCGGCTCCTGGAGCAGCGCGCTTGACCTGATCCGGCACGGCCTCGCCAGCTTCGGTTTCTCGATCGAAGCCGCCGCGCGCAAGCGTTTGTCACGCATCGTG
>Ga0307470_10001231_pt1 | contig 10266 bp, 9 predicted proteins | sample atmos_gasesAM3C__FD_204565 | JGI IMG/M metagenome (GOLD analysis project Ga0307470, IMG submission 204565) | Hardwood forest soil microbial communities from Morgan-Monroe State Forest, Indiana, United States - atmos_gasesAM3C_05 | ecosystem: Environmental > Terrestrial > Soil > Temperate forest... | reverse complement strand
GGCACGATATTGACGACCTCAGCCCGCGCGATCCGGCCGCGCTCACCGAAGCGCGACCGTGACTCCGCCGACCGCAGCCGACAGCTCGACGCCGGCCTTGCCGCCGGCCAACTCGAGGATCACACCTTTCTCGTTATGCAAAGTGACGCCGCCGGCGCCGCCAGCGAGCGCAGCGCCCGCTCCAAGCACACCGTAGTTCCCCGCGAAGTCACTCGCCGTGCGCAGATTCCGAGCTCTTCCGGCCAGGTGGCTGGTCGATGCACCGATCGTGAAGCCGACGCTCATGCCTGAAACCTCGAATGGATAGCGATGGCCGTGGAAATACAATACGCCGTGACCGGCACCGGCGCCGACGATGAAGCCGCCTTTTGTGAAGACAACCCGGACCTCTCCGGTTTCAGCCCTTGACGGTGAGGCAACTCCGCATGCGAGCAGTAGGACCAAGGCGGCTCCGAGCAACCGGGTCTGGTAGTTTCTCATGCGCTGTTCTCCGATGTGGGCGTCAGTCCGGGCTGGAACGGGATTGATCACGGGTGTGGCTCTTCTCCCCTCACTCCGCCGCGGGTCGAAACGAGGCCGGCTGATGGCGGTCGCCCAGTTCCGCCAGCGCTTCGGGCCGCACCAGCTTGAGGCCTTGCACCGCGTTGTAGCCGTGGATCTCCTTCACATCGAGCTTGCGCATGAAGTCGATCGTCTCCTGGGTAACGACCTGTCCGGGCACCATGATCGGGAAGCCTGGCGGATAGGGGATGACGAAATTCGCCGATACCAGATCGGGGCCGTTCTTCAGGCGGCGGTCAATCTCCGGATCGTTGAGGCGCAGATATTCGCAACCAGCCGCATCGTAAGCGGCGAAGAAACCAGTGCGGATGTCGCCTTCGTTGGTTCTGTCTCCGGCATCGCCGCGGAAGCCGTCATGGAAGTGCGAGAAGTTCGGCAGGTCCGGTACATCCGTCATCAGGCTTTTCACCCGCGCATCGAATGCGGCGCGGGCATTGGCGCCACCTTGGGCAAGATCACGCTCGACCTCGCTTGCGATCTCGGCCAGTACCCGGATCAGATGGGCGACGTCGCTGCGAGTATTGTTGATGTTGGACTGTATCAGCACGGAATTTCGTGAGGTCTTGTTGACCTGGATTCCGTAGCGCGTGGCCAGAAGCCCCTTGAACTGCGTGCCGTCGAAGGCTGCGGTGCCGCACACCAACGTCAGCCGTGTTGGATCAAGGCAGAACTCGTCCTCTCTCAGGGATTGCAGCACCAGACCCCAGTTTACGCCCTCAACCAGGTAGTCGGTAAAGCCGCTGGCACGATATGCGGCTGGTACCATTTTGTCGGCGGCGAGCACGCTGAAATATCTGGAGATCAGCGGATTGGCGGCGACCGCCTTGCGGATCGCGAAGGCGATCTCAATGGCGTTGGCGACCAGGCCGTAGCCTTCCAGTTCCATTTGCCGCCGCGCGACATCAAGGCTCGCGATCAGCTGCTGGTTCGGGCTGGTCGACGCATGGGTGAATACGGCCTCCTTGAATTGCGCCTCCACGGTGTGGAAATCGACATCCTTGACGAACAGCATGGAACCCTGCCGGATCGCCGACATCGATTTGTGGGTGGAGTTGGTCTGGTAGACACGCAGCCGGATTTGCCGCGGGTCGGGCAGTAACCTTGTATTCAGCAGGGTCTCGGCGGACGGATCGTCGCCCAAAGCGGCGCGATGCTTCTCGTAAATCTCGATCGACTTGGGATCATGCATCCACGCCTCGATATCGTTCGCGGCACCCATCGCCGTGCGCGGACGCAGGAACGGCGAAAAGCGCGCGAAACCGAACCATGCTTCGTCCCAGAGGAAGATCAGGTCGGGCTTGATCGCGAGGCACTCCTCCATCACCCGGCGCGTGTTGTAGATGTGGCCGTCAAAGGTGCAGTTGGTGAGATCAACCATCTTCACCCGGTGCAGCCGGTTGTCGGCCTTCAGATTCAACAGCGCCTGCTTGATGGTTTTCAGCGGCACCGCGCCATACATCGAATACTCCGTCATCGGGAAGGCTTCGACATAAAGCGGCTGGGCTCCGGACAGCACCATGCCGTAGTGATGCGACTTGTGGCAGTTGCGATCGACGATCACGATATCGCCCGGCGACAGCAGCGCTTGCACGGCCATCTTGTTTGAGGTCGAGGTGCCGTTGGTGACGAAAAAGACCTTGTCGGCGCCGAAAGCGCGTGCGGCCTTTTCCTGGGCTCTCATGATGTTGCCAGTCGGCTCAAGAAGGCTGTCGAGGCCACCCGTGGTGGCGCTGCTTTCCGCGAGGAACAAGTTCGGGCCATAGAATTCGCCCATGTCGCGGATCCAATCCGACCTGAAGACGGATTTTCCGCGCGCGATCGGCAATGCATGGAATGTTCCGATCGGGCGCTGGGCGTATTTTTTCAGATTGTCAAAGAACGGCGTCTCGTAGCGGTCCTGCACGCCTTCCAGGATGGCCAGATGCAGCTCGAGCAGTTCTTCCACCGAGTAGAAGATGCGTCGGACGGAGTCGGCTTCTGGGTTTCCGGCGAGTTGCTCCACGTTCCGGTTCGAGATCATGTAGATGTCGAGTTCGGGGCGTATCCGCTTCAACGTCTTGGCAAGCGACAGCGCTGAATCTGAGGTTTGACGCTGGTCCGTCGCCGCCATCAACGAACGCAGCACGGGAGCGTCATGCCGCGAACGTTGCGCGAAGCCTTCATTGACGACGACGGCCGCAATATCGGGATTGAGCATGGCCGCACAGAACGCATCCTCGAAACTGCCCGTGAATACGGTCTCGTAAATGAAGGCGTCGAGCGGACGGCGCAGCTTCCGCCACTCCGCGTTCAGGCTTGGCCAGTTGATGGAGGGAACACCGGTGACGACGAGGGTTTCAAAATACGGCCTGCGAGTGACGGTGTCGCCAAAGCCCGGCGGCAATAAATTGGGCGTTTCGGCGTCGGTGTCCGCATGCACGTCCCAGTCGCCGGCGTGCTGACGGAAAGATCGCGTCTGAAGCGCGTGCGTGAAGCGCATGGCAAGCGCCAGCGTACCGGCCGCATCGCCCGCCGCCGTGCGCTCCTTCAGCGCTGCCATCAGGCGCGGGCCAGGATAGGCATGATATTCTTCCGATATCGCGAGCTGGGACAGCTGTTCTTCGAGATCAGCGCGATCTCCCGCACCTGTCGACCAAGCCTTGGCCGCTTCCACCACCGCGCGCCATTCGTCAGCCCTTGCACCCGGGCCGGAGAAAAATCGATCGATCCGCCGTTCCTGTGCCTGCTGCGCCATGCCCGTCTCCCAAGCTGAACCTTAATGGTTGCAGCAACGTCGGCAGCGGTGGCGGAATGAGTCTTGATCTAAATCAAACCAATAGGATTACATCCGGGCGCGGGCCGGCTTCTGCTCGCAAAGCATCAGCACGATCACCAGCAGCAGCACGGGAACAGCCAGACTATAGGCACGCTGCAGTTCCGTCGCAAATGCACCAACAGCTGCACCTGAGCCGAAGGCGACGCACATCGTCCCGAATACGTAGGGTCTGCGAAAGGGCCTTGCTCCGGCACTTCCGGCGAACGCAGCGAACAGGCCTTCGATGGACTAGCGAAAATTGCTGGTCACCATCACGGAGTTATAGCTCCATCCCTCGACCCGCGGAAAGCTAACCGTCTGAAATGCTGCGACCAGCGAAAGGCCGAGCGTTCCGGCCACATCGGGAAGCCGATTGTGCACGATCGCGACGATGAACAGGAAAACGATCTCAATCAGGTTGCTGATCCGCGCGGCTTGCTGCGGCGAGGCCCAGCGCAGCCAGCAAGCCAGGATCACGCCGACGACGTAAGACAGAAGCGGCGGAATATAGTGGACCGCCCTCTCCCAGTCTCCGCTCGTCATATAGACCCACAGAAACACCAGGTTGGCACTCTGCGCATTGGCAAAGACGTGGTGAACAATCCAAGTATAGGCCTCGAGATATCCGCCAATGAAGGCCAGCAGGCTTGCGATCTGCAACGTCTCGTCACGGGGAAACGAAGCGGCGGCAGCTTGCTGTACTGACACGATTTTCCACTCGGTGACCGGCTCAAAACGGAAAGTCAGGCACAATTGGGGAGCGCCGCGGCCGGCACACGCTTGATCCAGATCAACGCGGCTGTGCCGAAAATGCGGTGCGAGGGCATTCTCGCTGTCGTGGAACCTCGACGTAAAGGGTCAGTATGCATCGGTCCCTCAAGCTTCTCTCGTTCGCGGTTGTCGCAGCGCTCGCCGCACCGGCTGTGTGCCGCGGCGCTGACGACCAGACCCTGCCGCCGGTACAAGAAGAGGTCTGGGCGCTGCCCCTCGTTCAACCGACGATCGCCTATGTGGTGCGTCCGATCGGCAGCGGACCGTTGCCGCTCGCCGTGATGAATCACGGTGTGTCGCTGGACGCACGCGAGCGCAGCTTCTTCCCGCTGGTCGAATTTCGCGATGCGGCGCTGTGGTTCGCACGGCACGGCTATCTGGTGGTGGCCCCCATGGGTAACTATGGGGCCGCCGCGCTCGATATACCGGAGCGCGGGCTTTACAGCGTGTTCTATTCGAGGATCGGCAACTGCGACAATCCGAATTTCCGCGATGCCGGCATGGCGGCCGCGCTGCTCGACAAATGGGTCATCGATTACATGACCGAACAGAAATTGGCCAAGCCCGACAGTGCGATCGTGATCGGCCAGTCCGCGGGCGGCTGGGCCGCGATCGCGCTGTCGAGCCAAAATCTTCCTTCAGTCAAAGCGATTATCTCATTTGCGGCCGGGCGTGGCGGCCGGGTCGGCGGCAAGCCGAATAACAATTGCGCGCCGGATAAACTGATCGAGGCGGCCGGCGCATTCGGGGACACGGCGCGGGTGCCGATGCTGTGGTTCTATATCGAAAACGACACCTACTTCGGGCCGGATCTGTCCAGGCGAATGCATCAGGCCTATACCGCCGCCGGCGGCAATGCCGAATATCATTTGATGCCGCCGTTTGGCGCTGAAGGGCATTTCTTTATCGATTCACCGGACGCCATTCCGCAGTGGTCGCCTCTGGTGACCCAGTTCCTCGACAAGCATCGATAGGTGCGATGGAGGCGTGATGAGCAGCAGCCATATCCGACGATACCAATTTCTGAGCGCGCTATGCGCGGCATCATGGCTTCTGCTGCCGCCGGGCGCCGCCTGCGCTCAACAAGCCGCACCGTCCGCAAGCGACAAGGCGCCGTCAGAAGCCGTATCACGCGGACAACGCAATTTAGTGCGCCCGATCAAATATGGAGATTGGCAGAAATTCTGCTTCAAGACGACCGGCACCAACCAGGTGTGCCGCACCAGCATTTCCGGCAATTTTGACACCGGCCAATCCGCGATCCGTGCCGACTTGATCGAGCGCGAAGGCGAAGGAAAAGCCCGGCTGCAAATCTTCGTCCCTGTCGGCATGTATCTTCGGGCCGGCGTCAAGCTCACCGTCGACCAAGGCAAGCCGTACCCTATTCCATATGTCTGGTGTCTGACCAATACCTGCATCGCCGCCGACGTCGCCGATGCAGTGTTGGTCCGCGACATGGAGATGGGACGTAACTTGCAGTTGGAAGTGGTCGATTCCAGCGTGCAGAGCGTCAGCACCACACTGCCCCTCGACCAGTTCGCCGCAGTTCGTCGGGGCGCGCCGGTGCGAACATTTGCGCAGGAGATCGATGAATGATCGGAGCTATGCGAGGCCGATGGAAAGACGATCGATCGGCTCGATCAGCGATCCGGCAGAGAACGGTTTGGTGAGATAGGCAAGACATCCGGAGGCAAGCGCTGCCATACGGGTCGCTGGGCTATCCTTGCCGGTGATGAAAATTACGGGCAGCGAAATCCCCGAGGCCGTCAAGCGGCGCCTTACGTCGATTCCCGACGTGTCATGCAAGTCGACGTCAAGAATCACGCAGACCGCGTCGTCGAAATCATTGTGCATCTGAAAGGCGTCGGCAGTGGAAAACAGCATGCTGTCATAGCCGTGCTCCCGCAGCAGGCGTTTTACGCCCCTGAGCATGCTAGGGTCGTCATCGACGACATAAACCAATCTTCGTTTCGGCAAGCGCTGGTCCTGTTGTTCCCACCGGCGGAAGCGTTCGATGCCGCCGCATCGAAATTGCAAACACAATCTCACCCGATCGGTTCCGCTTGACACGGTCCGGCGGCCTGAGGCGCCTCTGTCATATTGCTGTCATAGTGCCTGAGTGCCGCAGAATTCCAATTGTCCCCTAGGACAATATTCGACGACGACGAGTCAACTGGATACGGGCGTGTTCTCGTCTCCGCGCAGCAAGCCGGCGCGCTCCGCTATCGAGACCAGTTCAGCCAGACTCCGCACCTTCATCTTTTCCATCACCTGATGGCGGTGAGCCTTGATGGTACGCTCGGTCGCGCCCAACTCCCGACCGATCTCCTTGTTGATCTTGCCCTGAACCACGCGGTCGAACACCTGGCGCTCCCGCGGTGTCAAAGTGGCGAGCAGTTCGCCCAACTCGTCAGTCCTGTGCTTCAGTTCGCGCGAAGCCTCGTGGTGCGCCATCGCCCGTTCGACTGCATGAAGCAATTTTTTTGACGATACCGGCTTGGTCAGGAAATCCTCGGCACCCGCCTTGATGGCTTGCACCGCTGTTGGAACGTCGGCGTAGCCGGTGAGGAACACAATCGGCAAGATTGAGCCGAGCTTGCTCAGCCGATCCTGCAGTTCGGGACCGTTCAAATCGGGAATCCGCACATCGAGAAGAAGGCAGCCTGGTTGGCTTTCGTCGGGCAGATGATCCAGAAGCTGCCGGGCGGACGAATAGGTCGTAACGGAATACCCTGCTTTCTTCAGAGACCGCTCGACCGCCGTCCGGAACGACGCATCGTCATCTACGACATGAACAGTGCCGGCCAACGCTCTCTCCCCTAGTGCAACGCCAATGGCAGCGACAGCCGGAAAACTGCACCTCCTTCAGCCTGGTTTTCCGCCCATATCTGCCCCTTGTGAGCCTGAATAATTGTCCGTGCGATAGAAAGTCCAATCCCCATGCCCTGCTTTTTTGTGGTGAAAAAAGGATCAAAGACTTCATTAGGTTTTTTCGATGGAATACCGGGACCAAAGTCGGAAATTGAAACAATTGCCGACGATCCGCCATTCAACTCTGTGCGGCCGATGACCGCACGGCCATATGGCATCGCCGACATTGCCTCGATGCTATTGACGACCAGGTTCAGGATTACCTGCTGCAGTTGCACCGCGTCGCCCTTGATCGGCAACGCTTCAGGAAAGGCCTCGAAGTAAAGCGCGACATTGCTGGATGTCGCCTGCGCGGTGAGGAAGCCAAATGCCTCGCGCATGATATCGTTCAGATCGACATCCCTGAGCTCGAATGGGGTTCGTTTCAGGAAGCTCCGCATGCGGTGAATGACTTCGCTCGCGCGCTGGTCGTCGCGCCTGATATCGGCGACGATTTCCTTCAATTCAGTCAAATCGGGTGAAGGCGACTGCAGGATCAGCTCCGCCGTCTCCGCGTTCGTCAGGATTGCTCCAAGCGGCTGATTGAGTTCATGGGCGATCGACGACGACAATTCGCCTGCCGCAGCCTGGCGGCCGACATGCGCGAGCTCCGACAACCGCTGGTGGGCTTCGAGTTCGGCATCGCTTCGCTTCTTCCGTTCGTGCAGGAGGATCGAAATCAGTGCTGCCTGAATCAGAATCACCGCAATGACGGCCAGAACCTGCCAGCGGTATCTTTCCCATAGTGACAGGTCGCGAAACCAGATTGCGCTTCCGGGCGGCAGGTCGGACGCGGGCATGTTCCAGCGCTCCATCTGCTTCCAATTGAAGATCGGCGCCACGGCCTCGATCGCTTTCGGCGGGATGTCGACAGCCTTCTCGCCGTTAAGAATTCGCAATGCCAGGCGACCGGCCTCCGCCCCGATCACGCTGGGGACGAGCACATAGCCACCGATTCCGCCCGGCGAAAGAAGCGTGTCGGCCGCCACCACGATCGGCCGATTGGCCTTTTCGGCAATACGCGACACTGCAGTGGCGGACCTCAGAGAGGCGCCTTCCCTGTCGGAATGCATGGAGGTGTAGATGATGGCGCTGCGCTCGGGCAACTCCGAGACACGTTGGCGCAACTCGGCCAAGGTAAGGCCCATAAGTTCAACCACGCGCAGATCACCCGAAGCAGAGGCAACTTCCTCTCTCCAGTTTTTGAAGACGATCTGGCGATCCCAGGGGTCGCCGACGATATAGACGCTTGCGAGATCCGGCACGACCGCACGTGCCGCCCTGATGGAATCGGCGAGCTTCACGTCGACGATGTTTCCTGTCACATCCGACGGAGGCCTTAAGCGCCTGAAACCAGCCTCGTCGACCATCGTGAATACGACCGGTATTCCCGGCCACAACTCGTCACGCCAGCGCAGAACGAGCTGCAGAGCGGCCTCGCCGATCGCCACCAGAAGGCCAACAGGCTTGTCTTGATATTTTGCTCTGAGCATTTTCTGAAGGGTGACTTCATAGTCCTCCCCACCGAAATGTTCGAGATCGAGGTCTTCGGCATAGATCGTGAGATGCGACGGCGGATGAGATCCCACTTCCGTCTGAAACGATGCGAAGATCTGATGATAGAAAGAGCCCCGCATGTCGGACTGGTCGAGCACCAGGATCGAGTGGGGCCGCACTTCTTCTGCTGGCAAGTCCGCTGGAGCCAGCAATGCAAACAGTCCGACCATCAGTCCGCGGAGAACCATCACGCACGCACCGGACTGGATTTACAAAAACTACCGGAAGCGTGTGTCGTAACCAGGATACACGCAAGAGTACATAACGTCGCAGGTAGCCCTGCACAGATGAACTGCGCGCGAAAGCGCCTTCCGATCGGAACTGGCACCAAAGGACATTGTCCGTTGGAACAATGACCCTTGAGCCAATGGTACCGAGAGCGGCCGTTGTCGTAAAAGAGCGGCCGGGCAACTCTACCGGTTGGGTAAGTACGGTTTACGCATACGAGCATGTTCACCCAGCAGTGGGGAGTTAGCCATGTTTGTGAACATCAACGCCGGCCTCGCCAATCGAGCGAGATTTGTTAGCCAACTCGGCGGCCTGTCACAGACCGAGATCTCTCCAAGCGAATTCAAATACCATCGCGGCGCCGAGATTTTTGGCGAAGGAGAGCCCGCGGAATACGTCTACCAGGTCGTCGAAGGTGCCGTTCGCAGTTACAAGCTCCTCTCCGACGGGCGGCGTCAAATCGGCGCATTCCATTTGGCAGGCGATATGTTTGGCCTTGAGAACGGCGACGCCCATCGGTTTACCGCCGAAGCGATTGTCGACACAGCCGTGCGGCTGGTGAAGCGCGTAAGCCTCGCTCACGTTGCGGAAAACGATGCCACGATTGCCCGCGATCTCCTCAACATGACGGCGAACAATCTACGACACGCCGAAGACCACATGCTGCTGCTGGGACGAAAGACGTCGCTCGAGCGGGTGGCCGCCTTCCTGCTGGAAATGGACTGCCGGCTGACGGCCGCGGGCGTCATGGCGCTGCCGATGTGCCGCCGGGACATCGCCGATTATCTGGGGCTTACGCTCGAGACAGTGTCCCGTGCGCTGTCCACCCTTCACCACAAAGGCGTTCTGGGCTTTCTGGGTCAAACCCAGCGCCAGATCGTGTTGCTCGACCGGCCGAAGCTCGCCGAACTCGATCTATAGCGCGGCGATATCCAAGTTCAGCTCCCTTTGATGCAAATCAAGGCCTGCCGTCTCCGTCGTTTCAAGATTTCGATGGACGCAAATCGCGGTCGCCCGCACGTCGGTCGGAGCTTTCACCATGAAATCCGTTTCCGTGGAAGAAGCCGTCGCGATGATTCCCAATGGCGCATCCGTCATGGTCGGCGGCTTCATGGGCGTGGGCACACCGGAACGGCTGCTTGACGAGCTCGTACGGCAGAGGAAAAGCGAGCTCACGATTGTTGCCAATGATGCCGCCGTGCCCGGCCGCGGCATCGGAAAGCTGTTCGATGCGTCGCTGGTTGCAACCTTCACAGCGAGCCATATTGGGCTCAATCCGAAAGTACAGGAACAGATGTTGGCCGGGAAGGTCGGCGTCAATCTGGTGCCGCAGGGCACCCTGGTAGAGCGCATCCGCGCCGGCGGCTGTGGTCTAGGCGGCATCCTGACGCCAACCGGCGCCGGCACGATCGTCGAAGAGGGTAAGCAGCAGATCGAGATCGACG
>Ga0307470_10001230_pt1 | contig 10271 bp, 7 predicted proteins | sample atmos_gasesAM3C__FD_204565 | JGI IMG/M metagenome (GOLD analysis project Ga0307470, IMG submission 204565) | Hardwood forest soil microbial communities from Morgan-Monroe State Forest, Indiana, United States - atmos_gasesAM3C_05 | ecosystem: Environmental > Terrestrial > Soil > Temperate forest... | reverse complement strand
CAAGATCACCTTCATCAACGAGATGGCCGATCTTTCCGAGAAAGTCGGCGCCAATGTGCAGGAAGTGGCGCGCGGCATCGGGCTCGACAACCGCATCGGAACCAAGTTCCTGCATGCCGGCCCCGGTTTCGGCGGCTCGTGCTTCCCGAAAGACACGCGGGCGCTGGTCAAGATTGCGCTCGATCACGATGTGCACTTGCGCATCGTGGAAGCGGTGCTCGCCGTCAACGACAACCGCAAGCGCGCGATGGCGCGCAAGGTGTCGGGGGCCGTGGGCAATCTGCGCGGCAAGACGGTCGCCGTGCTCGGTCTCACCTTCAAGCCTGACACCGATGACATGCGCGAGGCGCCCTCGATCCCGCTGGTGACGGGCCTGCTCGACATGGGCGCCAAGGTCCGCGCGCACGATCCGGTCGGCATGGAGATGGCGCGCCGCGAATTGCCCGATATCGAATATTGCGACGATCCCTACCTCTGCGCCCGCGGCGCGGATGCGCTGGTGGTGGTGACGGAATGGGCGGAATACCGCGCGATCGATCTCGAACGCCTGAAGAGCGAACTGGCTCATCCCGTGGTGATCGACCTGCGCAACGTCTATCGCCCCGAAGACATGGCGGCGCACGGCTTTATTTACGACAGCGTCGGCCGGCCGCCCGAAGCGCAGGACTGAAGCAAGGGGCTTCCACGACAATTCGGCTCTTTTCTTCCCTCTCCCCTTGTGGGAGAGGGTGGCGAGGATGAGCGGAGCGAAATTCGAGCCGGGTGAGGGGTGCTCTTTGGATAGACATTGACCCCTCACCCGCCTCGCTTCGCTCGGCACCCTCTCCCACAAGGGGAGAGGGTTTAACGCACGAGCCGATCAACTTGCCCCGCTCCTTCGACACGCCTCTTCCCATCGACGCCGTGCTGGACGATCTGGCGCGGACGCTTGACGGTCACAACGTCGCGGTGCTGGTCGCGCCGCCCGGCGCCGGCAAAACCACGCGTGTACCGTTCGCGCTGCTCGATGCGCCCTGGGTTGCGAACAAGAAGATCATCGTGCTGGAACCGCGACGCATCGCGGCGCGCGCCAGCGCCGAGCGGATGGCGCATACGCTGGGTGAAAAGGTCGGCGAAACCGTCGGCTACCGCGTGCGCTTCGGCTCGAAGGTCTCGCGCGCCACCCGCATTGAAGTCGTCACCGAGGGAATTTTCTCCCGGCAGATTCTCGACGATCCCGAACTGAACGGTGTTGCTGCCGTGCTGTTCGATGAATTCCACGAACGCTCGCTCGATGCCGATTTGGGGCTGGCGCTGGCGCGCGATGCGCAAACCGGCTTGCGCGAGGATCTGCGGATCCTCGTGATGTCGGCGACGCTCGACGGCGCAAGGGTCGCTAAACTGCTCGGCGAGGCGCCGGTGGTGGCAAGCGAAGGCCGCGCCTTTCCGGTCGAGACGCGCTATCTCGGCCGCAAGGCCGACGCGCAGGTCGAGCGGCAGATGGCGGATGCCATCGCAACCGCGCTGCGCGCCGATCCCGGTTCGGTGCTGGCCTTTCTGCCCGGCGCGGCCGAAATTCGCCGCACCCAGAATTTCCTGGCCGAGCGTATCCATGATGCCTCGATCGAGATCGTGCCACTGTTCGGCGCGCTCGATGCTTCCGTGCAGGACCGTGCGATTGCGCCGCCGCCCAAGGGCCATCGCAAGGTCGTGCTCGCCACGTCAATTGCCGAGACGTCGCTGACCATCGAGGGCGTGCGGATCGTGGTCGATTCCGGTCTTGCGCGGGTGCCACGTTACGAGCCGGATATCGCCTTGACGCGGCTTGAGACGGTGCGGGCCTCCCGCGCGGCGGTCGACCAGCGGCGCGGGCGTGCGGGGCGCACCGAGCCCGGCGTGTGCTACCGGCTGTGGGATGAGCCGCAGACCGCATCGCTTGCGGCGTATACGCAGCCGGAAATTCTGAGCGCGGATCTGTCGTCGCTCGTGCTCGATCTCGCGCAATGGGGCGTCACCGACCCCGCGAGCCTCGCGTTTCTCGATTCCCCTCCCGCGCCGGCATTGAAAGAAGCGCGCGAATTGCTGCGTGAACTCGGCGCGCTCGACGCTGACGGGCGGATCACCGACGAAGGCCGCAGCCTGCGCGCGCTGGCGCTGCCGCCGCGTCTGGCGCGGATGATCGTCGATTCGCATCGCCTTGGTGCAGGCCGCGCTGCCGCCGACATTGCCGCTGTGCTCACCGAGCGCGGGCTCGGCGGCGATCATGTCGATCTCGACGTTCGGCTCGATGGCTTTCGCCGCGATCGCTCGCAGCGGGCCGAGGCCGCACGCCACCAGGCGCAGCGTTGGGCCGCGCAAGTCGGGGCAGACAACAACGGCTCTGCACGGGGCGAAGAGATTCCCTCAAACGGCGTCATGCTGGCGTTCGCCTTTCCCGACCGCGTGGCGAAGAACCGCGGCAATGGCAGTTTTGTTCTGGCCAACGGACGCGGCGCGGCGCTCGAGCCAACGGCGGCACTGTCGCGCGCGTCGTATATCGCGGTCGCCGAACTGACAGGCACGGCCATGCAGGGCCGTATCCTGCTCGCGGCGCCGATCACCCAAGCCGAGATCGAGGCGCGCTTTGCCGATCAGATCGAAACCGCGGATGAAATTTCTTTCGATCGCGGCGCGATGGCCTTGCGCGCGCGGCGCAGGAAGGCCTTGCACGCGATCACGCTGTCTGAGGCGCCATTGGCGCTCGAACCGTCGGCGGAGACCGCGCGGATCTTCGCCGATGGTCTGATCGCGGCGGGCCTCGACCAATTGCCGTGGTCGAAACCGACGAAGCAATGGCGCGACCGTGTGATGTACTTGCGCGCCGCCGAGGGGGCGTCGTCAGACAATCCGTGGCCGGATCTGTCGGACGACGCGCTCAAAGCCCAGCGCGAAACGTGGCTGGTGCCGGCACTCCTCGACAAGACGTCGTTGAAGTCATTCTCGGCTGGCGATTTGTCGGAAGCCCTGCAGGCGCTGTTGCCATGGTCCCTGCGTGCGCGGCTGGACAAGGAAGCGCCGACGCATTTCGAGGCGCCGACGGGAACGCAGCTTGCGATCGACTATGAAGCCGAGCAGGGGCCGACCATTGCCGTGCGCTTGCAGGAACTGTTCGGACTGACCAGCCATCCCTCGATTGCCAGGGGCGCGATACCGCTGGTGCTGGAGCTGCTATCGCCGGCGCACCGTCCGGTACAGGTGACGCGCGATCTGCCAGGCTTTTGGCGCGGCAGCTACGCGGCGGTGCGCTCCGATCTGCGCGGGCGTTATCCGCGGCACCCCTGGCCGGAAGATCCGGCGAGCGCGCCGCCGACCCGTCGCGTCAAACCGAAGGGAACGTGAGGGCTTTTTCTCCCTCGCCCCGCTCTTGCGGGGAGAGGGTTGGGGTGAGGGGCTTCTGTCCGCAAATTCAGAAGCGCAAATATGAGCAGAGTGCCTCGCCCCTCACCCGCCGCGCGTGGCGCGCGGCGACCTCTCCCCGTCAAGAACGGGGAGAGGTGAAGTAACCACGTTAACCCTTCGCTCATCCTTTTCGCCAAAATTGCCGCTCGCGCGGTTTGCCGCCGGTCGAAGTTTTGTCATGGCCGTGATGAAATCGGCTGGTGCGGCGAATTTAAAGACCCGCGATCGAGAGTGGCGTAATGCGTAACATTATGATTTTTGCCGCGATCATGATCGGCCTCGGCACCTTCATGGCGCAGATGGCCGACAAGATGACGCCGGCACCAGCCTCCGCCACGCCGTCGGTACGCATGGCCGCAACGCCCGACACGACAGCTAACGCTGGCCAGCGCAGCCTCAGCATTCCCCGCGACGGCCGTGGTCATTTTGCGGCTGAGGGGCGGATCGATGGCCAGCGCGTTGCCTTCATGGTCGACACCGGCGCTTCCGTCATCGCTCTGAACGAGAGTTCGGCGGCCCGGTTCGGGCTCCGTCCGTCGCGCAACGACTACCGGGCGACGGTGACGACCGCCAACGGTACCGTGAAGGCCGCGCCGACGCGGTTGGCGATGGTCGAGGTCGGCGGTTTGATCGTGCGCGATGTCGATGCGATGGTGCTGCCGGACGAAGCGCTGTCGGAGAATCTGCTTGGGCTGTCGTTCCTGTCGAAGCTGAGACGGTTCGAATACGCCAACGGCAAGATGGTGCTCGAACAGTAATCGCCGCTCTTGGCGACACTTGGACGCTCCGCGCTTCCCGCAATTAACCCAATAGACCGTCGGTTTTGCCTTCCATCGGGCCAGCGCATTCGCTATGGCTTCGGCCCATCGCTCACGATCGACAAGGCCTTTTGCATGTTTCCAAAGCCGAAGCCCGTACTGGTTCCGAACACCTATGCGTTCGAGTCAGAGCCGATGGTGAAAGCGACCGGTTTCCGCGAGTATGACGCGCGCTGGCTGTTCGGCAAGGAAATCAACCTGATGGGCGTGCAGGCGCTCGGCATGGGGCTGGGCGCGCTGATCGCGGAACTCGGCGTCAAGCAGGAGGTCGTGACCGGTCATGATTTTCGTGGTTATTCGGCGTCGATCAAATATGCGCTGATCTCGGGCTTGCAGGCCGCCGGCTGCCGCGTTCACGACATCGGACTTGCGATGACGCCGATGGCGTATTTCGCACAGTTCGAGCTCGACGTTCCCTGCGTGGCGATGGTGACGGCCTCGCACAACGACAACGGCTGGACCGGCGTCAAGATGGGCGCCAACCGCCCGCTCACTTTCGGTCCCGACGAGATGAGCCGGCTGAAAGAGATCGTGCTCAACGCCGAGTTCAAGAACAAGGCCGGCGGCTCCTACCAGTTTCACGAGAATTTTCCGGCGCGTTACATCGCCGACCTGACCAAGCGACCGAAGCTGAAACGCAAGCTGAAGGCCGTGGTGGCCTGCGGCAACGGCACCGCGGGCGCGTTCGCGCCGCAAGTGATGGAAGCGATCGGTTGCGAGGTCGTTCCGCTCGATACCGAACTCGACCATACGTTTCCGAAATACAATCCCAATCCCGAAGACATGGAAATGCTGCACGCGATCCGCGACGCCGTTCTCAAGCACAAGGCCGATGTCGGTCTCGGCTTCGATGGCGACGGCGATCGCTGCGGCGTGGTCGACAATACCGGCGAAGAGATCTTTGCCGACAAGGTCGGCGTCATGCTGGCGCGCGACATGTCGGCGATCCACAAAAGCGCGCAGTTCGTCGTCGACGTGAAATCGACCGGACTTTTTGTCACCGACCCCGTCCTGCAAAAGCAGGGCGCGAAAATCGACTATTGGAAGACCGGCCATTCCCACATGAAGCGCCGCACCCACGAATTGGGCGCGTTGGCGGGGTTTGAGAAGTCCGGCCACTTCTTCTTCAACAAGCCGTTCGGCCGCGGTTATGACGATGGGCTGGTTTCGGCGATTGCCGTCTGCGACATGCTCGATCGCGCGCCAGCCAAGTCGATGGCCGACCTGAAGAACGATCTGCCGAAAACCTGGTCATCGCCGACCATGTCGCCGCATTGTGCCGACGAGACCAAATACGGCGTCGTCGATCAGGTGGTGAAGCATTTCAAGGAGTTGCAGAAGCGCGGCGAGCAAGTCGCGGGACAAAAGATCCGCGACCTCGTCACCGTCAACGGCGTGCGCGTCACCGTCGAGGATGGCAGCTGGGGCCTGGTGCGGGCTTCGTCCAACAAGCCGGAGCTGGTGGTGGTCGTCGAAAGTCCGGTCTCGGAACAGCGCATGCGCGACATGTTCGAGGCGATGGATCAGGTCTTACGCACCCACCCTGAGGTCGGCGAATATAACCAGAAGATCTGAGGCTCGGCCGCTAGTTCGCCGGCACCGGAAGCGCCGTCACCGACTTGATTTTCTCCATCGCAAAACGCGACGTCACGTTCTTCAGCGGCACCGCGCTGATCAGCTTCTTATAGAAGACGTCGTAGCTTTGCATGTCGGCGACCACGACGCGCAGCATGTAGTCGACGTCGCCTGCCATCCGGTAAAATTCCATCACCTCGGGCATCGCGGAAACCGCATCGGCGAACTTCTGCAACCAGGCTTCGGAGTGGTCGGCGCTTTCGACCGAAACGAAGACGGAGATGCCGAGCCCGATCTTGTTCTGATCGACCAGCGCGACGCGGCGCAGGATCACGCCGTCGGCCTCGAGGCGCTGGATTCGCTTCCAGCACGGCGTTGACGACAAACCGACCCGGTCGCCGATCTCGGCAACCGAAAGGGAGGCGTCCTGTTGCAATACGGTGAGGATCTTGCGGTCGATGGCATCGAGCCGGCGGTTGGGTTCGATGGCGGCGGGAATGGCGAGGTCGGTCATGATAGAAGAACTTTCTTCCAATTATGAGGATTTATTTCCTCATATATAGAAAATTCTTCTATGACAAGCCTATTATTGCGACAGGCCTACCGGGCAGCCGATCGCCTCTGGCTCAAAAGCGCTTCAACTTCAGCACGTTGCGGAGCTGCGAAGGCGCCCCCGAAGCGGGTGCATTTCAGCGCTGCGGCGGCGGAAGCGAAGCGCAAAGCGGAACGCAGGTCCTGGCCTTCGGTGATCGCGAGCGCAAAGGCGCCGTGGAAAACATCCCCGGCGCCCAGCGTATCCACCGTGTGCACAGGGAAGGCCGGCGTCTGTTGCAGGTTTTGCTGTTCGTCGAGCCAGATCGTCCCCTGCGCGCCGCGCGTGCCCGCGAGGAAGGAGGGGGTCAGTTTGGCGATCTTCTTCAACGCTTCGCCGTCGTCGGTGACGTCGGCGGTCTCCTGCAAGGGCTCGCTGGAAAAGATCAGGTGCGACGACGCCGTCAGCAGGCCTTCGCGCAGCGACATTGCGCGATCGACGTCGACCACGACCGGAATGCCGCGCCGCGTCGCTTCGGCGCAGAGATCGGTACAGAAGGTCGCGCAACGGCTCTCGGTCAAAATCGCATCGCAGTCTTCCAGCAACGCGTCATGGTCGGGCAGGCGAACGTTCCACAATTCCGGGTCGCGGAAGGTGACGATGGTGCGCTCGCCGCTCGGGTCGATCATGATGTTGGAGATCGGCGTGACCAGGCCCGGCATGTGCACGAGATGTTTGGTCTCGATGCCCTCTTCGGCCATCTTCTCATAGATGTATTTGGACGTCGTTTCCTTCTCGTCGCCCATCGGCCCGCAGATCGAGGCGCGGCCGCCGAGCCGCACGATCCCGATCGCACCGTTGAGCGCGTTGCCGCCGCAAATTTCATCGAAATGGGTGGCGTTTTCCTTGGAGCCGCGCGCCGGCAGCCCAGGCACGCGAAAGGTCAGATCGCGCACCGGCATGCCGATGCAAAGAATTCGCGGAGGCCGTTTCCCCGAGGCGCGGGGGGTCGAGGAGGCATCGGTCATGTATGGTCCGGTGTTTGCGATGGGATACCCGTCAAGAACGAAGGCCGTCATGGCCGGTTCCGGTTATGCGGGGTGATTCGGGCCATTCTGTACCCACCTGCCGAGCAGATGGTGGGCAATCGCGAACGGATGCGGGCCGGCCAAGCCTTGCGGATGTTCCCGCTTGATCATCAGGGTCGCCTCCGCGCGATCGAACCAGCGCGCATCCTCAAGTTCCGCGTGATCGACGACGACCTCCTCGTTCAGCGCACGCGCCGTGCAGCCGATCATGAGGGACGAAGGATACGGCCAAGGCTGCGTCATATAGTATTGGACGTCGGTGCAGCGGATACCGGATTCCTCGAAGATTTCGCGGCGAACCGCGTCCTCGATCGTTTCCGCGGCTTCGACGAAGCCGGCGAGGCACGAATACATGCCGGGCAGGAAGTGCTTTTGACGGCCGAGCAGGACCCTGTCGCCCAAGGCCACGAGCATGATGACGACCGGATCGGTGCGGGGGAAATGTTCCGCCTTGCAGCTTGGGCAGTCGCGCTTCCAGCCGCCTTCCTTCATTGCAGACCGCGTGCCGCAATTGGCACAGTAGCCGTGCCGCTGATGCCAGTTCACCAGCGATTTCGCCATCGCGATCGCCGATAGCTGGCTGGCCGGAACCGCGCCTTGCATCGCCATGCCGCGCAATTCGGTCACGGCAGCATCGTCGCGGGTCAATAGCTGTTCGACCGCGGCAGGCGAAATGCCCATGCCGAAAATCGGTGCTTCATCGCGCAGTCCTAAAAAAACGGTGCCGGGATTGGCGCCAAATTTTGTGGCCTCCTCGAAGCTCAACAAGGCGCGCGGACCGGCCGCTTCACGTTTCACCACCAGCGAGTCGCGATAGACGACATAGGCGCGGGCGTCAGGGCGGCTTTCCAGCGCCAGCAGCCTCTCCTCGTTGCTGCGCAAATGGGCGGCGCGATCGAGGATATGCGAGACGAAACCCGGCTGCCCCAATGGAAAGGAATCAAATGCGGTCATGTTTTTAACCAAGCCAAATCTTGCGGCGTAGCGCACTGATAAATCGCTGAACCTCGTCGGCGTCGTGGGCCAACGGCGGCATCACTCCCCACACCGGCCGCGGCCACGCAGCGTCGTTCGAGCGCCGCGCGATGACATGCACGTGCAATTGCGGAACCACGTTGCCGAGCGCTGCGATATTGAGTTTCTCGCATTTGGTGATTTCTTTCAATGCGCGCGCAACACGGGAAATCTCCGTCATGAGCTGCGCCTGCTCGACCTCGTTGAGGTCGATGATTTCCACAATCTCCGGCCTTCGCGGCACCAGCAACAGCCAGGGGTAATGCGCGTCCTTGATGACGAGCACGCGGCTTAGCGGCAGGTCGCCGATGTCGATGGTGTCTTCCTTCAGCCGCGCATGGAGTGACCAGGCGGATTCCTCGGGGGACATGGCTATTTCCTTGTCTTGCCTGGCCAGACCTCGGCCATTATCCCCGATTCTTCACAGGTCCTGCAAACCGCCCGGCCCCGCTTGCTTTCCCGGCCGTTTGGCCCCAAATAGGGACCGGGAGATTGGCGGTGGACGAGCCACTCGCCAACCGGGTCAGGTCCGGAAGGAAGCAGCCCTAACGAGGTCCGGATCGGGTCGCTCGTCAGTCTCCTACCTGTTTTACCTCGCGATTCCGAAGTTCGAAACGTGGCTCCGCAAATGCTACGAACTTCGGAATCGGGACACTAGCCGTTCCGCAAAGCCAGCTACGCGAGATGATTCATTGCGGACCAACCGATGAATGATGCTGGCGCGCCCCTGACGCCTCACGATTCCGACAATCCCGGTTCGACGCAAGCCGGCCATGCCTATCGCGTGCTGGCGCGGAAATACCGCCCCGCAGGTTTCGAGGATTTGATCGGCCAGGAGGCGGTGGTGCGCACGGTCTCCAACGCGTTCGAGACCGGCCGCATTCCGCAGGCCTGGATTTTGACGGGGGTCCGCGGCGTCGGCAAAACCACCACCGCACGGATTTTGGCGCGCGCGTTGAACTACGAGTTGCCGGATGGGTCGGTGAAGGGGCCGACGATCCATATGCCGAAACTCGGCGTGCATTGCCAGGCGATCATGGAAAGCCGGCACATGGACGTGCTGGAAATGGACGCGGCCTCCCACACCGGTGTCGACGATGTGCGCCAGATCAATGACAGCGTGCGCTACGCGCCGGCGAGCGCGCGCTACAAGGTCTACATCATCGACGAAGTCCATATGCTCTCCACCGCAGCCTTCAACGCGTTTCTGAAAACGCTGGAAGAGCCGCCGGAGCATGCCAAATTCGTCTTTGCCACCACCGAAATCCGAAAGGTGCCGGTCACGGTACTGTCGCGTTGCCAGCGTTTCGACCTGCGCCGCGTCGAGGCGGATGTGCTGATGACGCATCTTTCCAATATCGCGTCGAAAGAAGGCGTCGAAGCCGAGCCAGAGGCGCTTGGCATCATTGCGCGTGCGGCCGAAGGCTCGGTGCGCGACTCGCTCTCGCTGTTCGATCAGGCGATTGCGCATGCGGCGGGACCGGTGCGCGCCGATGATGTGCGGCAGATGCTGGGGCTTGCGGATCGTACGCGAGTGATCGATCTGTTCGAGAGTCTCGTTCGCGGCGACATCGCAAGCGCGTTCAAGGAATTCCGCGAGCAATACGACACCGGCGCCGATCCGGTCGTCGTGCTGTCCGACCTTGCCGAATTCGTCAACTTCGTTACCCGGGTCAAGATCGTGCCGGCGACCGCCGATAATGTCGCCTTCGGCGAGACCGAGCGGAAGCGCGCGCGGGATTTCGCCGCCAAGATTTCGATGCGGGTGTTGTCGCGGATGTGGCAGATGCTGCTGAGGGGCATTACCGAGGTCAGGGACGCCACGAG
>Ga0307470_10001229_pt1 | contig 10273 bp, 8 predicted proteins | sample atmos_gasesAM3C__FD_204565 | JGI IMG/M metagenome (GOLD analysis project Ga0307470, IMG submission 204565) | Hardwood forest soil microbial communities from Morgan-Monroe State Forest, Indiana, United States - atmos_gasesAM3C_05 | ecosystem: Environmental > Terrestrial > Soil > Temperate forest... | reverse complement strand
CGACACTAAGACTATCGCAAGATTCCGCGGAAAGAAGGAGGGGAGGACCAAATGCGCTTGACTAAGCGGGTCGTTGACGCGGCAACGTCCGGGGGCACTGCCCAGGGCCGGGGGTGGGCGCGGCACGTGGTGTGGGACGACACCTTGCGCGGGTTCGGCGTGCGCGTGTACCCCAGTGGTCGCAAGGTCTTTGTCCTCTCCTACCGCACCCAGGGGCGCAAGCGCTTAGCGACCCTGGGCGCCTACGGGGTGCTGACCGTCGAGGAGGCACGCAAGCGGGCCGGGCGCCTCCTGCACACCGTCGCGGACGGCGCCGACCCCGTCGGGGACCGGCGCGAGGAGCACCGCGCGCCGACCCTTGCCGCGTTCGCCGAGCGCTACCTTGACCAGCACGCGCGCCTCAAGAAGAAACCCTCGAGTGTCGCGGCGGATGTGCGCCTGTTGCGCCGCCACATCCTGCCGCACCTGGGGCAGCGCAAGCTCCACGACCTCGACCGGGCCGACATTGCCCGCCTGCATCACGACCTGCGCGCGACGCCCGTCGTCGCCAACCGCGCCCTCGCGCTCCTCTCCAAGATGTGCAACCTCGCCGAAGCCTGGGGGCTGCGCAGGGACGGGTCCAACCCCGTCCGACACCTCGACCGGTACGCGGAACGCCCCAAGGAACGCTATCTCACCCCAGCAGAGCTCGCCCGCCTGGGCGACGCCTTGCGCGCCGCCGAAACCGACGAGCACCCCAGCGCGCTCCTTGCCATCCGCCTCCTCGCCCTCACCGGGGCACGCAGAAACGAAATCCTCACCCTCACCTGGGCGGCCGTCGACCTCGACCGGAGCGAACTCGTCCTGGCCGACACCAAGACCGGCCCCAAGCGCCTCCCCCTCCCCACCCCCGCGCGCGACCTCCTCGCCCACGCCCCCCGCATCCACGACAACCCCTACGTGTGCGTCGGCGAGCGCGACGGGGGCCGCTTCTCCGGCCTCCAACGCCCCTGGGACCGCATCCGCCACCAAGCCGGCCTGGATGACGTGCGCCTCCACGACCTGCGCCACACCCACGCGGCCACCGCCGTCAGCGCCGGCCTCACCCTCCCGCTGGTCGGCAAACTCCTCGGGCACACCAACGCCGCGACCACGCAGCGCTACGCGCACCTGCGCGACGAACCCCTCCGCGCCGCCGCAGAACGCGTCGGAGGCGAGATTAGCGCTGCGATGGCAGGGCGCGCAGACACTGACATTTAACCCCCGTTTCCAGCGTCAATCACCACGCCCGCCGCAGCAGCTCCTATTTGCATTTTTGCAACTCTAAATTAGAGTCACTTGCATGATTTAGTCAGCTTCTGTAGACTCGCCTACACTTGAACAGTTGCACAGTCGTCGTCTCTAGAAGCTCTAGCAATAGAGAATTTTTGTCGCCTTTCGGCCGGGCGTAAGAGCTTCTAGCGGCAGGCACTCCTAGCAGTAGAGACTCTATCGCACTACGTTGCAGCTTCCATACGAACTGCACGCACATAAAGAGGGCGGCTTATGCATAGCGACGCGGCTGGTATAAAGGTTCCCACGGTCACGGAGGCCGAACAGCGAAAGTTTCGTTCCTTCTATCAGAATATCGAAGCTTTCGTCAACGACACACTGGCAGGCCATCTCGTCACCCTCGACAACGTGGCTGATTTTATTCCTGGTAGCGAACCGCTTCTCTTTTATGAAGAATATGTTCGTGAAGCTTCATCACACTTGGAGGATTACCGAGAGGAATTCGCGCTTTACGGTGGTCTCTCGCATGAAGAAGCGCTATTTCATCGCCTTACCACCGAGCGTCCTTTCAACCTGCTTATCTTGATCGGCGGCCTGGGTGCCGGAAAGTCCACGGCAATGCACTATATTCGCCGCCTCTTTCGTGACAGGAAAGCGGATATCGACGCGCGCTTCCCCTGCTCATGTACGTGCTGCCAGCGTGAACCGATCTATTTTAATCTGCGCGAGTTCGATAGAAAATTCGACTCCGAACAGGCAATTCATGCGATTTACAAACAAATCCGCATGGAACTCTTTGAGCGGCTAATATCTGAATGGCTCTGTCAGAATCAAGTCGACGCTAAGGCGGTCAAGTCTTTTGATCCGGGTTACAAAGTGCTTCGCCGCTTAATGCTTGTTAACGATCTCCAGGATTGGGCGCAGAATACATATCCGGGGGATTACCCACTCGCCTTTGAAATTGAAGGGTTCACGACCGAACCGCTGTTTCAGCGTACTTCCCTTTCACTCTCTTCACTAGAGGCACTCGTGGCTCGTTACGAGCCGGAAAGCGCCCGCGTCGCCGCTCAAATCGACAAGATCATCGAGAAGCTGAACTCGGCAGCAGCTTACACTTCCCTTCTTCTGCGGTTTTACGCCGCCCGTTGTGCACGATGGAAGCCAAGCAGCCTCCTCATTCTCGACAACCTAGACCAACTGCCCACGGATACAATCGATAAGATTATGGGACAACTCTCTTTCCTTGCCTCTAAAGGGCAAGTTCCCCCTTTCGTTGTTCCCTTGAGGCCCAGCTCGTTAAGCTCACTCGCTCCAAAGGCGTTTGAACATCTTCCTTCGTACATGCGTCATTATGGTCCCAATTGTTTCGAGCTCGTCTTGCATCGTCTCGCAAAATATGTGTTGCAGCGATCCTCGGCATCTCTCACCGAGCCAGATACAACGGGGGCGCTTCCAAAGGTCTTTGTGAAAGCGCCCACAACCCAGGATGAATTGTATGCCTTCTTAGTAGCAACCTACCTTTATGCAAAGATGGCGGCAGCAGGTCTTCGTGACCAAGGTAGTCGCGTAACCGGAGGCACCCGTCCACTTCTGGAACCGCATCAGGACTTTGCCGAACGGCTGGAGCAAATGCGTATTCCTGACGGTGCACTCGTAAGTTTAAGCCAGACAATTGGAGCACTTGTCGGAACGTCTGCCCGTTATGGCATGGAACAACTTAAACAATACTATCGCTCTATCTATTTGCATCCCGATACTCTCGCTGCCGTCCTCCGGGCGGGTATCGCCCTAAACGCACCGACAGCCCTGCACCTACGTTACAAACAAATTATTAACACCATACTGTCACATCCGGAGCCCGGTGAGCCGGAACGCATCGCGAATATCTATAAGCCGACTGAAGAAGGGGCACATCCTGAGTTCCCAAGCTTAGTGAAAATCCGATTGCTCGTGGAGTTAGAGAGCCGAAATCGGGCAACAGTACGCCAACTCCTTCGCAACCTCGCCCGCTACGGGATTCCGAGGGAGCTAGTGATCCGAGGACTGAATTACCTGCAACATAAGCACCGTCTTCTGGTATGGTTTACCAAGAACAGCGAGCTATTGGAGGACGACACAGACTTGGATCAGTACGTCACTATTGCAGAGCATGGCTTAAGCTATGTTCGTCATGTCATTGGTGACTTCGAGTATATCTGGTTTTGCGCAGGCGGAATACCTCCACGCAGTCCGGCCGATCTAGACTCCAACTTCCGAGCGCGTCTGGAAGAGTACACGCGTCTGATGCAGGCGTTCGCCCTCACAGAGTGGAAGCAGCTTGCCTTCGTGCGTTGTATCGAGAGGGACGGTGTCGAGGAGAACGCAATCATAAATTCCCACAGGATGTTGACACTGTTGATCCTCTATTCTTCACTTGAACGAGCGATTGTTAGCGCTCGCGTATCCCTACGTGGTGCGCTGAGAAAATCGAGCTACCATCAGCACGTCGCGAGTCTTGTGGCAAGGCTTTGCAAGCTCATCTTAGAGTCTCAAGGCCGATATCGGAAATGTTACGGCGATACTGGCTATTTGAAAGCGTACGAGAAACTCCTCTTGAAAAACCGCCATGCCCTCCATGAGCTTCGTGGTCAGAGCGTGCTCGATCACGAACAGGAAGCTTTGGTGCATGAGGTTCTCCAATCCTGGGATGAGCAGCTTGAAGATTTGCCTGCTGCGCATGAAGGAGTGGAACTGATCCTCCCTCCCGATGAAAACTTTGTAAGCCTCTGTGCGACATTTTCACGTGGCTTGATCCCCAATCTATCCGAAATGCTACCGCGCTTAGCAAGCTCGAAGGATCAGAGCTATCAGCTGCTTAAGGTATATCTCTGGGAGTTTCTCCGCGAACGAGAGCAACTTGTCGGTCTCTTGGAGCGTCGCTTGCCTCTCTATTCTTTGGTCAGAAAATGCACTGCATCCATTCTCGGCGCTACACGGCGAGTCAACGAGGCTATTATCAGAGTTGAGTCCGCACTACCGGCGACCATAGAATGGTTCGCAAGGGAGGAAGTGTGGCTTGAAAGCCAATTGAATCGCCTACGCTCGAACAGCTTCCACCTCGACGATCTCAACGGTTTTGACGAAATTGGCGTCGCGCGACTCCATGTGAATGACCTACTCGACGTGTTCCGTGACATAGCTCATCGAAGCGGCGCAACGAGTGTCGAGCATTTGAACGTTGAGTGGCATTAAGGCCCGCAACAGGTCAGTCTATGATGGGCAGACCATATAGCCGAGGGATTCTCCCCTCTGCCGATATCGCCTCTTCTGTAAGTTGACGATGATTTTCGAGGATCGCCGCGCCTAACCTTTCGGCCTCGCCGGTATGAACGACGTACCCCACTCCTCGCGAAGAAAGAGTTATTCGTCCGTACGCAAGCTCTCGGAACTGGATCTCGGCAGGGCGGAGCGCCTCCACCTTCAAGAAAATTCCGTTCGGTGGTCTGAACCTTGCGCCTTGCAGTTCCTCGTCGACGTACTCAGTGACAGAGATCAGAGGGCAATCCCGGATGGTCACATGGCAAAAGGTGCTTGGGTCATAGCAGGGAACGAGGCGAATCAAGTGCCCAAAGGACCTCGTGATCGCCTCCAAATAGCGCTGACCAGAGGCACCCCCGGCCTCTATATAAAAACGTGAGGCTTTGCAATGCGCAAGGCTTTTCTTTGATAATGTCATTACAAAGTCTGAATACTGAACCGATTTAAATAAATTGTTGCATGCAACCAAATCAAGGCGATGACCACACTATCGGCACATTGTCGCTAGTTGGAAGGTTCTCGTCGCTCCAGCGAACCATCAGAGCGGTTCAAGAGGGAAGAGCCATGATTATAGTTGATTGGACAAGTGTAGGAGCAATTGCATCAACCGTTTATACGCTTGCTTTCATTGTTTCCATGTGGCTCCTTGGGCGACAACTGAAGGAGGCACGAGTCTCTCGTGATACTGGCCTGCTCCTATCCCTCTACGACAGACTTACGCAATCACGGCCGAAGAGACAGAACATATATCAACGAGAAAATTTGCTGAAGGACCTTAAGACCATGAACGAATGGGATCAAGTGCGTAGAGATCACCCCGATCTCGCAGCTGCTGTCACAGATGTTTCGCTGGACTATAACTTAGTTGGATTCTTCCTTCGCTCCGGCATACTTGAAAAAGAGGCATTCCTTCAGGACATCGGCGAAGTTTACCTCCGTCTATATTCGATAATTATGCCTGCAATAATAATTGAACGTCAACGTAGCGGCCGAAGCTACCGAAGAGACCTGGATTCTCTCGCATACCACGTGCGTGCTGCGCTCGCCAAAGGATAACGAACACTAAACACGCACCCGAGGAAGTCTCTCCACGGATAACACACGGCTATGAGCGTCATGGAACCAGCGGCCTTGGTCGCCGCATTGGGCCTCCCCTCTCGCCCGACGATCGCAGTTCGTTCATGCATCGCGTCGCCTTCTACATCCCCCCTCACGCAGCACCACCGTGACTCGTGGGATGGCGAGCCCGGCACGCTGGAGTGACTGCCACACGCGCGCCCACGCCGCGTCGGTCGTCGCGACGACGAGTACGCGCCGGTAGCCCGATCGTAGGTCGTTTCTGATGTTCTCGACCGTGTTGCTTTTGCCCGTCTCGACTTCGATGGCGACGCTCTCGGGCCGTCGCGTCGCGAGCACGTCCACGCGCCCCCCGGTGGGTCGGGGTGCTTCGATCGTGACTTCGTAGCCGAGGGTGCGGTAGTGGCTCGCGTACCAGCGTTTCCAGTATTCGTGCGCGAGACTCTCGTGTCGATGCTGTCCGACGGGTAAGTCCCGTGCGCGGGGCGTGAGGCGCAAGAGGGTGCGCGTTGTGCGGCCGATGCGTACGCGTGCTTCCTGGACGAGCCCGAGGGCGAGGAGGCGCGCTTTGAGGCGTGTGCCTTTTTCCGCACTGACTCTGAGGCGATCGTAGCGCGCGTCCACGCCGTCGTTGGGGTGCGTGGTGATGTCGTCGAGCATGCGCGCCTCATCACTCGTCCGAGGGCGTCCGAGCGTCTCGATCCCTGGCGTCGTGGGGCGTGTCCGGCCCGAGAGCGTCGCCGTCTCGCGCAGGTACGCGCGCAACACGTCGTCCGTGATGCTACCTTTGGCGAGGGGGACGGGGGGAAAGTCCACCAGCATCGGGTGGTGCCAGCGGTCTTGGAGTTTGACGACGCCACGCCCGACGGGCAGCGTACTCAGGTGGTGCGCGTCGTCAGGATTGAGGAGGGAGAGGTGTGCGGCTTTGGTCACGTCGGTGGGGTCTTTGAGGTTGAGCGTGATGCTCGTGTACGTGTTCCCCAACGCCGCACTCGACAGGAGGTGGGGGTGTTGGTCGACGACGACGATCCCGATCCCAAGCTCGCGGCATTGGCGCAGGAGCAGCTCCATCACCGTCTCGTGCCCGCGCGTGTGCGGGTAGAGGACGTGGTGCGCCTCCTCCACCACAAGCACGAGCGCGAGGCGCTCGCGCGTGACGGCGGCCAGGCGCACCTGGTACAGCCAGAGGCACACGAGCGGCACCAGAAACGCTTTGGCCGTGGCCGCAAGCCCATCAAGCTCCAAGATCGTATGCTGGTCGAGGAGCGCGCGCAGCACGTGCTCTTGGCTCGCAGAACTCGTGCCCACGTGCGCCCCGATGAGCGCGTCGAGCGCGCGCAGCGCCGTGATCTTCCACGAGCGCACGCGCTCCTGATCCGGCACGGCGCGCACATACTCCGCGACACGCTCGGGGGTCGCATCGCCGGATTGCGTATAACACGCAAGCAGCGCGGTCGTCACGAGGCTCTTCGCGCCTTCCCCGAGCGTGTACGCGCTCGCGAGGACGTCCACGACATGGTGGGCGTACACGCGCGGGTCGAGCCCCGGCGGGGGCAGGAACGGGTTAAAGGGGAAGGGGGCGAGGTCGCGCCCGGGCGTATACACGTGCACCCGCGCGTGGAGACGGGGCAGGAGGTGGCGCGCGGTGCGCTTCCAATCCAAGAACACAAACGGGACGCGCCGCGCGACGAACTGCTCTAAGAGGTGAAAGACGACGGTGGTCTTGCCTGCGCCGGACCGGCCAAAGATCGCCACGTGCTGGACGAGCTCGTCCGCGCTGATCCCCACCGGCCACCGGGGCGTGTCATACCGGAGCACGCCCAAATGGAACGCGCCGCGGGCGACCTCCCGCGGCGGGAGCGAGAGCAAGAAGTCCTGCGGGTCTCGGAGACGCTGGTACGCAACACTCGCGATCTGCTGCTCCAACAAGCGCCGCAAGGCGGGGTCGGCCGTGTCGAGATACTGGCGCCACCACCGCACCCGCTCGGGCAGGAGGGGCGCGAGCTTCCGCAACAAGTCGTCAGTCCGCATCGGGGGGGTCGAGCACGCGATACCGCTCGACCAACTCCAACAGCAGGCGGTGATGCGCGGCGACCTGGTCGGCGAGGGTCGCGGCACGCGCTCGGCGCTCGACCGCGAGCACGAGGAGGCGCGCGCGCAGGCGCGCCGCGTGCGTCGAGTAGGGCGGGAAGAGGTCCTCCACGAGTGCCAGCTCGGTGCCGATCGCGCACTCGTCCGCCAGGACCTGCTCGAGGTACCACGCGTGTAGCGCGCGCGTGTGGTCGAGTTGCTCCAGCACGAGCGCGATCTCGCGCGCGACGCCCGCGCTCACCCCGACCGCATCGCGCGCGTCGTCGACGATGCGGCGTGCGGCGCGCTCCACCCGCACCTCCTCGCTTAGGGGTGGCGTGCCTCGCGCTCCCATACCAACCGCTGCAAGACCCGCCCCTGGGCGGTGAGCGCGTACCGCGGATACGCACGCCCCCGCACAACGACGGGCACAACGATCCCCCGCGCGCGAAAGAGGCGGATGAGGTCGCGCACGTTATTCGCGCTCAACCGAATGTCGGGGTGCAAGAAGCGCGCACGACGCTTCAGCTCTGCCGGCGCTCGTGGCTCGTCGAGCGCTTCGAGCACGGCACGGCGATGCGCAAAGCACACCCACCCGTACAACGCCCAATCCACGCCCGCCACCGGCACGTCGGCGCGCACATACACGCGCCCGCGGCGCGCGTCGGGGTTCAGGCACCGAATCCGGCCGCGCGCGCGCAGCCGGCGCACGAGCGCCATGCACGTGTCGAGGTCGCAGCGCAGGTGGTCGGCGAGTTGGCGTACGAGCAGTGGTCGCGACAAGAGCGCAAGGGCGTGCGCCGTTCGCGTGCCAGTGTGTGCGTTGGTCGTCGGAGCATCAAGAATCGGTCCTCCCTCCCCCGCGCCGTCATGCACGGGAGAGAATGCTGCTGCACGAGCCCCTCACGTATTTTGAACTGACGTACCCCCCGACACCGCCACCGCTCCCTCGACAGGGAGGAAAGCCGCGCGCACTCTTCTAAGCACTCCTCACACATCACCACCACATCACCACTCCCGAGCAAAGAGACACGCGCAGCGCGCTGCCAAGAGCGGTGTTAGACGCAATCACCGCACTGCGCGAAGAAGAGGCGCGGCACGTTCAGCGCAATCAATGGCGCGCACGCGAAGAAGCATCACGTAGGGCATAGACAGTGCAAACCTAAAATCTCATCCAAAGAAACCCAGGACATATGGCAACACTTCGCTGCGCATACTGTCGAACGACACTGACCCTCGGTCTTGACGTGATCGCGATCCAACACGGTCTCGTCGGGCCACGCGGGTTCATCCCGCTGGAGGAGCACGCACTCTTGTGCAGCGACGCGTGCCTCGCCCACTACATCGAACCCACGGAGGAGGGACCCCGCCGCATCCCCTGACCTCGACGGCGTACGAGACACGGACGAGGCGATGACACGCGACGACACGTTCTCGATGCTGCCAGGGATCACGTCGCATAAACCGCCACCACCCAAGCACCGGCTCTTATGCCAACGCCTGATTTCGCCGACGCGAATCCCCACCAACATGCCAAAAAGAAAATACGCCCAGGCTCGGCAACGTACCTTCCTGGCATGCTTGAGTGGATTCCGCAACGAATGAATGCATCCAGGAAGCTAATTACCTTACGGCGTGAATGGCAGAAAATATTCGCGATACTGTTGCATTTTCCGGAAAGTCTAAATAGAAGAACGCCTATGCGCGAAGAATCGCGCTGTTAGGCTGAGAGACTCTGTCACGAGCAGCTAGCTTCCTGCGGGGGCTTGTAATTGTTTTGGCAGTTCTTTCGGGCTTATCCCGGGAAACCAGTCGATGCCTTATGAGCAAGCAGCGCGGGAGGGAGCCCCGTGAAAATCGACCCGTACCAGAGTAAGCAACTCTACGACCGCTGGAAAACGCGCGCGGTCACCGGCATCGCCGGCGTCACGCAAGAAAATCACCAGGTCATCATGCGGTTTCTTGGAGATATGGAGCGCGGCCTGAACGTGGCGGCAAAACACAAAAAAGGCGGACGGGGGTATCTTCGGCTCAACACGCTACGCACCAAACTCGTCTTCCTCGCGAAGAGCTTCGACCACCATCTTGGCACTAGCCTCCTTGGAGTCACTGAGGAGCAACTCCACACGTTTTTTGGGGAGATGCGCAATGGCACGATCCGTACCCGGCGCGGAGTGCCCTATCGTGCAACGGGAGATTACGTGAAGGATTTCAAAACCTTCTGGCACTGGCACATGCGTGTTGTACGAAAGCAAGGGCGAGAAATCACCGACCTCTGCATTGACCTGGATGCGTCGTGCGACAAGCCGCCCTGGGTCTACTTGACCGAAGACCAGGTGCAAGCATTGTGTCGCCATGCGAAGTTTGCCTACCGTGCACTGCTCTTGTTCTTGTATGACTCGGGGATTCGCAGCCCCACCGAACTTCTCAATGTGCACGTCAGTGACCTTGGGGAGCACTGCACGACCGTGCGCATTCAAGAAGAAAGCAGCAAGACGTTTGGCCGCACGATCAATTTGCTCCTATGCTCCGACGTGCTGCGCGAATACCTTCGGGAACGTCAACCGCTCCCCACAGA
>Ga0307470_10001228_pt1 | contig 10277 bp, 11 predicted proteins | sample atmos_gasesAM3C__FD_204565 | JGI IMG/M metagenome (GOLD analysis project Ga0307470, IMG submission 204565) | Hardwood forest soil microbial communities from Morgan-Monroe State Forest, Indiana, United States - atmos_gasesAM3C_05 | ecosystem: Environmental > Terrestrial > Soil > Temperate forest... | reverse complement strand
GGATGCACGAGAAGCTCGAGCGGCCCGAGGTTCTGATCGGCTCGACCTACAAGATCAAGACCCCGGTGTCCGATCACGCCATGTACGTCACCATCAACGACATCGTGCTCAACGAGGGCACGCCGCACGAGCAGCGCCGGCCTTTCGAGGTTTTCATCAACTCGAAGAATCTCGATCATTTCCAGTGGATCGTCGCGCTGACCCGGGTCATCTCCGCCGTATTTCGCAAGGGCGGCGATACGACGTTCCTGGTCGACGAACTGAAGGCGGTGTTCGATCCGAAGGGCGGCTACTGGCAACCGGGCGGCAAATTCATGCCCTCGACCATCGCCGAGCTCGGCTACGTGATCGAACGCCACCTGCAGTCGATCGGCATGCTCAAGAAGCCCGAGCTCGACGTGCACCAGCGCAAGCTCGTGCAGGAGAAGCGCGCGGAGTTCGAGGCGCGAACCAAGCAGACCGACGCTTTTTCAAAGTCGCATTTTCCGGAAGGCGCGCAACTGTGCGCGAAGTGCAGCACCGCTGCCGTCGTCATGATGGACGGCTGCAACACGTGCTTGAATTGCGGCGACTCGAAGTGCGGGTAGACGCAGCGTCATAGAGCGCGCGCACTCGCTCTCGCAGCTCTTCCGGCACCGCGTTCTCCGGCGCGGCCGGTTCACCCACATTGACCACCACGCGATGCCACAGTTTGCGCGGCAAGCGCTGCCATAACTTGGGCGTGCGCCGCGAGAACATCGAACCCCACAGTCCCGCGATCGCCATCGGAATCACCGGCACGGGCGTCTCCGTCACAATGCGGGTGAGGCCCGCCCGAAACGCGGCAATTTCACCATCTCGCGTCAGGCGTCCTTCCGGAAAGATGCAGACCAGCTCACCGTCGCGCAGCGCCGCCGCGGTCAATTCGAAAGCCCGCTCGAGGATGTTCGCATCATCCTTGGCCGAGGCAATGGGAATGGCCTTCATGCCGGAAGCCAGGGTGCGAATAATGGGCGCGCGAAAAATGGCCTCATCCATGATGAATCGAATCGGGCGCCGGCAGGCCGCGGAAATCACCAGGGCGTCGACAAAACTGACGTGGTTGCACACCAGCAGCGCCGCGCCCGATTCGGGAAAGCGGGCGCCGCGTTTCTCCAACCGATAGAGCGTGTGCACCAGCAGCCAGCACATGAACCTCAGCAAGAACTCCGGCACCAGCGTGTAAATGTAGATCGCCACCAGGGCATTGAGCAGCGCCGCCGTCAAAATCAATTGCGGGATGGTGAGCCCTTTGGCGAGCCCCACCGCGCCGAGCAGCGCGGCAGCGACCATGAAAAGGGCATTCAGTATGCTATTGGCGCCGATCACCCGCGCCAGGGCCTCCGGCCGCGATCGCTGCTGCACGAGTGCGTTCAAGGGCACGACGAAAAAGCCGCCGAAGACGCCGATCGCGGCAATATCGAACAAAATGCGCACGCCTCCGTGCAGCGCGAGAAGTCCGTGCAGGTTCAAGAGCACATTCGGGTCCACTCGCGGCGAGGCCATGACCCAGTCGATGGCAAACACCGTCAAACCGATGGACCCAAAAGGCACCAAGCCGATTTCCACCTGCCGGCCCGACAGGCGTTCGCAGAGCAACGAGCCCACGCCGACGCCGATTGAGAAGGCGACGATGGTAATCGTCACCAGCGATTCGTCGCCATGGAGCACGTTGTGGCAATACAGAGGGAGCTGGACCAGCACCAGAGCGCCGTAGAACCAGAACCAGGACATCCCGAGCACCGACAGGAGCACGGAGCGCGATTCGCGCGCGGCCCGCAGATTGTCCAGCGTCGAAGTCCACGGGTTCCAGTCCAAGCGTTGGCCGGGCGACACTGCTTCGGACTTTGGAATCGCAAGACTGGTAAGGAACCCCGCGATGGCGACGATCACCAAACTGGCCTCGATCCATGTGGTATTGCCATGTCCGGCGAGCAGACCCGCAGCCAGGGTTCCCAGCAGAATCGCCAGGAACGTGCCGGTTTCCAGGATCGCGTTTCCGCCGACCAATTCGGCCGCGTCGAGCACCTGCGGCAATAGCCCGTACTTGGCGGGGGCGAAAAAAGTCGAATGCACGCCCATCATGAACAGCGCAAACAACAGCAGCACCACCCAATGCTGCGCAAAACCGATACCGGCCACGATCATGATCGCGATTTCCAGCGCTTTGACGCTCTTGAGGATGCGCGCCTTGTCGAAGCGCTCCCCAAGTTGGCCCGCAAGCCCGGAGAACACCACGAACGGCAGGATGAAGAGGCCGGCCGCGACGTTCGCCAGCAATTCCGGACGCAGAGTGCTCCAGCGGGTCGCCTGATAGGTCACGAGGATGACCAGCACGTTCTTGAAAAGATTGTCGTTGAACGCGCCGCAAGCCTGCGCTACGAAGAACGGCAGGAAGCGCCGCTCGCGCAGGAGTCTGAATTGGTTGGCTTCGCTCATGATTTCAAGTGGCCGCGGTCTCGGCCGCAAAACTCGGCAGGCACGGGCATGCGATGCAGCCGATCAGCAACAGGGTTCTTGTCATCAATCAGACCGTCCTTGGTGGGTAGGGGGCCAGGGTCGCTTCGAAAGATCGCATCTTTAAGGCGCCAATCTAACCAATCATGGACCGTTTTGCGCATCGCAGCGTGTGACGGACTCGCAAGTCTATCCGAACGGCCCGAACCGGAGGTCAATCTCCTCGCAGGAGTACGCGCGATGATGGGCCCATGGACACAATATCCGTTCTCGGCTGCCGATCTCAAACTCCATCGCGAATTGGACTTGGGCAGCCGAGCAAACTACAATGTGTACACATTAGGTACACATTAGGTACACATAGGATCCGCGGTAATGGAACCCCTCGTCGTTGGCATTCGTGAATTTCGCGCTCGACTTGCCGATTTCCTTCTTAAAGGTGATCGTCCGGTGACCGTGACGCGCCACGGCGCGACGATAGGCTACTTTATTCCCGCGAGAGCCGGTCATCGAGATCTCGACCGCGCTACATTAAAAGAGGCTGCCGCTCAGATGGACGCGATGCTGAAACGCGCCAACCTCACGACAAACGAAATCGGCGATATCGCAAGGGACTTTCACTCATGGCGCAAGAAAAAGCCGAAATGAGTGGCACCGGCAAGGATCGGATACTTGTCCTCGACGCAAATATTATGCTCCGCGCCGTGTTGGGAACGCGCGTTCGTCTACTCATTGAGCGGTACGCCGAAAATGTACCGCTCTTTATCCCTTCTGCCTGTGTGGCTGAAGTGCGCGAATACTTGCCTTTACTGTGTGCCAAACGCAACTGGGATACAGTTGCGGCTTTAAACCTTCTAGACGCACTGCTCTCGCTCGTCAGAGTAGTGGAACACGGCTTTTACGCAGACTTCGAGCAGCACGCCAAACGCCGCATCGGTTCGCGAGACACTGACGACTGGCCAGTGGTGGCGCTCGCACTCACTTTAAGTGCTGATATATGGACGGAGGATACGGATTTTTTTGGCTCCGGGCTTGCAATCTGGACAACCGAGACTGTGGAAATTTGTTTGAACGATGAACCGTGGCAGATTAACGAGCCGCCACCTCCCCGCTACGGTTCACAGAACGTTTCGCTGTTCGGCGAGCTCTGCACTTCGCGGACGAGTGCGTCAGCTACTCAAGACAGGCAGGCGCCGTGATCCAAGGGTTGCCGTAGTAAACTGGCGACATTAACCGTGCTGGCCCCCTATCTTTCCAAAACGGTGGATAGTGGAGCTCTGCACCTTGCTGTTTGCCGTCATCCTCGAGGTCATTGATTTTGCTCGTTAACAAGTTGCGCCCCATGCGATGGGTCACCATGGCGGCGCTCGGGCTACTGCTGGCACCGCTTTGCAACAGCTACGGGGCAGGCGCGGACGCACCCGATCCCTTCGTCCACCCCCCGCAGCTCGAGCGCGATGTGCGCTTTTGGATCCGCGTCTACACGGAAGTCACCACCGACCAGGGCTTGCTCCACGACGATTGGAATCTCGGCCTGGTCTACGAGGTGCTGCGCTTCGATCCTGCCGCCTCGCCGGCGCAGCGGGAACGGCGCGTTGCCGAAGCAAAGGCGCGCTATGCGAGCCTGCTGAAGCGGTTTGCGGCGGGTTCGCTCGACGAGCTCACGCCGCATGAGCGGCGCATATTGCACGCATTCGGCGAGAGGGCGACCCCCGCGGATTTTCGCGACGCGATCGAGCGGATACGTTTCCAATTGGGACAGGCGGATCGATTTCATGAAGGGTTGATTCGGGCCGCCGTATGGGAAAAGCAGATCGCGCGCACCTTGACGCAGCATGGAGTGCCCGCGGAGATCGCGGCGCTCCCGCATGTCGAATCCTCATTCAATCTTGCGGCTTACTCCAAAGTCGGCGCCGCCGGGCTGTGGCAATTCATGCCGTCCACCGCCAAACGATTCATGCGCGTCGACGGCGTGGTCGATGAGCGCCTCGATCCGTACAGCGCCACCGAGGCTGCCGCGAATTTGATGCTGTACAACTACCGCTTGCTCGGTACCTGGCCGCTCGCGGTCACGGCGTACAACCATGGGCCGGGCGGATTGCGGCGGGCCCAGGACGAATTGGGCACCAGCGACATCGCCGTCATCGTCAAGCGCTACCAGGGCAAGACGTTCGGCTTCGCCTCGCGTAATTTTTATGTCACATTCTTGGCGGCCCTGGAGGTCGATCGCAACGCTGAGAAGTACTTCGGCCCGCTCACGCGCCTTCCCGATACGGACAGTACCCCGACCGAGTTGCCCGATTACGCTCCCATCGACGCACTCGCCAAGGCGTTCAAGGTCGATATGGGCGCATTGCGCGTCCTGAATCCGGCGCTGCGCCCGCCCATCTGGAACGGCGCGAGATTCGTGCCGCGCGGCTATGCGCTGCGGTTGCCGGGCACTCCCCCGCCGGCCGAGATCGCGGCCGGATGGGCGCGGCTGCCGCCGGCGCAGCGCTATGTAGCGCAGCGAAACGACGGGGCTCATCGTCTCCGCCGCGGCGAGACTCTGGCAGGCGTTGCCGCCGCCAGCGGGGTCTCATTGAGCCGGTTGCTTGCGGCGAACGGATGGAGCAGCACGCGCGCAGTGACCCGTGGGGACACGGTACGCATACCGATGCCGGCATCGCGGGCGGAAGCTTCGGGCGGCGCGCCGGCGGAGGCCGCGGTTGCGGGGTTGGCCGCGCCTCCGGTGGCTCAGCCACCGAGCGTTCCCGGCGCGCCGAGCGCGCCCGGCGCGACCAACGCTGCCGGCGCATCCACCACAACCGGCGCCACCGGTGAACTTGGCGCAACCGGTACGCCCGGCGAACACGAGTATCTGGTGCGCCCGGGCGACGTACTCTCCGCGATTGCAAGGCGCACCGGCACGAGCGAGCGCGTATTGAAAGAGGCTAATGGCCTGAAGGCTGCGGAATTCATCTACCCGGGTCAGCGCCTCAAGCTGGGTGCGGCCGCTACCGCCGCCGCCGCTGCTGCGGTTGCCGCCGCCACCGGCGTCGTGCAGCCTGCACCCCCCGCCATGCTGCCGGATCTCACCGTGGCAGCACCGCGACCACCGAAGGAGCCAGTCTCGGTACGACAGGCCGAGAGCACGGCGCTGCTGCCGGCCGCCGCGCCGACGGGGACTTCGGACACGACGGACTACGGCGTCGGCGCCGACAACACCGTGACGGTGCAGGCGGCGGAAACTTTGGGACACTACGCCGATTGGTCGGGCGTGAGTTCGCAGGCGCTGCGCTCGCTGAATAAATTGCACAAGAATGCGATGGTGACGCTCGGCCACAAGGTCAAATTGGACTTCTCGCGGGTTACGCCTGCGCAATTCGAGGCAACACGCCGTGAGTATCACCAGCACCTGCAAGAAGAATTTTTTGCCGGCCATCGCATCGCCGGTACCGAGAACTATGCGGTGAAGCGCGGCGACTCGCTGTGGGTGATCGCCCAGCAACACGCCGACCTGCCCGTTTGGCTGGTGGCCCAATACAACCCTGATGTGGACTTCAACGACGTGCGGCCCGGGACCGCGATCACACTGCCGCGGGTCGTGCCCATCAATCGCCAGTAATGCCGCGATCCTGCATGTACTGCTTCAGGACGGCGCGGGTGTCCACGGTGGGGCTGAAGCTCAGCGTGGAGCCGTCCGCGGCGCGGACATCGAGTTCGAGCTTGCTGCTTGCGGCCATCCGCCTGAGGGTCCCGACGTCAAGGTCGAAGTACGCCGTTTGGCCCCAAGAAACGACCGGCCGGTATGGCTCGCGCCCGAGCTTCGGCGCCTCCATGACCGAAAGGCGAAGCGGTCCATCGTCGAGGATCAGAGCGGCGGCGGCCGAAGCATGAATATCGCCCGGGGGCTGCCGATCATTTCCGGGCGCAATGTGGATCCACAAGCCGTAGCGGAGCTCGCCGCTGCGATTCCACTCGACCGGCCCCAAGTAGGCGAAGGTGGCGCGTTTGCGCAAAATGAGCACTGCGTCTTGCGCGCTCGGCAGGAGTTCGATCGGTTGTTTGAGGGCGCCGAAGGTTACCGCGGTTCGCTCGTCCAGGACTTCGACGGGCTTGACCGCAGATCGGCCGGCGCAGCCGGCCATCAATCCGATGAGCAAAATGAGCGGAATCCGCGGAACGAACATGGGTCTGATTATACGAGACGTGAGCCAGAGCCGATTATGTCTTGCCGACTACACGCTATAATTTTATCCATGGTTGTTCGAATAGACCGGTTTTTGGGGAATTTTCTGTTTCTGGCGCTGTCAATGGCCTGTTGCACGGCCGCGCCGATGCGGACCGCCTCGGCCGAGGACTTCGCGACGGCGACCCTGGTGGTCGTGCACAAGGCAGAACACAAGCTGTACTTGTACAGCGGCAGCCAGCTGCTGGGCGAGTACAAGGTCCAGCTCGGTTTGAGCCCTTCGGGACAGAAGGAACGCGAGCACGACTTCCGGACCCCGGAAGGCCACTACTTCCTGTCCCGGCGCAATACCCGCAGCGACTACTTCCTTGCCATTCAAGTGTCCTACCCCAACAAGCAAGACGAAGTGCGCGCGCACAAGAATCGGTGGGCTCCCGGGGGCTCGATCATGATCCATGGCTTCCCCAATACGCCGAAACATCCGGCGTCGTATTACGAGACGAATGATTGGACCGATGGCTGCATCGCCCTGTCGAATTCCGATATGGTCGAAGTGTGGATGCGCACCCCAGACAACATTCCCATCGATATCTATCCATAGCAGGTGCCGCGTGGAAACCACGATTCTATCGTCTGACATGGTCGATGCGCGGGTCGCGCCCAAGGGCAGCCTCGAGCATCTTTCGCAGCAGGAAATCGCCCAACTGCTCGATTCCGGGCAAGGCGGCCTGTATCCCTTGTTCCGCAAATGCGCGCTCGCCGTGCTCAATTCCGGCAGCAACATCGACGATGCGCGCGTCATATTCGAGAAGTACCGGGATTTCGACCTGAGGATCGTGCGCCAGGCCTGGGGCATCAAGCTCGAGATCAAGAACGCGCCGGCCGCTGCTTTCGTCGACGGGGTCATGATCAGGGGATTGAAGGATCATCTGTTCGCGGTGCTGCGCGACGTGGTGTTCATTTCGAACGAGATCATGGAGGGCGGCCGCTTCGACCTCACTTCCTCTTCCAGCATCACCAACGCGGTGTTCCATATATTGCGCAATGCGCGCGTTCTCGAGCTGCAGGTGCGGCCGAATCTCGTGGTGTGCTGGGGCGGCCATTCCATCCGGCGGATCGAATACGACTACACCAAAAGAGTCGGCTATGAACTGGGCCTTCGCAGCCTGGACGTGTGCACGGGCTGCGGTCCGGGCGCCATGAAGGGCCCCATGAAAGGCGCCACCATCGGGCATTCGAAGCAGCGTATCGTCGACGGCCGGTATTTGGGCGTCACCGAACCCGGCATCATCGCGGCCGAACCGCCCAATCCCATCGTCAGCCAATTGGTGATCATGCCGGACATTGAAAAGCGCCTGGAAGCCTTCGTCCGCCTGGGCCACGGCATCGTCATTTTCCCGGGCGGCGCGGGGACGGCCGAGGAAATCCTGTATCTGCTCGGCATCTTGCTCGATCCGGTCAATCGGGACATGCCATTTCCCGTGGTTTTCACGGGTCCGGCCGACAGCGCCGATTATTTCGAACAGATTCACCGCTTCATCGGGGCGACTTTGGGGCCCGCCGCGCAGTCGCGCTACGAAGTGATCATCGACGACCCCGCGGCCGTCGCGCGCGCGATGGTGCAGGGCTTAAGCAGAGTCCGCGACTTCCGCAGGCAGGCGAGCGATTCGTACGGATTCAACTGGCTGCTGAAGATCCCCCTCGATTTCCAGCTGCCGTTCGAGGTCACGCACGCCTCGATGCGGGGTTTGCGCCTGTCGCGCGATCAGCCGGTGCACGACCGCGCCGCGAATTTGCGGCGCGCGTTTTCCGGCATCGTGGCGGGAAACATCAAGGAGTACGGCATCGACGCGATCGAACGCGGCGGTCCTTTCGAACTCGCCGGCGAGCCGTCGATCATGGAGCCTCTCGATCGATTGCTGCGTTCGTTCGTAGCCCAGGGCCGCATGAAATTCACGGGCCCCGAATACAGGCCCTGCTACCGACTCGTGGCATGAGCGATCCGCAGCGCATCCGCTACCGCTTCGATTTGCCCGACGGATCGCAGAAATCTCTGGATCTGACCTTCGGCGCGGCGGATTTTCGCCTTTCCAATGCGGCGCCGGCCGCGCCGCCGTTTTGGACGGCGCTGACGTTCAATCAATGCGCCAACTGTCCGCTCAGCGCCGCCGATCATCCGCATTGTCCGGCCGCGCTGCAAATGGCGTCGGCGGTCGAACTGCTCAAAGCGCTGGTCTCGTTCGACACGGTCGGCGTGACGGTGACGCAGGCCGGGCGCACGGTGTACGCCGAAACCACCGCACAACTCGCCATGAGTTCGGTGCTCGGATTGATCATGGCGACCGCAGGCTGTCCCTGGGCCGACCGTTTCCGCCCCATGGCGCGCTTCCATCTGCCGTTCTCCACCGAGTCCGAAACGGTATATCGCAGCATCAGCATGTTTCTGCTGGCGCGTGAACTCGCGGGTGCAGGCGGCGCGCAAGGCTTTGCCGCTCTGGAAGAGCTTTATGAAAATCTGCACATCGTGAACCGCGGCATGTCGCGCCGTTTGGGCGCGGCCACGCGGACCGATCCCGCGCAGAACGCGATGGCTTTGCTCGATGCCTATACGACGTTATTGCCGGCGGCGCTCGCGTCCTCGCTCGAGGAATTGAAGCCGCTTTTCGACGCCTGGCGAGGTGCCGAATTTCAGGCCATTTAACTTACCGTGACAGTCTCTGAGATGCGCATCGCAATGCTCGTCGCCGGCCGGCGACGGTGCCGAGCCCCCTGTGACACAGTTCCTGCCCTAGACGGTGCGCGGCACTTACTGTCGTCACCATCGAAAGAGGCACAAGCGATGAGCGAACTGAAAAATCAATCTCGATACAGCGGAGTGGACCGCCGGGCTCCTCGTGCGGACCCGGGCGTGCTCAAACCCGGCGCTGCTCCGCGAGATCTTTACAAGACCGGCGGCCGCCACGCGGCGATCACCAACAACCTCTACAATTGGCACAGCTACAAGAACTGGGCCGAAAAAATTCGCGGCTCCTGGGAAGACAAGAAATAAACCGCCCGCCGCGCGCTCAGGCGGTCTCGCGCCAGGCGCCCTCTTTGGCCTTCAGCCAAGCCAGCATCGGCTCCCAATCCGCCACATCCTGTTCCACCACTTGACGCTTCATTTCGTGCAATCCTAGGCCCTGCTCGGCCGCGCGAACGTAGTTCTGCGAGTCGCGCAAAGTGGCAATGACGGGGATCCGCAGGGTCTCCAGAAATCGCATCAGCGACTGATAGATCACCGTGTTGCGCCTGACGCGATTGGCGACCACGCCGATGCGATTCTCGTCGCGCCGCACCTTGGCGATCAGCAGCAGGTCGGCGATGCATTTCGAGCAGGCATGAATGTCGATATCGGACGGCAGGACCGGCACGATGATGGCGTCGGCGCTCTTGGTCATCTCCGGCATTTCCTGCGCCGGTATGGCTGCCGGGGTATCGACTACGATGTGCACGGCGTCCGACGGAATGCGCATTTGCCAGGCCCGAGTCATGCGGGTGTTGCGTTCGAAAGCCGCGATGCCGTGGATGAATGCCTGCTCGGGCTTGCGCTTCTTCAGCCAGCGCGTGCTCGAACCCTGAGGGTCGTTATCCG
>Ga0307470_10001227_pt1 | contig 10278 bp, 8 predicted proteins | sample atmos_gasesAM3C__FD_204565 | JGI IMG/M metagenome (GOLD analysis project Ga0307470, IMG submission 204565) | Hardwood forest soil microbial communities from Morgan-Monroe State Forest, Indiana, United States - atmos_gasesAM3C_05 | ecosystem: Environmental > Terrestrial > Soil > Temperate forest... | reverse complement strand
CCCTTCACCCGATAGTGCGAACCGTCGTGATCCAGCACGTGGAGTTTCGAAGTGTCCAGGTATTGGCCAGTCTGCTTGTCGGCGACGAGTGCACCGTCTTCCCAACTGTCCCACAAGCCCTTTACGACGTTGAGAAACTCATCGGCCATCGCATAACGGGCGGAATGATCCGGATGCGGCGTCTTTCCGAAGTTGTCGGCAGCCTCGGGGAAAGCGCCGGTGACCACGTTCCAGGCAGCGCGGCCACCGCTTAAATGATCGAGTGACGCGAAATACCGCGCAAGATTGTACGGCTCGGTGTAGGTCGAAATGGCGGTTGCAGCCAACCCAATGTGGCTGGTGACGGTGGTTAGCGCGGCGAGCAGCGTTATGGGCTCAAGGCGAACGATGTAGGAAGGGTGCTGGCTCGTCGCCGCACTCAGCGCATCGGCAAGGAAAAACATGTCGAACTTGCCGCGCTCTGCCGTCTGCGCGATCTGCCGGAAGAACTGAAAATCGAGAGCCCCCGCCTTGGCCTCGGGCAGCCTCCAGCCGGAGACGTGATGCCCCGTACCGATTGCGAAAAGAGCAAGATGCATCCGGGATTTTTTATCGGCCATGTGCGCTCTCCCTTAAGTCCTATCTGCGCGGGTCAACACTGACGCGCCTCAACAAGCCTTAGCAACTCACTCCTCTTCCTAACTTGATCAATCGGGTGAAACAAGAAAAATTTAATCTGACCAAAATTGTCGCCGTACCAACGCCTGTTCGTGATCGAAGATAATGACACTTCTTGTCGCACTGTCAGATCTTCCACGCGGCCCAACCTTGGTCAATTTATCAGGCATTCCGGCTGTTTACTCGGTCTTCGATTATTCCAGGCACCTGGTAGCGACGGCAATTCGGATAAAATCGGCGGATCGCGGCTGTTGAATTGTGCTCAATTCTCTTTCAAACTGCCGATCGCCGGTTTTGATTGGGAGGGAGCGCCATGGGTCCGTTCGAAAAGTCATCGCTTTCGCGCCGACAGTTGTTGAAAGGAACCGCCGGGCTGGCGGCATCGGGGTTTGCGGCGCCGGTCTTTGCCGACACCGGAGGGTTTGTCTCAACCGTGTTCGGCGGTGTCTATGAACGCGAATACCGAAAGGCTTTCGTTACACCATTTGCCAGTGCAGACGGCGTCGACGTGCGGCTGAAGCTTGGAAGCTCAAGCGAATGGCTGACGAACGCAAAGGTCAACCGGCGAAATCCGGAGATAGACATGCTGCTCCTCCCCTTCCCGGACAGCATCCGGATGACGGTGGAAGGATTGAGCATACCGCTCTCCGCCGATGACATTCCGAACATCAAGGACGTCAATCCGCTGTTTTACGAGACATACAAGAGAACCGGCGTGGCTGTCAGCGCCGTTGGCTATGGCATTGCCTATCGGCACGACCTTGTTCCAAGCCCGATTACCGATTGGGAAGATATCTGGGATCCGCGATTGGCCGGCAAGGTCGCCATCCCCGAGATCGGCGTGTTTGGCTCCTGGGAGTTTCTGGTTCAGACGGCGAAACTCGCCGGCGGCAGCGAACAGAATCTCGAACCGGCATTCAAGAAACTCAAGGAGTTGAAGCCTAACTTAAAGCAATTCATCAAAAGCGGCGCGGACGTCGTCAATCTGCTTGGCTCGGGAGAAGCCTGGGTTTGCCCGATGCAAACCAACATTTCGCCCTATGCCGTGATAGATGCCGGAAAGCCGGTCACTTTCTTCTATCCCAAAAGCGGAGCGATGGCTGGCGCCGCCTCACTGCATATCGTCAAGAACAGCAAGTCCATCGAGCTCTGCAAGAAATTCATCAACTTTGCGCTTGCCAAAGAGGCACAGGAGAATTTCAGCCGTGGCGTGGTGGCGCTTCCCACCAGCACCAAAGCAGAGATCGATTCTCGCATAGCCGCACGTATTCCAAAGCCCGAGCAGCTGCACTTGGTGGACTGGGAAAAGATCGTCCCGCAGATGACAAGCCTCACGGAAAAATGGAATCAGGCGATCGGCTTCTGAAAACTTCGGGCTAACCAACGGCTCCGACGCTGGCGCCGAAAGGAATGACCGCCGGCGCGACCCTGGTCGCGCGTAGCTTTCTATTGCGCGAACACTCTCATGTCTTCCGGCGCCCAATGCGCCCACACCGTCGAGCCGACCGACCGGTCCCCCGACTGGCGATCGTTCTTCTCCAGCGCGACCATCGTCTCACCGTTCTTCAGCGCAAGTACGATACGCGAGGCGTCCCCGTGATAGGTGACCTGACGAATAATTCCCTCAATCGCCGCTTGAGACGGCGCCTGCGCTGGCGCCAGGACGATCTTCTCCGGCCTCACTGCGAACGTGATATCTTCGCCATTTGAAGCAGTTTCGAATTCCGGCGTTCGCATAGTCGCCTCGCCGATCGAAATATTCAGTCCGTTCCCATTCCGGCCGGTGACGCGCCCCTGCAGGAAGTTTGTCATACCCATAAAGTCGGCAACAAAGCGCGTGGCAGGCGCAGCGTATATCTCCTGAGGCGTGCCAAACTGCTCGATCCGCCCCTTGTTCATGACCGCAATCGCGTCGCTGAGCATCAACGCTTCCTCTTGATCGTGCGTCACAAACAGCGAGGTGATTTTCATCTCGCGCGTCAACTGATGCAGTTCGACCTGCATCGCCTCCCGGAGTTTGCGATCGAGCGCCCCGAAAGGCTCGTCCAATATCAAGATACTCGGTTCCACGGCAATTGCCCTTGCCAGCGCGACGCGTTGTTGCTGGCCGCCGGACATCTGCGATGGGTAACGATCCGAAAGGTGGTCCAGCCGCACCATCTCAAGCATTCGCTGGACCCGCTTTTTGATGGCGGCTGGCGCCCCGCCTCTCATTTTCAACCCAAACGCAACGTTCTCGGCGACCGTCATGTGCGGAAACAGTGCGAGACTCTGAAACACCATTCCGATCTTGCGGTCAGCGGCATTCGCGGCAGTGACGTCGCGTCCCGCAAAGAACACCGCGCCCGAGGTTGGCTTCATCAAACCGGCTATAATTCGCAAGGTCGTGCTCTTGCCGCAGCCGCTGGGCCCGAGCAGCGTGACAAATTGGCCCGAGCCGATCGTCAAGGAAACGCTGTCGACCGCCAGAAACTGATTGTAGCGGGCCACGATGTCCCTGAGAACGACCTCGACCATATTATCCCCCTTCAAACAGACGCTTGAGACCGAACAGACGTTCAAGCAGAAGCGTCCCGACGAACGTCACTCCGATCAGAATCGTGGAAATCGCCGCCACTGACGGATCAAAGCTGAATTGCAGATACGACATGATCGATATCGGAAGCGTGATGGTCCGGGCGTCGACCAGAAACAGCGAGATATTCACGTCGTCGAACGAGAGGATGAAGCCGAACACCATGCCGGCAACGATGCCCGGCCGAACAATCGGCAGCACAATCTTCCATAGAACTTGCGGCGGCGACGCCCCCAGCGTTTCGGCAGCCTCCCACAGGCTTGGATTAAACTGCGCAAGACTCGCCAGCGTTGTACGTATGACGTAGGGCAGCACGATGAGGACGTGACCGCATATCAGCTTGACGTTCCCGACGGCCACGTCGGCCGCGGTAAGCACGATGAGAATAGAGATGCCGGTTACGAGTCCTGGCACCACGATGGGAAGCGCAAAGAACGCATCCAGTGCGGCCTTGTAGCGAGATTTGCTCTTCCATAGCCCGAATGCGCCGAGAACTCCGATTGGGGTGGCGACAACAGTGGCAATGGTGGCAACGAGCAGGCTTGTCAGCGCACCCCTAACAAAATTTTGATTCCGCAGGGCTTCTTCATACCAGCGCACCGACCATTGCAGGGGTGGCACAGTCTGCACCGAATCCTGATTGAACGAAGCCAGGATGACGCAGATCAGGGGTGTGACAATGAAAACGTAGAGAAAGGCACTCCAGGCCCAGAACGCCCTTTTTTGAATGGCTTCGATCATGGACGGACCATCCACTTCCGCGTGCGGCGGGTCGTTTCGAAAATCAGAAGCGCGACCGCGCTAAGCGACGTCGCCAGAAGAACGGCGACAAGCGCGGCACCGAACTGCCAGTTAAACGTGACGACGAACTGCTGGTAGATGAGGGTCGTCATCATGCCTGAATCGGCGCCGCCCATGAGCGCCGGCAGAATGTAGGACGACATCGATAGGCTGAAGACCATCGTGATGCCGCTGACCAGGCCCGGAGACACCATCGGCAGCAGAATTTTCACGCCGATGGTCAATGCGCCGGCGCCGAGTGAGCTGGCGGCTTCCGGAATATTACGATCCACCCGATCGAGCGACGTCAAAATGGGAAGCGTCATCAGCGGAAGGAAGACGTGCACCAGGCCTATGACGATGGCGAAGTTGGTGAACATCATATGAATCGGCGTGGCGATGATACCGAGATGAATGAGGACGTTGTTGATAAGGCCATAGTCGCCAAGGACAACCATCCAGCCGAACGCCCGCGTGACAATGCTCACGAGCAACGGCGATATGACCGCGAGTACGCAGAGCCCGCGCCATCGCGGAGGCGTGAGCCAGATCGATACCGCCAGCGTAAGCCCGAGGAATGCGCACACAGCCGTCGTCACCGACGACACCCAGATGGTTTTCAGCAGCACGTTCCAATAGAAGGGCGACGAAAAGAACTTCAAGTAACTCGTCGCGGTGAAATCGGTGCTCAGGGTCGCTTCCCCCGGATCCGGGGTCTGCACGCTCAGGATCAGCATGTAGGCTAGCGGCAGTACGATTCCCGCTGCAATCACGATACATGCCGGCATGGTAAGGATCGCCGAAGCCCCAAACGCGCGCGAAATGCGGCCGGCGGTCCGCTGACGCTCCGACCCCATCGCTTGCGCCGGATACGCGGTCATCGTTGCAGTTTTTGTCCTCGGCCCAAGGAGGCCTTACCCCACGCCGCAATAATATCCGACGACTGCCGAACCAGTCCGAAATAGGTGCCGATCGCCTCGAGCGTCGCGCGATGAAGATCAGCCAGATGATCCTTCACGCCGACGCAATCCTCAGCCACGATCAGGCCAAACTCACGCATGACGGCTTCGCGAGCTGTGGTCTCCACGCAGCAATTGGTCGTGACTCCCGCAATAACGATATTCGATACTCCCCTCGCTCGAAGAAGCTGATCAAGCCCGGTGCCGGCAAACGCCCCGAAGCGATGTTTGGTGATAACCGCCTCTCCCGGTTCCGGGCGAAGCCCATCGACAAATTCCGCCCCCGACGTTCCTGTCCGGCAAACTTCCGTTTCGTCGTCGTTGAACCGGGACTCTGACATGTCGGCCGCCGATGCGGTCCAGACCGCCGGCTCGCGTCGGCCCTCCACAGGAAAGCGGTACGGCGAACTCGACGAACGCCAGGCCTTCCCATATTCGGCCCGGACGTGAACGACGAAAACGCCATTTTCCCTCGCCGATCTCAGCAATTCCTGGGTACGACCGACCGCAGCATCGATCATGCGCATCGATGCGCCGGTACGCCCCGTAGCGCCCGTTGCGGCGCAAAAGTCGTTCTGGAAATCGACGAGGAGCAAGGCCGCGCGTTCAGGCGAGAGACGGGCCGCGAAATCGTGCACCAGAGGCTTTATGGCTTCGATCGTCGACCCGACTGACTCATCGGGTGGACCAACGTGGAACTCGTAACCACGCGCGCCGGCAAAGCCGCGCAGATTATCGACAAACGAACCTGGCGCTTCCCCGACCAGAAAAATCCTGCGTACCCCGTTCGCGTTCAATAGCTGTTCCAGTGTCGCCGACAGATAAACGCCGTCGTCATCGCACCGCGAGAAGAATTCGTTGGCTTCCGCGCCGGCAAAAATCCCGCACCCACTGGGCGAACCTGGCATCGCCGCGCCGATCCACGGTCCGCGTTCCCAGTGAACAAGCTCCACGTCCATGACGAGCCAATGGCGAAGCGACGCTGTCCTCCGCAACGCAGCCGATCGCGAACTGCCGCCAACAAACAGGACACAACTCTCAACTGCAGCCGGAACACTCATGCGCACCGATCAATCTTCATTGCGGACTGCTTTGAATTCATTGAAGATATTTTACGATATTCAAAAGCTGTTCAAGCACTATTTGATCGCCCCGCTGGCTGGACCGAACAGAAAGTCAGCCTTCTTTTTTCTTGGCTCCAATAACCATCGCGAAAGGGATTGGACTATTCTCCGACGTCAGCCGTACCGGCCGCGGATGACCATCAAAGCATCAATCGCGATCAGTCCCAACGAGGCCATGAAAATCTCGGAGCGAAGTTCGCCCAGAACGGTTCAAGCGCCGGGTACGCCTCGTCAGCGCGATCGCGCGAGGTCGTCAGTGGCTCGACGATATCGTCTCACGTCGGGTAACCACAGTCGCTGAACTTTGCGTTTCTCGAAAACTGTAGCGTCCGGCAGGTCAGCATGACCATCTCGGGCCGCCTTCCTCGCGCCCAATCTTGTCAAAGCTGCTGTGAAGGTCGCCTGCCCCGCGGCATCGGTATCGAGCGTCTGCACGGTCTAACCGCGAATGGAGCCGCCGGTTCGAAGCGCTCGATCTCAATCCGGACCAATGTTCGCGCAGCCACCTCGTGTTTATTGACAGTACGAAAGCTCATCTTCCGTTACTACACGTTCGATCTTGTCCGACTTGATGCGGTATCTAAGACGTCCGTCCGCCTCGACCGGCATACATTGAACGATGGTGTAAATTTTCGGCAATTCGACATCGAGTCGCCCCTGCGGCCCTTGACCGCGGTGAAGGACTTCGTCGTTGAGCTGGTAAGCGTGCGACATTTTTCGTTCCTTTTGGACCGTTGTACTACGAAACGACTTACTTGGGCGGGAAATTCGCTCACAAATTGCTTCTCTCTAAAGGAGCAGTCGCCCTCACCTTTTCATCCGCCGTTAGTTTTTTGACACAAGGAACAACTTGAGCACCTCAGTATAGCTCCCCCGCAGTAGCGTGATAAGAGCAATCCCTTCGCCGCCTCTAGGCGAGACGAAGCATCTGCCCCCTCCCAATTACTTTTACGCATCAAACTGGAGGGCTGACGCCAATCTTCCCGGCAGCCGCCACAAGCCGGTCCCAGGTGCCGGCATCGAGGTCCACTCCGTTTCGCAACCGGTCCGCTTTCTTGGTTCGCTCGGGCGTGCCGGGTGTCACAACCGGCTCATCAGACGAGATCGGTGGCGACGCAAGCACATAATCAATGAGCGCATCCATCTCGCGCCGCGTGTGGCTCATGTCGTTCAGCCGCGTCGGGTCAAACACAATCATCAGCATATGATTGATGACGCCCCGCCCGCGCTCATTGCCCTTCAATCTGGGCTAATTTTTCTGACGACGCCGGCGCCTATGCCGAAATATCAACGTAACGTATCGTCGCGTATGGGCCTCTTGCCTTCGAACTTCCGGGCGCGAAGGCGACCATTGACGCCCGCTTACATGGCACCCAACTACGTCATTCACTTCTTTTTGCGCGGTCTCGCGTGCCGGCAACTACACTTATTAAACCATACCGTATCGTTTCTTATGTGACAAGCTGATTACAAATTATTTGATGAAAGATTTGGACCTGCTGCCGCGGAGGAGTTCGAGCCGCGCGCGTTTGCTCCGGGGGCACTCCTGGAGAGCAAGGAAGCCGTCTGCCTATTCCGATATGTAACTAAGCCATGTCCATGGTCAGCTGGACCTGAACGGGGCGAGCCTGCCGTGGAGTTTCCTACCGCCCGCCCCTCAGCATTCGGGTTCAAGTCGATCCTGAGAGCGACGAGCGCACGAACTCGCGTCGATGACTGCTGCGCACAATCCCGAAAATAGCTTTACAAACGTCGTTTGCGCCCAGCTTATAACCTAGCTTGGTTCACTTGGCGCGAATCCCATTCAGGAAGAAATCAACAGCAGCCTTCCGATGCCGCTCCTCGGTTTCTGGATCCGTTGCGATGCCATAGAGTGCGAGGCGCTTGGGGTGCCCAAGCACAAGATTGAGGAACATGTCAGCCGCAAGGTCTGGGTCATCCACCTTGATCTGACCGCGGGCCGCGGACTGGCGCAATATACTTGACACTCCTCGCACCGCGCGCAGCCATCCTTCCTCATTTGCAAGTTTTGCCAGCTCAGGAAATTGGATGGCTTGCGCCGAAAGGATCCGCTGACACGCGCCGGCCTCCGGCGCCAACGTGTACCCAATCATATGGCGGCTAAGCTCATGCAGAGTCGTCTTGATACTTTTGGGTTTGGCTTCGGTAGCCTGGGCCTCGGCTGCCGCCGATAAGGGAGCCAGCCAATCTCGAATCCTTTTGCGCAGTACAGCGGCAAAAAGATCCCGCTTGTCGTCGTAACGCGCATAGACGGTCGGCTTGCTGATGCCTGCAGTTTCCGCAACCGCATCAATGGATGTGCCGTCGAAGCCTCGCTCCATGAACAGCCGCGTTGCGACGTCGAGCAACCGCTCATCACGCGCCTCCGCCTCTTCCCGGGTGGGACGACCGCCGGCCCGCCGGATCGTCCGCTCGAGCGCTTTAGTTTCCGTCCTGGCCAAACAAAATTCTCCTTGTCAGTCCACCGAAGCTGGATTATGTAAACGATACAGTTTGGTTTTTAACTAGAATACTAGCCTACATGCTCTTCGTAAAGGTGCCTGCAAGCAAGAGGGCATTTGCGGGGACGAGAATCGCAACCCCAGGGTCGCGATAGCGACAGCCGGCCTGGCGCTTCCTGAGCCAGTAGGCCTGGACGTCGTAAGAGGCCGGCCTGAGGAATCCGCCCCGACCCTCAGGTCGGCGACTCGCAGATTACCAGATTGGGGAGGTAGTTCGCTCGAGGGATAGTCACAAAGGAGATTTGACCGTGCAGAATTGGTCATTGTCTCGCCATGCAACGTTCTACGCAGTAGCCGTTCTCGGCCTCAGCCTTGTAACTACTGCTCTAGTGCTTCTCGCACTGCTCCTTTTTTGACGCCACAAACTCAACCGACGATTTGCCGCGGATCGCCAAGCGCACGAGAGTTGAGATTGCTACGTTCTGCTGAACGACGCGCAATGCCCCGACAAAACCCGCTACGCAGGGCCTGACCACAATGCCCCTCGCCGATCAGGCGCCGGTCAGCATGCGGACCAGCTACGAGCTATCGTCATGTCTTCCCGGTCGCCAGCATTCTGGCGCGGATCTCGGATTTCAGCACCTTGCCGACTTTGGAGCGCGGCAGGTCGTCCCACACTTCAATCTGCTTGGGCGTTTTGACGCTCCCGACCCGCTGCTTCACGAAAGCCGATACCGCGGCGACATCGACGGTGCGGCCTGCTCTCGGCTGCACCACGGCGACGACGCGTTCGCCCCACTTCTCGTCAGGCAAACCGATGACGGCGCAATCCTGAATGGCATCGTGGGCCTGAAGGGCGTTCTCGACCTCAACGGAATAGACGTTGAAGCCGCCGGTTATGATCATGTCTTTCGCGCGATCGACGATGTAGAGGAAATTGTCCGCGTCCAGGTAGCCGATATCACCCGTGTGATGCCAGCCGTGCGTTGAGGCCTCCGCCGTTGCTTCGGCGTTCTTGTAGTAACCATCCATCACGAGCGATCCGCGAACGACGATTTCGCCGCGCTCGCCGGCCGGCTTCAGATTGCCGTCGCCATCCATGATGCCGACCCGAACCAGCGGCCCGACGCGGCCTGCCGACGACAAACGCCCGGTCGCGATCGACCCGTCGGGATTGTAGTGGTCTTGTGGCGGCATCATCGAGATCATCATCGGTGCTTCGGTCTGCCCAAAGAGCTGCGCCATCGGGCCGATCTTTTTCAGCGCCTCGGTCAGGCGCGCCACCGAAATCGGGGCCGCGCCGTACCAGAAGCATTGCAGTGAGCTGAGGTCCGCGCTTACGAGCTTCGGATGGTCCAGCAGCATGTAGATGACGGTTGGCGGAAGGAAGGTGTGCGATACCCGGTAGCGGGCGATCAGATCGAGAAATTCGCCGATGTCGGGATGATGCATGATCACCACCCTGCCTCCGAGCGTCATGATCGGAAAGCACAGCACACCGGCAGCGTGCGTCAGGGGCGCGAATGCAAGATAGACCGGGCGCCCCTTGAAAGGGTAACCCATCAGGGTCAGCGCAGTCATCGTTTCGATGTTGTGTCCCGAGAGCATCACGCCTTTGGGTTTGCCGGTCGTTCCGCCGGTGCCGGGTATCAGCGCAAGGTCATCAACGGGTTCACGCTGAAAGGGCTGGTCGTCGATATCGGCAAGCCAACGTTCGAACG
>Ga0307470_10001226_pt1 | contig 10278 bp, 10 predicted proteins | sample atmos_gasesAM3C__FD_204565 | JGI IMG/M metagenome (GOLD analysis project Ga0307470, IMG submission 204565) | Hardwood forest soil microbial communities from Morgan-Monroe State Forest, Indiana, United States - atmos_gasesAM3C_05 | ecosystem: Environmental > Terrestrial > Soil > Temperate forest... | reverse complement strand
CGCCGCCCCGCGCCGACCCGCGGGAGGCCCACCTGACGGACGTCGTCCAGCTCACCCACGGCGGTCAGAACGCCGAGGCCTACTGGTCGCCGGACGGCCGGCAGCTGATCTTCCAGTCGACCCGGGCGCCCTACGCCTGCGACCAGATCTTCCGCATGCCGGCCGACGGCAGCGGCGCGCCGGCACTGGTGTCGACCGGCAAGGGGCGGACCACCTGCTCGTACTTCACCCCCGACGGCCGCCGCGTCCTCTTCTCCTCCACCCACGCCGCGGCCGCCGCCTGCCCGCCGCCGGCCGACCGCTCGCAGGGCTACGTCTGGGCGGTCTACCCGACCTACGAGATCTGGACCGCGAAGCCGGACGGCAGCGACCTCAAGCGGCTGACCTCGAACGACGCCTACGACGCCGAGACCACCGTCTGCCCGCTCGACGGCTCGCTCGTCTTCACCTCCGACCGCGACGGCGACCTCGAGCTCTACCGCATGGACGCCGACGGCGGCAACGTCAAGCGCCTGACCCACGCCCCGGGCTACGACGGCGGCGCCTATTTCTCCCCCGACTGCAAGACGATCGTCTGGCGCGCCTCGCGGCCGCGCGGCGCCGAGCTCGAGGACTACAGGAAGCTCCTGGCGCGCGGGCTGGTGCGGCCGGGCAAGCTCGAGATCTGGACCGCCAACGCCGACGGCGGCGAGGCGCGCCAGCTCACTTACCTCGACGCCGCCTCCTTCGCCCCCTCCTTCTTCCCCGACGGCAAGCGGGTGATCTTCTCCTCCAACTACGGCGACCCGGCGGGGCGCGAGTTCGACCTCTGGGCGGTCAACCTCGACGGCACCGGCCTCGAGCGGATCACCTACTCCGCCGGCTTCGACGGCTTCCCGATGTTCTCGCCCGACGGCACGCGCCTCGCCTTCGCCTCCAACCGCAACAACCATGCGCCGCACGAGACCAACGTCTTCGTCGCCCGCTGGAACGACGGCGACGCGGCGCCACAGACCGCGCGGGCCGAGACCGCAGGAGCCGACCGCTTCGCCGCCGACGTGCGCTGGCTGGCCGACGACGCGCGCGAGGGCCGCGGCATCGGCACCGAGGGCCTGGCGGCCGCCTCGCGCTGGCTGGCCGACCGCTTCCAGGCCCTGGGCCTGGCACCGGGGGGTAGCGACGGGACCTACTTCCAGAGCTTCGCCGTGCCGGTGGCGGTGGGGGTCGAGCCGGGGACGGCGGTGGCGCTCGACGGCGCGCCGCTCGACCGCGCCGCCTTCCAGCCGGCCGGCTTCTCGGCCACGGGCGACGCCGAGGGACCGGTGGTCGCCGCCGGCTGGGGGATCGTGGCGCCGGAGCTGGGGATGGACGACTACCGGGGGCTCGACGTGCACGGCAGGATCGTCGCCGTCCGCCGCTTCGCGCCCGCCGCGGCGCCCGCCGGCAAGCCCCTCGCCGCGGCCGCCGAGCAGCGCTACGGCGACCTGCGCTACAAGGCGTACACGGCGCGCGAGCACGGCGCCGCGGGGCTCCTCGTGGTGGATCTGCCGGCCCCGGCGGACCCGGCCAAGGCCCTGCCGGAGGACGCGCCGCTCCCCTCGCCGGTGGTCGACGCCGCCGTCGGGCAGGGGGGCGACGCCGGCATCCCGGTGGCGCTCGTCACCCGCGCCGCGGGCGCGCCGCTGTTCGGAGCGGGTGGCGCCGTCCATCGTGCCGCGCTGCGCATCCATCTCACCCGCCGCACCACGGCGGCCGCCAACGTGGTCGGCCGCCTCCCCGCCGGCGCCCTCGACAAGCTGCCCGGCGCCGTGCTCGTCGGCGCCCACTACGACCACCTCGGCCGCGGCGGCGCCGGCTCGCTCGCCCCCGACTCGCACCAGGTCCACCACGGCGCCGACGACAACGCCTCCGGCACCGCGGCCCTCCTCGAGACGGCGCGGACGCTCGCGGCCGAGCGCGGGACGCTGCGCCGCGACGTCTGGTTCGTCGCCTTCTCCGGCGAGGAGACCGGGGTGCTCGGCTCGACCGCTTTCACCCGCCAGCCGCCGGGGAACCTCAAGCTGGCCGACCTCGTCGCCATGCTCAACATGGACATGGTCGGCCGCCTGCGCGGCGACCAGCTCACCGTGCTGGGCGCCGAGACCGCCGCGGAGTGGAAGGGGCTGGTGCCGCCGGCCTGCGAGCGCGAGCTCCTCGGCTGCACGCTCTCGGGCGACGGCTACGGCCCCTCCGACCACAGCCCGTTCTACGCCGCCGGCGTGCCGGTGCTCCACTTCTTCACCGGCGCCCACGAGGACTACCACAAGCCCTCTGACACCGCCGACAAGATCAACGCCGTCGGCGGCGACCGCGTCGCCCGCCTCGTCGCCGACCTCGCCCGCGAGGTGGCCGACCACCCCGCCCGCCTCGCCTACAGGAGCGCCCCCGCCCCCGTCCCCCAGGGCGACGCGCGCTCCTACGGCGCCTCGCTCGGCACCATCCCCGACTACGCCGGCGACGGGCGCCCCGGCGTCCTCGTCGCCAACGTGCGGCCGGAGGGCGCCGCCGCCAAGGCCGGCATCCGGCGCGGCGACCTGCTGGTCGAGCTCGCCGGCACCCCGATCCGCGACATCTACGACTTCATGTACGTCCTGCGCCGCGCGAAGCCGGGCGAGACCGCCAAGGCAGTCGTCGACCGCGGCGGCAAGAAGATCGAGATGAGCGTGACGTTCGGCACCAGCAGCGGGATGCGGTAGGGCTCGTGATCGCCACGGGGCACACGCCTTTGCCTCGAGGGCACTCTCTATTAGGAAAGGAGACCTTCGTGATCAGAACCCGTGCCCTGGCCCTCGTCGCCCTCGTCGCCGTCCTCGCTCTCCCGCTCTCCGCCGCCACGCCGCCGGCCCCGGCGCTCGCTGGCGCTGTACCCGCCGTCGCCCCCACGCCGACAGCTCCAGCGACCGGAGCCGTGCCGCTCGCCCAGGCCCTCGGCCTGCCGCCGTCCGTCGGGTCGCCGCAGGCGCCGATCTTCCTCATCCCCTGTCCGATCATCGGAATCACCTGCTGCAAGATCGAGATCAGGAACGGCTGCCGCATCTGCACCGACTACGTCACCTGCCACCTCTGAGCACTGCGCCCTCCGGCGACGCTCCGCGCTCCAGCCGATCCCGGACGCGGGGCAGCTCGCTCTGCTCTGGGGCTTCCGGCAGGACGGCGGCGGCGGCCTGCTATACTCGGCTCTTGATGAAAGGAGGAAGTAATGAAGCTCAGAGCGACCCTTCTCCTCTCCCTCGCCGCCCTCCTCGTCACCCTCTCCCTGGCCTCCGCCTCGCCCGCGAGCTCGCCGCAGGCCCAGGTCAACCCGATCCCCGGCCTGCAGCTCGCGATGCTCGCGCCGGACGTCGCCTCCTGCGCCGCGGCGGGACCGCTCGCCTTCCTCCCGGCGCCGCTCGCGAGCGACACGCCGGTCCTCTGTGGCGGGTGCAGCTCGGTTTTCTGCAAGGGCAAGGCGCTCGGCGCCTTCTGCGGCCCGACGACGATCGGTCGCTGCACCCTAGGCCCCTCGTGCACCACGGGTAGAGTCACCTGCCTCTGCCAGTGAGGCCCCTGGCGTAGCGCCTGCTCCTATCCCGGTCGCTCGGCTCGGCGACACCTGGCGAGCGAGCGTACCCATTGCCTCCGATGGGCAGCACGGAGCAGTCTGAGCGCCGCGCGATAGCCGGCGCCCAGCCCCGCGGCACCTGTTTGAGCCAAACCGTGTAAGCTCTTGGCCCACCGTCCCTTGCGATCGACGGCCGGCGCCGCGACCGACGCGCGTTGGCAGTGCTGATCCCGCGCTGATCCCGTCCGCCTCGCCGCTCGGCCGTCGAAGCGCGCCGTGGGGAGGCCGAGATGATCTGTCCCAAGTGCCACTTCGAGCAGGAAGAGGGGCCGGAGTGCCGGCGGTGCGGCGTCATCATCGCGCGAGCCAGGGAGCGCCCGGCGCCGCCGCCTCAACCTCCTCCGCCACAGCCTCCATCACAGCAGGCACCACCACCTCGGGCGGATCCGCGGCCGCAGTTCCTGCCCCCGGCGTCGCGAAGGCTGTCGGTGGTGAGCACCGGCGCCGAGATCTTCCGCGTCTTCTTCACCCAGGGCCCGCTCCTCGCGCTCGCGGCGCTCCCGCTGCTCTGGCTCGGGGGGCACCTGCCGATCTTCGGCGGCGCGATGTTCTCCGCCCTGGAGCAGGTGCGCCGCCTCGCGGTCGCCATGGCGAACCTGGTCCTGCCGATCGTCGCCCAGGACGCCAAGGCCGGCTTCGTCGGGAACGCGATGGACGCCGTCTTGCTGCCCTTCTACGTCCTGGCGGGTACTGTCCTAGTTTGAATCCCCGTCCGTCGCCGGCCGGTCTAGCAGCCCGATCAACTCCTCGACGTTCCACGCGTGCGGGGTGACGCCGGCCGCCATCGCCGGGGTGATCCGGAGCGTCTGATGGATGCGGCAGAAGTCGTAGTAGCACAGGAAGAGCCCGAGCGCCGCGGTATGGTTCCGGAGCTTCTTCGAGTGCGCGTTGGTGAGCCGGGTGTACCGCCGGATGCTCATTCGGAGCGTCAGGTTGTGGCGCTCGACGTAGGATGTCGAGACGTGCTTCGGGTCGGGCGTCCCCTGGACCGCGATCTTCTGGCACCCCAGGCACTCCGCCGGCGAATAGCGCACCTCCGGACCTTCCGGAGCCGCGCCGTAGATCTTCTGAAGCATCGCGTAGTCCACCTCACCGGCAAACGCATCCTCGACCGCCTGGAGGTACATCTTGTGGCCGTCCGTCGTGAGCTGGACCCGGTTGACCAGGCGGGAGGCTACATCCTGCATGAATTCGGTGGCGCATCCAACGTCACGCGAGCCGATCAGGAACGTCGGGATCAGCTTGGTCTCCGCGTCCACGGCAGTGAACGCCCACAGGTCGCCGTACCCGAACTGGCCTTGCTTGTCGGCGGGGACGTTCTTGGCCTTCGCGTAGCAGAATGCCCACACCTCATCGATCTGTAGGCGCTTGCAGCGCAGGTTACGGAGCGTCTCGTCCATGTACCGGATGCACGCCTCCCCGAGTTCCAGGGAGAGCTTGGCGACCGTGTCCTTAGAGACGCCCACCATTCGGGCCGCTCCCCGGACGCTCATGCCTTCCACCAGGGCGGCGACGATCGCGACCCGCTTCTCAGTCCCGAGTACGTTTGCCATACCAGCCATTATGCTTGAGAGCGGCTGGCGTGTCAAGCATTCGGCTAGTTTGCTCTAGGGGGCCTGCTTCTTCCAGCGGGCCTCAGCGGCGGCCCGAGCGATCCGGGAGCGCTCCTCGGGGGTGAGCTTCGCGGCCCGTGCCGCTCCGCCCGTGGCTCCCCCGAGCCTGCCCCGTGCGACGGCGGCCGGGCTCTTCTCGCGCTCCGGCTTGGCCGGCGGGGCTTCTCCGATGATCTCTAGATAGACCTGGTGGGCCGCCTGGACAGGATCACGGGAACGCTTGGGGCGAGTAAGCATGGAGTGAGGGTAGCACGGCCGGCGGCGAAAATAGGGCGGTTAGTCATGCCACGCGAGGCGCGCGACCTAACCCATGCCGCATCCATGCCGCCCAAGAATTTTCATTGACATTCTTCTCATGCTCTCTATAGGATGCCTCAAGGGGGCAGACGATGGCCTTTCCCCGCCTATCCTAAGAGGCGTCCCGGAATTGCTGGCTGCATACACCTGTTGGCATAGAGGGATGGATGCAGCGAGTCGCCTCACCTCAGCGCTATGACGAGGAGATCATCTCGGGCACCGAGGAGGACTAAGACAGTGGAGGCGTCGAAGGAAGCCTCTTTGCAGGTAATCCGCAGGGTCGTCGAACCCGATGCTCCAGCTACGCCCATTCAGCATTTTCTCTATACGATGGTGGGTGCTGACATCCTGCTAGAGGCCGGCTATTTTGATCAAGTAAAGCTGAGGGAGGCACTGGAAACCTCGCGGGAAAGCGGCGGCAAGACCGTTTCCGTTGACTTGCACATTAAGCATCGGCTGCTCTTTAATCCGAACGTGATTATTCAGCTCGCCGAAGCCACGGGCCAAATCATACGGACGCTCGTTCAAAGCGGAATCATCGTCGACAAATCAGTGGAGAGTATCAACCATGCTTATACCGCCAATATACAATCCACCGACGACGATAGTAACCGATAAAAGCTCGGAGATCTTTGTCATCGCGAACCCGGCGAGGTGGCAGGGGCGGTGGACGCCAGATTTCAGGGTAACTAACCCGTCGGTGACCGCTGCTCCTCTAGTCCGGTCCTGCGAATTTAATGCCCTGGTAGAGCAAGTCGCCGCGAATCTTCCTGAGAGTCCAGATTTTTCCGATGACTGGATCGACCATCTGGTCGATGATTTGGTGCAATTTACAGACTAGATGTTCCACCCCGGCGACTGTCCGGAATTTGAATACACGGACAACCCGCGGCACGAACAGATTCTTCGTTCAGTCTTACCAAACGTTATACGGCTGTTCCTCGCGCCTGAGGCGGTAATATTTTCTGATACCCGCCCCGCCCATCATTTGCTTTTCGTACACCTTTGCCCGGCCGGGTCTGAGTATTTAGCTGGCCACTACAGGGGCGAGGACTTTCGCTGTCTAAAGTTTCGCCCTGTCTACATAGCAAGCGACCCGCGCGTTGGCTATCCCCCGGCACTCGTAGCAAGGAGCATGGCCGATTTGGCGCGAACTATTCGCGTTGAACTTGCAGCAATCGGTTTGGCTAATGCTCGACCAATTGCAAGCATGCCCAAGGCTGAGAGACTAAAGAACGCGGTCGCATTGGCTTGTCGGATTTTCGTCCAGTTCTTGACGATACATCCTTACGCGAATGGTAATGGACACATTGCGCGTTTCATTATGATTGGTCTCATGGCGCGTCAAGGCTACAAATTGAAGTCATTCAAGATTCACCCGCGCCCCCTCGATCCTCCCTATAGTGATCTAATAAAGCTTTATCGCGACGGTAATGTTGAGCCCTTTGAGAGATATATCCTGATGCAGCTCGAACAGAGAGCTAGCCCCTCTCGGGGCTAGCTCTCACTCCTACACGCTCTCTCGTTCGTGGCGCTCAGTAATCCCCGCCGCCAGCTCGCGATCCCGCAACCACACCGGCGCCAGCTCTGACGCGAGCGCCTTGCACTGCCGCACCGTCCGCAGCGTCGCGATGATCCGATGAGACGGCAGGTGCGCGAGCGTCACATGGTAGGTGTGGCCGACCTCCGGGGCTTGCCGTGTGCCCACGTAGCAGCCGAACGGGAACGACACCATCCCCCGGACCGTGACCTCGCTCCCGTCTTCCAGGAGGACGGAGAAGCGCCCGCGGTGCCACGCTAGGGGGATGGGGTTGCCCGCCCTGGCGCGCACCTTCAGGTAGAGATCCGCGGCCACCGCGAGCCAACTACCGACCGCGCGGTGGCCGTCCGCCTCCGCAGCTCGCTTCCACCGGATCGCCTGCTCCTGGGTGGCGCCTACCGTGAAGGAAGCTACCTTCACGGCTCCTCCTCGTTCTTGGCCTGCTCGGCTCGCCGGAGCGCTTCGGCGGCGATCTCGTGGAGCTCGCGACGTGAACAGGTAATGAAGACATCGCCGGGTAGGTAGGCGCCGCAGGGCTGGCCGTGCTGGTCGCACTTGGGATGCGGGGCCGGCGTCAGCGGCGTGACCCGGATGGAGACGGAGAACGGCAGGAGGGCGTGGCGAGCGTCCCTGTCCGTCCGGCCCGTCTCGCTCACCAGAGCCCCCAGCTCTTCCAGGACGTGGAGCGAGTAGGCGACCGGCCTGGAGTGCCACCACCAGCCCGTCCAGGGGTCCGCCCAGGGCTCAGGCTCGCGCTTACGCTTCATCGAACACCAGCCCGTATCCGCCGGGGGTCTTCTCGCCCTCCGGCTTGCGAATCCGCAGGATCTGGCGCCGCACGTCCTCGGGGAGGTCGGCGTCCGCGTCCAAGTCATTCCAGACGGCGAACCACCTGCCGGCGAAGTGGTGAACGGCGAGCCCGGCCTCCTCGGGGCTGTAGGTGCGGCTGTTCTCCTCGCGGTCGAAGAAGACGGCGGCGACGGCGTCGTAGACCTGTCGCCGGGTGCGCTCCGTGACGCGGGAGAGGTCGATAGGCGGACGGCTGCTAGGATCGGGGGAGCTTCGCATAGGGTCGTCTCCTGTGCGGAGTTAGGCTCCGGGCGCAGGTTGCTGCCTCGCTCGGGGCCGCTTCTTTTGGTGCAGGAGAGGACCGATTCCTCCCCTTGCCGGAAGGAAGGTACAGCGGTTCGCGTCGCGAATAAAGCGTAACTTAGGCTCATATTCAAACTAGGTCAGTGCCTCCTGGCGACAGGCCTCGTGGCGCACCAGATGCTGCTCTCCCTCCGCCGCGGGGGAACCTCCCTGCCCGCACGCCTGCGCGACGGTCTCTCGGCCCTCCTGCCGCTCTGCGGCCTCGCGGTGGCCCTGACCGCCCTCCTCGTCGCCGCGGTGATCGTCCCCTATCTGCTCGTGCTGCCGCTGCCGCGGTCCGCCCTCGCCGGCCTCTTCCTCTACCCCACGCTCGACGCCCGAGTGCAGCTCGGCTACTGGCTCGCCGTCGCCGCCGGCGCGACCTGGGTCGTCCTCACCTACGGGCTGTCCGTCCCGGCGATGGCGCGGCGGCGCGGCGGCCTCTTGGCCGCCCTCGGCGACGGCGCCCGGCTGGCCCGCGGGCGGCGGTGGGACCTCCTCGCCCTGCTCGCCCCGCCGGTCGCCGCGGGCTGGCTGATCCATCGGCTCGGCCAGCAGCTCGCGGCCGACCAGCTCGCCGCGCGGGTGCGCCGATTCGTCGTTCCCGCCCCGCCGGTCGCCACCGGCTGGCTGGCTCTGATCCATCGCATCGACCAGGTGCTGGTGGCCAGGTGCGTCCTCCTCCTCTTCGTGGCCGCGACCCTGGCGGCGCTCTACCATCGGCTGGCGGAGCCCGGCGAGGCCACGGTCGAGGACCGCGGAGAGCCCGTCGGCTCCCCCGCGCGGGCGATCTGGGGCGCGGCGCTCCTGCTCGGTCTGCCCGTCGCCCTCGCCTATGCCGCCACCTTCCCGCGGCCGCCGCGGACCTGGGCGGACGCGCCCCCGCTCGCCGTGGAGCGGCCGCCCACCAGGGAGGCCGACCGGGAGCCTCCGGCGCCGGCGGCAGCTCCGCAGACCGCCGCGGCGAGCCGCGAGGCGACGGGCGAGGCGGTCGTCCCCACGATCTGGGCGACGCCCGAGCCGGTGGTGACGACCCTCGAGCTGCAGGCGAAGGGTTTCTCCACGATCGACGAGCCGAGGGAGCGGGAGAAGCGGGCGGCCCGCAATCTGGACCGTTGCCTCGATGCCTATGCCCGCGCCAAGGGCGCGGGCTTTCCCGTCAGCCTCTCGGCGCTGGGACCGGCAGGGACTCGCTGCGCTCCCGTCGAGCTCGCCGAGACTCGGGATCCATCGCTCACCATCCTCTACCAGCCGAGCCCGCCGGACCCGCATGGGCAGATCAGGGCCTACACCCTGGACATCGTCACGAACTACTCCTTTCACTCGACGACGATGTGGCACCTGGGGAGCGATGAGACCTCGCTGCTCTATTTCAACCGCGACCGCAACGCGACGGAGAGCCTCGACACGCCGATCCTGGACGTCGAATGGCTCGACTCCCAGCTCCGCGGGTACCTGCGCTCCCATCCGGACCGGGGGTACCCCGCCAGCCTGGACGAGCTGGAGGAAGCTCGCCATCCCAACCTGCGCGAGATCCAGATCGGCCTGCAATGGGGACGGCTCGACGGCTATCGCTACATCTACACTCCGGCACCGCGCGACGCCCAGGGCCGGATCCCCTCGTTCCGGCTGGACGTGCGCCCGGTGCGCTACGGCCCGCCGACCACCGGGAGCCTGCTCTGCGATCCCCGCGGCGAGCTGCGGACGACGCCCGAGGACCGCCCGGCCGAGCACACGGACCGCAACATGGAAGAGGGGATCGCCCACTACTGCCTGGGGGAGAAGCCGCTCAAGAAGTAGGAGGACCAGGCGCCAGCGGGCCTCCTCCGAAGCCGGCGATGTCAGTCGGGGGCTCGCCGGAGCGCGGTCCATGGTGATCTCGTCCGAACGATCGGTGAGGGGGATGACGGTCACCGCGGCCTCCGGGCGGAGGAGCACCCAACAGAGCCTGCTGCATGCTGAAGGCAGCTCGACGGCGCCCGCCGCATCGGTGACCTGTGAGCAATCCCCGCGCGCGCCGCCGATCCAGCGATCCAGCCGCCGCCGGCGGGCTCGTCTTCGCCGTTCCGGGATTTACG
>Ga0307470_10001225_pt1 | contig 10279 bp, 14 predicted proteins | sample atmos_gasesAM3C__FD_204565 | JGI IMG/M metagenome (GOLD analysis project Ga0307470, IMG submission 204565) | Hardwood forest soil microbial communities from Morgan-Monroe State Forest, Indiana, United States - atmos_gasesAM3C_05 | ecosystem: Environmental > Terrestrial > Soil > Temperate forest... | reverse complement strand
AGGTTTTTGCCGCGAGTGTCCCGTGCGATGCATAAAGCGCGGCGGGAGCATTCAGATTAGCGCGCTCCCAACGGTCAATAACGCGGAAAAGTTCTTCAGCCTTCATTTCCCACATTACCCCGGTTTCGGATCCCCAACGCATCCATTCCAAAAGCTCGGCGAGATTGACTCCTTTGAGCGCGGAGAAAGCGAGCTTCATAACAAATACATACTTGTGCCTCAGGCCTTCCTCTTTGAATACCCCTTTGACGTTCAGGTTGCCGAAGCGATCTCTCACGATTCCGGGAATCTTTAAAAGCGATGATTTCTTTTCAAGCGCCATAGCCATTCCTCTCTCTTCTTCAAATGATGACTTAATGCTATTACCTTTATATAGTGGAACTTCTACAAAGGTCAAGAATAAAAAAGGAGGAACCGGTGTTCCTCCTTAATCTTTCTATTACTTTTCTTCGCCCTTTTGCTTGAATAAATCCCAGCGATTTTCGTATTCGCGGAGATCGACGCGGTTAGGCCGCGAGTTCGCCTGCCTTCTGAATACATCACCTCGCGGGAATGTGAGTGAGATCTGCACATCCTGCGAATTCATCATCGCAAGGATAAGACGCGAGGGAACAATAAAAGTCCGCGACACCTTCTCCAATTCCCAAATCATGATCACGAATTCCACATCGCGCAGCCATTGAACATAGAGAGAGACTCCGCACTGCCGCGATCTTTTGTAGATGACGCGGCAACGATGGCTATTCACGATGATTTCATTCTGCCGGATGGATAAACGGACGGAGCATCCATTTTGAAGTGCCTTCTCTTTAATGTAAGAGGTAACGGGCTGCGGGAGCTGGGTGCTCTCCACTTTTTCGCGCGGCGACAGTTCTCTCCTTGCTGCTTCTCGCGGAAATAAATTTTTGAAAAAAAGGTTATAGACGGTCGATGCCGTAGCTTTTCGGACATTCAATATGCGCACAATATCGCGATATGTTTCGCCGCGCGAGAAAACTGCGCACCAGTCTTCAAACGAAATTCTTGCGAACTCTTCACCGGTCGGTCCGCCCCGCCTTATTTTTGAATTCTGATAGAATTCATACTGCTGAGCGGCGTGCGCGAGCTTTTCTCTATCAACTGCATCGGCCTCATCACCCATAAAAACGTCTCCTTTCAATTACCGCTTGCTGCCCATACAATAGCCATAAAATGAAAAGTAGTCAATGGCGCACGATTTGCTGCCTGCCCTATCACTTTATCCAAAAGTAAACGTAAACGCCTGGAGACCCGGCGAATCGATGATGAGTTCGAGCGTGTGCTCGCCCGGCACGCCGTGATTGTCGATGACGTTATACAGCCTGCTCGTTCCTATCGTCATCACGTCGTTATGTACGTCCGTTCCGGCGTTCGCCGCCGTGACGGGCGCGCCATCCTGCAACACCTGCACGATCGCCCCTTGTGGCGCGCTCGCGACGATATATACCTTTAAAGAATCATATTTATAGATGACTTTTGCACCCGCGCTTGCGTTCGTCGCAAATTCACTTTGGAAATTCCAGTTGCCGACGAGGTAAAGATTATTGAGGGCGACGGTCGAAGGCGCGGCGAGCGTCTGGGAGCCATCGACGAGCGGCGTGCCGTTCGCAAGATATTGATTGCGGCCCGAGCCGAAGTACGTTTCGGGGCTGCCGATGCCTGAAAGATCGGGCGCGGGAGCATTCATCACCGAGGTCGGGATGGCAACGGCGGAAGCGCCGAGCGCCGTCGCACGCTGCTGCAATAACTGCTGAATGATGCCTTCGGTCGTATCGTAATCGCCTTCGCCAATGTGGTCGTGCACGATGTATCCCGCAATGTCGATTAAAAATTCATGCGGCCAATATAAATTGTTGTATGCGTCCCATGTGCCGTAATTGCTGTCGAGGATGACCGGATAATTAATGCCGTATTGCTTCGTCGCCGCGCGAACATTGGTAATATCTTTTTCGAAATCGAATTCCGGCGTGTGAATGCCGACCACTTCGAGGCCCTGGTCTTTATATTTTTCATACCATGAAGTGAGATACGGAAGCGTGCGAATGCAATTGATGCAGCTGTACGTCCAGAAGTCGACAAGGATCACTTTTTTGCCGATCAAATTCGCAAGTTTAAATGATGACGATGCATTGATAAATCCCGTCGGATTCGCAATCTCGATCGCCGGCTGATATCCCGCCGCCTTGTCGTCCGCTGCAATCTTTGCGAGCGCCGCGCTCGGCGCCTGCGAGCCTGACGCTGCTCCCGACCCCGACGGTTGTGCCGTGGTTGAAACGCCCGCGCCGCCGCTTGGCGGCATAAGGCTGATGTCTTGCGGGGCGGCGGCGCCCGTGCCGGCTGCGGATGGATGCGCTTTCGTGGAATTAATATAGATAATCACGCCGACGATCGCGACGAGCATCACCGCGAGTAATATTTTTTTGAGGATCGGGTTATTCATTTATATTTTAAATTTTAATAATAGGTCGTTCACGAAGCCGAAGTTTGCGACCAGCTGAAGGCTTTGCGTGAAAACGAGAATACCAAGAATAACCAGAATGGCACCAAAAACCGGTTTCACATATTTGAGTTTTTCCATATACCGGTTGATAAATGCCGAACTTTGCGCAACGAAGAGTCCGACGACGAGAAACGGCACGCCGAGGCCGATCGCATACGCAAGTAATAAATAGAACGCCGCTCCGGGAGCAGAAGCCGCAAGGCCAAGAATCCCGCCGAGCACCGGACCGACGCACGGCGTCCACCCGGCGGCGAATGCAAAACCAAAGAGTAACGACGTAAGGTATCGGGATTTGAATTTAAATTTTGGATGCGGCGCGTGATCCCCCTCCATGAACGCAATCGTGAAAAAACCCATAAGATAAAGTCCAAAAAATATTACGATCGCGCCGCCGATCCACGAGAGCCATTGAGTCACGGCATAGGCAGCGTGCGAGAGCGCGCCGTTCAGCAAAACGCCGAGAAGAGCAAATACCACGGAAAATCCAAGAACAAAGAAAAGGCTGTTAAAAAATATCGCTCCGCGCGACGGCTTTACGCCCGTCCGCGACGATTCGCCGGCAAGATATGCCAGAAATCCGGGAATGATCGGCAAAATGCACGGAGATAAAAACGAGACGATGCCGGCAGCAAAGGCAATGGCGATCGGAATAGTATTCATGAAGCGTGAGGTACCATCATTTTACCCTTTATTTTACGATCCAACCACGCAGAAAGGGTCTATTAATTAAGCCTTGACTTAATTAAGCGGCACCCTATAATAAATGGCATGGATGTATTTTACGCACTTGCCGAGCCCACGCGGCGCAGCATTATGGAGCTTCTCGCTTCAAATGGCGCGCTTGCCGCTACCGATATAGCAAACAATTTCAACACGAGTCCGCCCGCGATATCGCAGCACCTGAAGGTTCTGCGCGAGGCAAATCTCGTGCGGGTGGAAAAAAGGGCGCAGCATCGCATCTATCAAATCAATCCCGGTGCGATGCAGGAATTGGAAACATGGATGGAGCGGATAACCGCACGATGGAATGAACGGTTCGACGCATTGGACAGGCTGCTCGCGGCGGAAAAAAATAAGACAACGAAAATAAATAAACTTAAAAAAATAAAAACATGGAAAACAACAGCGAGATAATAAAAGAAGTGGTCATCACCCGCACGTTCGACGCCCCGCGCGAGCTCGTATGGAAGGCGTGGACTGACGAAGTGATGATAAAAGAATGGTTCGGCCCCACAGGGTTCACAATCCCCGTTTCCCAGCTCGACGTACGTTCCGGCGGTGCATTGCGTATAGTAATGCGCGGGCCCGCAGGGACGCCGTTCGACATCAATTTGCCGCACCGGCACGTTTGAAGAGATAGAAGCCCCTGCGCGCCTCGTTTACCTTTCGGAAGCGTTCCTCAGCGAACACGGCAAGCCGTTTGCGGAAATTCGAAATATTATCACCCTCGATGAGGAGAAAAATAATAAGACAAAAATGACGCTGCGCATCCTCGTCGTGAAAGCTACCCCCGAAGCCGAAGGGCCGTTCTCCGGAATGGAGATGGGTTGGAATCAGAGCTTCGATAAGCTTGTCGAGCTTTTGAAGCGGCAATAAGCATAATTAAAACTTCATTATGGGACAAAATAAAAAAATATTGTGGACAGGACGCATACTCACCGCCTTCGGAGGACTCTTCATGATTTTCGATGCGGTGATTCACATAGCAAATCCCTCATTCGTCGTCAGTTCATTCGTCGGGCTTGGCTATAATCCGGCCGTCGCGGTGCCGCTTGGCATCGTGGAATTGATCTGTCTCGTGCTTTATTTTATTCCCCGCACTTCGATCTTCGGGGCGGTACTGCTCACCGGATATCTGGGCGGCGCCGTCGCGACGAACGTACGGGTCGGCACGCCTCTTTTCACCAATATCCTCTTCCCCGTTTATATCGCGATCCTCCTTTGGGGCGGACTTTACGGGCGCGATGAACGCCTGCGGGCGCTCATTCCTTTAAAAAAGGCATAGTTCGCCGAACCTTTGTAAAAGGGTTAGAATAAAAAGAAAAATAGTATTATGAGAAAAATAATCGCAACCGAATACGTAACGATCGACGGTGTTTTTGAAGATCCGGGCGGTGGTGACAAAACAAAATACGGCGGGTGGAGTTTCGCCTTTTGGAGCGAGAGTGCGGGGAAATTCAAATTCGACGAGCTTTTCGCCGCAGACGCGCTGCTTCTTGGGCGCGTCACTTACGAAGGCTTCGCAAAAGCGTGGCCCGCAATGAAAGACGAAAAAGGATTCGCGGATCGCATGAATAGCATCCCGAAGTACGTCGTTTCGCAATCGCTCGAGAAACCGGAATGGAATAATTCCCACGTCGTTAAAGACAACGTCACGGAAGAAATTGCCAAACTAAAAGACCAGTCCGGCAAGGATATTCTTGTCGCCGGCAGCGCAACCCTTCTTGAAACGCTTATGAAGGCTGATCTTGTCGATGAATACCGGCTCATGGTGCATCCCGTCGTCCTCGGCGGCGGACGAAAACTTTTTAAAGAAGGCATCGAGAAAAAAGCCCTTCAATTGATCGGCACAAAAACGCTCGAGAAGGGCATCGTCATTCTCTCATATACACCATTAAAAAATAATTAACTATTACTTGAAAATTATATGAGAAAAATAATCGCTTCTGAAATGATTTCGGTTGATGGCATGTTCGCGGGACCGAATGGCGACATCAGCTGGCACAACGTTGACGAAAATTTTAATGCATACGCGATCGATCTTTTAAATACCATTGATACGATCATTTTCGGGCGGATCACCTATAAGATGTTCGAATCATATTGGCCCGCGGAGCTTAACAGTCCAAAGACTTCGCCGAACGATCGCGTGATCGCGCAACGGATCGACGACGCGAAGAAAATTCTTTTCTCGAAAACCGTCGAAGCGACGCCGTGGAAAAATACGCAGCTCTTTACTGAAATAAATGCCGAAGACATACAGAAAATAAAAAATGAGGCCGGAAAAGACATCGTTATTTACGGCAGCGGAACAGTTGTGCAAGTACTCGCAAACCTCGGCCTCATCGACGAATACCGATTGTTTGTCGCACCCCTCGTGCTCGGCGCGGGCAGACCGCTATTCGAAAAAATAGATAATAAGATAACGCTTTCGCTCATTGAGGCAAAGGAGTTCGCAAATGGCAACGTCGTTCTGCGCTACGGAAAAATATAAAATAAGCTCAAAAGACTCGGCCCATTATAGCGGGTTTTCTTTGCTATAATGACAGCATGGATCAAAAAAGGCATTTTGCGATCATCGCGGGAATCATCGTCATCGTAGTACTCGGGGCCACCATCTTCTGGCATCACGAAGCAAGCGCTCCACAGACGCCGGGCACCAGCTCAAACTCCAATTCAACTTCGAGCGACTCTACCGACCTCGGCGTGAATTGCAACGAAAGCGACAACTACATCGCCATTTCAAAAAATTCTGCAGACGGCGTCGGCTCCGACATTCTTATAAAACACAAAATAAGTCCTTCGCAATCAATTCCCTGCGTTTACACATCGAGCACGGGCGACCTTGAAATTAAAAATGTTTCCGCAGAATATTTCCTTGGCTTCGCGGGAAATTTTCTCGTGCTCGACAGCGGCACCGGTCCCCCGCCTCGCGGCATGATCATCTACGACCTCACGACGCAAAAAAATATTTATAGCGGCAGTTACTCAGGGCCTGTCACCTTTGCGAGTGACACAGTGACATTTTGGAAGCCGACAAAGCAAACGCCGACGACGGCGAACTGCCCGCAGCTCAGCGAATGGACTGCGGACGGCCTCGGGGCGGCCATCGAGTCGCACATCTCGCTTGCCCTGCCAAGCCTCGCGGTAAAAAACCTCGGCGAGTCGCAATGCGTGCCGATGCAATAAAAGATTTGACGCACATCCGGAAGCGGCGTACAAAGAGAATAGTCTGGGTCTTACGCCCCATAAAGCGTTAATCCGCTTCAGTGCGGCATGGAAAGGATGGAGTATGAAATTTAGTCTTGCAATCGGCGTCGACGAGGATCCGAGAAAGCCAAACAAAGCAGGGTATCGAGAAGCATTGGAAAAACGCCTCGATAGTCTGGGCATCCAGAACGTTCGCCATGCGACAAATGCCAATATGGTTGAAGCGCGATGGCATTACGAAAGCCTTCTTACGGATCATACGTATGTTGCCGAGCGGACCAACATTCTTCTCGGCATCACAAAAGATTCAGCGACGATTCAATATTTCGGACTCAAAGCCGAATGCATTCTCGGCGTTGATCTTCACGATTTTCGGGCACGCTATTCATTCCACCATGATGTGATTTCCATCCTGCCATTCCGCGATGAAACGCTCATGACATTCCATCGCAACATCCATAAAAAAACGCGGCCGCTCGCGGAATGCGTTGCGATCTTTCAGCGATTTGCCGAATGGTTTACGGTGCAAATGATGATTGCGATGTCACTGCAGCAGGGATACAATGCGCTCGTGAAGCATCATCGTTTTGCAGATGCAGAGGGAAAGTTTGAACAATCGCACGCGCTCTTGCTGCAAACGTTCAAATTTCCTCCGGAAGTGGTGCAAGAAAATGTAAGAAAATAAATAAAAAAATCGGGGCAGCTCGTTTGCCGAGCCGCCCCTTTTGTTTTGTTAAAAAATCATGAAATGGCTGCCGCCTGCTTCGAACCAAGAAGCACGGTGACGGTTGGGCCGAAAAGCCATGAAAACATCTTTCTTGGCGTCTTGCGCACAACCTTCGAAAGAAGATATCCGCTGAGCGCCGACTGCGCCGCCCCGAGAAGCAATTCGCCGGGCGTTATATGAGTGCCCGTAAGTTTCTGAATGACGAGACTTTTCAAAAGCGCAGCCGCGACCTCATTTTTTTCCGCGGGATCATTCACCGCGTCCGTCAAACGAATCATCGGCTCGAGCGTTTCTGCGGCCGAAAGTTTTTTTGGTGAGAAAATAAACTCAATGGAAACGTTCGCTTCATTCGTAAAGATGATGCGGCGCTCCTTGTCGTTTCTTTTTTCGGTAACTGCGAAGTTGCCGACTTGTCGAAGCTGAAGCTGCTCAATCGCTTCATCTGTCCAGCCAGTCGCTATTCGATTGCGCCGCATGTGACGAGCATCCTCAACATCTTGGTACAGCGAGTGCAGCTGTTCAAGACATGAGAGGATGTCGCTTTCATTCCAGCGATCCTCGATAATGTTTAAAAGCGCGGATCGCAACGCAAGGCGCCTCATATCCATTTCCATAGCTGCTCTCCTTTAATAACGGCAATCTAGGGCTAGTTTCCTACAAGCGCGGCCGGTTGTCAAACACTACTCCGCAGACGCAATCGCCGTGAGCGCGTCGATAAAAAGCGGATCGGTGTTCGGCAGTTCAATCCGGTGATAGGCGACTCCCCGCTCTTTGAATTGCGCCTTCGCCGCGATGTCGAGGTCGTAGAGAATTTCGAGATGATCGGCTAAAAACTGAATCGGCGCGATGAGTGCGGCGGTTTCGTTGCTCCCGCGGAGCGTCGCAAGAATGTCCGTAAGATCGGGTTTCAGCCATTCTTCGGGCGTATGCCCCGCGCTTTGATAGCATGCATACCACTCAAGATGCGGCATGTTCATTTCCACGAGAACCGCGTCGATCGTTTTCTCAAGCTCTTTTAAATAATTCGGATCTTTGTCGACGACGCGCTTCGGCAAACTGTGCGTCGTAAAAAGTACGGGAACTTTTTTTCCATATTGCTTCTGAAGTTTTTGAAGGGAGCCCTTAATACGCGCCGCAAGTAACTTGATAAAATGCGGCTCGGTCGGCCACGGCCCGGCGACGGAAACGGACTCTTTCGCAAACCCATGCTTCATCGCGGCGCCCGCAAGCGCCGCAGAGTATCCATCCATAATGAATGAAGAAAATTGGGGCGAAAGGATGATCCCCCGCAACGATGCCGCTCCGGCATTTTTCAGATCCAAAACGATGTCTTCAATGAACGGCGCCGAATGGAGCATCGCCGCGCGGACAATATAATCTTTATGGCCGCTTTTTCTTTCATCATCCGGCGCCACGGCATCGTTCAGTTGTTTTTCAAGAAGCGCCGCCTGCTCTTTTGTAATATCAATGAGCGGCGAACGGCCGACCAGACGAAACCGCTCTTCAAAATCTTCGACAAGTCCTTCGGGCACATTCCCGCGATAGACATGCTCCATATATGCCTTCACCCCCGAAGCAGTCGTCGCCGAACCGTACGTCATCAAAATAACGCCGAGCGGCGAAGATTCTTTTTGAAATTCTTTTTTAGAATTATTTTCCATGAATATAATCCACGAGATGCTTCACTTTTTTATCGTCGGCTTCGGGCGGAACGCCATGGCCGAGGTTAAAGATGAATCCTTTTTTCACGCTTGCGTCGAGCGCGTTTATGATTTCATCCGCACCGGCTTCAATGGTTTTTATATCTCCAAGCAGCGTCACGGGATCAAGATTCCCCTGTATGGCTTTCGCGCCGATAGCGCGCTTGGCGTTTGCGATGTCGATACGCCAATCGACGCCAATCACTTCGCAGTCGACATTCGAAAAATCCGCGAGCATCGCACCGGTGTCCGTGCCGAAATGGATGCGCGGCACTTCTTTTTTACGCAACGAGGAAAAAATATGTTGCACGTGCGGCAAGACATAGCGGCGATACTCCGAAGGGCTAAGGCATCCCACCCAGCTGTCGAATAGTTGCACCGCCTGCGCTCCCGCATCAATCTGAACGGAAAGATATCCAATAATCGCCTCGGATAATTTCTTCATAAGCAAATCCCACGCGTCGGGCGCTTCGAACATAAACCGCTTCGTCTTTATCCAATTGCGCGATGGCTGGCCCTCTATTAAATAGCTTGCGAGCGTAAATGGCGCGCCGGAAAAACCAATCAAAGGGACTCTTAATTCTTTGCGTAATATTTTAATCGTCTCTTCCAAATAGCGAATGCTCGCCGGATTGAAAGCCGCGATCGCGGCAATATCGTTTTCATTTTTTACCGGCGAAGTGATCACGGGGCCTATTGAGTCGACGATTTTTAAATCCACGCCCATCGCGAGCGGCAAGAGTATAATGTCGGCAAAAAGAATCGCCGCGTCCACTCCCAAAAGTCCGATCGGCTCAAGCGAAACCTGCGCTGCAAGTTCCGGCGTCCGCGCAAGCGTCAGCACGTCGTATTTTTTGCGCAATTCCCGATAGCCCGGCAGCGAACGCCCCGCCTGCCGCATGAACCAGACGGGAATCCGATCAACGGCTTCACCGCGGCACGCTTTCAAAAAATTATCATTCATCATCGCTCGACTGCTTTTATCATTATAAAAGCTCCATTAATTCCTCCGGGGTTTTATAAATGCACGTGAAGGTCGGCGTGTCCATGAGCGTATATTTTCGTCCCGCGGTGCGGCGCATTTCGATCACGAGATCCTGAAATTCTTCGAGTGATTTCATTTCATATGAAACAACAAACTCATAATCGTCGACGCCGTACGAATATAAAAGGCACTGCCGGATTGCCGCATGATTAAATCCCACTTTAATATGCTCGCTCATAATCTCTTTTCTCTTTTCCAAATCAAGCGCGTGCCATTCATGCGTTTTCGTAAAAGGATAGACGACAAGATACGGCAATCGGTCGGCGAAATTCTGCATCACCTGTTCGGGCCTTCCCGTGCGGCCGGTGTATTCCGAATGGCGCGCCATGCCAAAGTACGTATAGGAAAGCGAAAGATAA
>Ga0307470_10001224_pt1 | contig 10283 bp, 8 predicted proteins | sample atmos_gasesAM3C__FD_204565 | JGI IMG/M metagenome (GOLD analysis project Ga0307470, IMG submission 204565) | Hardwood forest soil microbial communities from Morgan-Monroe State Forest, Indiana, United States - atmos_gasesAM3C_05 | ecosystem: Environmental > Terrestrial > Soil > Temperate forest... | reverse complement strand
TTCGTCACACTCGAATCCGACGGCACGCTCGATGTGGGTCTCTCTCCGACCTACCTCGGTTGTCCGGCGACCGAGGTGATTCGACACTCGGTTGAGCACGCGCTCGGCAGCGCAGGAATCGGCGCCTTTGTCGTGACCCAGGTGTTGTCGCCGGCATGGACCAGTGATTGGATCACGGCCGACGGCCGGCGCAAGCTCGAAAGTTACGGCATCGTGCCCCCGGAGCGGCCCGCCGCGTCCATGCGCGATATCTTGCGGAACGCCAGACCTGTGGGCTGTCCCCGCTGCCGTTCGACCGACACCGAATGCATCAGCGAATTCGGCTCCACGCCGTGCAAGGCGCTGCACCGTTGCCGCGCCTGTCTCGAGCCCTTCGAATACTTCAAATGCATCTGAAGACTGCGCATGCTTGAGTTCCACCCATTGAAAGTTGCCGCCGTCGAGCGCATCGCCGAAGATGCCGCGTGCCTGACCGTGGAGATTCCCCCCGCGCTGCGCGCTGCGTTCGCCTTTCACGCGGGACAGTACGTCACCGTGCGGCGCACGATCGAGGGGCGCGAGGAGCGCCGGACGTATTCCATCGTGACGGCTCCTGGGGGCGGGGTGCTCAAATTGGGTATCCGACTCCAGCTGGGCGGCCGTATGTCCGGCGAACTCGCGTCGGCATTGCGTCCCGGGGACCTGCTCGACGTCGGTACGCCGATGGGGCGGTTCCGCACCTCGATCAGCGCCGATCGCGAGCATTCCTACGTGGCCTTCGCAGCGGGCAGCGGCATCACACCCATACTGTCTCTCGCCACGGATATTCTCGCTCGTGAGCCACGCAGCCGCTTCACACTGATTTACGGCAACCGCAGCATTTCGCGAACGATGTTTCTGGAAGAGACGCTAGGGCTCAAGAATCGATACATCGACCGCTTTTCCGTGCATTTTGTGATGAGCCGCGAACCGCAACATACGGAATGGCTGAACGGCCGGATCGACGGCCTCAAGATTCGCGAGCTGGCGCGGCATATGCCCGAAGTGCCGTCCGCGGACGAGTACTTGATTTGCGGTCCCGGCGACATGGTGGACGAGGTTCGCAATGCCGTCAAAACGTTGAACGATAGCGCTCCGGTTCGATTCGAACGCTTTGCCGCCGCCGCGCCTCGACCGGTCGAGAACGCCGGCAGGGATCGTGACGCCGCGCCCGGGGCCGCCGCAGCACCGCGGGCTCCCGCGCCCGAAGCGGTGCTGGCCACCATTTCCGTGATCATGGATGGCCGGCGCCGCAGCTTTCCGATGGCGCAGAGCGACGCATCAGTGCTCGATGCCGCGGAGCGCGCAGGCCTTGAACTGCCGTTTTCCTGCCGATCGGGCATTTGCGCGACCTGCCGCGCGAGAATCACCGAGGGCGCCGCGGTGATGACGCACAATATTGCCCTGGAGCCCTGGGAAACCGACGCAGGGTTCGTGCTGTGTTGTCAGGCCCGGCCGACGACGGCTGCACTCGAAATCAGCTACGATCACAAATAACGACGAATCCCAAGGGACGCACATGTCATACGACACCATTTTGTTCAGTGTCGACGGCGGAATCGCTCGTCTGACCTTGAATCGACCGGACAAGCTCAACAGCTTCAATATCCAAATGCACGGTGAGGTGCGGCGCGCGCTGGAGAGTTTGCCCGGCAGCGACGCGCGCGTTCTGATTCTCACCGGCGCCGGCCGCGGATTCTGCGCCGGTCAGGATCTCGGCGACCGCGCGGTGGCTCCCGGCGCCGAAGGCGTCGACCTCGGGGAGTCGATCGATAAGTACTACAAGCCTTTGGTGCTGGCATTGCACACGCTTCCCATGCCTGTGATCGCAGCCGTCAACGGTGTGGCGGCGGGCGCGGGCGCCAACATCGCGCTCGCCTGTGATCTCGTCATTGCCGCGCGCTCCGCCAGTTTCGTCCAAGTTTTCTCAAAGCTCGGTCTGCTGCCCGATTCGGGCGGGACGTGGACCCTGCCGCGCCTCATCGGCAATGCGCGGGCACTGGGCTTGACCTTGCTGGGCAACAAGCTCCCGGCGGAGCAGGCTGCCGCTTGGGGAATGATCTGGCAATGCGTTGCGGATGCCGAGCTCGGAACGACCGTAGACGCACTCGCCGAAGGGCTGGCCGTAGCGCCGACGCGCGGCCTCGCCCGGACCAAGGCGGCGATTCGCGGCGGCTGGCAGCGCTCGCTCGCCGAGCAGCTCGATATTGAGCGCGATGCGCAGCGCGAACTCGGCCGGTCGGCCGACTACGCGGAGGGCGTTGCCGCCTTCATCGAGAAGCGGACGCCCCGGTTCAGCGGCCGATGAGCATGGCCCACGAGACTCCCTTGACCGCGGACGACGCGGTGCACCGCGCCCGAGAGGCCGTTCAGTCGCTGTATCTCGCCGATCTTGCGTCGCAATCGCTCGGCGTTGAGATCATCGACGTCGCGCCCGGAGGCGTCCAAATCGCCATGACCGTGCGTCCCGACATGGTCAATGGTTACGGCATGTGTCACGGCGGCATCGTTTTCGCGTTCGCGGACAGCGCCTTTGCCTTCGCGTGCAATTCCTATGGTGACCCGATGGTGGCGGCGGGCGCCAGCATCGAATTTCTCGCACCGGCTCCGCGCGGCGAACGCTTGACCGCCAGGGCCACCGAAGTATCGCGCAGCGCGCGTCGTGGGATCTACGACGTGGCCGTGACCGCAGCCTCCGGCGCGGCGCTCGCGCATTTCCGCGGACGTTGTGCGCGCCTGCGCGGACCGGCCCAATCCGCGTGATTTCGAGGATTTAAGCTTATGAACTTGAAGAGCTATGTATGCGGCGTCTGGCAAAGCGGCCGGGATAACGGTGTCGCGATGCGCGATGCCACCACCGGCGAGTTCATCGCGCAAGCATCCTCCGCCGGCGTCGACTTCGCCGCCGTGCTCGCGTACGCGCGCAGCGTGGGAGGACCTCAGCTTCGGGGAATGACATTTCACGAGAGGGCCAGTCTGCTGAAGGCGCTCGCCAAGCGTCTCTCAGAACTCAAGGAAGAGTTTTATGCGCTCTCCTACCGCACCGGCGCGACACTGAGCGACTCCATGATCGACATCGACGGGGGTATCGGTACGGTCTTCGCCTTCGCCGGCAAGGGTTCCCGTGAGCTTCCCAATGCGCGTGTCTATATCGACGGTGATGTGGAAGCGCTGTCGAAGGCCGGCAATTTTGTCGGACAGCACCTGTACGTCTCGCGTGAAGGCGCCGCGGTGCACATCAACGCGTTCAATTTTCCCGTCTGGGGAATGCTGGAAAAGCTGGCGCCCACTCTATTGGCCGGCATGCCGGTCATCGTAAAACCCGCGACCGCCACGGCATATTTAGCTGAACTCGTCGTACGCCGCATCATCGAATCCGAGATCCTGCCCGAGGGTGCGTTGCAACTGGTGTGCGGAGACCTCGGGAATCTGTTCGATCACCTCAATTGCCAGGACGCCGTCTCGTTCACGGGGTCCGCGCAGACTGCATCGCGCCTGCGCGTGCATCCGGCCGTCATTCGACACGCCGTACCCTTCATCGCCGAAACCGATTCGCTGAATTCCAGCATACTTGCGTTGGACGCCGCGCCGGGCACGCCGGAGTTCGATCTCTACGTCAAAGAAGTCGTTCGCGAAATGACGGCCAAGGCAGGGCAGAAGTGCACCGCCATCCGCAAAGCGCTGGTGCCGGCCGCGGTGACGGGCGAGGTGATCGCTGCATTGCAAGCGGCGCTTCAAAAGATCGTCGTGGGTGATCCGCGATTGGAAGGGGTGCGCATGGGTCCCTTGGTGAGCCAGGAGCAGCGGCGCGACGTCCTGGCCCGCGTCACCGAACTGCGCGGCGAAGCTGACCTGATCGCGGGTAATTTGGAGCGATTCGAGGTGAAGGGCGCCGATCGTGAGCGCGGCGCGTTTGTGCCGCCCCTCCTGCTGCTCTCCCGCGATCCGCCCGCGGCCCGAGCCATCCACGCAGTCGAGGCCTTTGGTCCCGTGGCAACGGTGGTGCCTTACCGCGACACCGACGACGCGATCGCGCTTGCCCGGCGCGGCGAGGGAAGTCTGGCAGCGTCGGTATTCTGCGCCGATGACGCCCTCGCGCGCCAAATCGTCCTTGGGCTCGCGCCCTACCACGGCCGCATCCTGGTCGTGAACCGGACTTGCGCGAAAGAGTCCACGGGCCATGGCTCGCCACTCGCTCCCCTGATCCACGGCGGTCCGGGTCGCGCCGGCGGCGGCGAAGAGATGGGCGGCATTCGCGGAGTCCTTCACTACATGCAACGCACCGCGGTGCAGGGTTCACCCGACACCTTGACCGCGACCTCCGGCCGCTGGGTGCGGGGCAGCCGGCTACGCGATCCCGGGAGACACCCATTCCGAATTCCATTCAATGATCTGGAATTGGGCGACACGCTGCGGTCAATCGAGCGCGAAGTCACGATCGCGGACATCGAACAATTCGCAGCGTTGTCGGGAGACACTTTTTACGCCCACATGAACGAGACCGAGGCGGCCCGCAACCCCTTGTTCGGCGGACGCGTCGCACATGGCTATTTCTTGATCTCGGCCGCGGCGGGTCTCTTCGTCGATCCGGACTATGGCCCTGTGCTCGGCAACTACGGGCTCGATGAGCTGCGCTTCGTGAAACCGGTGAAACCCGGGGACCGAATCAAGGTTCGCCTCACTTGCTTGAGCAAGAGTTTGCGCGCCGACAAGGGCTGGGGCGAAGTGGCCTGGGATACGGAAATCACCAACCAGAATCAGGAGACGGTGGCCTCTTATCGCGTGCTTACCATGGTCAGCATCCACGCGGTTCCCGATTCGAAGGCAAACGCGCCGTGAACACAGCGATAGATGTTGCGCGCTACGTGCGCGATTTCCCGAGTCTGCAATTCCACGCGCCGGAGGCGGGAATACTCGAACTCGTAATGGCGAATAAGGGCCGTCTGAACGCGGCGACCGAGGCCATGCACCGCGACCTCGCCCTGGTGTGGCGTGCCATCGATATCGATGATGCCGTCCGCGCGGTCGTGGTCCGGGGGGAAGGATCGAATTTTTCTTCCGGCGGCGATTTCGAGATGATCAATCGCATGATCGAAGATGAAGCGACCCTGATCCGCGTCTGGAAGGAAGCGAGCGATCTCGTCTACAACCTGATCAATTGTTCCAAGCCGGTGGTATCGGCGATCCGCGGCAGCGCGGTGGGAGCGGGCCTGGCCATCGCGCTATTGGCCGATGTGTCGGTCGCCGCGGACAACGCACGCATCCTCGACGGCCACACTCGGCTCGGTGTGGCCGCGGGCGACCACGCCGTCATCATCTGGCCGCTGCTCTGCGGTCTTGCGAAGGCGCGATACCACCTGTTGACGAACAAGTCCCTGTCGGGCGCCGAGGCCGAACGAATCGGCCTCGTCGCCATGGCGGTACCCGATGCCCAGGTACTCGATAGCGCGTTCGACGCGGCGCGCACGCTCGCCGCCGGCAGCGCCACGGCGATCCGCTGGACCAAGCATGCGCTGAACAACTGGCTGCGATTGGCCGGCCCCAGTTTCGACACCTCGCTCGCGCTGGAATTTCTGGGTTTCAAGCTGGCGGACGTGCGCGAGGGATTGGCCGCCGCGCGTGAGAAGCGCCGCCCCGATTTCGATCGGGACGATTCCGAGTAGGCGCGCGGGATGGCCGCTACGATGAGTTCGAACAATATCCAAGAGCTCGTGGCCATGGAGCCGATTCTGGGCGCGAGCCGCGACGAGCTCGAACGCCTGCAGCTCGAGCGCCTTCGCTCGACGCTGCGCCACGCCTACGCAAATAATGCCAACTACAAGAGAAAATTCGACGCAGCGGGCGTTCATCCCGACGATCTCCGTGCGCTGGCCGATTTGGCGCGCTTCCCGTTCACGACCAAGGAGGACTTGAGAGCGGCCTATCCCTTCGGCTTTTTCTCCGTACCCAGAGAGCGAGTCGCGCGCATTCACGCGTCCTCCGGGACCACGGGCAAGCCCACCGTGGTCGGGTATACGCGGAACGATCTCGCCACCTGGGGCAGTCTGGTCGCTCGATCGATTCGGGCGGCGGGCGGCCGTGCCGGCATGACGGTGCATGTGGCTTACGGCTATGGTCTTTTTACCGGCGGACTGGGTGCGCATTACGGTGCCGAAGCCGCCGGGTGCACCGTGATTCCGATGTCGGGCGGCCAGACCGAAAAGCAGGTGCAATTGATCCGCGATTTCGCGCCCGACATCATCATGGTCACCCCGAGTTATATGCTTGCCATCCTCGATGAGTTCCGGCGCTTGGGATATGACCCTCGGTCGACGTCGCTGCGCATCGGCATATTCGGCGCGGAACCCTGGAGTGACGGCATGCGCGCGGAAATAGAATCCGCGTTCGACCTCGTCGCCTGCGATATCTACGGCTTGTCGGAGGTCATGGGCCCCGGCGTCGCCCAGGAGTTTGCGGGCACGAAGGAGGGGCCGACGATCTGGGAAGATCACTTCATTGCCGAGATCGTGGATCCGGCCAGCGGCCGGGTGGCGGCAGATGGCGAGCGGGGCGAACTGGTGTTCACCTCACTGACGAAGGAAGCCATGCCGGTGATCCGCTATCGCACACGCGATCTGACACGGCTGCTTCCAGGGTCGATGACTACCATGCGACGGATGGCTAAAATCAGCGGCCGCACCGACGACATGCTGGTCGTTCGCGGCGTCAATGTCTTCCCGTCGCAGATCGAGGAGATGATCTTGCGCTGCAAGGGTCTCGCACCTCACTACGAGATCGAGGTCACGCGGCCGAACCGCCTGGACGAAATTACGATAGTCGTGGAAGCCCGCCCCGAGCTTGGTGACAATGCCCACCGAGGCGAAGCGTTGCTGCTGGCCGCGGCGCTCAAGGACAACATTGGAATATCTGCGGAGATTCGCGTGGCCGCGAGCGGGTCGCTGCCGCGGTCGGCCGGCAAGGCTAACCGCGTCAAGGATCGTCGATAGCGGCGGACCGGCAATGAGAATGCGAACGCCGACTGCGATATCGATCGCCGCAAGTCTGCTGACTGGCTGTCTGCTGTCGATTGCATGCCGTGCGGATCAGGTTCCGCCGCCGGTGATGGACGAACTCGTGGTGACCGGCGAACGCACGGGGCCAGGCATGTGGCGCGTGCATCGCGGAGCTGCGCAGGTGTGGATCTTGGGCAGCATGTCGCCCCTGCCCAAAGGAATCACCTGGCGCTCGAAGCAGGTGGAACAAGTGCTGGACGGCGCGAATGAAGTGTTGGTCCAGAAGCCGTTCGACATCGGGATCGCCCGAATATTGTGGCTCCTGTTGACGGAGCGCAGCGTATTGATGGTCACCGGCGGCAAGCGGCTCAAAGACGTCCTGCCGGCGGAATTGCACGCCCGCTTCGCGGTTCAACGGGCCAAATACACCAGCGATCCCAACAAGTGGGAGCGATTTCGGCCTCTCATCGCGGCTGCCTTCTTGCAGCAGGCTGCATTCCACCAAGTGGGGCTATCCACGCGCTTGGACTTGGGCGCCGCGATGCGCACCCTCGCGAAGAAGCACCGTGTTCGCATCGAGGAACTCAAGATCGCCGGCGTCAGCGACGTGATGGAGGCTCTCAAGACGCTGCCGCCGGCGACCGAGAACGCCTGTGTCGCAGCTTCCCTGGTCACCGTCGAAAGTGATCTGCCGCGTCTGGTCGACCGCGCCCAGGCCTGGGCGAGCGGCAATGTCGAGCGTATCGAGAAATTGCGTGAACCCCCCGAGGTCGACGCCTGCCGCGCGGCGCTCGATGCCGGAGTGGGAGCGGCCGATCTCATTGCCCGCATGCGCCGAACGTGGCTGAGTGCCGTCGAGACGCGCTTGCAAAACGGCGGAGTGACCGTGGCCGTAGTGAACATCGACATGTTGCTCGAGCCCGGCGGCCTGCTCGATGAACTTCGCGCGAAGGGTTACGAGGTAGACGCGCCTTAGCGTGCTTGGGGCAACTATCGAACCGGCACCGGTCCCCTTGTTGTAGTCTTTACGCCATGCCGGACAAGGCCAGTTTTTCCTACAATGAATGGATGCTCCTGCTCACCGCGTTCGCGGCGGGCACGGTGGACATCATCAGCTTTGCCACCTTGGGCGGCGTATTCGCGTCGGCGATGACCGGCAATTTTGCCTTGCTCGCGTACTACGTTGCGCAGAGCGATTCACAGTCGGCCATGGGCTCGGTCGTCGCGCTGACCGGGTTCGCGATTGGTTGCGCCGTCGGCGTTCTTCTGCGCCGCGGCCGGGCGCAGGAACAAGCGCTCAGGATACTGCTCATCAGCGAGACCGGTCTGTTGTTGTTTTTCGCACTGTATTCGATGTGGACCCCTCATACGGCGCATGCGCCTTCCGATCACCTGCAGATCCTGCTGCTTGCCGTCGCGATGGGCTTGCAAGCCGTCATCGGTCAGACGATCAGTCTGACCACCATCGTGTTTACGACGACGCTGACCAAATTGGTCGGAACCATTGCCGATTCAATCGCCAACGGCGATGTATCGGGCCTGAAGGATGTGAAAATCCAAAGCGCGATAGTGGTTTCCTACCTGTTCGGCGCGCTCCTGTCCGGCGCGCTGATAGTGCACAAGGTGGAGGAAGTCGTGCTCCTGCCGTTCGCCGGCGTCGCGCTCGCGTTCGCAATGCATCGTCGCTCGGACCTCAAGGCCGTGTGAAGGGCCCTCTCTCCGCTCTTCATTGCCCGGTCGGCCGCTTACCCCTACACTAGCGCGCCTCAGATTCCTGGCAGGTCGCGGATGCTGCCCTGCCGGCGAAATCCGGGTAATTTGGCATGCGAGTTCGCGCCGGGGTGTAGCTCAGACTGGTAGAGCGCTACGTTTGGGACGTAGATGTCGCAGGTTCGAATCCTGTCACCCCGACCAATCAAATCAATCGGTTATCGACGTTGTGAGGCGATATGAGTTCGCCATTAGTCAAAATGACCGCTTTCTGTTTTGACATAACGCATATAGTCTTGCGACTGTCACCATAATCTTGCCCACAGTCATTGCGCGGGTGCGGCCGTCGCGCAAGAATCGCGCACACGAATTGATGGCCACCGCATACATACAAGGAAGGAAGCTGGATGAATAGAACGATTCTGGGGTTTCTGACCGTTGGCGCGATGGCGGCTTCCCTGAGCGCGCGTGCGCAGCTCACATCAGTTGATCATGGAGCGGCAGCAACCGACCGCAATGGCCTAATGTGGGCGAACACCGTGGGGACGAATTTAAGTTGGTCACCCACGGGCGCGGCAGGCAGCGCGCAGGCTTGGGTTGCGGGCCTCAACGCCAGTGACTACGGCGGATACAACAACTGGACGTTGGCGACGGGTAACGGCAGCACCGGAGCGAATTCCATGACGAACCAGTTGGGGGAGTTGTTTTACACCGACTGCGGCAATTCGCTTGGCACTCCAAGCGTTTTAAACAGAGCCGGGAAGAATTGCACTGCGCTGTCCAAGGTGAATAGTGCGATTACCAATAGTCCGATCGGCAGCATATTTTTTTCCGGTTCGTTGTATGGAACGACCTGTTGCAACATTGATCAGACCTACTGGTGGGTCTATCAAACTCCCGCGAGTCGACAGCAAGCCTGGAACTTCGACACTAATTTCGGGCCCCAAGTCGGCACCGGTGATGCCTTGGCGGTACGCAAAGCACCGGAGATCGATCCTGCATCGGCGGCGAGTGGACTTACATTATTGCTGGGCGCCTTAGCGGTCCTGCGCGGACGGCGCACCTCGGCGGCGAAAGCGCTCGCGCGATAGCCGGACGAACTCAGGCACCCTCCCCTGAAAGTGCAACTAACTAGTTGCATCTCGTATCCTGGTTGTCTAATATGCACCTCGGAGGTTGCATATGAACACATCTACAGATCGCATTGAAAGAAAGATTCTGCTGAAGGCGCCGCTCTCTCGCGTGTGGCGCGCATTGTCGGACGCCAAGGAGTTCGGCGATTGGTTTGGCGTCGACTTCAAGGGAAAAAACTTCGTCGCAGGTAAGCCCGTGCAGGGACAAATTACCTATCCAGGCTACGAACATATTGTGATGGAGGTGCTCATCGAACGCGTGGTTCCGCAGCGATTGTTGTCTTGGCGCTGGCATCCGGCCGCCATCGATCCTGCTGTCGATTATTCTCAGGAGCCCACGACGCTGGTCGTATTCGAACTCGAGGAAGTCGACGCCGGCGTCATGCTCAGCGTCGTTGAATCGGGCTTTGACAAAGTTCCGCCGGCACGC
>Ga0307470_10001223_pt1 | contig 10288 bp, 6 predicted proteins | sample atmos_gasesAM3C__FD_204565 | JGI IMG/M metagenome (GOLD analysis project Ga0307470, IMG submission 204565) | Hardwood forest soil microbial communities from Morgan-Monroe State Forest, Indiana, United States - atmos_gasesAM3C_05 | ecosystem: Environmental > Terrestrial > Soil > Temperate forest... | reverse complement strand
CTCCTCGTCGCGCATCACCAGCGCGGCTCCCCGGCCCAAAGAGATGAAAATCTCCTCGAGGCTTATGTCGGAGCTCGGCGAGGCGAACTGCAGGACCCGATCTCCCGGGCCGACCGCCCAACGGTTCCCCATCGCGGCCAGATAGGCGGCGAGGGACCGGTGCTCGAGCCCGACCGCCTTCGGCCTTCCGGTGGAGCCCGAGGTGTAGAGCAGGTACGCCAGCTGGCTCGCCAGCGAGCGCTGCGCCGGTCTCGTTTCCAGGCGCCGCGCAATGTCCGCTGCATCCATCTCGAGGTCCACGAGGCGCCGGGCGCCCACCACGGCTCCGGCGAGCGGCCCCAGCCGCGCGAGGAGACCGCCGCGTGTCAGCAGCCATGCGGCACCGCAGTCCCCGAGCAGATCGGCGAGCCGTTCTCCCGGATGGGCCGGATCCAGAGGTAGGCAGACCCCGCCCGCCTTGAGAACGCCGAGCAGGGCGACGATCGCTGCGGGCGACCGTTCGAGCAGGATTCCAACCGGCATCTCCGGACCGATGCCTAGGGCGAGGAGGTGATGGGCCAGACAGTTCGCGCGCTGTTCGAGGTCGCGATAGCTGAGCTCCACCCCCTCCTCGCCGTCACAGACCGCCGCGACGCAGAGCACCGCCGGCGCCTCGGGGGTCCGCTCCGCCCAGGCCTCGACGGCCTCGTGGACCAGCGGTCCGGTAACGGCCACGCCCCCGTCCCCCCATTCCCCGAGTACCTGAGCCCGCTCCTCCGGAGTCAACAGCGGCAGGTCGCCGACGCACCGGGTCGGCTCGTGTACCACGCCGGCGAGAAGAACCCTCAGATGGCCCAGCATGCGACCCATGCTCGCGGCGTCGAAGAGGTCGGTGTTGTATTGCAGCGCAGCGGCGAGACCCCCGGGCAGCTCGGCCATCGAGAGGCTGAGGTCGAATTGCGATGCCCGTTCTGCGAGCGGCAGCGACTCCAGGACGAGCCCGCCAACCTCGATGCGCTCCCCCGGCACGCCCAGGGCAAAGGCGGCGAGTGCTCGCCCATCGGGCTGCGGAGCCCGCTGCAACGTGAACAGGGCCTGGAACAGCGGGGAGCGGGCGGGATCGCGTTGCGGCTGCAGCCTCTCGGCCATCTGAAGGAACGGGAATTCCTGATGCTCTAGGGCTTCGAGCACGGTCCGCCGCACTCGCTCCAGAAGGCCCTCGAAGGGCACCTCCCCGGAGAGGGCCGTGCGCAGCACTACCGGGTTGACGAAATAGCCCACGACGCCTGCGAATGCGCTCGAGCTCCGGCCCACCATGGGAGACCCCACCAGCAGGTCCTCCTGCCCCGTATAGCGGTGGAGCAGCACCTGGAAGGCAGCGAGGAGGACGGTGTAGAGCGTCGCGTTGCGCGAGCGCGCCAGCGCGGTGATCCGGCCGGAGAGCTCGTCGCCCAACGGCAGGCTCGCGACGGCACCGTCGTAGGTCTGGAGCGGCGGCCGGGGACGATCCGTCGCCAGCTCTAAAAATGGTAGGGAGCCGGCGAGCTGCTTGCGCCAGTAGACCCAGGAGCATTCGCCTTCGGCCCCATCCACCAACTCCCGTCGCCGGCGCACGAGATCGGCAAAGGTGCCGGCCAGCGGCGCCAGGGAGGCCGCCGGTCCGCCGGTCTCCTCGCCATAGAGCAACCCCAGCTCCCTGATCACCACGGCCATCGACCAGAGATCGGCGACCACGTGATGCACTGCAAGGACCAAGACGTGATCGGCAGCGGAGCGAGAGAAGACCGCCAACCGAAGGAGCGGTCCGGTCTCCAAGTCGAATGGGCGCCAGGCCTCCGCGTCCATCCGTTCGTGGAGCTCGCCGTCGTCCCAGGAAGAGGCGTCCACGCGGACGAAATCGACCTCCATCCGATCGGCGACCCGCTGCCGGGGCTCGGGATCCTCGGAGTGGAAGGTCGTTCGCAGGGCCGGATGGCGCGACATCACCGCGGTCAACGCACGGCTCAACGCCGGGGTCTGCAGTCGCTGGCGCGTCCGGGCCGCTCCGGCAATGTGATAGGCCGCGCTTCCGGGCGCGAGTCGATGGAGAAACCAGAGAGCCTTCTGCCCGTCCGAGAGAGGGTACTCCGTGGCTACCCCGGTGGCTCCTCCCGGATCCTCGGCCGGGGCGTCCCCTCCCAGCCCGGAGAGCAGGCGCTCGGCCAGCTCCTCGATGCTTCCGCACTCGAGGAGGGCGCTCGCGGAGAGGGCGGCGCCGAGCTTCTCTTCCAGTCTCTGCTGGAGCTCCACGGCGGCCAAGGAGTCGAGGCCTTGGCGGACGAGCGGCTGCCCGGGGGTGAGGTGGGAGACGGCCACGCGCGCGCCACGGGCCACCTCATAGCGCAGTTGGGCGACCAGAGCGGCGAAGCGCTCCTCGGGATCCAGCGCGAGCAGGGCGACCCGGTCGAGACCCGACCCGGAGGTCGGCGGGGCCGCGGCGAAATTCCTGACCACTTCCAAGGTGCCCCCGAGGTAGGCGGCGCGGCAGGCGTGACGCTGGACCTTGCCGCTCGAGGTCTTGGGTAGGGTGCCTGCACGGAGCAGCACCACGTCGTGCACGCTCAATTCGTGCTCTTCAGCTACGGCCTGGCGCAGGGCTACGGCGATCGCCTCGAGGTCGCCCCCAAAGCGCCGCTCGACCTCGTGGACGAGGATCAGGCGATCCTCCCCTGCCACCTCGATGGTGAACGCCGCACCGTTGCCTGGCCGCAGGGCCGGATGCGCCTGTTCGACCGTCCGCTCGATGTCCTGAGGGTAATGATTGCGCCCGCGCAGGATGATCAGATCCTTGAGCCGACCCGTGACGAACAGCCCCTCGCCGCGCAGGAGCCCCAGATCGCCGGTGCGCAGGAACGCCTGCCCCTGGTCCTCGCCGGCCTCGCACCCGGCGTGAAACTCGCGCTCTGTCGCCTCCGGCCGGTTCCAGTAGCCCAACGCCACGCTCGCCCCGCGGACCCAGATCTCCCCAACCCGATCCACAGGGCAGGGTCGCAGGGTCGCGGGGTCGACAACGAGCACTTCCAGATCCGCCCAAGGGTGGCCGCAGCTCACCAGCTCGCGACGGAGTGCTCCCGGAACCGCCCGCTCCCAGCGGTCCTGCTCCAGGGCGGCGGCATCGACCTCGGCCACCACGGGCGGCCTGCCGGGCTCGCCCCCGGTCACGAACAGGGTAGCCTCGGCCAAGCCGTAGCACGGATAGAACGCCTCTGGACGGAAACCGCAGGGCTCGAAGGTATGCCTGAACCGCTCCAAGGTCTCCGCACGGACCGGCTCGGCACCGTTGAAGGCCACCTGCCAGCAACTCAGGTCGAGTTCCTGCCGCTCCGGTCCGGTGATTCTGCGGACGCACAACTCATAAGCGAAGTTCGGTCCACCGCTGGTCGTCGCCCGATATCGCGAGATGGTCTCCAACCAACGGAGCGGTCGCTGCAGGAACGCCATCGGTGACATCAGGATGCTGCGGGCTCCCAAATAGAGAGGCTGAAGCACGCCGCCGATGAGCCCCATGTCATGATGGGGCGGCAGCCAGCTCACGACGACCGAGCGATCCGTCTGGGCGAAGGCGCGCCGGATCGTCTCCTCGTTGTGCAGCAGGTTGCCATGGGAGACCATGACCCCCTTGGGCAGAGAGGTCGAGCCGGAGGTGTACTGAAGAAAAGCCAGCGTCTCGCCGCTCACCCTCGGATGGCGCCACTCCTCGGCGAGCGAGGCCGGGATCTCGTCCGTCGCCACCCAGCGGATCCCTTGGAATTCCAGAGCATGGCGGGTGAGGCTCGCGAGCCGAGGCAGCAGGGTGGAGGTCGTCAGTGCCACGGCGGGGCAAGCATCGCGGACCATCGAGAGCAGGCGCGGCAGAGACCGCTTCGAGCGCGGAGGATAGGCTGGAACCGCGACGATCCCGCCATAGATGCATCCCAGGAAAGCCCTTACGAAATCGAGCCCGGGCGGGAACAGAAGCAACGCCCGCTTCTGCCCAGCATCGCGCCCCCGGAGAAAAGCCCCGATCGCTCTCGCCTGTCGGTCGAGCTCCTCAAAGGTTATACGGTCTACCTCGATCCCGTCGTCCGCCAGGAAGACATAGACTTCCTTCTCAGGGTGACTTGCGGCCCGAGAGCGGAGGACCTCGATGAAACTGGCCAAGGTGGTCATGAGAACTGGCAGGAGAGAGATCCGGAAAGCGCCTCTAGACATCTAGCATATCAGAGTCGATCGAAATACGTAATCGTTTTTATCTCATTTTCCATCACTCTAAGGGAAAAGGCCAGCCCTCTGGCCGGGGCGGCCCAAGGCCGCCCCGGCGGCAGTCAAGGCGCTGGAGATGTATACGCGGGGCTGCTCGAAGCGCGACATTCGACGCGCTGTTCCGCAGCGAGCTGATCTCATGCACGGTGGCCTCGGAGGTGACGGAGACTCTGTGGCAGCAGTACGAGGCCTTCGCTGCGCGCAACCTGTCGCAGATCAAGCCGCTATACCTGTTCTTTGACGGGATCGCCGAACACCTACGGCGGGGCGCAAAGACGGAGGCAGTGCTCTTCGCATGGGCGACCACGTGCGAGGACAAGTAGGTATTGGGGGGCTGTCGCGGGCAGCAGGAGTCGAAGGACTGTTGCCTGCTGTTCCCTCCAGGACCTTCAGCGTCGTGGCCTTCAGGACCCAGTGTTGATCGCCACGGACGGCGCGGCGAGTCTAATCGTGGCGGTGAAGGAGTACTTCCCGAAGTCGCTACGGCAGCGGTATCTGGCACACAAAGTGCGCAACCTAATGTCGAAGGTGCCGGAGGCGACCCCAGGCGGAGTTCAAGCAGGGCGCGCAGGCGGCCTACCAGGCGCCGTCTGCGGCGATGGCCCAGGCGCTACAAGACCGACCCGCGCATCTGCACTATCCGCCGGCGCACCGGCGCGTGATCCACACGACCAACCGCGGTCCCCCTCGAACACGCTCGAGCAGGCGGCGGATGAAGACAATCAGCGTCTTCTTCGGTGCCTCGGATAGCTGGCGAGGGCTGACGATCGGCGAGGTCGAAGAAGGCCAGTTCCTCCGGCTCTGGGAGCAGCTTGGCCGCGGCCAACGACCCGACGAGACGCCCTTCGCCGTCGATCAACCAGTCTCAGCTCCTGCCCAAATTTCCAGCAAGGATCGGGCTTGACCGATCCCAGAGGACTCAAATTGCACAGGAGTAGTTGTCGTCAGTTGCACAGGCGTAATTGTCGCCGGGCACCTTGGAAACCCCATTCCGAATGGAATCGTGTTTCCTTATAGGACTGTAGAGCGGCTGACAATCGTTGTGTCGCCTTCGTCGAAGGCGACCTCACTCGAGGATCTTGCGCCGCGAAGGAACTCACCGGCTGGCGGTAGGCCCGGCGAGTCGTCGCGCACAAGGATGTTGACCTTGTCGATTGTACCGACGACGATCTCAATCTCAACTCCCGTGGCGGGCACACCGAGGAAGACGAGGTGGCGGAACCGTCCGCGCCGGTCTCCACCGCGAGGTGCCAGCATCGGCTCACCACCGACGGTCACGGTCTCTATGGGCACCGATTTCGGCACGATCAGTCGCAAGTCGGGGGCCCCTCGTGGCGAGGAAACGCGGATCCGGAGCAATCGTCTTCCCCCGGCTGAAGACTGTTCTAGGATCGAGAGTATGGGGGCCTTTAGCTGCATCGGGGCGGTATTCGCGGTATAAAAGCGCACATCTCCGCTCGACCACGGGAATGCAACTTGAGGAGACGCACCGAACGCAGCGGCCGAACGCAACGTAGTAGAAATCGCACCGCCAGTGCGCACCACCCAGTGCGCCTCGCCAAGGTCCACGTTCTGGTAGAAGATGAGGTTCAGAGGTCTGGGGACATCCTGCGAGAATGTGGGTGAGCGGAATAGCAGCAGGAGGAATAAAGCCGCCCCTACACCTGCCCCTCCCGGAAGTGCCCAGCGCCTACGTCCAGAGATCGCAGCGACGAGCGGCACGACAGTTGTTGCCAGGACTCCCACGAGAGTGGCGATCAGGCACAGCGCCAGAGCGCCCAAGCCGTCGTACAGCAGCGTGAGAACGGGCAGGTTGAGAAGAGCCGCAGCAACAGCAGGCAGGGCCTCAAGGGCTGTCTGGACCAATGTTCCGACTCCGCCCAACAACCCGATCAGCATGGCAAGCCCTGCGACCAATGCCGGCACTAAGAGCGGATAGCTCGCGGCCGGCGATGTCCAGGCAAGCAGCGAACCGAGCAAAGTCCACCAAATCCAGGTCCCTGCCCATAAGCCACAGCTTCCCGCGCCGCGTGCTGCGCAGGCGCTTACCGAGCTGGTGATGGCGAGTGCCAGCAGCCAGAAGAGCACGACCGCCGGCAGCGGGTGCGCGATCCACAGGCTGGTGAACGGCCCGGGCAAGGTGCCAGCCCACCACAGCAGCAGAGTGAGCGCCAGTGCTATCAGTAAGGTCGCCAGCACCATTCCCCACCAGCTGGCAAGGCCGTCGAGGAGAGCGCGTGGCCGCAGAGAACCCCGCCTGACGAGAACCGCCAGATCGATCCCTAACAGCCCTATAGCTAATATTGCCAAAAATCTCATCCAGCGGACAGGCCAAATCACCGTGCGCCACGCAAAGAGGTCGAAGAAAACGGCCTCTCCGCTCGCCTGACGCTGTCCGAGGTCAACGTGAGCGAGGGCGCGCACCACGGCTAGTGCATTTTCACCCTGGTGCTGGAGAGTGGCGGGGCTGAGGTTGGGGACGGTGTCGAGAGCCGTGTGATAGTGCGCACCATCGCCAATAAAGGCGAAGTTGAAGCCGCCCAGGCCATGTCGCTTGAACACCGAGAAGTCGGTGTCATTGGGCAGCAGCTTATAGAGCGTCGGGAAGACTGAGCTGGTCACGGGGCGGACCACGGCGCCCGCGAACAGTCTCATCATCCAGATGTTGTCTGTACCCGTCTCGAACATCAGGCTAGGGCCGGAGGAACCCCTGGATTCGAGATTCACCACTGCCCGCACCTGGCCTGCCCACGGATGCTCCTTTGCAAAAACCTGCGCGCCGAGCAGGCCGGGCTCCTCACCCTCGTCGAGCAGCAGGATTACAGCGTTGCGCGCCGGAGGTGCAGTGGCGAGCGCCCGCACCACCTCCAGCAGGATCGCCACGCCCGCACCATCATCACCGCCGCCGGGTGAGGCGCCTACTGAGTCATAGTGCGCGACGAGCAGAACCGCCCTACCCGGATTGTGCCCAGGCAAGCGAGCCACCACGTTGCGGACGTTCCCACAGGTGCCGTCACTATTGCAGTGGAATCCCCCTTGGATTTGCGGGTTTAGATTTATTCGCCTCAGGCTGGCGAGTAGTCGCTGCCGAAGCTGTCCGTTAGCGGGGCTGCCCAGCGGGTGAGGCGGAATGCCGGCGAGTAGCCTGCGCAGCGTCGCTTGGGCTCGTTCACTCGAGAACTCGCCGGGGGGGGCGCTTGAGGGCAGGGGCGGTGGCGGCATGCGGCGGATTGCGCCGAACGCCAGAACCAGCGCGAACACGGCCAACAAGGCCACTAAGCCGCTTCCGGCGTGAACTCGCCCTGGGTTCGTTCGGAAGGTCTCTCTCATGCTTGCATCTCAAAGTATGCGCTATCAAGTGCCAGATCGGTAGTAGTTTGCTGAAAGCTCCAATCTCGGGTGCCCGCTTAACCCGTCCAGCGTCGCCCTCAAGTCGTGGTCTCCGGCGTGACGACGCACCCCGACTTCCACACCAAATTCGTCCAGGAAAAGGCGCTCATCTTCTGCGCGCTTGCCTACTCGCACATCCAGCAGCGGCGCAGCCATCGCCGTCCTCGGGTCGGTAGGGACTTCCCAGTAACAAAGATTCTGGAGTTGCCCCGGTTTCGTGGACACCTGCCCCCTTTCTTAGGGGAGAGAGGAGTTCACGCTGCCAAGGAGTCGTCCACCGTACTCGCTGGAGTTCCGGCGACAGATGGTTGAGCTCGTTCGAGCGGGGCGCGAGCCGGAGCAACTGGCGAAGGAGTTCGAGCCGACGGCGCAGGCGATCCGCAACTGGGTCAAGCAGGCGGATCTCGATGAGGGCAAGCGCGAAGACGGCTTGACGAGCGCCGAGCGCGAGGAGCTGCGCCGGCTGCGGCGGGAGAATCGGCAGCTTCGCGAAGAGCGGGAGATCTTGGCAAAAGCCGCGGCCTGGTTTGCTCGGGAGACCGGTTCGGTCCCGCCGAAGGGTTCCGATTCGTGAGAGCCAACCAGGCCCAATACCGGGTGCAGAGTATGTGCCGCCTGCTGGGTGTCTCCCCCAGCGGCTTCTACGCGTGGTCTTCGCGGCCCCGGTCGAAGCGGTCGCAGGCTGACGAGATCTTGCTCGGCGCGATTCGCTCCATCCACGAGCGCTCCCGCGGGACCTACGGGGCCCCACGAGTGCACGCCGAGCTGGCCGCTGAAGGTCATCGTGTCGGTCGCAAGCGCATCGCCCGTCTGATGCGAGAAGCCAGCCTCGAGGGAGCCAGTCGGCGTCGGCAGTTCAGCACGACGATGCGCAGTGCCGACCGGCGGCCGGCACCGGACCTGGTCGAGCGTAACTTCACCGCCGAGGGTCCGAATCGGCTCTGGGTGGCCGATATCACCTACATCCCGACCTGGTCGGGTTTTCTGTTCTTAGCCGTAGTGCTCGATGCCTGGAGTCGTCGCATCGTGGGTTGGTCGATGGCGACTCATCTTCGCACCGAGCTCGTGCTGGAGGCGTTGGACATGGCTCTCGGGCAACGGCGGCCCACCGCGGTGATCCACCACTCGGACCAGGGGACGCAGTACACCTCGATCGCCTTCGGTCTGCGCTGTCGGGCGGTGGGGGTGCGGCCGTCGATGGGATCGGTCGGCGACTGCTTCGACAATGCGATGTGCGAGAGCTTCTTCGCGACGCTGGAATGCGAGCTGCTCGCGCGTCGCAAGTTCAAGACCCCGGCCGAGGCTCGGCTCGCGACCTTCGAGTTTGTCGAAGGCTGGTACAACTCCCGCCGACGGCATTCGGCGCTCGGATACCTCAGCCCGGCCGAATTTGAACGACAGGCAGTGGCTGCGCAGGCCGGCGAGACCGTCGCTGTGGAAATCGGCCCCTCTTCCCCCGCACCCCCATCACCCCGGCCGGCGGTCTGCCGGGTTATGGAAGGCTGCCACCCCCGCCCAACCCCCGGCACCCTTCCACAACCCTTGGGAAACGCTGCGCGTTTCCCACAGCCCACCGGCCACGACGGCGACGCAAGGAGAGAAAAGCAATAACCTCAGGCCAGAGAGAAGCGCGAAAGCCGCAAACTGTCCACCGAAACGGGGCAGGTCCACTTCAAGTGGTGCTCCAGCGGAAAACAGAAGATGACGGCTCAGAGGACAACCAGGGGCCGGAGGTCTTGACAGTGCCGCCTTACTTGCGCACACTCCCGCTCGTGGATTGCGTACAATTTGCGTACAACCCCCGCTGCGGCGCTCATTCGTCGCCAACCCAAGTCATTGATTCTATTGGTGTTAATTGGTCGGGACGCCGGGATTTGAACCCGGGACCCCCTGAACCCCAGTCAGGTACGCTACCAGACTGCGCCACGTCCCGACCGGAACAGCAGGAAGGCGTTCTGGGATCGTCAAGAGCCGAGGCGGGCGAGAATCTCTCGCGCCTCTTGCAGCGCTCGTCGAACCCCCGAACGGAGCTTTTGTATCCGTTCGTCGCCCCGGGTGTCAAGCAGAAGGGGCACCTGGCGCGGCGCCGCGGCGGGCTCGGGATCGACAGCCGCCGGAAGAGCGGGCGCCGCCGGCCGCTCCGGGGCCGGTGGCGCGATCTCAAGGAGCTCGGCGGCGGCCGGCTCCGGCTCGTCGCCCTGGCCCCCCTCGCCGTGCTCCAGGCTGCCGCTCGCCAGCTCGGCCTCGAGCTTCTTCTTGGCCCCGGCGATGGTGTAGCCCTCGTCGTAGAGCAGCTCCTTGATCCGCCGGATGATCTCGAGCTCCCGCTCGCTGTAGACCCGCTGGCCCGAGCGGCTCTTGGTGGGCGAGATGGCCGGGAACTCGGTCTCCCAATAGCGCAGGACGTAGGGCTGGATGTCCAGCACCTTGCACGCCTCGCCGATCTTGTAGTAGAGCCGCTTCTGGATGCGGGCCTTGGGCGACATCTAGAGGACCTAGCTCGATTCTTCCACGCGGCGGCCGGGGGTGACGATGTCGCGCAGGCGGCGCGCCGGCCGGAAGGAGAGGCCCTTGTGCGCGGGGATGAAGATCTTCTCGCCGCTGGTGGGGTTGACCCCCACGCGGCCGGGCCGGCGGT
>Ga0307470_10001222_pt1 | contig 10308 bp, 12 predicted proteins | sample atmos_gasesAM3C__FD_204565 | JGI IMG/M metagenome (GOLD analysis project Ga0307470, IMG submission 204565) | Hardwood forest soil microbial communities from Morgan-Monroe State Forest, Indiana, United States - atmos_gasesAM3C_05 | ecosystem: Environmental > Terrestrial > Soil > Temperate forest... | reverse complement strand
GGATCGCTGTTCGTTCGGCATACCAACCAGCGTGCTCGGCAAATCGCATTCGAGCAATCGCAAATCGGCAGGCGCCCATCACGCTGCGCCGAGGCGCTGCTTCCTGGCGGCGAGGTGTTTCTTCACCGATAGCCGTCGACCGCCTGGCGAATGGGAGTGCGGCGACGACCGCGCGGAAGCTCTCCTCCAGGTCAACGCAGCCTGCGAACTGAGGGCGTGAAATAAATGTCTCGCATCGCCGGTCTGCTGTTTCTGAACAGAGTGTTCCCGGCCTGCCGTCGCAGGCTGACGTCGCTGGACGGAGCAGGTTACATGCAGCCTCTATACGATATCGCCCGGGCGCGACCACAGGATCTTCATTTGTTGCCGGCGATCGAGCTGGCCGCCGCTGCTCTTCTCAATGGTTACGCGCCGGAGTCGGTCCTGAGCGAGACCACCCGGAAATCACCTTGACGACCCTTCGCGACGTTCCCTGGAACATGCCCTTCTACGCGGGCCTCGGATTCGAAGTGGTTCCTGCCAGGGAGATGAGCCCGGAGCTGGCGCATATCGTGGCGGATGAAACGCGCCGCGGTCTTGATCCCGCGCGCCGAGTAGTCATGAGGTGCCGGCTGCCATGAACAGAGAAACAAGTCAGAACATGATGTCCGTGCACATTCGCCAGGTGCGCGCAGACGACTTCGACGAGATCCTGAAGATCAACGCCGAATCCTTACCCCATGTTGCAAAACTGGGAGCGGAAGACCTGCGCCAATTGGCAGCGCGTGCCAGCATCGCCCTGGTTGCGACGGATTCCTTCCGCATTGTGGGCTACCTGCTGGCCTTTTTGAGTTCCGATGTCTATGAGGGCGAAGAATTCCAATCTTTTCTGGCAAGATTCGATGAGCCCTTTTTGTACATCGATCAAGTTGCGGTTTGTGCCAAAGCACGAGGCGCGAATATCGCTTCGCAGATGTATGCATGGCTGCAGCAAAGGAGTCATGAACTCGGCATCTTCACCTTATGCTGCGGGGTGAATCTCCGACCGGCGAATCCGGTTTCAATGAGGTTTCACGGAAAACTCGGCTTCGAGAGTATTCGTGAATTGGATACACGAGATGGCCTATTGGTCGCCTTGTTGCGCAAAAAAACACTGCCCTCGGCCCTTCGCGCGATCACCAAGACGAACCAACAGGACCGACCGAGCTTCGTAAGTGGCCCACCGGGAGACGGCAAAGTGACGGTAGATCGACGAGAGTTTCTAACGCTCGCCGCCGGCAGTGCGCTGGTTTCCGCTTCGTCGCTTGCGTCGGTTCATACAGCGCCGCGTTCGCGGATCAAGGCCATCGCCTTCGACGCATTCCCGATTTTCGATCCGCGTCCCATTGCGGAGCTCGCTGAGACCCTCTACCCGGGCAATGGACCCGCGATCATGAACGCTTGGCGTACGCGACAGTTCGACTATCAATGGCTGCGCGCGCTCTCCGGACGCTATGCTAATTTTCTCCAGGCGACCGAAGAGAGCCTGTCGTTCACTGCAAAGCAATTGCATCTGGAACTTTCGGACGACAAGCGCCAACAGCTGATGTCCGCGTGGTCGAATCTCCAGGTGTGGCCTGATGTTCCCGACGCCATCAAAGCATTGCGCAAGTCCGGCCTTCGATTGGCCCTATTGTCCAACATGACTGCTTCCGTGTTGATCGACGGCCTCAAAAAAGCGCGGCTCGAGGACACGTTCGAGGCCATCTTGAGCACAGACCGGATTCGATCGTACAAGCCCGATCCTCGGGCTTACCGAATGGCGGTGGACCAGCTGCAATTGCCGCGCGAGGAAATCCTATTCGTCGCGTTCGCGGGCTGGGACGTTGCCGGCGCCAAGTGGTTCGGCTACCCGACCTTCTGGCTCAGCAGACAGGCCAGCCCGGCCGAGGAGTTGGGTGTTGAAGCAGACGCATCGGGACAGAACCTGAATTCCCTCGTTCAATTCGTGCTGGGCAACGCTACCCGGAATCGATAGATCCTCGTCTCGACGTCCTTCGGGTGGCGCCGCTGTCGATGGGTTCTGATATACGCAGGTGAGGCTACAGTCAGTATCCGCGTTTCGATGAGCTTTCTAGCGACGAATGAGCCAACCGGCGGCTCGCCGAAACGTGTCATGGCCGGACAGTCACGCGCAGTTGGCAGCAAGGTGCGGTGATTGAAAACGACGCGGGTTTCAGTTGGCCGGCGTAAGAGAGGCCGTGCGTTGCGCACGTTACAACGCACGGCATGGGGCTTGACCTTACCTACTACTATTTCAATTCGCGGCAATCCCATTCAGGCCCGCCGCTGCAGCAAGACCACCAATAGTACCCAAATCGGTCAGCGTGCCATTGGTGGACTGAATCGCAAACATTCCGACGGCTCCGCTGCCTGCGTTCAGCGTATATAGGAATTTCCCGTCTGCGCTGACGGTAATATCGATATTCGAGGAACCGGTCGGGTTGAGTGCGAGGACCGTTCCCGGAAGCGGTGTGAGCGTGCCGCCGCTGCCGATCGCAAATCCCGATACCGACCCGGAGCCTGCGTTCGACACGTAGACAAAGCGGCCGTCGGGAGTCACGACGTTCCAGCAATTGGCCGAGCCCAGCGTCGGTACGCTGCTGCTGATCGGCGCCAGAGTGCCGTTGCTTTGCACGACATACGAGGAAATGGCTGATGAGTTCGGAGCGCTAGTGCCGGTCTCCGAAACCACCGCCACGTCGTTGCGGGAAAATGCCGCGCTGAACGCACCTGGGCCGACGCTCTTCGTGATGGTGGCCTGCGATAGGGAGCCGTCGCTCAGCACTCTGAACACGTCGAGGTTGTTCGTCGCCTTCTCGGTCACGATCAAGAACCGCCCGTCCGGGCTGAACGCAACTGAACCGGATGCCACAGCGTTGCCGCTGAGGAAGCGCAAGGAATTGGGGATCCGAACCAGCTTGCCGCGACTAAAATGGAATCCGACGACACTGCTGCTGCCGGCGGTATTCAATACGTAAACGAGAGACCCGAGCTGGGCGACTGAGTTGGGTTCGCTGCCTTCGGTGGCAACGCGATCCGTCAATTCAAGTTGAGCCCCGTTGACGCGAAACACCGAAACACTGCCGCTGCCCGCATTGACGGCGAACAGCCACGCTTGATCCGTGCTCAAAGTCAGTGAACCTTGCGAAGCCAGCGGATCTACCGTACCACCGCTACCGCGTCCGTCCGTGGCATAGCTGTGAGGATTTCCCAGCGTACCAGTCGGGTCGCGCCGGAAAGCAATCACCTGATTCGAATCGGCGCTGTTCGTCATAACGAACACGGCGTGTGCGCCGTCATTACCGTCATTCGCGGCGAAACTGACTCCCGACCATGCGGCACTCCCGGCGATGGCGCTCATTGCAATAGCCGTCTTGATGGACTTCATGAATTCACTCTCCTGATTACCGAATGCTTTGATGTACGTACAAATGCGGCGCGATGCGGGTCACTGGCGAGGCGCCCTGTACTCGCGGTGACTCATTGGGTTCAATGGCGAGAGACTTCAGAGCGCCCGAGTTGCATCGGCCCTCTGTTAATTCGTCCGCAAGACGCAGAAAGTTACAGCGGGACGTTTCCTGGCCGCCGGGCTACCAACTCATCAGGCGCGGACTGAGCCACGCGCCGAGTGACGTCGGGATCAACATGCCGAGCAGGTACCAAGTACCGATAAACGGCGCCGCGAGCTCCGGACAATGCAATGAATACACCAACGCACCGAGGGATCCCGCGGCGAATCCCGCAGCCGCGCCGGCCAATCGTAGCCGCGTGGGAGCAAGACCCCGCAGGAACCAGAGGAACGCGATGAACAGGGGCGCAGCCACGAGCGCGATCAGGAAGGGACAAACGGCGGCAGTTCTACCAAAAAACAGATGCGAGCGATTCTGTGGCGGCGCCGTCAGCAGTACCGTCGCAGCGAATATCCACATGACCATCACGACACTCCCAATGCCCGCCGGCATAAAGCCGAGCCGGATTCCCGGACGTGCCAATCGAACAACCGCAGCGAGCCCGAGCAACGCCAAAGCCGCGCAGTAGGCCTCTCGAATCCAGAACATCGGCTCGACCACTACATACGAGAGCGCCGGATTCAACCGGAGAATTCCCCCGGTAAGGGCGAGTGACCCCAGCAGTCCGACGGTGATCGCAAGTAAATGGCGCCGCGCCATCCGCTTGGGGTCAATCGCTTCGACGCCAGTGGCCAGCATGGACACCCAATCCTCCGTCTTCATTCGATGCTCCGTATTCTTCCCGCAAGTGCCTTCAAACCGCGGTGGATGCCAACTTTGACTGCCGACTCCGACATGCCGGTCCGTTTCGCGGCGTCTGCTACAGAGCTACCCTCAATTTTCACGTACATGATCGGCAACCGCTGTCGATCCGGCAGCTGTTGCAGCAGTTTCGCCAAGTCATACCGCGCCTCAGCAGCATCGCCATCCGCGGCCACGAGAAGGTCATAGTCGTCGTCGAGCGGATCGTGCAGCCCATTCGTACGCGAACGACGGCGCAGCAAATCAATGAGTTTATAGCGCGCAATCGCCTGCACCCACGCGGTGAGCGGTTGCGCTGTATCGTAGGTATGGCGTTGATTGTGAATCGCCAACAGTAATTCCTGGACGAGGTCCTCGACTTCCTCAGGCTGGCGCGCGAGGCGCCTACGCAGGAAAGATCGCAAATGCGCCGTGAGTTCGCTCAAGAAAGTATGGTACGCCGAGGCGTCACCGACGAGACCACGAATCAGAAGGCTTCTAAGGCGCTCCTCTTTCAACAGTATCTCAGCCTTATCTGTAGTTCGTTGGAAATGACAATTGGGTTACAGTCATTCGCTTCATGCGTTCTCCAAATGGATGACGACATTCAGTAGACCGGGGATCGGGGTCCGTTATTCCCTGGGAGCACTGGGTCGCGTCACCGCATGGCGCTACCTTGCTACCTTCAGCGCGAGCACGTCGACGATCTGCGGAGGTTCGGCAGGGAACTCCGCGGCGCTCGTCATCAAAGCAGCGGCAATGGGACCTGTTCTCTTTGGATGAGGATGGCAATGGCCTGATCGATGCCGATGGACCCCTTGCGGGCGTTCGCACCGCGGTTTGGAAAGTCGATCCACCCGGCGTTGAATCCGTCGATCATCTGCACGCGGGGTGTTGGATTCTTCATGCCCTGGGCGCGAAAGATCGATTCCCACCGATCGCGCGGCACGGCTTCCGCCCGCACCGGTTGCGCAAGCACCTTCGCGAATGCATCGGCCAGGTCGATCGGCGACACGCGCTGTGCACCCTCCAATTCGACCACGCGACGTCCCTCCCAATGCTCTTGCAGAAGCGCAGCAGCGGTGCGGCCTACGTCATCCGTGGCGATCATCGGGATGGGACGATCCAGCGGCTGAAGGTAGCTCAGGATATTCCCTTGCCTGGCCGAGGCGATGTCCCATGCGGCGTTTTCCATGAACCATGCAGGGCGCAGGAATGCAACGGGCATAGGCAGGGTCTTCATGGCATCCTCCATGAGACCGAGGACATTCAACAAATTTGGGTTAGACGCATCGGCGCCGATACTCGAGAGAGCCACCACCCTTTTTGGCTTCGCTTCGGCAAGAGCTGCGTACATCGACGAGATGAATCCCCTGGCTTCGGGAAATCCGGGCGCAGGGTCGAATACCGGCGGCAGCATCGCAAAGACACCCTCCGTCCTTTCGAAGGCTTTGGCCAGCGCCCCCGCATCCGCAAGATCCGCGACCGCGATGTCGCAGCCAAGGTCTGCCCATTGAGCTCCCTTGCCTCGATCTCGGACTACTGCGCGGACGCGTTGATCCGCGGAAAGGAGACTGCGGGCCACCGCGGCCCCTACTTTCCCAGTGATACCGGTGACTGCATACATGTTCGGTACTCCTTTGAAAATCGCCCCCTGGCGGAGTGGCGACAATATCCCGCGTTCGTATTCGTGCTACAACAGCGTTTATGTGAAGATAGCCGTGAGTTTCAGTCAGGAATAATATGACCTTCGACAGCAAGCTGCTTTCAGGGCTGACGGTACTCATCGCCGTGGTCGAGGCGGGGACCATCGCGCGTGCCGCCGAAGCCCTGGGACTCTCTCCGTCAGGTGTAAGCCGGGCACTCTCGCGCCTGGAACAACGCGTGGGCGCGCGGCTGCTGGCACGCACTACTCGCTCGCTGTCGCTCACCGATGAAGGAAGGCGATTTTATGAACAGGTCGGGCCGCATCTAGCCGGCATCGAGGAGGCAGCGATCGCGGCATCCGGATCCGCCAACAAGGTAATCGGACGGTTGCGCGTCAACATCGATCCCTACTTCGCTCGCATCGTCCTGTCGGCGCACCTTGCGGCGTTTCTGACACGTTACCCAGAAGTTTCGGTGGAGCTAATCATGCGAGATGCAGTGGGCGATCTTGTCGCCGATGGATTCGATCTCGCTCTGCGATTCGGTGAGCCGCCGGTCGGCTCATTCGTTGCCAGAAAGCTCATCGAAACGCGGGTACTGACGGTAGCCTCGCCTTCGTACATCAAAACCCATGGGAGGCCACGCCACCCGAAGGACGTCGAGACATGCGATTGCATCGATTTTTACGATGCGGCTAACGCCAGGCCTTACGCCTGGGAGGTCAGACGGAGGAAAGAGGTGATCCCACTTCGGGTCAAGGGGCGCCTTCTGGTATCGGACTCGGGGACTTTGCTTGGCGCATGCGAGGCCGGTGCTGGAATCGCCCAGATCCTCGAACTGGGATGCAAGCATCTTCTGGATAACGGCCGGCTGGTCGAGCTGTTTCCAGAATGGTCGGATGAGCGCTTCCCCCTTTACGCCATATATCCCTCTCGGCTTCACCGCGCAGCGAAAGTGCGCGTGTTCATCGAGTTTTGCATGGAAGTCATGGCCGGACGGTCACGCGGAGTTGGCAGCAAGGCGCGGGGCTGAACGCGCGCCCCCGCGTCACTCAGTTGATTTCAACTCGATCCGGGTAGAAGGCAACGTATTCTTTGATCTGCGCCGTCGCCTCGAATGGCGTTTCATAAGTCCATACGGCGTTGACGGAGCGAGTCCCGCCAATCGGAATGCTGTAGTAGGCAGCGTCGCCCTTGTAGGGACAATACGTCGTATGGCTGCTCCGCGTCAGCGCGCTCATATCGACATCTCGGCGGGGAATGTATTGAACCGGTGGATAAGAGGCCTCGCGCAGAGTCAATGCCTCGCGGGTGTCTGCGATTACCCTACCGCCCACGCGGACGGTGACACGAGACGGATTCGCCTCAATCGAAATGGGGTGGTCGGGTCCTGGAATCTTTATCGCTCTGTCAGCCATAGTTCAGTCTCCTACTCAATTAAACCGGAAGTCTCGACAGAAGCCCGCGACTCCTACGTCCCGACGGTTCTACCGAGGGCGCGCTTCTTCATTGGATCGCTTGATCCAGCACGATCTCCGCTATGGAGCGGGCGGCTGCCGCGGCGGTGCCGCTTCTGTCAACGTGGGCCGACACCGACGCGCCGTCGTAGAGCAGCCTGAGCTGCTGCGCCACCCGATCTGGATCGGTTGCGCCGGCTTGTTTGGCAAGATCTGCAAACAGTTCGAGGTTCCAGGCGCGAGACGCGTCGCACATGGCCTTCACGCTGCTGCCCGGCCGTGCCTCCGCGCTGGCTCTGGCAAAGGCGCAGCCCCGGAAATCCGGTTTTGCCGCGGCTTCCGCCATCGAGTCGAAAACCGCGAGGATCTTTTCTCTGGGTGTCGCACACAGGGCTAGCCGCTCCCGCAACCGTACCTGCCGTGCCTCATGCCGCTGTTCCAGGTAGGAGCGGATTAGCTCTTCCTTGCTGCCGAAACAATCGTAAAGAGAGGCCTTGGCCACCCCGGCGCGCTCGATCACGCGGTCGATGCCGACTAGGTTCACTCCTTCTTCATAGAACAGCTCGTCAGCGGCGGCGAGCAATCGCTCCCGTGCTGGCCGGCGATCCCGGGACGAAGACTTCATAACCATGCGTTTGACTTTAACAGACAGGTCTGTATGATGCAATGGTACAGACCGATCTGTCTGGTCTACTTCAGGGAACTGGGCGCTTCGCCCTGAAAGGCGCAGCGCCCTGAAAGCAGGGCGGTGAACCCATGCGATGCATCGCACAGCTCAACGTTTCCAAAACCTAGGCATCAAGCGGAGTAACAACAGTGGGTAAATTGCAGGGCAGAGTGGCCGTTATCACCGGTGGCACCACAGGGATCGGACTGGCAGCGGCACATCTTTTCGTCAAGGAGGGCGCACAAGTCTTCATAACGGGCCGACGTCAGAAGGAACTTGATCAAGCAGTGAGGGCCATCGGCATCAATGCCACCGGCGTTCAGGGCGATGTTGCCAACCTGTCTGACCTCGACCGTCTATACGAGACCGTGAAGGCCGCAGGGCGGCGAATCGACATCGTCTTCGCCAATGCCGGCTTCGGTGAGTTCCTTTCTTTAGGAAAAATCACTGAGGAGCACTTCGACAGGCTCTTCGACACCAATGTAAAGGGAACGCTATTCACGGTGCAGAAGGCGCTGCCGCTGCTCAACGATGGCGCCTCGATCATTCTCACGGGTTCCGTTGGGAGCGTCAAAGGTACTCCTGGCTTCTGGGTTTACGGAGCAACCAAAGCCGCAATCCGTAATTTCGTGCGAGCTTGGACCATGGAGCTGAAGGACCGACGAATTCGATCAAACGTTCTGAGCCCCGGTCCGACCGACACTCCGCTAGCGAACGGAGCACCAGCGGACGCCATCGCGCGAATCGTGTCCACAGTCCCAATGGGGCGCATGGGAACATCCGATGAGATTGCGAAGGCTGCGCTGTTTCTCGCCTCCGATGACTCCAGTTTTGTCACAGGCATTGAACTGTTCGTCGATGGCGGGAGAGCCCAGGTCTGATGGCATGTGTGCTGCCAATCAAGTGCGCAGTTCCGCCAGTCAACTCGCATCAATTTCACACCTGCAGCGAGAATCGAACGGTTTGAACGCAGCCGATTTCTCGCGACAATCTGGCACCGAGCGAACTCGCCAAACCTCGCATCGCCCCATTGTCCTCGAGGACATCGCCCCATAGGCGGCGGACGCCTGCAAATCGCGCGCGCTGCGCCAAAATTCGTGTAAGCGCTGTTCCGAGACCGAGTCTGCGCCAGTCGTCCGCGACGACAAGAGCGAACTCGGCGGATTCCGAGTCTGCGATGCGAACGTAGCGAGCTTCCGCAACGAGCGTCGTGGGTAGATCCGCAGTGCTATCGTGGATCTCGGCGACGAATGCAACGTGAGCATGATTGCTGACCACCGTGAACGCGCGCAAGAGATGCTCCGAGAGCTCGTTGACCGAAGTGTGAAATCGAAGCCGAAGAGTGGCTCGCGACAGCGCCGTAAAAAATGTCCTCAGTGCATGCAAATCTGACGGCCTGATCGGGCGGATCGTAACGAGTCGCGCGTCGTTGAGTCGTATACACACCCGGTCTTTCGCGGGCTCAAAAACCTCATCCGCCGCGGCCAGAAGCGGAGCCCCAACGCCTGGGCTCCGCTTCGCTGACTGCGTCAAGCCGTGCCCTTGGCTGCCTGCTCGATCAGCTTGATCACGACCTGCAGTCGCGAGACGTAGATGGCATGACTGCCCTTCGCCTCGACAACAGTTGAGCCGGCGCGCTTCGCCATTTCGGTCGCGGCCAGGGAGTTTTTCGTGTTCATTAAGTACTCTAGGTTGTGACAGAAAGCAGTCGTGTATGCAGAAGGCGGCGAAAGAGTGCCTGGCGATTCCGGTCATTGACCGAGCCGAAAAAGTCGCACCGGTGTGCTATTGCTTAATATTGGCCTGCGCACCTCTTTCGATTGCGAGCAGCAAATCAGCTGTCGGGAATTGTTCTTTCATCGCCCTGGCGAGATCGTCGGGCGCCTTGGCTTTCTTGACCTCTTCCTCAAAGATCAACAAATATTTTTCGGTAAAGTCGACAGCCGAGGTTGCATCAATTGGGGCTCCAACCTTGCTATGCCCAGGAATAACCGCGGCAGGTTCCAAGTGCCTGATTGTATTGAGCGAGTCCAACCAGCGTTTTCTCGCTGCCGTATCCGTCTCTGCGGTGTAGACATGGAGGTCATTGAAGACAACGTCACCGGCGATGAGAGTCTTCTGCCCAGGAAGCCAGAGCATGGTGTTTGCATCGGTGTCGCCTTGGACATTCTTGAGGATCTCAATGTCGGAATGCTCGAATCGAATGAAGTTTTCGTCGTACTTGCTGATGGCAACCACGTGAGAAGCAGCGTCCGAGCCTAGTAGGC
>Ga0307470_10001221_pt1 | contig 10315 bp, 5 predicted proteins | sample atmos_gasesAM3C__FD_204565 | JGI IMG/M metagenome (GOLD analysis project Ga0307470, IMG submission 204565) | Hardwood forest soil microbial communities from Morgan-Monroe State Forest, Indiana, United States - atmos_gasesAM3C_05 | ecosystem: Environmental > Terrestrial > Soil > Temperate forest... | reverse complement strand
CTGGCGGACGAGCCGACGGGCAACCTCGACTCGCACACCTCGGAGGAGGTGATCGCGATCTTCCAGGGCTTGAACGACGAGGGCAAGACCGTCGTCCTCATCACCCACGAGCCCGACATCGCCGAGTTCGCGCAGCGGATCGTCACCTTCCGCGACGGCAAGATGATCGCCGACCATGCGGTCGCGAACCGGCGCCGCGCCACGGGTCAGCCGCCGGCGGTGGAGACGGCCGCGGAACCGGTCCTCACGGGAGCCCGCTCATGACCAAGTCGCAGAACATCCTCAAGGTCGCCTTCGGCGCCCTGGGGCGCAACAAGCTGCGCTCGCTCCTCACCACGCTCGGCATCATCATCGGCGTCGCCTGCGTGGTGGCGACGATCGGCATCGGTGACGGCGCCCGCATCCAGGCCCAGGACCAGCTCCGCTCGCTGGGCACCAACTTCCTGATGATCTTCCCCGGCTCGGTCACCTCCGGGGGAGCGCGCAGCGGCGCCGGCGGCAGCTCCAAGCTCTCCGAGGACGACGTCGCGGCCATCCGCCAGGAGGTGTCCGCCGCCGCCTACGTCTCGGCCTCCAACCGCAGCGTGGCGCAGGTGATCTACGGCAACCAGAACTGGTCGACCTCGGTCCAGGGCGCCCAGGTGGACTGGCCGCTCATCCGCTCCTGGAACGTCGGCCAGGGCCAGTTCTTCACCGACCAGGACGACCGCGCCGCGGCCAAGGTCGCCGTCCTCGGGACGACGGTCGCCGCCAACCTCTTCGGCAGCGAGGACCCGGTCGGCAAGACGATCCGCATCAAGAACCTGCCGTTCAAAGTGGTGGGCGTGCTCGAGTCCAAGGGTGGCTCGACCGGCGGGCAGGATCAGGACGACACCGTCATCGCCCCCTACGAGACGGTGCGCAAGAAGCTCCTCGGCACCAACGCGGTGGGGATCATCCTGGTCTCGGCGACGGCCAACGAGATGGTCGACGAGGCGCAGAGCCAGATCACCGGCCTCCTCGAGCAGCGGCACCGCATCAACAAGGCCGCCGGGCAGGAGGACGACTTCTCGATCCGCTCGCAGACCGAGATGCTGGAGCAGGCGGCGCAGCAGTCGAAGACGATGAGCTACCTGCTGTGGTCGATCGCCGGCGTCTCGCTGCTGGTGGGCGGCATCGGGATCATGAACATCATGCTGGTCTCGGTCACCGAGCGCACGCGCGAGATCGGCATCCGCATGGCGATCGGCGCCAAGGGCGGCGACATCCGCGCCCAGTTCCTGGTCGAGGCGGTGGTGCTGGCCCTCGCCGGCGGCGCCGTCGGCATCGGCGTGGGGATCGCCATCCAGCGCGGGGTCGCCCGCTTCGCCGGCTGGCCGGTGGCGCTCCAGGCGAGCGCCATGGGCCTCGCCTTCGCCTTCTCGGCGATCGTCGGGATCGCCTTCGGCTTCTACCCGGCGCTCAAGGCCTCGCAGCTCGATCCCATCGAAGCGCTGCGCTACGAGTAGCAGCGCCGGCGGCACCGATCCCGTTTCGTGCGAGCAGGGAACTACCGCTCAGGGCCGGGGAGCCGGGGGAGCCACCGGCGCACGGAGGCCGTGTACTGCAGGTAGCTCGGGCCAAAGCGCCGTTCGAGCGACGGCTCCTCGTAGAGCACGACGAGAAGGTGGGCGAGGGCAAGGAAGCAGACGGCGACGCCGAGGGCCGAGGGGGATCGGAGCGTCAGACCGGCACCGAGAATAACTCCGACGGCGCCCAAGTACATCGGGTTGCGGACGTACCGGTAGGGGCCGACGGCGACGAACTCGCGGGGCGGGTCGAAGGGGGCCGGAGTGCCCTTGCCGGCGAGGGCGAAGGTGCCGACACAGCAGAGAGCGAGGGCGGCGCCGCACGCGGCGAGGACGAGACCGGGCGCCCACAGCCACTCCGGGAGGGAGAAGGCCAGGCGGCGGTCGAGCGGTCGCGCCGCATCGACGACCCACCACCAGAGGAGGACGAATCCGCTCGCGTAGAGGAGACCTCGGGCGGCGGCGAAGAGTCTGGAGCTCATCGGGCCTCCCGGCCGGCTCGCTTCTCGGCCGGGCCGAGAAGCGAGGGACCGCGTCAGGGACGTCCAGATCTACGGAGGGCGCCGGGCGTAGTTGCAGGGATCGCCGGGGCCCCCTAGCTGCAGGGCAGCGCCGAGGTGTCCTGCACCGGCACCGCCGCGGTGCGGTCGGCGTTGGTGTAGACCCTGGAGTTGCCGGTCACCGTGTCGGTCACCGTCGTCGTCAGGCCGACGTTGGTGGCGGCGGCGTAGAAGACCCAGTAGTGGTTGCCCGCGGCGCAGGCGTTCAAGACCTTGACCAGCATCTCCGGGTTGGTCGCGTTGAAGAACCAGAAGAGGCCGCCGTCGTTGACGCCGAGGCCGCCCAGGGCAATGGCGTTGCCGGGCCCGGAGGAGCCGCCGCCCTGCGTCGTCTGGAAGGAGACCTGGACCTTGAACCGCCGGTCGCCGGGCGCGTCGTCGAGGCAGAGCGTGGTCGCCGATGGGACACATTGCGCGGTGGTTCCGCCGGCCGGTGAGAGGAAGGCGGCGATCGCCGGGTAGGTGGCGGCGAAGGCGCCGTCGAGCTGGTCGAGCTGGTTGCCGGCGACGCACGGGTCGTCGACGTTCGCCCCGCAGCCGCCGAGGAGCTGGCCGACGACCTGGCCGTTGGCGAGGACGACGGGGGCGCCGGAGCTGCCGGGGAGGGCCGCGCCCGTGGCGGGGACGGAATGGATGAACTTGGTCAGGTCGTTGATCGGCCGCCCGGTCGAGTCGTCGCAGAGGAAGGGCGAGACGTAGTCGGCGGTCGAGGTCGAGAACGACTGCGGGAACGGGAAGCCGCCCGGCGCCGGGTGCGACAGGCGGAATAGCGGCGTCCCGTTGACCACCGCGCCGGGGCTGGCGTTCCAGCCCAGGAAGGTGCGGCCGCCGGGAACGGAGGTCAGGCGGAGGAGCGTGAAGTCGCTCTGCAGGCTGGTCGCGAGGAGCGTCGCCCCGTGGCTCGCGGGGAGCCGCGAGCGGTCGGGGAAGGTGCCGCGGCAGGCGCTGTCGTAGTAGTCCCAGACCGCGTCGAGGGTCGCGGCGACCGCCTGGGTCGAGATGCAGTGGTCGGCGGTGAGGAGGTAGGGCACGAAGTCGGACTTGGAGTCGTTCAAGAGGCCGCCCGAGCAGAGGAAGCCCTGGCCGCCCTCGACGAAGTCGAGGCTCGCCACCGCGCCGCGGTACTGGGCGATCCCCGCGAAGGTGCCGGAGGTGACGCAGTCCTCGTCGATGAGGCAGCTCGACGAGATCGCCTGGGGCTGGGTCACCAACCGGCCGGCCGGCGGCCCCACCATCTCGAGGACGTCGGTCACCACGAAGCCGTCGCCGGACCGCGGCGGGCTCGCCGCCGGCAGCGCGACCTCGATCCACAGCGCGCCGCCCGCGACGCTCGGCGTCCACAGGTCGCCCGCCGGGCCGACCAGCTCGGTGCCGAACGGGCCGCGCACCTCGCCGGCGCCGTAGACCCAGATCTTGGCCGCCGCGGGCAGGCGCACGGCGGTGAGGTGGAGCCGCAGCCGGTAGGCGCCGTCGACGTCCACCCGCGTCCCCCAGACCAGCTCGCCGCTCGCGGAGCGTCCGAGGACGCCCCCGTCCCGCGATCCGCCGCCCGCCGCCGGCGGCGGGCCGTCCAGCCGCACCGTCTGCGGGAGCGGCAGGAGCCGGCTGAAGCCGTTCTTCTGCGGCCGCCTGCCGGCAGCGTTCCAGCGCTCGAGCGCGGCGAGCTGATCGCGCGCGCCCACCGCCGCCGCGGGCAGTCGGGCGAGCGGCGCCGCCAGGCGGGCGGGCGCCAGGCGAGGCGGTTCCTGGAGCGCTCGCTCGGCGAGGAAATCGGGCATGGTGACAGGGCCGACGCTCTGGCCGGCGAGAACCGCCCCGGTGGCGACGAGGGCGAGAAGGAAGAGACCGAGCAGCTTGAGCATGAGGATCTCCGATTGCGAGAGAGGGCTGCGCGAGAGCGCGAGCGCCGGGCCCGTGGGGCCGGCGGCGCCGCGGCGGGGACTGCGAGCTGGTGGCTGTAACGTCCGGCGACGATTCGGCCATTCCAAGCCACTACGAGCCGCCACCGCCGCCGCGGCCGAGACGCAGCGGCTTCCCCTCTAGGTAGAGGTGGCCCTCGGCCTCGTACTCGTGCCGGGCGTCGGCGGTCGGGGCGGTGCGGGCGGCGCGGGTGGCGAGATCGGCGGCCTCGCGGAAGCGCCCGGCCTCGGCGTCGGCGGCGGCGAGGGCGGCGAGCGCCGCCGGGTCGCGCCCGCCGGTCGCGGCGGCGGCGCGCTCGGCGAGCGCCGCGGCCTGGACCGCGTTGCGGAGCGCCGCGTCCGGCGCCGCCGCCAGGAGCCGTGCGAGCAGGGTCAGGGCGAGCCGGTCGTCGGGCAGCACGGCGAGGACCTCGCGGTAGCGGGCCGCCGCCTCGCTCCAGGCGCCGCGCTGCTCGGCGGCCAGGCCCTGCCGGGCGTGCAGGCGGGCGACCTGCGGCGCCTGGCGGAAGGCGGCCGCCCGCAGCTCGGCGGCCGCGGCCCGCTCGCCCCGCCGGTCGAGGAGGACGGCGAGCTTGTAGCGCGCGTCGGCCGCGGCCGGGGCGCCGGCGGCGAGCGCGATCGCCTGCCGGTACTCGCCCTCGGCGGCCGCGGCGTCGCCGGTGAAGGCGAGGAGGTTGCCGAGCTGGTGGTGGCCCTCGGGATCGGCCGGCGCGAGCTCGACCTCCCGCCGCGCCAGGGCGACGGCGCCCGGCCCGTCGCCCCGGCGGGCGAGGATCTGCGCCAGGTTGCCGTAGGCGCCGGCATAGGCGGGATCGCGCGCGATCGCGGCGCGAAAGCTCGCCTCCGCCTCGCCGGTCCGCCCCTGCCGCGCGAGGACGGTGCCCAGGTTGCTCTCGGCCTGCGCGTCCGCCGGGTCGAGGTCGGCCGCCCGGCGGTAGCTCGCCAGCGCGGCGTCGGCGTCGCCGCGCCGGAGCTCGACGTTGCCGAGGGCCAGGTGGGCGCCGGCGAGCTCGGGGGCGAGCGCGACGGCGCGCGCGAGCTCCGCCGCGGCCGGCTCGAGCCGCCCCTCGTCGGCCAGGGTCGTGCCGAGGTCGGCGTAGGTGGTGGCGCGGGGGTCGATCCCGGCGATCGGCCAGCGGCAGGCGATCGCCGCGGCGGCGGCGAGGGCGAGGCCCGGGCCGAGCGCGCGCCAGCCGGGCGAGACCGCTCGGTTCCCGCCGGCCGGCGGGCTCCGCCGAGCCGAAGCCAGGGCCTCGGCCAGGCCCGCGCACCCGGCTCCAGCAAACACGGCGAGCACCGGCACCAGCGGGTAGCGGTAGCGGGCGAAGACGTAGAAGAGCGCCACCGCGCCCGCCCAGACCAGCGCCAGGACGTAGAGCGGGAGGAGCTCGCGCCAGCGCCGGCGGGTGACCCAGACCCCGAGGAAGGCGAGCGGGCAGAGGGTGCCGAAGCCGAGGAGCGGGTAGAGCAGGCGGAGCAGCGTCGAGCGGTCGCGGTAGGCCTCGAGGCTGTCGGTGTCGACGAGCTCGGCCGCGTTCCAGGTGAGCCCCCACTTGCGCAGCAGGAGGGCGGTCCAGGCCGCTGGCTGCCGGCGGGCGAAGTCGAGCCCGCGCGCCAGCCAGTAGCGCGACACGGCGCGGGCGTCGAGCGGCCGCCCGGCCGCCGCCCGCGCGAGCTCGACGGCGTCCTGGCGCTCGAACTCGGGCGATCCGCGCCCCTTGCGCAGCGGGTGGTAGCGGCCGTCGGCGCCGGGGTGGTTGCCGATGTAGAAGTTGGGGCCCGCCTGCGCGGTGGTGAGCACCAGCTCGCCGCCCACGGCGCGGTTGCGCAGGGCGACGGGGACGAGGCAGAGGGCGGCCCCCAGGCAGAGCAGGCCGATCCAGCCCAGCCGCTCGCGTGCCGGCCGCGGGCGGAAGGCGCCGGCGAGCCAGAGGGCGGCGAGGGGGAGGAGGACGAGGGCGTTCTCGCGGTTGAGGGCGAAGGCGCCGAGGACGGCGCCGCCGGCGAGGGCCAGCCCGGCGCGCGGCCGCGCCGCGAAGGCGCTCAGGACGACGAGGAGGAGGGCCGTGAAGAGGAGGTCGAGCGCCGCCTTCTGGAGCAGCCCGTCGAAGAAGATCGCCGGGGGATAGAGGGCGAGGAGGATCCCCGCGGCGAGGCCGGCGGCGGGGGCGACGAGGCGCTCGCCGGCGCGGCAGACGAGGGCGCACGAGAGAGCGCCGAGGAGCGCCTGGATCCCGCGCACCAGCATCGCGGAGTGTCCGCCGAGGCGGTAGAGGATGGCGAGGAAGTAGGGGTAGAGGGGCGCCTGGTAGAAGACCTCGCGCCCGCGCCAGTCGCCGGCGGCGATGGCCTGCGCCCAGCGGTCGTAGCGGCGGGCGTCCCCCAAGAGGACGTCGAAGAGCGGCGAGCCGCGGAGCTCGAGCAGGTAGACGGCGCGCGCGAGGAGGGCGAGGGCGAAGACGGCGAGCGCGCCGTGCCGCGAGAGGAAGCCGGCGACGGCCGCCGGAAGGGGTGTCACGGGTACCGCGGGCGCCGGCTCCGCCCCCCGGCGCCGCCCTCGTTGCTTCCGGTGCTGCCGCGCCGAGCTCGCGCGGGCTCCGGAGGCGGTGGCGGGGCTCATCGCGGCCGAGTCTAGCAGCGCCCATCCGCCGGAGCCCGGCGGCGCGCAGAAAAAAAGGTGGCCCGCCGCACGGAGGCGACGGGCCGGGAGGGATGAGGTGCGTGTGCTGCGCGGAGAACGGCCTAGTGTCGGTCGTCCCCGTCGTCGTGCTTGCCGGGGAAGGCGCGCACGGCGCTATTGGCGATGCGCTCGCCCTGGTCCTCGGTGATGATACGGGCCTTGCGCAGGTCGTTGATGGCGTGGCGGACGCACGAGTTGTACTGCCCGAAGTCTTTCCAGTTGCCGCTGAAGCTGCACGGGATCTCGGGGAAGGTGAGGCGCTCGCCCCGCTTGACGTCGTAGAGACGGTTGCGGGTGCCGCCCGGCCACAGGACGTCGAGCGTCCCCTTGGCGGCCGAGCCGAGGCCGAAGCCCGCGGTCAGGCTGCTCTGCGAGGCGTGGGTGGCGCCGCTGACGACCGGCGTGATCACCGTCTTGCCGGCGTCGGGAGTGAAGCGGAGGGTGGAGCCGATGCCATCGCGGTTCGACTTCGCGCCGTCGACGATGCCGGCGCCGCCGACCAGCGTCACCTCGGCCCAGCCGTTGCCGTTGCCGCCGCTGTTGATCTCGATCGCCAGGTCACCGTTGGGGAGGGTGGTCGGGATGTGGTCGAGGAAGTTGGGGGTGGCCTTGTGCCGGGTGAGGATGTTCTCCAGGGCGGCGATGCCGTCGTACGGCGAGCCGGTGATGAAGCCGAGGTCGCTCAGGAGGAAGAAGGCGCCCGGCGTGGGGACGATCTGGAAGCTGGCGACGGTGATGAGGTCGGGGAAGCCGTCGTGGTTCAAGTCGCCGGTCGCCACGCCGTTGACCTCGCGCAGGCGGTGGTCGGTCTTGAAAGCGTGGGTGTCGGCGACGAAGTGGGCGCTGCAGTTCTGGTTCTGCAGGATGGTGCCGGGGTTGTCGAGGGCGATGGCGTTGATCAGGTCGTCGTCGCCGTAGTAGATGATGTCCTGGTCGCCGTCGTTGTCGTAGTCGACGGTGACGGTGCCCCAGCCGAAGGGCAGCGCGGCGAGGTCGCCGATGCCGGGATCGCTGAAGGTGCCGTCGCTGTTGCCGAGGAACCAGCGGGTGTCGTCGACCGAGCCGGCGACGTAGGTGCCGAGGTTGGTGGCGAAGAAGTCGAGGTTGCCGTCGCAGTTGTAGTCGCCGAAGGAGAGGCCCATCCAGGAGCCGAAGTGGTTGACCTTCTTCTGGTAGCTGACGTCGGTGAAGTGGCCGGTGCCGTCGTTCTTGAAGATGCGGTTGTAGCCGCGGTCCTGCGACGGGTCGGAGGGGGGCGGGCCGTTGGTGTCGGCCCACATGATGTCGGTGATGCCGTCGCCGTCGATGTCGATCGCCGCGATGTCCCAGGTGTAGGAGCCGCCCGGCAGGCCGGCGATGTGCTGGATGCCGGAGGTGGTGGAAACGTCGGTGAAGTGGATGCGCCGGGAGCCGTCGCCGTCGTCGCCGCCACGCGACGGCGAGTCCTGGATGAAGAGTTGGTTCTGCTCCAGGCCGGGGTAGAGCTCGGCGACGAAGACCGGCTTCCGATGCCTCCAGTCGTCGTAGGTGTTGCCGACCGCGAGGTCGAGCCGGCCGTCGCCGTTGAAGTCGCCGAAGGCGCAGCCGGAGTGATGGAAGTTGCCCGCCCCGACGCCGGCGGCGGCGGTGATGTCGGTGAAGGTGCCGTTGCCGTTGTTGTGGAAGAGGATGTTGGGCTCGCCGATGCCGGTGACGTAGAAGTCCTCGAAGCCGTCGTTGTCGATGTCGCCGAAGCAGACGCCGGAGCTGTCCTGCGCCGTGGCCTCGACCCCGGCCTGGTGGGCGACGTCGACGAACTGGAGCTGGCCGGTCTGCGAGAGCAGGTTCTTGTACAGGCTGTTGGGGTGGCCCGGCCCGTTGGTGACGTAGATGTCGAGGTCGCCGTCGTTGTCGAAGTCGAAGACCGCGACGCCCGGAGCGCCGCGCGGCTTCTGCGGCGAGTTGATCTGCAGGTTGCCGAGGATCTCGACGATCGGCCGATCGATCAGGATCGGGTGGGCGAAGAACGCGTCCTCGATCGCTTCGAGAGCAGGGGTCGGAAAGCGCTGATAGGTGATCCCGGCGCCGCCGCCGGCGGCGATGTTGGTGAAGGTGACTCCACCGTCGGCGAAGGCGGCTGGGGCGGTCACCAGGCACAACCCGGCCGCCATCCACCATCTCGTCATCGTTCTCGAAGTGGGCATGCTGTCTCCTTTCGCTGCAAGTGCCTTCTGCATTCACCGGTGAAGCTCGACCGTGCAACGGGACAAACTCGCCGGCCCTCACGGGTGGAGTAAAAGAAAAAGGAGGGGGCCGGGAAGGCCCCCTCCGGTCGCTGGCCGACGGGCGGCTCAGCCGAGGTCGGTCCGCGGCGCCTCAGCGGCCGCCGCGGCGCCCCGGGAATGCGCGCAGCGCGCTGGCGCTGTAGCGGATGAGGTCCGCCGAGCTGATGACGCGCGCCTTGCGCAGGTCCTGGAGCGACCCCAGGACGCACGACGCGTAGTCGCCGAAGCTGCGGAAGTTGCCGGTGATGCTGCAGGGGATCTCCGGGACGCGGAGGCGCTCGCCCTTCTTGACGTCGTAGACACGGTTGCGGGTGCCGCCCGGCCAGACGATGTCGAGCGTCCCCTTGGCGGCGTGGCCGAGGCCGAAGCCGGCGGTCAGGCTGCTCTGCGAGGCGTGGGTGGCGCCGCCGACGACCGGCGAGATCACCGTCTTGCCGCCGTCGGGCGTGAAGCGGAGCGTGGCGCCGATGCCGTCGCGGTTCGACTGGCCGCGGTCGGTCAGCCCGACGCTGCCGACGAGCGTCACCTCGGCCCAGCCGTTGCCGTTGCCGCCGCTGTTGATCTCGATCGCGAGATCGCCGTTGGGGAGCGACGTCGGGATGCGGTCGATCTGGTTGGGGGTGGCCTTGTGCCGGACGATGAGGTTCTCCAGTGCGGCGATGCCGTCGTACGGCGAGCCGGTGATGAAACCGAGGTCGCTCAGGAGGTGGAACTGGCCCGCGACGGGGACGATCTGGAAGGAGGCGACGGTGATCAGGTCGGGGAAGCCGTCGTGGTTCAAGTCGCCGGTCGCCACGCCGTTGACCTCGCGCAGGCGATGGTCGGTCGTCAAGGCATGGGTGTCGGCGACGAAGTGGGCGCTGCAGTTCTGGTTCTGCAGGATGGTGCCCGGGTTGTCGAGGGCGATGGCGTTGACCAGGTCGTCGTCGCCGTAATAGATGATGTCCTGGTCGCCGTCGTTGTCGTAGTCGACGGTGACGGTGCCCCAACCGAAGGGCAGGGCCTTCAGGTCGCCGATGCCGGGATCGCTGAAGGTGCCGTCGCTGTTGCCGAGGAACCAGCGGGTGTCGTCGACCGAGCCGGCGACGTAGGTGCCCAAGTTGGTGGCGAAGAAGTCGAGGTTGCCGTCGCAGTTGTAGTCGCCGAAGGAGAGGCCCATCCAGGAGCCGAAGTGGTTGACCTTCTTCTGGTAGCTGACGTCGGTGAAGTGGCCGCTGCCGTCGTTCTTGAAGATGCGGTTGTAGCCGCGGTCCTGGGAGGGGTCGGAGGGGGGCGGACCGTTGGTGTCGGCCCACATGATGTCGGTGATGCCGTCGCCGTCGACGTCGACCGCGGCGATGTCCCA
>Ga0307470_10001220_pt1 | contig 10323 bp, 10 predicted proteins | sample atmos_gasesAM3C__FD_204565 | JGI IMG/M metagenome (GOLD analysis project Ga0307470, IMG submission 204565) | Hardwood forest soil microbial communities from Morgan-Monroe State Forest, Indiana, United States - atmos_gasesAM3C_05 | ecosystem: Environmental > Terrestrial > Soil > Temperate forest... | reverse complement strand
GATAGAGGTAGAGAACGACTGCGGCGGCCAGCGCCAGGTATCCTATTCCCGCGCCGATATTCCAGATCGGGCCTGCCGATGCGGGGAGCGGCAACATCAGCAGCGCGGCGAGCAGAACGCAGGCGAGGGCGAGTCGGCGGATGTGTGGCGGGAGTAATTTGCGGTTCACGATGCGCAAGTACTGAAATCAATACGCTATCATGCCATTCATGGTCATAGATTCCGCAATAGGTATGTTGATCGCCGCGTCCGTCGCGCTTCTATTCGCGAGCGCCGGCGTGCACAAGCTGCGCGACTTGCGCCGGTTCGACGAGACCTTCGCGGCTTATGAACTGATGCCCGCGCTCTCGCACCGGCACATTCCCCGCATGGTGCCGATTCTGGAAATAGCCGTCGCCGTCGGATTGCTGATCGAAGGCTGGCGCCGTTACGCCGGCGTACTGGGCATCATATTGCTGCTGGGGTATTCCGCGGCCATCGCCATCAATCTTCGGCGCGGGCGCCGCGATCTCGCCTGCGGCTGCGGCGGCCCCGACGAGCGGCGGCCCATTTCGGCGTGGATGGTGTGGCGAAATATCCTGATCTCGTCGGCTCTCGTGGTTGCGCTGGAACCTTGGGCGAGCCGGCCTCTCTCTTTCACCGATGGAGTCACGATAGTGTTCGGTTTGCTGACCATTGCGCTCGTCTACTTGAGTGCCGACCGCCTGCTCGGGCTTGCCCAGCGCAGCGCGCAATTGCGAGGTTCGCGATGACGCCCCTGGCCATTTCCGTCATCGTGCTGTGGGTCGTCGTTCTGTGCTTGCTGGCCGTGGTGTTGGCGCTGACCAGGCAATTGGGCGTGCTGCATGAGCGTATCGCTCCGGTGGGCGCGCTGATGTTGAATCGCGGGCTGGCGGTGGGCGAACCGGCGCCGGCGATGGACGTCGTCGATTTGCACGGCGCCAATCTGCGGGTCGGTGCACCGCGGACCGACGGCAAGAGCACTCTGTTGCTGTTCGTCTCGCCCACCTGTCCGGTGTGCAAATCACTGCTTCCCATAGTCAAATCCAGCGGCAGGGACGAGCGCGACTGGCTCGACATCATTCTGGCCAGCGACGGCAACACCGACGAGCACCGCGACTACATCCGCGCCAATGGGCTGGGCGGTATTCCCTACGTCTTGTCGGCGCCGCTGGGCATGACCTTTCAGGTGAGCCGCCTGCCGTTCGCGGCTCTTCTCGATGAGGCAGGCGTCCTGCGCGCCCGCGGATTGATCAATTCACGGGAACATCTCGAGAGCCTGTTCGAGGCGAAGCGCCTGGGCGTCGCCTCGCTGCAGGACTACTTCGCGAACGCGAAGTAGTCCATGCCGGTGCCTTCCCTTGGAGCCTGAGGCGCGTTTCAGTCCTCGGCAATCGGCTGCGGGACATTGCGTACTAGGGAGTCGTATTGGGCGTTTGCACGGCCGCGCGATTGCGGGAATCGCGCCCGTAGTAGTCGGGATAATCGGCGCTCAATCCCTTGAAGCGGCGATGTACCCAGAGATACTGTTCGGGAACACGGCGAATCTGCGCCTCCAATAAGGCATGGAAGCGCTCGACGTCGCAAACCGGGTCGGCGCCGGGAAAATCTTCGAGCGCGGGACCGATCACGACGCGATATCCGGCATTGCCCGGCAGCCGTTCGGGAAAGTAGGTCAGCACGGCGGCTCCGGAAATGCGCGCGAGGCGCGACGTGGCCGTGGTCGTGGCGGCGGGAATCCCGAAAAAATTCACCATCGCCGCGCCCTTGTTGCGGTAGCTCTGATCCGGCGCGTACCACACCGCCTCATTCTTTTTGAGCGCGCGAACCATGGTGCGTATGTCATCGTGCGCGATCGGTTTGCCGTTGCGCGAAAAGCTGGTGAACATGGTGTGCGAGAGGACCGCGTTCTTCGTGGGGCGGTACACCACGTTGAGCGGCACGACGGTGCCGAGGATGCGGGTGGCGATCTCGATGGTGGTGAAGTGGCCCCCGATCATGATGGCGCCGCGGCCTTTGGCGAGCGCGGCCTGCAAATTTTCCAGGCCCCGGATCTCGGCGAGCTTGTGTACGCGCCGGTCGCTGCTCCACCAGGTAGTGGCCGTCTCGCACAGGCCTAATCCCAAGCTTTCGCAGTGGCGGTCGACCAGGTCGGCCCGATCCCGCTCCGACAGGGTGGGCATGCACAAATCGATGTTGCGGCGGGCGATGCGCACGTAGGCGAGCGGCAGCCGCCGGATCAGCTTGCCCAGGGCGCAACCGACATGCCGTTGCACGCGGAAAGGCAGCAGCTCGATGGTGCGCAATACGCTCAATCCCGCCCAAGTCGCCCAATACCTGGGCAGAAAGAGCGCTAGGCGCATCGCCAATGCGCACGTACGCTCGACGCAGTCCTAAGCTCCGCATGGCATTTGGCGAATGTATTCATTGCTTCAGCGAAAAAATCCTTGCGACACAGCTTCCGGTACGGCATCTCAGGACGCAACCGATGGTCGCGCGGGGCGTTTTTGGAAACGCCTGCCGACGAACTTTGTACCGTAAACCTCGAGCAGTCCGAAAGAATAGCTGCGTTGCGCGACCGTTACCAGGTGCAATTACTGCGGATGAGAAGTGCGTCGAGCGTCGACAATTACGAGTATCTGGAGTTCCTGGACCGCGGCTGAAAGAGTTTTGGGATCGGTCGGCCGGCCGGTGTCATCACCGCCTGGTTTCCGTTCCTGACGCCGGGCGCCCATCTTGGCGTGGCGCGTGCCGCTCGAGTTGCCGGCGCCCGGCGGGCCATTTCGGCAGATTCGCCGCAATCCGCGCCCGGACGGGCTGAAATCGTGGCGAATCTTGGGGTGCAGGAAGCGGCGATCGCGGGGGGTTTGTGCGACGCAGCAGAACGACGCCGCATTGCTCGCCGGCCGGGACCGGGCGTCCGGGGCAGGCGTCGACGGTGCTCGCATGCTGGAGGCTTCCTTGAGAAAATATTCGTATTTATCAGTAAATTGCTGTAACATCCGGCGCGGTTCGTGAATTTCTACTTGGTCCGTTTCTGGTCACCGCGCCGCTCCGGCGTCACCTTGACCACAACCCACAAAGCAGGTTTCTTCGATCCAGGTGGCAGGCACACGGCTCTTGCATCGCAACGCACGCGTGACCGGCCGATAGCTTCTTTTGCAGTAGGTATTCTTCACATGACGAAAATGTATGTTGGCAATCTCCCGTTCTCAATGGACGAGTCCGCGGTGCGCGCGCTGTTCGAAAAGCATGGTGCCGTACAGTCGGTTGCGCTGATCAATGATCGCGACACCGGTCGGCCCCGCGGTTTCGGCTTCGTTGAAATGGCGAGCGCGGATGCTGCGCGTGCCATGCAGGCCTTGAATGGCCACGATGTCGACGGGCGAGCGCTGAAGGTGAATGAGGCTCAGGAGCGCACTGGCGGTGGCGGCGGCGGCGGCGGTGGTGGTGGATCGCGCGGTCCGAAGCGCTGGTAAGGCGTCGTAGTATCGAGCGAGATACTGGGGCCGCAGCGATGCGGCCCCAGTCGTTTTTAACGTAGGGATTTTGCGCGATCAGGGTTTACGCCTAAGTCGGCTTTGCCTATAATCGCGCCCCTCGGCGGGGGGGCTCAATCCAAGTTGAGCCCCCGCCCGGGACTACTGCCCCCCGATGGGGCTTTTCGCTGAAGAGAGGGGGCCGATGGTCCCCTTTTTTGTTTAAGAGCTGGGTTTAGCCATGCGTGACGCCTTGATGCGCCTTTTAGAGCCGCCGATCGAGGCGCTCGGATTTGAGTTGGTCGACGTCGAATTTGCGCGGGAAGGGCGGGGCGGTGTCTTGCGGATATTCATCGATTGCCGCGCCGAGAATTCGAGCATGGGCGTTACGGTCGAGGATTGCGCGCGTGTGAGTCACGCGGTGAGCCAAGTGCTCGAGATCCAGGATCCGATCAAGGGACATTACACGCTGGAGGTCTCTTCGCCGGGATTCGATCGGATCTTGCGGACTCGCGCGCACTTCGAGCGATTCGTCGGCGAACGGATTTTCGCCGAGTTGAAGCTGCCCATCGATGGAAGGCGGCGCTATGTCGGCGAGTTGAAGTCGGTCGCGGGCGACGCGATCGTGGTGGAAGTCGACGGCAAGATGCACAGCCTGCCGCTCGAACGAATTCAGAAGGCGCGATTGCGGCCGGAGTGACGAGGAGTCTAAGAGGACCATGAACAAAGAAATCTTGATGGCGGTTGACGCGGTCTCCAACGAGAAGGGCGTCGACAAGGAAATTATCTTCGACGCACTCGAAGCCGCGCTCGCGTCGGCGACCCGCAAGAAACACGGCGAAGAACTGGATGTGCGCGTTTCGATCAACCGCAAGACCGGCGGCTACGACACGTTTCGCCGTTGGAAGGTGTTCGCCGACGACTCCACCGAACTCGAAGTGCCGGAGCGAGAACTGCGCTTGGATGATGCGCGCGATATCGACAAGGACGTGGAGCCGGGCGGCTTCGTGGAGCAGCCCATGGAATCGGTGCCCTTCGGGCGCATCCTCGCGCAGACCGCCAAGCAAGTCATCGTGCAGAAGGTGCGCGAGGCGGAGCGCGCGCAGGTCGTCGATGCCTACAAGGACCGCGCGGGCACCTTGGTCAGCGGCATCGTCAAGCGCGTCGATCGCAACGGCGTATACGTGGACCTCGGCGCGAATGCCGAAGGATTCATTGCGCGCGAAGAGATGATTCCGCGCGAACCCGTGCGCTCCCAGGACCGCATCAAAGCCTATTTGAAGGAAGTGCGCACGGAGCCGCGCGGTCCGCAGCTGTTCTTGTCGCGCACCGCCCCTGAATTCCTGATCGAACTGTTCAAGCTCGAAGTGCCCGAAGTGGGTCAGGGCCTCATCAACATCCTGGCGGCGGCGCGCGACGCGGGCGTCCGCGCCAAGATCGCCGTGCGCAGCAACGATCCGCGCGTCGATCCGGTGGGCGCCTGCGTCGGCATGCGCGGTTCGCGCGTGCAGGCGGTTTCCAACGAAATCGCCGGCGAGCGGGTCGATATCATTCCGTTCGACGACAACAATGCGCAGTTCGTCATCAACGCCATGGCGCCTGCGGAAGTGACCTCGATCGTGGTCGACGAGGATTCTCATTCGATGGACATCGCGGTGTCCGAAGACAAGCTTTCGCAGGCCATCGGCAGGGGCGGTCAAAACATCCGCTTGGCCAGCGAGCTGACCGGCTGGGAATTGAACGTCATGAGCGAGTCGCAGGCCGAAGCGAAGAGCGAGACCGAGTCCCTGGCGCTGCGCGAAACCTTCATGAAGCAGCTCGATGTCGACGCCGACGTTGCGAGCATCCTGGTGCAGGAGGGCTTTTCGACCATCGAGGAGATCGCCTACGTGCCGGCCAGCGAATTGAACGGCATCGAAGAGTTCGACGAGGAGATCGTCAAGGAACTGCGCACGCGCGCGCGCGACGTGCTGCTGACGCAGGCGATCGCCAGCGAAGAATCCGTGGACGGCGCGGAGCCGGCCGCCGACCTGATCGAAATCGCGGGCGAACCTCTCGCCAAGACTCTGGCGCGCAAAGGCGTGCGCACGCGCGACGACCTGGCGGATTTGGCCGTCGATGAATTGGTCGAGATGGGCGGCGTCGACGAGAAGAAGGCCGCTGAACTGATCATGGACGCCCGCAAACACTGGTTCGCGGAAGAAGCTAAGGTTTAGGAGCAAGTATGGCAGATGTTACCGTCGCGCAATTCGCCGAGGTACTGAAAGTCCCGGTCGATCGGCTGCTGCAGCAGCTCGATCAGGCGGGGATCAAGGTGGACAGCGCAGAGGACATGATCAGCGAGGATGCGAAGCATGAGCTGTTGACGCATTTGCGGCGCAGCCACGGCCATGACGACTTACAGGCGGATGCGGCTCCGCGCAAGATCACGTTGCGGCGAAAATCGCAATCGGAGCTGAAGCTGGCGAGCCCCCAGGGGCGCGCGCGCACCGTGAACGTCGAGGTGCGCAGCAAACGCACCTACGTCAAACGCGAGGTGCTCGAGGACCAGGCGCGCCATCAGCAGGAAGAGATCGACCGGCAACGCGAAACCGAAGAGCAGGCGAAGGCCGCGCTCGAACGCGCTGAACATGAGCGGCTCGAGAAGGAGCGCCTGGATCGCGAGCGTCTGGAGGAGGAGAGCCGGCGGCGCACCGACGAGGAAGTGCGCAAACGAACCGCGGAAGAGGAAGCGCGCCGTGTGGCCGAACAATTGGCGCGCGATCAGGCCGAGCGCGAACGCAAGGCCGCCGCGGCCGCAAAGCCGGGCAAAGCCGCGCGCGCGGTGGTGGACGATAAGGCTACGCGCTACGGCCGGCAGGAGCTGCACATCGTCGGCGACGTGAGCTCACGGCACAAAAAGAAGAAATCGCGCGACGGCAGGCGCCGTTCCGTCGGCGGCGAGTCCGATACCAAGCATGGCTTCGAAATGCCGACCGAGCGCGTGGTGCGCGAGGTGGCGATCGGCGAGGCCATGACGGTCGGAGAGCTCGCGCAAAAGATGGCCGTCAAAGCCACCGAAGTCATCAAAGTGATGATGAACATGGGCGTGATGGCAACGATCAACCAGATGATCGAGCAGGACACCGCGGTGCTGGTGGTCGAGGAGATGGGCCATACGGCGGTGCTGCGCAAGGAAAATATCATCGAGGACGACCTGCAGGGCGAAGCCGACTCTTCGCTCGAGGTGTTGCCGCGCCCGCCGGTCGTGACCGTGATGGGCCATGTCGATCACGGCAAGACTTCGTTGCTCGATTACATACGGCGCACCAAGGTGGCGGCGGGCGAGGCGGGCGGCATTACGCAGCATATCGGCGCATATCACGTGGAAACGCCCAAGGGCATGTTGACGTTTCTGGATACGCCCGGCCATGCGGCCTTCACCTCCATGCGTGCGCGCGGCGCGCAGGTGACCGACATCGTGATTTTGGTCGTGGGCGCCGACGACGGGGTCATGCCGCAAACCATCGAGGCCATCCAGCACGCGCAAGCGGCCAAGGTGCCGATCGTGGTGGCCCTCAACAAGATGGATAAGCCGGAGGCGGACGCGGAAAAGGTCAAGCAGGAACTGACGAAATACGGCGTGATTCCCGAGGAATGGGGCGGCGAGAATATTTTCGTGCCGGTCTCGGCGCGCACCGGGCAGGGCGTGGACCAGTTGATCGACAGCATTCTGCTGCAGGCCGAAGTTCTCGAGTTGAAAGCGCCGACCACCGGACTCGCGGCAGGGTACGTCATCGAGTCGAGTCTCGAAAAAGGCCGCGGCGCAGTCGCGACCGTACTCGTGCTGCGCGGCACCCTGAAGCTCGGAGACCCCCTGCTCATCGGCCAGGAATTCGGCCGGGTGCGGGCGCTGTTCGACGAGGCAGGTCACGCCGTCGAATCGGCCGGACCGTCGATTCCCGTGGTGGTATTGGGTCTGTCCGGCGCGCCCAACGCCGGCGACGAACTGCTGGTGGTCGAGAGCGAGCGCAAGGCGCGCGAAGTCGCCATGCATCGCCAGTCCAAGTCGCGCGACGTCAAGCTCGCGCAGAAGAGCGCGAACATGCAGGACGTGTTCTCGACCATGGGCGAGAGCAAGGCTGATTTCGTGCAGCTCTTGGTCAAGGCCGACGTACAGGGCAGCGTCGAGGCGCTGCGCGATGCGTTGAACGCCCTGTCGACCGGCGAAGTCGCCGTGAATATCGTGGCCTCCGGCGTGGGCGGCTTGACCGAATCCGACGTCACACTGGCCGCCGCCTCGAAGGCGCGCATCATTGCGTTCAACGTGCGCGGCGACGCCGCGGCCCGCGCCGCCATCAAGGATCACGGCGTCGATGTGCGCTACTACAGCATCATTTACGAAGCCATCGACGACATCAAGGCGGTGCTCACGGGCATGCTGGCGCCGGAGGTCAAGGAGCAGATCGTGGGCCTTGCGGCGGTGCGCAGCGTGTTCCGGTCGAGCAAGTTCGGGACGGTCGCGGGCTGCATGGTGATCGACGGCTACGTACGCCGGAACTTTCCGATTCGCGTGCTGCGAAACAACGTGGTCATCTTCGAGGGCGCATTGGAATCCTTGAAGCGCTTCAAGGACGACGTCAACGAGGTTCGCGCGGGCACCGAGTGCGGAATCGGCGTGAAGAACTACAGCGACGTCCAAGAGGGCGACCAGATCGAATGCTACTCGCGGGTAGAAGTCGCACGAACTTTGTAACATGGCTAAAGATAATCCGCGTGCGCGGAGGCTGGGCGAGCAGATCCAGCGAGAGCTGGGGGAGTTGCTGCGGCGCGACGTCAAGGACGAGCGCATCGGCAACGTGACGATCACGTCGGTCAGCGTCACGGGCGATCTACGCACGGCGCGGGTTTACTATCTGATCTTCGGCAAGGAGGGCCCCGATCCGAAGGTGCAGCGGGGCTTGGAGAGCGCCGCCGGATTCTTGCGCAATGCGTTGTCGCGCTCGTTGATGATCCGCTATACGCCTACGTTGGCCTTCGAACTCGACACCTCGATCGAACACGGCGTGCGTTTGACGCAGCTGATCGACTCTGTCAACAAGCACGAACGCCGTTCTGCCCCCGCCGCGGAGGGTGAGCAGGGCGGGTTGGGCGATGCGGACGATGGGAACGACGAGGGTCATGTGATCGATGAGGGCGATCCCTCGCCGGGAGGACGGTGATGCCGGCCGACATTCACGGCATTCTATTGTTCGACAAGCCGGTGGGGTTGAGCTCTGCGGGCGCCGTCGCGCGCGTCAAGCATCTGTTCGGTGCCCGCAAGGCGGGACACACCGGATCTCTCGATCCGCTGGCGTCGGGATTGCTGCCGATTTGCTTCGGCGAGGCCACCAAATTCGGCGCCCAACTCCTGGACGCCGACAAGACCTATCGCGTGACGATGCGCCTCGGCGAACGCACGCCCAGCGCAGACCGCGAATCCGAAGTCGTAGAGCGGCGTGAGGTGCCGCCGCTCCAAGCTGAAGATTTGCAGCGTGCGCTGGATGCGTTCCCACGCGGATACAGCCAGGTGCCGCCCATGCATTCCGCGCTCAAGCAGGATGGCAAGCCGCTGTATGAATATGCGCGCGCCGGCATCACGCGCGAACGGGCGGCGCGGGCCATCGTCATCCACGGTATGCGCCTGCTCGATTGGCGGCCCCCCGATCTGTCATTCGACGTGCGCTGCTCGAAGGGCACCTACATCCGGGTTCTGGCAGAGGATCTGGCCGCGCAGCTGGGGACGATAGCCCACCTGTCGGCACTGCACAGACTCGGCGTGGCGCCATTTGATGCAGAACCGCATTGGACCCTCGAGGCATTGGAGGCCTCGAGCCCGGCGCAACGGCAGGACGCACTGCTGCCGGTGGATGCCGCGCTGACGGCCTGGCGCCGATTCGATCTTTCGCTCAGCGGGGTGAGCGCGTTCCGCCAGGGCCAGACCGTCTCGATTCCGGTGGAACCCCCCGGAATCTTGCCGGGTACCGTGCGTATCTATGCGGCCGGCTTGGGATTTCTGGGGTTGGGGGAGATCGAGGCCACCGGCCGCTTGATTCCGCTGCGGCTCATCTCCTCGGTCTTATTCCAAGAGCAATGAATCCTGAGCTTGAGGGCGGGTGCCGCGACGCGTACAATGCGCGCCTTCTTAAAAGGTCTAAGTTATTGATTGAGGTTTGATTTCAATGCCACTTACTCGCGAAGAAAAGACGGGCGTCGTCGGTAAATTCCAGCGCAGCGCGCAGGACACCGGCTCCCCCGAAGTTCAAATTGCCTTGTTGTCCGAGCGCATCAACGGCTTGAGCCAGCATTTCACCACGCACAAAGCCGACCATGCGTCGCGCCGCGGGCTGCTCAAGATGGTCAATCAGCGCCGCAAGCTGCTCGATTATCTGAAGAGCAAGACCCCGGACAAGTACACGCAATTGGTCGAACGCTTAGGGTTACGCCGCTAACAGGCGCCATTTCAGGCCAACTGCTTGGATGCATCGGCTTCGTTCAAACGTTTTCTATTACGCTGAGGGGCTACGTGAGCGCTATCAAAAAAAGCTTTCGATATGGTGATCACACCGTAACCATTGAGACGGGCGAACTCGCCCGTCAGGCCGACGGGGCGGTGCTCGTCACCATGAGCGACACGGTGGTGCTCGTGACGGCGGTGGGCCTGAAAAAGGCGACACCGGGCCGCGATTTTTTCCCGCTGACGGTGAACTATCAGGAAAAGACCTACGCGGCGGGCCGCATCCCGGGCGGGTTCTTCAAGCGCGAAGGACGCCCGACGGAAAAGGAAACCCTGACATCGCGGTTGATCGACCGCCCGATACGGCCG
>Ga0307470_10001219_pt1 | contig 10326 bp, 9 predicted proteins | sample atmos_gasesAM3C__FD_204565 | JGI IMG/M metagenome (GOLD analysis project Ga0307470, IMG submission 204565) | Hardwood forest soil microbial communities from Morgan-Monroe State Forest, Indiana, United States - atmos_gasesAM3C_05 | ecosystem: Environmental > Terrestrial > Soil > Temperate forest... | reverse complement strand
AGACAGCGCGTCCGTCGGGTTGCCGACCGTTTGGTAAGCAAAATATCAAAATATTACGCTGGACGACTTCTCAGACGCTTGAGTCTTGCTACTCTGCAATCCTCCCGATCTTGCTTCGCACTGGGGGTGGACACGGGACCCGGTCACCGATGCGCGAACTGATGGGAAAGTCAAATCCCTGACACGGCTTCGTGCGTAGAATGGCTGGCAGATCGTCTGCTCCGTCGTAGTGGCAGTTCCGACTTGCGCAACCTGAGATGTCCTCCCGCCGGGGAGTCAAAGGCTCTGCGTTAGCTCACACGCGATCGCGAGAAGGCACCTTTGGCCTTCCCGCAGTGAATACCGGCGGAAAAGGGAGGCGGCGATGTTCAAGAGCAAGGCACCGGAGAAGGATCAAGACGTGGCGGCAAATGCGGCCGAAGCCGTGGAAAGGGCGTTGCACCAGCAACACTCGGTTGTCGAACAGCCCCCGCCGAGGCGGGAGCCGACGACGAATGCGGCGGCGACCCGCTCCTGCATCGGCGCCGGTATGGCAATCGTCGGCAACATCGAATGCAATGGTCCAGCGCAGGTCTTCGGCCGAATCAAAGGCGAGCTGCGGGCCTCTGATCTTCTCATCGGCGATGGTGCGCAGGTCGAGGGCAGCGTCATTGCGCAGGACGTCACGGTCTGCGGCCGCGTCAAGGGCACCATCCGTGCTGTCCGCGTGAAGCTGCAGGACGGTGGTACGGTCGAAGGCGATATTTTTCATCGGTCGTTGTCGATCGATGAGAACTCTGTGTTCGAAGGATCGTCACGGCGCGTTGAAAATCCAACGGACGCACCATCGGCCGAGGCCAAAGGCCCGCCGCAAGAAGACACGCAGAAGTCGGCCTTGGCTCCGTATTTGCGGCGCGTTGAACCCTCGGCAGCCGCTGAATGGTCCGAGTCCGCGGTTGAGCCGAAGCACTAGGGCGCGCATCCAAGACGTCGGCCAGCGGTTGCGCCGTAAAGGCGCATGCGCGGCGCAATGTGGGGACGCTCGCTTGCGATCTTCCCCGTGAACATCGGTGCGACCGCGTCGGACCGACGTTTTGCGAGCGTTTTCGTGACGGCCCCAGACGGCCTCACGCTGCATGTGCGCAGGTACGGGTCTCGCGTCGCTTCCGCACTTCCGGTCGTGTGCCTACCTGGTCTCGCGCGGACCGCGGCCGACTTTGATCCCTTGGCGACCGCGCTGGCGGCCGACCCTGCCAAGCCGCGGCTTGTGTTGGGGCTCGATTACCGTGGCCATGGCCAATCCGAATACGATCGCAACCCGGACAACTACGCGCTTCCCGTCGCACTCGCCGACCTCTCGGCCGTCCTGATCGCGCTCGAGATCGCGCCGGCCATATTCGTTGGCACCTCCTACGGCGGCCTCCTCGCCATGATGCTCGCGGTCCAGCGGCCGACCGCCATCGCCGGTGTCATCCTCAACGATATCGGTCCCGTTGTCGAACCGCACGGTTTGGTGCGGCTCAAGGGCTACATCGGAAAGCTCCCCGTCCCGCGCGACTTCGAGGAGGGTGGAGAAATTTTGCGCTGGCTCTTCGAGGCGCAGTTCCCAAAGCTCGCACCGCAGGAATGGATCGCGTTTGCTCAGCGCACCTGGCGCGAACACGGCGGCCGACTGCTGACCGACCACGATCCGAAACTGGCGCAAACACTGCAAGGAGCCGATATGCAGCATCCCCCGACGCTGTGGACGCACTTTGATGCGTTGGCGCGGGTACCACTGATGGTTATTCGCGGCGCCAAGTCGGATATGCTGGCCTCGAGCACGCTTGATGCGATGCTATCGCGACGCCGCGAACTCCAGATCGCCCTGGTGCCGGATCAGGGTCACCCGCCGCTGCTAACCGACCCCAAACTGATAAGGCGAATTGCAGCTTTTGTCGGGGCCTGCGCATGACCACGCGCGATAGAAGTCATCGCGACGAAAAAATTGAAGTCGCTTCGTGCGCAGGCGGTGCTCGGCCGGGTCACTGTTGTTTCGTCGCCACGGTCATTCAGCAAACCACCTCAAAAAATAGAACGAGTAGCATCCGCGTCGGCCGCCGATGGTGGCGGATGAACCGGGCTTTGTGCCATCTCCTTCCTGATCAGTTCGCGCTTGCGCTCAATGCCCCAGGGATAGCCCGCCAAATCGCCATCGGTGCGGACGACGCGGTGGCAAGGAATGGCCAGTGCGATCGGATTGGCAGCGCAGGCGCCAGCGATCACACGGGCCGAGGCCAGGGGGCTGATCCAACGGGCGAACTCCATGTAGGTCATCGTCCTCCCGACAGGGATCGAGCGAAGCTTCTCCCAGACGCGGCGCTGAAGCGGCGTCCCGCGCATCTCGAGCGTAAGATGAAGTCCCCCGCCGGGGTTGTCCACGAAGCGGATCACCTTCACGAGGTCATCGTGGACGACGGTCTCGTTGGCGACGAGGGTGGCATGGGGAAAACGGGCGACGAGGTCGGCCTCGAGCTCGTCGTGATCGGCACCGATCAGAATGGCGCAGACGCCGTTGGCACTACCGGCGAGCAACACCCGGCCCACGGCGCATTCGCCGATCGCGTAGGAGAGAATGTCGACGACAACATCGACATGCGTTGCACCGGTTGCTGCGGCTGTGTGCTGCAAGGAGGTTTCGGAGATCATGAGGTTCATTGGTTCGGCTCCTTTGGTCCGTCCTCATGATCGACACTATTCGGTGGCTAGCGCGCCTGAACTCCGATGCTTGCTGTCAAATTGAGAATTTATTTCGAGAAAGCCGCACCACCGAAGCTTTCCAGAATGGCGTGTCGCAGGAAAGCCAAGCGGCGCCTTCGACCTCTTCACATCGGCCAAAAGTCGCAGCGCCGCTTGGTGACGCAAAGGTTAGCGTTCCTGATCGTCGGCTTCGTGACCGATGAACCGGTGATCAAGAACCAAGGAGTTGTTTTGAGCAGGTTGTTTTGATCAGGCGGCCTTGATCAGTCCAAGCTGGGTCAGCGCGGTCACGCCATCGTCTAGACCGATCTCCTCGACGATCTTGCCGTTGATCACCTTCAGCACTGTAGTGCCGGTGAAGTGCATCTTCCGGCCGGTCGCAGCGGGGATGCCGCCGACAAGGAAGTCGTTGAAGGCTGGACCGGTATGGGTGCCACCACCTTCCCATTGACCGACGACATAGTCGCTCTCGGCGATAAGGTCCGCCGTGCCCCAGAAATTGAGATTGGGGAAAGCGGCGCGGAAATCGGTCATGAACGCCTTGATGTCGTCGCGGCCGCGGCGGGGTTCATGCAGCGAATATTTGAGCAGCATGTCCGGCGCGGCGATCTCGTCGACAACTCCGAGATTGACGCGTTTGCCCCAGAATTCGGCAAACCAACGGCCGACAACGGCCTTGTTATCTTCTTCCTTGCTCATTGGGATGGCTCCTCTTGTCTCGTCAAAACCACCGGCATCCGCCGATGATCTGTGCGATGACTTACGCTTGCACCGAGCGAGCCACACTCCGTTTCTTGACTTTAAATCGAAAGCAGAGTCGCGCGAGCGCCGACGGCGTTGGAGCGAACTGTCGCCGCTGATGTTCTCGCGCCGCGAAGAGCACCGAGGGATGTCCGCGATTGGCGTTTCGCAGACGAGCCGGGCCGGCACGAGACGGGCGCGCCTGCTCTACAACCTGATCCCCGTGCCAGTCGAAACTCGAAACATTACTTCGCGAGTAGATTTTCCCTTCGATCCTGCAATCGCTTGATCAAGGCGTCAGCACCGCCTGCCGCAATGATGGACGCGAATTCGTCGCGCCGCATGGCGAGGTCGCTGATGGTCCCATTGAGATAGATGTCGACCACCCGCTCGCGTCGCACCAGGTAATTTATGTTGACGACCCGACCACCCGGCTGCAGCAGCTTCGTTTTGACGATCTCGCCGCCGCCACGCGATTCTGGCGTCGTCTGCGGATCGACGACGAAGCTCTCGCCGGAATAGTCCTTTATCTGGCTTGCGTATTCGGCAACGATGAAGCCGGCAAAAGCGTCCCGGGCCGCCGCCTGCTGTTCTGCAGAGAAGCTTTTCCAGGCCGGACCCACGGCGAGCCGCGTCATCGTCGGGATGTCGAAGACCGCGGCAAAGACAGGCGAAAAGCGTTTGTCGCGCTCGCGCACGCTGAGCCGCGCTGCCTGCTGAATCGTCGGCATCAGTTGCTGATAATAGCTTTGGATTTTTGTGACGGCGGCACTCGGCGTCTGGGCTTGCAATGGGGCGAGGCCCAGCAACACCATCAACACCATTGCCAAAAGCAACACCGATAAGTGGCTCGGGCCGCGGCTGCAATCCTTTGGTGCAAATCTGTCCGCTCGCGCGGTGAGGTTTTCGCCGTGATCACTCACATTCAACCATCCGCGCAATCGGCCGCAGGTCGTCTGGCAAAAGCGGGTTTGGATATTGGGCGGGATTGGGGCGGCGTGATGGCGCGTGGGGACAAAAGTTGGCCTTCATCTTACGGTTCATGCTTACAGGCGAGTGGTAGGGGGACCCGCGCGCGTGCAAGGCCTTTTTAACAGTGTGAACCGCGTACGGGCCGCCACTGTGTCTGCGACAGCACCTGGCGCCGACACAATTCCGACTCGAGCAGGCAATGTCCCCGCGGCCGCGATCGCACGCCTCGTGCAGCTGTCGTGTCGCTACGCGTGGCCAACGATCCTGAGCTTCCTGCTCCTGGCAGTGATCTCGTCGACCTATTTCACGCGGCATTTCGCCATCATCACCGACAGCAAAGAGCTCCTGTCTAGCTCGCTGGCATGGCGCCAGCAGGAGAAGATGCTCCACGATGCCTTTCCGCAACGGATCGACCAGATCATTGCGGTCATCGATGCGACCACTCCGGAAGGCGCCGATGACGCCGCCGAAGCCTTGGTTAACGGCCTTGCCTCCCGCCCGGACGTGATCCGCAGCGTCAGCCGTCCCGATGGTGGCGAGTTCTTCGAACGTAATGGCATCCTCTTGCTTGGTCTCGACGAGGTGCAGCACACCACCGCGGACCTGATCGCAGCTCAACCCTTCCTCGGAACGCTGGCCGCCGATCCGACGCTACGCGGCGTCTTTCATACGTTGTCTCAGTCGCTCGAGGGCGTGCGATTGGGGAAAGCAAAGCTGGAAGATCTCAAACCGGCTTTCGCTTCGCTGGCAGATGCATTCGAACTCCTGGGAAAAGGCAAGACCCCCGCTTTCTCGTGGCGTGAACTGATCGCCGGCAGACCGGCCAAGGTCTCGGAGCTTCGTCGCTTCGTGAACATAGAGCCGGTTCTCAACTTCAACGATCTGCAGCCCGGAGGCAAAGCAACGGCAGTGATACGTGAGGTGTCGTCCACGCTCGGGCTCACGGCCGAGCGCGGCGTCAAGGTGCGTCTCACCGGCCCGGTCGTCCTTTCAGACGACGAGTTTGCCACGGTCGCCGATGGCGCCGTCCTCAACGGCCTCATTACCTTGGCTCTTGTCGGCCTGGTGTTGTGGCTGGCGCTGAGGAGGGCACGCATAATCTTCGCTGTCCTCGTGACCCTTGTCTTCGGACTGCTCTACACATCCGCCGTCGGACTGTGGGCAGTGGGGGCGCTAAACCTCATTTCGATCGCGTTCGCCGTTCTCTTCGTAGGTCTCGGCGTCGATTTCGGCATCCAGTTCTGCGTCCGATATCGATCCGAGCGGCACGCATCGCATGATCTTGAGCCGGCACTTCTGGGGACGGCACGCGGCATGGCGGCGCCGCTCCTGCTCGCAGCCGCTTCGATCGCGACCGCGTTCTTCTCGTTCCTGCCGACCGCGTATCGCGGCCTTTCCGAGCTTGGCCTGATCGCCGGGATCGGCATCATCATCGCGCTCGCAACGACATTGACCCTGCTTCCGGCCTTGCTCACGGTGCTCCGACCATCCCCTGAGCAGAAACCGATTGGCTTTGCCGCGCTGGCGTCTGTGGATCGGTTTCTGGAGAAGCGCCGCAACTGGGTCGTGGGAACGACGCTGGCGGCTACCATTCTTGGTTTGCCGCTGCTCGCAGATTTGCGCTTCGACTTCAATCCGCTCAACCTGCGCGCACAGGATGCTGAATCGGTCGTGACGTTGCTCGATTTGATGAAAGTTCCCGATACGAGCCCGAACACGATCGACGTGCTCAAAAGCAATCTCGCCGAGGCTTCATCCACTGCCGAGAAGCTGCGCCAGTTGCCCGAGGTCGGCCGGGTGCTAACGCTGCAAAGTTTCGTTCCAGACGATCAAGACGCCAAACTCGCTCTGATCGAGGACGCCAGCTTTTTTCTGCAAAACACCCTCACCCCCGACCAGATCAACGCCGAGCCGACACCGGCAGATACTCGGGCCGCGATCAGCAAGCTCCTCCTCGAGCTGAATGGGGTGGCCCGTGACATAAACACTGCCGCCGCAGTGCAAGCGCGCCGCTTGGCCAGCGCGGGGCTAGATGACGTAGTCCGCGACTTAGACAGCCCTGCCGCGGTGCAGGCGCGCCGCCTGGCACGGGCGTTGGAGCCTTTCGCGGAGGCGCCCCCGGCCGTCCTGGACGAAGCACAACACGCTCTGATCGCGCCGTTAAGGACTACGCTGCGCCAAGCGAGACATCTCCTCGCCGCCGAGCGAGTGAGCATCGAAACGCTTCCACCGCAGCTGAAGAAGGCCTGGATGTCCATTGACGGCCGGTTCCGGATCGAGGTCTCGCCGAAGGGCGATGCCAACGACAATGCCGTCTTGCGCCGCTTCGTTAAGGCCGTTGGCACTGTCGCGCCGGAGGCCGCCGGCACGCCTGTTTTCATGATCGAGGCCGCCGCAACCGTCGTAACCGCATTTCTTCAGGCCGGCATCTTGTCGTTGGCGCTGATTGCGCTGATCCTGTTTGTCGCGCTGCGTCGGTGGATCGATGTTGCGCTGACTCTGGTACCTCTGCTCGTTGCTATCGTTGTCACGCTCGAGATCTGCGTGCTATTCGGGCTGCGGTTGAATTTTGCCAACATCATCGCGCTTCCGCTGCTGCTGGGCATTGGGGTCGCTTTCAAAATCTACTACATCGTCGCTTGGCGTGCGGGGGGGACGAACTTCCTGCAGTCGAGCCTAACGCGCGCTATCCTTTTCAGCGCCTGCACGACGGCCATTGCTTTCGGCAGCTTGTGGTTCTCGCACCACCCTGGGACGTCCAGCATGGGCAAGCTAATGGGCCTGTCGCTGCTGACGACGCTGGCGGCCGCCGTCGTCTTCCAGCCGGCGCTGATGGCGACGCAACGGCAGAAGCGCCTGCTAAATGAACCGGCATCGCCGTAAAATGAAAAACTGCGGTAAAAAAGCAACAGTGGGCCTGAAGGATAACTGGTAACTTAACGCTGATATTTGATACGACGCGCCAGAGCGGCATCAGCCGGGTTGATGCCTTGTGCGCCGTACCAAAGCAATCATCGGCGTCAGGAATAGAGTAGATGCGTCGCGCTCGGCTATGGAGCAAATGGGCGATCGTGTGGGCAACAGCGCTGCTCTTAAGCGCATGCGCGAGCGCGCCCCACGACGTCTCGTTGCCAATCAGCGATCCCAACGAGAATGCAAACCGCCAAGTATTGGCGGCAAATCAAAAAATACTCGGACCAGTGTCCGAAGGCGTAAAAGCAGCCGTACCGGGCCCGGTCCACGAAAGATTGCATGATCTGAATTCGAATTTGAAGGAGCCACGCATCTTGGTGAACAATCTGCTGCAAGCGCGGTTCGACGCGGCGGCGCGCACGACCGCCCGGTTCGTAGTCAACACAACCGTCGGCCTCGGCGGATTGGTTGACGTGGCCGGCCGCAACGGCGTCGCGCAGCAGAGCGGCGATTTCGGTCAGACCTTGTTTGTCTGGGGCGTAAGCGAGGGTCCGTACACGGTGTGGCCTTACTTGGGCCCCTCGACGACGCGCGATGCGGTCGGGTCCGTCGTAGATATGGCCGCCAATCCGCTGGGTTGGCTGATAGGGACGCAAATCGCCTTAGCGACCACGCAAGTCGCGGTAACCGCCGGCACCACGAGCGTCGATGCGGTCGACCGGCTGGGCCAGTTGAAGACCGCTGAAGATGCGTCCATCGATTTTTACAGCTTCGTCCGCTCGAGTTATTATCAGATGCGCCGGTCGGAGCTGCGCGAAGCCATTGGGCTCCCGAGTGTCGTCGAGTCACCGGCGACCGCCGACCTTGATGACACCCCGGATGACCCTGGTCAGGCGGTGGCGACCGCCCGTTGACGCAATGCCAGCAAGGTTGCTGACATCCCTTGTGTCAGCGCGGGCAACGACGGGGCATGAACCCCGGATCAAGGCTGAAACCGATTATCGAGAAGCCCGCCGCGTGACCGGTGAAGCGGCTTGCGCCTCCTCCACGACTGTTTCATCGAGTGCGCCAATCAGCGCATGAACACAGTCCCCCCAAGTTCGAACACGGTATTCGGCCCGCAGTTGTGCCTCTCGCGCAGCTAGGTAAGGCGGGTCGATGAGCGGCCGTTCGAGCTTTGCCAATGCATCATCTTCGTTCAAGGGATCGAAATAATCGATAAGGTTGCCACCCGCTTCTGGGATGGATGTGTGGTTGGAGGCTACGCAGAACTTCCCGTGCGCCAAGCTTTCCGCAATCGGCAATCCCCAGCCCTCGGACAGACTCGGAAACACCGTGAATAGGCAGGAACGATAAGCTTGCTGCAATTCCGCATCCGACAAGCTGCGCAGTAGAATGATCTTGCCATTTAGATAGTCGCTCGCCTCGAGATCATGCAACAAGTCATCGACCAACCAGCCGATCTTTCCAGCAAAAACCAAGTTCGGCACGAGGTTAGTGCCGTGGCGCTCCAACAGTCGTCGCCATACTCTGACAAGCAGCCGATGATTCTTTCTAAGTTCAATGGTCGAAACGTATAAGACGTAACGTGGAGGAAGGCTTATCGTTGTTTGCGTACCGGCCGTGAGCGGGTCGAGCGTGTCCCTGAAACCCGATCCCATCTCCAACGCCTCCACGCGAGGAGGTAATGGCCAACCGGACTCCGCAACAAACGTGACAAGGGCAGTTCGCGTATGCTTTGAGTTGGTGAACACGATGTCCGAAACCGGTATTGCGGCTCGAAGCCAATCGCGAAATTGAACTGTGTGGTGGGGTTCGACAAGCGATTCATGTTTGATCGGAATGAGATCGTGAACCAAAGGAGCAAACTTTATTCCATAGTGTCGCTTCATTTCGGCAATATACTTCATGTAGTTGGGAATTCCCCAACTGGCCCCAAGTGATACGATCACATCGCCAGGGCGCACGAACTGCTCAAACCGGTTCGTCCGGAACAATGTGCCGATGAAATCGCGAGCCGCAGCCTTGAAGATGGAAAAGAAAAAGCGCGGGTGGCGCACGATCACCGGGAAAGATCTGGGGAATTTTTGCCAAAATTCCGCCGGCTCCCAAAATGTCTTCCACGGAGCGATACGGCCAGGCGGATTCAGGTATGCGGAACGGATTTCTCCGAAGTCGATCATGTGGAGTCTTTTGCTATAAATACTGAGCCGACAAAACCTCACGCGATCGGAAATCGCGCCGAGCGTCTGGGCCGCCCGATAAATCTCGAATTGAACCCGCTGTACGCCGCTGGGATTGCGAAAATGATCAAAATAGCGGAGAAAATCCTCCACTTCGAACCAAATAACACTCTGACCAATGTCGTCAGCGCAATAGTCTTGTTGCTCGGGTTCCTTCATACGGGTTACAGGAGCCGATAGAGCTATCTCATGATCAGGGTGACGATTCGCTGGCACGAGGTTAAAAGGAGCTTGGGTCGGGAATTAGGTGGCTGCCCTAGCTGGCACAGCGACGCAGGATGTCTCAGTCGCTGGAAACTTGGTGACGGCTTTTCCGGCCTTCTCGACTTCACCAATCGGCACGACCGCAAGCCACGGGCGTAGGTAACACGAATGAAGCAACGACACGAGTGGGTCCAAAGGCTCGGCTGGCTGCTGCTGCTGCTAATCCTTGGGCTAACGTTCGGATGGCGCGTTGCTGCGGCGGCCCTGGTCGTGTGGACGATAGGCCACATCGCGTTCTGGCTCTTCATGCTGCTCAAGCCGGTGAAACAAGACTATTTGCTTCCGCAGCCTTGGGGCGATGAGCCGCCGCCTGGCATTCGCCAAGAGCTTAGCGGCGGGACGGAGACAGCCTCATTCGGAAAGATAGGTCATCATGACTAGGATGCCCCCGAGCGCAATAAGCACTCCGAGCCCGAGTGGGGCGGCCCCTGCTAACAAACCCAAGTCCATGGGTCTAAGCGGCCTGTATTCGCTT
>Ga0307470_10001217_pt1 | contig 10331 bp, 6 predicted proteins | sample atmos_gasesAM3C__FD_204565 | JGI IMG/M metagenome (GOLD analysis project Ga0307470, IMG submission 204565) | Hardwood forest soil microbial communities from Morgan-Monroe State Forest, Indiana, United States - atmos_gasesAM3C_05 | ecosystem: Environmental > Terrestrial > Soil > Temperate forest... | reverse complement strand
TCGTCGGTAAATTCCAGCGCAGAGCGCAGGACACCGGCTCCCCCGAAGTTCAAATTGCCTTGTTGTCCGAGCGCATCAACGGCTTGAGCCAGCATTTCACCACGCACAAAGCCGACCATGCGTCGCGCCGCGGGCTGCTCAAGATGGTCAACCAGCGCCGCAAGCTGCTCGATTATCTGAAGAGCAAAACCCCGGACAAATACACGCAATTGGTCGAACGCTTAGGGTTACGCCGCTAACAGGCGACGCCGCAGGCTGGGTGCTTGGATGCATTCGGTCTTCGTCTATACATTTCCGATTACGCAAAGGGGCTCTACTAAGTGAGCGCTATCAAAAAAAGCTTTCGATATGGTGATCACACCGTAACCATTGAGACGGGCGAACTCGCCCGTCAGGCCGACGGCGCGGTGCTCGTCACCATGAGCGACACGGTGGTGCTCGTGACGGCGGTTGGCCTGAAAAAGGCGACACCGGGCCGCGATTTTTTCCCGCTGACGGTGAACTATCAGGAAAAGACCTACGCGGCGGGCCGCATCCCGGGCGGATTCTTCAAGCGCGAAGGACGCCCCACGGAAAAGGAAACCCTGACGTCGCGGTTGATCGACCGCCCGATCCGGCCGTTGTTCCCGGAAGGCTTCATCAACGACGTGCAGGTGGTCGCGTCGGTACTTTCGGTCAACGCCGAAGTCGATCCGGACATCGCATCGTTGCTGGGTGCGTCGGCGGCGCTCGCCATTTCGGGCATGCCGTTCATGGGCCCCATCGGCGCCGCGCGCGTCGGCTACTTGGACGGCAAGTACATTCTCAACCCCACCGCGACTCAGCTGACCGAGTCGAAACTCGATCTCGTGGTCGCCGGCACCCAGGAAGGCGTGCTGATGGTCGAATCGGAAGCCGAAGGCTTGAACGAAGAGGTCATGCTCGGCGCCGTCATGTTCGGCCACGCCGAGATGCAATCGGCAATCAAGGCCATCAATGAGCTCGTGGCGGAGGCCGGCAAGGCGAAGTGGACCTGGGTCGCACCGGAGCCGAATACCGCCTTGAAGGACGCGGTCGGCGCGCTGGCGGAGAAGAGTCTCGCGGCAGCCTATGCCTTGACCGAAAAGCAGCAGCGTCACGCCAAGATCGGCGAGATCAAGAACGCGACGCTCGAGGCGCTGACCAAGGGGGAATCGCCCAAATTCACCGCGGAACAGGTCGGCAACGAATTCTTCAATCTCGAATACCGGCTGGTGCGCGAGCGAATCCTCGAAGGCCATCCGCGCATCGACGGCCGCGACACCAAGACGGTGCGCGGCATCAATATCCGCACCGGCGTGCTGGCGCGAACTCACGGCTCGGCCTTGTTCACTCGCGGTGAAACCCAGGCTTTGGTGGTCACGACTTTGGGCACGGGGCGCGACGCGCAGATCATCGACGGCCTCACCGGCGAACGCAAAGAGCCGTTCATGCTGCACTACAATTTCCCGCCGTTCAGCGTCGGCGAAACCGGCATGATGGGCTCGCCGAAGCGGCGCGAGATCGGTCACGGCAATCTGGCCAAGCGCGGCGTCAAAGCGGTGATGCCGGGCGTTGAAAAATTCCCCTATGTCATACGTGTCGTATCGGAAATTCTCGAGTCCAACGGATCGAGTTCCATGGCCTCCGTGTGCGGCACCAGCCTCGCCTTGATGGACGCCGGCGTGCCGATCAAGGCGCCGGTGGCCGGCGTCGCGATGGGTCTGGTGAAAGAGGGCGCGCGATTCCAGGTTCTGACGGATATCCTGGGCGACGAGGATCATCTCGGCGACATGGATTTCAAAGTGGCCGGTACGAAGGACGGCATCACTGCCCTGCAGATGGATATCAAGATCACGAGCATCACGCGCGAGATCATGAAAGTGGCGCTCGACCAGGCGCGCGACGGCCGCCTGCACATCTTGGGCGAGATGAACAAGGTGCTCTCCAAGCCGCGCGAGACCATGTCGGAGTGGGCTCCCACCATCATCACGCTGAAAATCGATCCGGAAAAGATCCGCGACGTGATCGGCAAGGGCGGCGCCGTGATTCGGCAAATCACCGAAGAAACCGGCACGTCGATCGATATCGAGAACGACGGCACGGTGAAGATCGCTTCGGTTCAGGGCGCTGCGGGCCGCGAAGCTCAACGGCGCATCGAACTGATCACCGCCGACGTCGAGGTGGGTAGAGTCTACGAGGGCAAGGTCGCACGACTGATGGATTTCGGCGCCTTCGTGACGATTCTTCCGGGCCGAGACGGCCTGGTGCACATCTCGCAGATATCCGAAGAGCGCGTCGAGCGCGTCGGCGACAAGTTGAAGGAAGGCGATGTGGTGCGCGTGAAGGTTCTCGAGGTGGATCGGCAGGGGCGCGTGCGTCTGTCGATGCGCAACGTCGACGCCGCGTAGCGCCATACAACCCCAAGAGACGCGTATGCGGTGTGGACGGCGCGCGGACGCGCGGGCTGGCAACGACGGGCCTTACGGCGCCCGGCGAACCGGCGTGCTGGGCGTGGTTCTGGCGGCCGCATTCGCGGCCGGTGCGGCCGGCGCCGCCGAGAACCCGGCGGACTTCGACGGCCTGGCCAGTCCCGACGGCCAATATTCGGACTGGATGGACAGCGCCGTGCCGCCGCGTCTCGATTTCTTTCGCTACGCGAACGGCGGTTGGATCAAAGCCCACCCCATGCCGCCCGACCGCTCCTACTGGGGAGTGGATACGCTGCTGGAAGAGAAGAACCAGAGCCTCATCCGCGATTTGCTCGAGTCCCTCTCCAAGGACGAGTCCGGCCCGAAGGGCAGCGTGCAGCGCAAGGCCGCGGATTTCTACGTGAGCGGAATGGACGAGAGCAGCATCGACGCCGCGGGCATTGCGCCGCTGCAGCCGGAATTCGACCGCATCAATGCGATCGCCGGCCGCGACCAGCTCCAGGCGGAGTTCGCCCACCTGCAAATGATCGGCGTGGCGGCGCCGCTGCAGTTGAGCCAGATGCAGGACTTCAAGGACAGTACGCGGGTCATCGCCCTGGCGCTGCAGGGCGGTCTCGGACTGCCGAACCGGGATTATTACCTGAAGGACGACGCCGCCTTCGCCGCCGCCCGCCATGAATACACGCTGCACGTGGCGCGCACCTTCGTATTATTGGGCGACTCGCCGGCGGCGGCCGACCGGCAGGCGAAAGCCGTGATGGTCTTGGAGACCCGGCTGGCGCAGGGATCGATGCCGGATGTGGAGCAGCGCGATCCGCGGGCCATCTATCACCCGATGACGCTCGAACGTGCGGCGGCTCTCGCGCCGCACTTGAATTGGCGTGCGCTGCTGAAGGGTGTGGGACACCCCGAGATCGATTCGCTCAACGTGGCGATGCCGGAATTCTTCAGAACGCTGGACCGGGAGCTGTCCGGCGCCCCGCTCGCGGCCTGGAAGACCTATCTTCGCTGGCAGCTCATCGACGCGTATGCGCCGTATCTGTCGAAAGCCTTCGTGGACGAGGATTTCCGCATGCGGACCGTGTTGACGGGCGCGCAGGAATTACCGGCGCGGTGGCTGCGCGTGCTCACCGCCGAGGACGACGCGCTAGGCTTTGCCATCGGCGAGATGTACGTGGCGCGGAATTTTTCCCCGGGCGCCAAGCAGGCCGCGACCCTGATGGTCGAGCGGATTCGCGACGCGCTGCTCGCCGACCTCAAGACTCTCGCGTGGATGTCCGCAGCCACGCGCGCGGCAGCCATCGAGAAGCTCGGACAAATGGAGCTGCGCATCGGCTATCCGGACCGGTGGCGCGATTACTCGGCACTCGACATCGACCGCGGCTCGTACGTGCTCAATGTGCTGCGCGCGCGCGAATTCGAACAACGGCGCGAGTACGACAAGATCGGCAAACCCGTCGACCGCAGCGAATGGTCCATGACTCCGCAGACGGTGAATGCCTACTACGATCCGTCGATGAACAGTCTGAATGTTCCTGCCGGCATTCTACAGCCGCCGTATTTCGATGTGAGCTGGCCGGCTGCGGTGAATTACGGTGCCACCGGCGCCACGATCGTGGGTCATGAAATGACGCACGGCTTCGACGACCAGGGCGCGAAATTCGATGGGCACGGCAATCTCAAGAATTGGTGGGCGCCCGAGGACATGAAGAAGTTTCAAGCGGCGACCCGCTGCATCGCCGAACAATTTTCACGCTACACCGTGCCCGGCGGATTGCATGTTCAAGGCGATCTAGTGACCGGCGAAGCGGCGGCGGACCTCGGCGGTCTGATTCTGGCGTGGCGCGCCCTGCATGCGCTGCCCGCGGCCGCAGATGCCGGCGGCGGCGCCGGCGGACAGGATTTCTCGGCGGATCAACGCTTCTTCCTTGCCTTCGCGCATTCGTGGGCGGGTCAGATGCGTCCGGAACAGGCGCAAGAATTGGTCACCACCGATCCGCATCCGCCCGCGGAATTCCGTACCAACGGCACGCTGGCCAATGACGCTGAGTTCTACGCCGCGTTCGGCATCCCGGTTCCGAGTCCGGCGCCCAAAGGACAACGCTGCGTTATCTGGTGATCGCGGCGCCTTCGTCACCCGGGTACGATTTCACTTCGTATCGACGTGCTCGTCGCGGTCTTTATCGCCGTCGCGGGTACGAACCGTAGCCAGCGCCTTGAAGGAATCATCCGCCGGTACGCGGATGCGCGGCGGACGGCCCTGCGGCTGCTGACTCATGATCTGCTTCAGGCTCTGCTCCAAGTGACCGCTCACGAGGCCTTGCACGCCGGTGCCGTAGGCGCGGATCACGTTGACCATGAAATCCTGACTCAGGATGGGCTCGGCAAGATGTTCCTGCTCCGCAATCACCTGCAGCAAGATGCTGCGCGTAATGTCGGCATTGTTCTTCTTGTCGACGACGACGAACTCGATCCTCTCCACGACCAATCTTCTGACATCGGCCAGAGTGATGTATCGGCTTTCAACCGTGTCATAGAGTCGACGATTCGGGTATTTTTTTATCACTCGCGGTTCGCTCATAGGGCTCCTCGCTCGTGTTGGCCGACGCGCCGCCGGAAGATGCCGGTTCGTGCCTGACCACGCGTGACCAATTTTCGGGTCGGATTAAGGATAGCGCAATGCAGCGCTAAGGCAAATCGGCATTTTTTACTATAGTTTTTAGCCCCTTACGCGTACATTCAGGCGTTTTGGAACTTTTTCGACGCGCCATTGCCCGATCGCCCAGGCCCAGGCTTCCGTAAGACCGGCTGCCCCCAACCCTTGGGGCGGCGCCAGCCCCAGCATCGAAAACACGGCCAACAGCTGCGGCAAAACCTCTGCGGAGTCCAAACGCACGCTGCGCCGCGACTTCGCCAGCTTGCTGTCATCGGCTTCGGTGAGCACCGGGACGTGCGCATACACAGGCAGGGGCAGCCCCAAGAGCTGTTGCAAATAGATCTGGCGCGGCGTGTTGTCGAGGAGATCGGCCCCGCGCACGACGTGGGTCACCCCTTGAGCCGCATCGTCGACGACCACCGCCAATAGGTAGGAGAATATGCCGTCGCGCCGCTTGAGAATCACATCGCCCACGGCGCCCGCGACGTCTTGGCGATAGCTACCTTGGATGCGATCGCAAAACAGGATGGTCCCGGGTTCGATTCGCAGACGGGTGGCCGCCGGTACGGCCGATGCCGTCGGGCGCACGCGGCAAGTGCCGGGATAACGGGCCTCATCCTCCAATTGCAGGCGGCTGCACGTGCACTCGAAGGTCAGGTCGCGGGCCCGCAGGGTTTGCAGCGCAGATGCGTACAGCCCGGACCGATCGCGCTGGCGGAGCACCTCGCCGTCCCATTCGAAACCGAATGCCTGCAGGGTGCGAAGGATACCGGCCGCCGAACCCGCGACCTCGCGCGGCCGGTCGAGATCCTCCATCCGCAGCAGCCAGCGTCCGCCGTGCGCCCGTGCATCGAGAAAGCTCGCCACCGCCGTATAAAGGGAGCCCAAATGCAGGGCGCCCGAGGGTGTCGGGGCAAAGCGCCCTACATAGGGCTGCGCACTATCGGTAACGGTCGTCGCGGTCGCCGTATTGCTTTTCGCGGCGTTCGCGCCGCTCCTGGGCTTCCACCGACAACGTCGCCACAGGCCGCGCTTCCAAGCGCTTGATGCCGATTTCCTCGCCGGTCTCGAGGCAGTAGCCGTATGAACCATCCTCGATACGCTTCAACGCCTCGTCGATTTTCCGGATCAGCTTGCGTTCGCGATCGCGCGTGCGCAGCTCGAGGCTGAATTCCTCTTCCTGAGTGGCTCTGTCATTCGGATCGGGGAAGTTGGCCGCCTCGTCCTTCATGTGCAGGACGGTACGGTCGACCTCGACCATCAGATCCCGCTTCCAGCTCTGCAGTATCCGAGCGAAATGCTCCAACTGCTCCTTGTTCATGTACTGCTCGCCCCGGCGGGCGATGTACGGCTTCACATTGCGCGGGCCCGCCAACAAACTGGCGGAGGCAGCGGATTCGCCGTCGCCATCCTCGTCGTTTTGAGGCATGCGGGTCATCACGAGCGGACGGGTGTCGAATTTGATGGGTGCAATCTTCTCATTGCTGGATTTCGCTGCTTCCGGCTTCGCGTGCGGCGCTTTCACGGTTGCCGGCTTGACCGTTACGGTCTTTGCGATCACTGGTTTAGGGGCTGGCTTATTCGGTTTCACTGTTACCTTCGATGTGGGACGCGTTGGCGTGGGCTTTAGGGGAGGTCGGGCCACCTTCTTGGGAGCGGCTGCCTTATGAGCCGCTTTCTTGGGTGTAGCCTTACCTGGCCGCTTAGCCGCTTTATTGGGTTTCTTCGAGGGCATTTGAAGTCTCCGCCTCCTAACGAAAGAGCGCGCGATTATACCGACGCAATCAGGCGTGTACAGGCCACTGAGGTAACATATTTTAATTATCTAAGCCTATGATTGAAAAGCAAAACCCCCGGGCCGGGGGTGGGGAGGGTGCGGACCTGCGCCGCTCGAGGCCCTAGGGGAGGGTTATGGGGGCGGGACTGGTCCAGCCGGATTGCCGATGTTCCGCCACCACGGTCGTATAAATGCCGCCGCGCACGTTGAATTCGGCCAAAAGGCGCATGAACCGAGGTGCGGTCGCCGCCACCAGGTCGCCCAAGATTTCGTTGGTCACCGCCTCGTGAAATGCGCCGCGGCTGCGGAACGACCAGATATAGAGCTTCAGGGACTTGAGCTCGACGCAGCGCTCATCGGGGACATACTCCAACTTGAGCGTGGCGAAATCCGGCTGTCCCGTTTTCGGACACAGGCAGCTAAACTCCGGAAGCGTCATGCGGATGGTGTAGTCCCGTTCGGGCGCCGGGTTCGCAAAAGTTTCCAGGCGAGTGCTGGGTTCGGTCATGGATGAAACGTCGGCGTCCCCGGGGGTTTACGAAAGTGACGTTTACTTTACACTACGCGCCTCATTGAGGGCCACGCGTCTAGGTTCACCGAAATAATGCGCTTAACGAAACTCAAGATTGCCGGCTTCAAATCCTTCGTCGACCCGACGAACATCACCTTTCCGAGCAGTCTGACCGGGGTCGTGGGCCCGAACGGATGCGGAAAGTCCAACATCATCGATGCGGTGCGCTGGGTGATGGGCGAGATTTCGGCAAAGCATTTGCGCGGCGAGTCCATGGCGGACGTCATCTTCAACGGCTCGGCCGCGCGCAAGCCCCTGGGCGCCGCGTCGGTCGAACTGGTGTTCGACAACTCCGACGGCAAGATCGGCGGAGAATACGCCGCCTACAACGAGGTCGCCCTGCGCCGCGCCGTCAGCCGCGACGGTACGTCGGATTACTTCATCAACGGCACCAAGGTGCGCCGCAAGGACATCACTCAACTGTTCCTCGGCACGGGCTTGGGAACGCGCAGCTACGCCATCATCGAGCAGGGCATGATCTCGCGCGTGATCGAGGCCCGGCCGGACGACCTGCGCGCATTCCTCGAGGAAGCCGCGGGCATCTCGCGCTACAAGGAGCGTCGCCGCGAAACCGAAAACCGGATCGGCCATACCCGCGAAAATCTGGATCGCCTGAACGATCTGCGCGAAGAGGTGGAGAAGCAGATTCGCCACTTGCAGCGCCAAGCCGCGACGGCTCGGCGCTATCAGGCCCTCAAAGAAGAGGAGCGCAAACTGCAGGCCGAATTGTTGGCGCTGCGCATGCAGAGCTTGGACGCCGAGGCGGGAGTGCGCGACGCCGCGACGACGGGCTGCGAGACCGCGATGCAGGCCGTGCTCGCCGATCTGCGGGAAGCCGAAGCGGATATCGAGCGCATACGGGCCGATCAGCAGTCGAAAGCGGATGCCCTCGCCGCGATACAGACGCGCTTCTACGAAGCGGGCGCCGAAGTGACGCGCGTTGAACAAGGCATTCAATTCACGCGTGAGATGCGCCAGCGGCAGCGCTCGGATTTGGAGCAGGCCGAGGCGCAAGTAGCCGACTTGATCCAAGTTCTGCAGCGTGATCGCGGTCAGCTCGATGCGTTGGCGCGGGAGTTGGCGACCATGGTGCCCGGTCTCGACGCGGCGCATGGCGAGGAACTCCGCACTGCGCAGGCGCTGGAGAGCGTCGAGCAGGCGCTGGCGGCGTGGCAACACACCTGGGATGCCCATGCCCAGGCCGTCGCGCTCGGCCAGCGCGAGACGGGGGTCGAACGCGCGCGCATCGAGCAGCTGGAAAGCCAGCAGAGGCACCTGCTGCAGCAGCAGGAGCGCCAAGAGAGCGAACGCTCGACGCTCGCGCAATTGCAGCCGGCGATTGCGCTGGAGACTCTGGAGAGCCGCGCGAGCCACGCCCGCGACGCCGGTCAAAAGGCCGCGGCCGAACTGCAAGAATTACTGGCGGAGATTTCGGTCACTCGAGACCGGGAACGAGTCGAGTCGCAGGCGCTCAACGCGCTGCGTACGCGCTGGCAGGAGGCGCTGGGCTCGCAGGTGTCGACCGAAGCGCTGCAGTCTGCGGCGCTCGGCAAGGCCTCCGGCAAGGTCACCGAGTGGCTGAAGTCGAAATCGCTCGACCGACAGCCGCGTGTCGCGCAGCAGCTGCGCGTCGATCGCGGCTGGGAACGCGCCGTTGAAACGGTGCTGGGATCCTACCTGGAGGCCGTGTGCGTCGACGGCTTGGACAGCGTCACCGACTTGCTGGAGAGCTTCGACGGAGGCCATTTGGCCATCGCGAACATGGGTGAAGCCGCCGCCGTCGCCCGCGATTCGACCCTGCTGCAGGCGAAGGTGCAGGGCGCAAACGTGCTGGGATCGGTGTTGTCTTCGGTGCATACCGCCGAGACCTTGAACGAGGCGCTGAGGCTGCGAAGCCGGCTGGCGGCGGGCGAATCGGTGGTTACCCGCGACGGCATATGGCTGGGATCCGATTGGCTGCGCCTGTCGCGCGATGCGGATCCTCATACAGGCGTGATCGAGCGCGAGGAGACCTTGCGCGGGATCCGCACGCAGGTGAGCGGACTCGCGGACGAAGTCAAGGACCTCGAACATCGCCTGGAGCTGACCCGAGAGCGCGTGCGCGAGCACGAAGATCGTCGCGACCACTTTCAAGCGGACGTCAACCGGCTGCATCGCGAGTACGTCGATCGGCGGGCCGAGCTTGATTCGGCCCAGGCGCGCAGCGCCGATGCGGCGCAGCGCATGGCGCAGCTGGAGACGGGACTCGCCGACGTGCGCGCCGAGCTCGAACGCACGGAAGCGGATCTGCGCGCGGCGCGCGGCCGCATGGAAGTGGCCATCGACAAACTGGCCGCTCTCGAGCCGCAGCGCGTCGCGCTCGAACAGGAACGCGACCGGATGCGCGCGGACGCGGGTACTGCCCGCGCGGCGGCGCTGGCGGCGCAGCAGCTCGCACGGGAGTTGGCGCTGCAAGTGGAGTCGCGGCGCTCGTCGCACAGCGCCTTGACCACGACGCTGTCGCGGATCGACAAGCAGCTCGAAGGATTGGAAACGCGGCGCAACGAGCTCGCGAGCCAGTTGGCGGACGGCGAAGCGCCGCTCGCCGCGGCGCAGACCCAGCTCGAACAGTGCTTGAGGGCACGGGCGGAAATCGACGCTGAGCTGCAGGCCGCCAAAATCGCCAGCGATGATTTGGACGCCCGGCTGCGCGACCGTAACCTCGTGCGCGAGCAAGTCGAGCAGCGGGTCGACGCGGCGCGTTCGAGTCTGGATGAGGCGCGGTTGGCCGCGCAGCAAGTACGCGTGCGCCGCGAAAGCGTTGCCGAGCAGCTTGCTGCGACCAATTTCGAGCTCGCCGTGCTGTTGACGCAGCTCGCGGAGGACGCGTCGATCGCGAACTGGGAGTCGCAGCTGGAG
>Ga0307470_10001216_pt1 | contig 10335 bp, 7 predicted proteins | sample atmos_gasesAM3C__FD_204565 | JGI IMG/M metagenome (GOLD analysis project Ga0307470, IMG submission 204565) | Hardwood forest soil microbial communities from Morgan-Monroe State Forest, Indiana, United States - atmos_gasesAM3C_05 | ecosystem: Environmental > Terrestrial > Soil > Temperate forest... | reverse complement strand
GAACGGTTGCCGTTATTTTGCTGGCCGGGGCCAGTTTCTGGCCCATTTCTTCGCAGCGACTGCTGCGCCAGGTGGCCGACAACTATCCTGTTGGAGCTGCAAATTACATCCAGCGAAATCATCTCAAGGGTCCGATGCTGAATGAATTCTCCTGGGGTGGGTTCCTGATCTACTCGGTGCCGGACATTCCCGTCGCCATGGACGGCCGAACAAACGTTCACAGCCAGGACGAAATCTTTCGCGCAGTACCCTTATGGAATGGGGGCGCTGGCTGGCAGGATAGCCCAGACCTCCAGAAGGCCAATCTGGTGATCAGCGATCATCAATGGCCCCTTGCGTTTCTGTTGCGAAGCGATCCACGTTTTCGCATCGCTTATGAGGACCGTACTGCGGTGCTCTTCGAAGCGGTTCACGCCGGGAAAGACGATCAACCGATCTCCCAGCGGTGACCCGCGAACCTCAACGAGGGCGGTGCCGCCGCTAGTCTCGGACGATCCAAGTTGCTCTCCCCGTCTGCCTCTCCCGTTTCTCTAACTGGTGAGTTCCGCGTTCGCTTACGCTACGTCTCTTTCTTTGTCCTTCGGCGTCTGCCACGGGGTGACGACGATATGCGGCATCCCCGGCGTATTCCAGCCCGAGTCAAAGAAGGCACAGCTAGAAGTATTGGGGGCGGCTAACACCGATGCGTTCACCGTACCACCGTTCGCCGGGACTGTGCAGGTATCCGGGGTACACCAGTTGCCGGCGTGTCTTATCTGCACGTCGACACTCGATGGGTTATACCACTGGAAATTAACACTGGGCCCAAGTGAGCTGCCGGCAGGCGTAATTTGCCCGTTTTGAACATTGACCTGTATTGGCATTACGATCCTCCTCCTGATTTGTGATGACGCTGCTATTTCTTTTGCATCAGGGCCTGATAACGCGGGTTGTCGTGGAGGTTGTCGAAGGGCGCGCCTGTGGCAACCACCGAGCGGGAATAACCTGCAGCCAGGGCCTTGCTGAGCCACTCTAGTGCGGGCCCCGTCTCGCGCAACTGGTTGTACACCACCGCAGCATTCAAAAGCAAATCCTTGTCGCCCGGTCCCAGTTGCAGTGATCGGTCTAGATAAGTCAGAGCCTGCTTCCTATCGCCCAGCATCGAGTAGTAGCTACCCAGGTCTCCGAGGACGGCCGCATCGCGCGGATTGACCTTGAGTCGCTGGTCCGCCAGCGTAATAGCTTTCCGGTAGGACTCCATCGCCGGTGCGGTATCGCCACCATAGTATTGGGCGTCGCCCATGTTGCCCCAGGTTTGATAGTCGTTATCGTCAATCTTCAGCGCTTCTTTAAAGTTGAGGACGGAATTTTTGAAACGATGAAGATGGAACTGCGCAACAGCCACGTTGTTGTAAGCGTCGCGAGTGGGACGGATGGCAATCGATTTCTCCAGCGCCTGCGCGGCCTCGTCGTCCCTGCCCGCATAAAGAAAGGCCGCTCCCAGGTTGTTGAAGGCGAGGTAACTGTCCGGATCGAGTTCAGCCGACCGCCGGAACATGACAGCAGCTTTTTCGTATTCCGCTTGCGCGATGTAAAAGCTGCCTAGAAATGAGTAGACCCGCCAATACTGCGGGCGGACAGCGATCGCCCGCTTGTAAGTCTCCTCCGCTTTATCCGGCTGATTGAGGTGCTGGTAAGCTCCCGCCAAACTGGTGTAAGCCCGGTCGTTCGCGGGGTCCAGTTGCACCGCCTGCTGGAATTGCTCCGCCGCTTTCTCGTACTGGCCGGTACCATCTTCGAGCAGTCCCAAACACATGTGTCCTTCGGCGCCGGCGTTGCCTGAATCCACTGCCTTGGTGCACGCCTGCTGTGCGGGAGCGATCCACTGCTTCTGCTTGCCCAGTTGATACTTCAGCCAGTAGGTCTCGCCCAGTCCGGCTTCGGCCTGCCCAAAATTGGGATCGGTTTTCAGCGCCTGCTTGAAAACGATCTCTGCGCTGGTCAAGTTCTCCGGCTTGCGCCAGTCCTGCAGGTAGCCGCGTCCCTGCACAAAATATTGGTAAGCCTCGGGCTGGCTGGTCGAGTGCGCGCCTAACGCTTGTTTCTCTTCGCTGCGCAGCGAAATCTGCAGTGCGGCAGCCACGCCGTTTGCCACCTGATCTTCAATCGTGAACAGATCCGACACGGGAGCAGTGATTTGCGCTCCCGCCAGATTCTTGCCGCTCTTCGCATCGGTCAAGCTGTAGGAGGCGCGAAACAGATCGTTCGCCTGCTCGAGTGATACGGTCAGGCCCAGCTTGACGCCGAATTCTTTCTGCGCCTCCGCGAGCGTCGCGACTTTTTTGTCTTCGAGCGTGCGCGCCGGCACGACTTCGAGATCGTGGTTCGCGCTCAACTGCGAGAGTTTTGCCGCGACATCCTCCAGCAAGCCTTTGCCGAAGGCGGTCATCTTTTTATCCACTGCGGAATCGCCCGCAACCGCAAAGGGCAGCACCGCGATACTCTTCCGCTCCGGCACAAGAGAGGCGGACTGTCCCGCTGCCGAGGTCGCCAAACGGCGAAGGACTCGCGGTCCCCACACCCCCGCGGCGACGAGCACGATTGCGGCTAGTGCGGCCAGCGCGAGCCGCGACTTTCTCTGCGGAGACCACGTGGTCGCTACGCGCACCGACTTCAGCGCCTTGCCCGATTCGAAATCTTTTTTCAGCTTCAGTAGATCGTGATGAATCTCCGCCGCGGTCTGGTAGCGCAGATCGCGGTTCTTGATCAGGCATTTGTCGATAATTTCCTGCAGCCGCTGCGGGAGCCCGGGCACTGACTCGTTCAGCGACATCGGAGCCTGGCCAAGAATCGCGTGAACCGTCACTGCCCACGTGGGCCCGGAGAACGCCTGCTTGCCGGTAGCCATCTCGTACAACAGTACGCCGAACGAGAACAGATCAGTGCGGGCATCGAGCGGCTCGCCGCGCGTCTGCTCGGGCGACATGTAGGCCACGGTGCCGATCGCAGCGCCAGTATGGGTCAGCGGCCCTATCGACGACAGTGTCGCTTCGCCCGATCCGGTGAGATCCACGGCTGTCAGCTTGGCCAGCCCAAAATCTAGAACCTTCGCCTGCCCGCGCTCGGTGATGAATATGTTTGCCGGCTTAATGTCGCGATGCATGATGCCCTTGGCGTGTGCAGCCTGCAACGCGTCGGTGATCTGCAGCGCCCAATCGAGCAGTGTGCCCAGGGGGACGGGCTTGTCGCCAATGCGCTCGCGGAGAGTGTGCCCCTCGAGCAACTGCATGGCGATGAAGGGGCGGCCCTGATCGTCATCAATCTCGTAGATAGTGCAGATATTGGGATGGTCGAGCGCCGAAGCGGTGCGCGCTTCGCGCTTGAAGCGTTCGAGGGCTCGCGGATCGCGGACGGAATTGTCCGGAAGGAACTTCAGGGCGACCAGTCGGCCAAGGCGGATGTCCTCGGCTTTATAGACCACACCCATTCCACCCGCACCAAGTTTTTCCTGAATACGATAGTGCGACACAACCTGGTCGCTCATGCTCCGGTCGTGACTGCTTCCGTCCATCATTGGCGCGCAACTCCGACAGTGCCCCGATAGCTGGCATGGTACTCAAGGGAACCAGAGCGTGCAATAGTGCGGTGAGAGATTCCGATGGGCGGAGGGCTATTGTGGGACTCGCGTCGGGAGGGCCGATATAGCTTAGTATGGCTACTTGAGAGGAGTTGCCGATTTCGCCATGAGTTCGGACGAGCATAAAGCGGTTGATTTTATTCTGGTGCGCACGATGACAGAGCGTGAAGTTGTGTGCCTACTGTTGGATAGGTTCCCCGATGTCCGTGACCGTGTGTGCCCGGAGGAATACTATTTTGAGCTACCGACCATCGTCTATGACTCCTTTGCCACAATAGTGATTGAGAGAGCAGACGATCCTGGGTTCATCCAATCTGTTGTGTCGTTTATTAACGAACTGGCGGAAAACAAGAGCTCGTTGGTTCAGGAGGTCTTGATTATTTGCCTCCTAGAGGGAATTGCTGCAGAGGAGAAAGTCGCTCGAATGATAGAACGCACAATGACCCCGCTGTCCAGGAGCCTCCTTCAAGAGGTGGAGAGCAAGACTTACGGTCGCGCACCATCGGCCGAGGAAACCTAGGAACCGCGAAAAAGTAAGGGTCGTTTTGGGACTGTCCCCATATTCTCCCAGAGAAGATTTATACGTCATTGCCCGTTTACTGGGTGGCTTTCTGCATTCCTTGGTCTTGAACCATCCATACCAACCTGACCTGCTCCCCTGTTTCCGCACAAAGCTGAGTATGACTTCAGCGAAAGGAAGGGGAAGAAGGTATGTCGAAGAGCAATCCCACGGAGTCGCAGATGATCGGGTGCGGAGGGCTGTTGTGGGAATCGCGTCGGGAGGACGAGAAGGCTCAAGGGGCTTAAGAGCTTTTTAGTTATTTCTTTTTTCCCATTTTGCGAGAGATCTCTTCGAAGATCTTGGGGCGTAAATCGGCGAGGACGCTGTCGACAATGCTGGCAATGCCTTCGGAATCGGAGGCCGGGGACGAGTCGTCTCGATGTTTCTCGGCGCCCGCGGCCGCAGCCATGGCTGCCGCATCGTTAGAAGCGCCTGCGTGTTCGACTTCCTTTGGGGAAGGCTCTGCCGATGCGGTAGGGGTGGGACCAGACTCGCGAATCTGCCGCCAACTGGCCCATGCGGCGGCAGTGGTCTCCGCCATTTCAGATTCTTTTTTCGCGGTCTCCCGGGTGCCTTGCGCGCCGGGTTCGCCGGCAACCGCCCCATCCGAAATCAGGCTGGTAGAAGTCGGAGCGTTAGGCGTCCCGGCAGCAGGCCCGGACACTACTTCAGGCGCCGGAGCGTCAATTTTTGTTTCTTCATGCCTTATCTCCGGCCCGTCCTGTTTCGTCGTTTCCAGTTTCGAAGTTTCAGTCGCGGGCTCCGCGGCTGTCGCTGCTGGACTGCCCTCGCTGCTCGCTTCCTTGTGTGACGTTTCGGTCGGAATATTGTCCGCAACATTGTCCGCAACAGTAGCCTGTTCAGGAGCACGCTCGGGTTCCGCTGGAGCTGCTGCCTTCTGCGCAACGTACGATGCCGCTACCGCCTCAAGTTCTTGCACTGCGGCGCTGATCGCTTCGGTTGCGGCGTTGGCCACCGCGTTCAACGTCTGCACGGCTTCCGGTGCTGCGGTCGCAGGAACCGGGACAACCGGCTCTTGCGCCACGGTCCCCGTCTGCGATGAAATTTCGTTGGCCGCGCCACCCTCAGCCGGGACTGACGGGATCTCTGTGGACGCTGTGACGAATCCCGCATGACCGGCTTCGGCCGCGGCGAAGGCTGCGTAGGCCTTCTGCATTTCGAGTTCGAGAGAGAGCGCTGCTTCGTCTGGCGCAACCGCCATGGAAACTGCGGTCCAACGCGATGGCGCGGCAACGGCACCTGCTCCTGCCGCTACTGCCATAGTTATCGGCTCGTCCGCAGTCCGCTCGTCCGTGCCGTGCGCCCCCGACCCGTTCCCCGAATTTGCGGCGCGCGAAGGACCGGTATCCGGCTCCAGGCCTGCAATCGCAGCCATAACATCGGCCGGGCTGGGAGCCGCATCCTTCGATGCGTCGCCAACCTTCGCCGCGGGCGTCTCGATCTTTCCTTGCGAATCTTCGTTACCCGCTCGCTCCGCGAACGTCGTCACCGCAGGCGTTGCCCCCGTGATTTCCTCTGGAGCTTTGGACGGAGCAGGCTCTTCATGACTTGTCTCTGCAATCTTGCCCTTCACTTGCGCCGCGGCCGCCGCCAACGCGGCAATCTCCTCCGGAGTCACGTCCTTGGGTAAGCCCTCAGGCGCCAGGGCGCCAAGATCAACCCGCGCGTCCTCCACCTTGGCCTCAGGCTGATCCGCCAGCTTGCGCTCGACCACGGTGCGCAAGTCCTTATTCATGGTGTTGTAGATTTCTGAATCTTCACTGGCCTCTTGTTGTGCGGTTTTCTCCTTCTTCTTGGAAGGGAATCCGATCCGGTTCTTCCATCCTGAATCTTCGTCCAGCGCGACGGTCTTGTCGTAACGCCCTTCGTCGAGGGCGGCAGTAGCGCGGGCAAAGCGCCCTGGCTTTGAAGCTTCCCCACGAGGCACAATCTTGTCCTCAAGCTTGCTGAGGGCGCTCAGTAACTCGCTGGCTTCAAATGGCTTTACGATGAACCCATCGGCGCGGACGCGCTTGGCTTCTTCCGGTTTAAAGGGCTCCAGCTTGCCCACCGTCAGCAGGACCGGAACCCGCGAGGTTTCCTGCGCTTCCTTAAGACGCTGGCAGACCTCAAGCCCGCTGTAGCCAGGCATATAAACGTCAAGGACGATCAGGTCGGGTTTGTGCTCGGCGATCTTCTTCAGCGCAGCGGAACCGTTGTTGACCGTAATGACTTCATATCCCGCATCCGCGAGGATCTTCCGCCCCATGTTCTGAGCGGTCACGCTGTCATCGGCGAGCAGTATCTTCCGGGCCAAAGGTTTCCTCTGATGAGGGGAGATAGCCGAAGGTAACCCGAGCCACACCCTAAGTCAATGATGCAAAAGGGAAGTAACCGGTTACCAGTGGTCAACACCTATCGGAGTATGAGGCCTCGCGTCTCAAGGTGTGAGGTCTTACAAGGCGCTTTTAGAACGGAACGACCTTTTTCAGCCCCTTCTTTTTCTTCTTTTTGCTGCTGGAAAGGTCCTGGTCGCTGGCGGGCGTCGAATCGTCGGACTTCGCAGTCGCAGAAGACGACGACTGACCCTGCTGGATCTCATTCACCTGCGGTGGCGGAGGCAGCGCTTGATCCGTGCCGCTATCGGCGGGTTTCAGTTCGTTGGGGTCGGCAGCAGCGGTCGGTTTCAATTCGTTGGGATCGGGTCCCGCTGGGGGCGTCGTCGCGGCGGGATTACCTCCAAAAGGCGAGCCTCCCGGCGGGGTCGAGTCCGTAGGCGGAGCGGCGTCGGCGGGCTGTTTTGAATTAAGAATCTCGACGCCCACACTTCCCTTGGAGCTCGGTTCCATCATCTCCTGTGTTTCTTTTCCTAACACCCCATGAGCGCTCACCGGTTCGGGGTCTGCCAGCGATGGATCGCCCGCATGGGCCGCCGAGGCCACGTCCGGACCTTTCTTTACTATGCCCATCAGCTTCTGCACCGTGGTTGCCTCGCTGCGGCTGGCGATCTCCTTCCGGTTCAGCGCGACTTCCGCCTTGGTGGGCCGGGGAATCGGCTGGTGAAGAGCCGCGAGGCGTTTCCTGGCATCGTCGGAGCGATCCATGAGTGGATAGCGCGTGAGTATCTTCGAATATTCCGCGGCGGCATTCTTGGCCAACGACTCGGTAATCGACGCCTTCTTTGCTTCGGTCGTACAACCTCTCGGCAGGAAGTGCACGTCGCAAGTAGGCGCACTTCGGATTCGCGCAATCTGCCCTTCGTAGTTCTGCCCCAGCAGATAGAGGGCTTCATCGGCGCGGCTGTACAGCGGATATTTTTCCACTAGTGATTGCAGACGTGCGATCGACGCCATGTAGGAATCGCGCAGGTAGTAGAACCGCCCAATTTCAAATTCGCGTTCGCCCAGCACCTCCTGCACCTCCAGCAGTCGCTGCTTGGCTTCGGGTACCAGCTTGTTTTCCGGGTATTGCAGAATCAGCTTGCGGTATTCGTCTTCCGCGCGCTTGGCGTTGGTGTAATCGCGGTCCGCTTTTTCCATCTGCTGGTAATGGATGTTGGCGATCTTCAGCTGCGCCTCGGCGGCTTCCGGCATGTTGGGAAAGAAGATCTGGAAATCGTTGTACTCCTGCTCAGCCTGCGCCATCGCGGCCGTGCCACCCTCGGCGTACCAGGAGTCGCCGACCGCCAGTTTGGCGCGCGCGATGAACTCCGAATCGGGATAGGTGTTGATCAGGGTCTGCAACGTCAGGCGCGCGACGTCGAACCGGTTGTGCCGCATGGCGTCCATGGCCTTGTCGAACAGGACCTTATCGGGCTGTTTCGACCCGACATTCGCCAGCGGGTTCACCGACTTCTTGTTGGTGCAGCCGATGGTGATCACCAGCAGAATCGCCAATACGCTAATCAACGGAATTCGACGTGACATAAGACCTCGAAATCTTCAATTAATGTGTGGACAGCCGCCCCTTCGACTTCGCTCAGGGCAGGCTCTCGGCTGTCCGCCGAGCGCAGCTCGAATCTCTTGCTCTTAGACTTTCAGCATCGCAGCTTCCGTCGCCACCTTCAGCAGCGCCTGCGCATTCTTGCTTGGATCACCGTTCCCGAACACGGCGTTGCCCGCCACTAAAATTTCCGCACCCGCGCGCACCACATCGGCGACGGTATAGAGCGCTACGCCACCATCTACTTCGATGCGGTAGTGCAGCCCGCGTTGCTCGCGAATTTCCGCTAACCGCCGCATTTTGTGCAACGTGGACGGAATGAACTTCTGCGCTCCAAATCCCGGATTCACCGACATGACCAGCACATAGTCCACAATGTCGAGCACTTCCGAGAGCGTCTCCACCGGCGTCGCCGGATTGATCACCACGCCAGCCAGGCAATCGTGACTCTTGATCAGATGCAGCGTGCGATTCAGATGCCGGCAAGCTTCCTGGTGCACCGAAATCCAGTCAACGCCAGCGTCGGCAAACGCCGGAATGAACTCGTCCGGATTCTCGATCATCAGGTGGCAATCCAGCGGCAACTCGGTTGCCTTGCGCAGGGACTTCACCACCGGCGGCCCAATTGTGAGGTTGGGAACGAAATGTCCGTCCATGATGTCCACATGGATGACACTTCCGCCGCCCTCGGCAGCGGCGCGCACCTGCTCGCCTAGCCGGGCAAAATCAGCCGAAAGAATCGACGGTGCCAGTTCGATCATGCCAGTTCGATCAAAGGTGAACTCTCTGCAGCGGCGCTAAGGAATCGCGTGTGGAAATTCTAACACGCGGAAATGCAGTATCGGATGCCGAGTCGCGAGCCGAGGGACCACCGGAATCCCCCTAGTTCTGGGCCGGAGCTGACTTGCCGGGCGCCTTGGGAGAGTCTTTCTCCATCTCCTTCATTTCCTGTTCCATGCGATCCCTCCACTCGCCCAGATACTTACTCACGATGGGCATCGCCGCCTGCGAACCTTCTTGCATGACGGCGGGCAACTGCTGCAGGACTTTCTGGCCGAGCGGCGAGGAGTAGAACGCATTCATCGCCGCGATGTCGCTCTTCGTAAAATGTTGCTGATATGCGGGAATCATCGCCTGCGTGATTTCGTCGACGGGCATGCCTTTGATCAAGTCGTCCATCGCCTTCTTGAAATGTGTGTCGAACTCGGGCGGAACGCTGCCCTTGTCCTTGAGAAGCTGATCGCGGAATAACTGTTGCATGTTCTGGGATTGCACCTGCATTACTTGCTCCAGCATGTCGTGCGAGTGCATGGTGCGGAGGTAGAGAATGACGTCGTCTTTCGAGGCGGGTTCATCCGCGGTTTGCGCCACAGCGGAAACACTAAGAGCCAGACTGGCAAGCGCGATCAGCAAGAGCTTCATAACCATCCCTCCGTGAGCTTCCATAGGGTATCCCAAGAAAGAGTGGCAGGCCACCGGTTTCACAGGATTGCCATTTGTATTCGGCCGGGCGTGCTAATCTCGTCCGTCGTGTCCTCATTGACCCAACTCGCGCCCGCCGCTTACAGCGTGACTGCGGTATTTCTCTGGGGCGCGGCCGACTTTGCGGGAGGCTACGGATCCCGCCGCGCCAACGCTTTCGTGCTCACAGCGTTTTCGCACATCTGCGCGTTCGGGCTGATGTTCGCGATTGCGCTCGGGCAGCATGGCGCATTCCCGTCGCGCGCCAGCATCGTCTGGGCCGTGATCGCTGGCGCGTCCGGAGGATTTTCTCTGGCCCTCTTCTATCGCGCCCTGGCCTCGGGACAGATGGGGCTGACTGCACCCGTCGCCGCGTTGGTGGGCGCGGCCATACCCACGATGGTCGACATCGCTCTGGAAGGCGCACCCAGCCGATGGACGATTGCAGGCTTTGTTCTCGCCGTGGTCGCCATCTGGCTGATCACGCGCCAGGAACCGTCGAACGGGGATAAAAAGGAGTCCGCGGGCCGTCCCGCAGGGGTTGGCATGGCCGCACTTGCCGGCGTCGGATTCGCGGGCTTCTATCTTTGCATTCACCAGGCGAGCGGTTCGCCGGTGTGGGTCGCCGCCATTTCGCGCATCGGGTCGTTCACAGCCACGGCAATCGCCGTCGTTGCCACCCGCGCTCCACTAGCCCTCGATCGTCCACGCGCCACGCTCGGCATGCTCGCAGGATTCCTCGACATCACCGCCA
>Ga0307470_10001215_pt1 | contig 10353 bp, 7 predicted proteins | sample atmos_gasesAM3C__FD_204565 | JGI IMG/M metagenome (GOLD analysis project Ga0307470, IMG submission 204565) | Hardwood forest soil microbial communities from Morgan-Monroe State Forest, Indiana, United States - atmos_gasesAM3C_05 | ecosystem: Environmental > Terrestrial > Soil > Temperate forest... | reverse complement strand
TATAAAGCGTCGTCAATTCGATCCCGCTGCCTTCGAGCAGGAATTCGATCGGCGTGTTGCTGCCGATATCGGTCGCGGCTGCCAGCGCCAGAACACGCAAGCGTGGAGGTCTTGCCGTGCACGGCGACCGGAAGAGCTGATGCGAGGCCAGAATGGCCTCCTGGATTGCCAGACCCGCTTCCTTGTCGCCGAGCAATTGCGCGATCACGGAAAGATCGAGCCCCTCGCCCGCTTCGATCGAACCATCGAGCATTCTTGCGATCAGCCGGCGCCATAACGGCCGAAGATCGTATCCGGCCTCCGCGGCTTTTGTCAGTTTGACAAGACCGATGCGCTCAGCGCAACGCGGCCGGGGAACACCGGTTCGATGTGAAAGTGCGTCCGCCTCAGGCCGCATCGGTCGCCAGCGCCGGGCTTGCAAACTGCGAGGCGACATTGCCGCGAAATACCGACGGGCCGACATGGTCGAGGCAGCTTTGAAGATCGGCCCAGATCTCGCCGCCGATATCGGTCCAGCGCTTGCAGAACGCGAAATCCTCGCTGAGATAGGTGCCGGTCGCCGGATCGATCATGCATTCGAACAGCGCAAAGCGGTTCGGGCTTCCCGCCAGCACATCGTGCGAGTGCTCGCGCAAGAATTGCAGGGCTGCGTAATCCGGATGCGCGCACATTTTTTCAAAGACATGGCGGCGGATCATCAAGAAGCCGGTGCCGGCATAACGCACCCGCGTAAAGCCGTTGACGACTGTGACATGATCGGGGTCGTTGATCTCAAGCACATAGTCGAGCGACGCCGCCGGCACGTTCGGCCGCCTCGCCTCGATCGCGCGCTGCGCCTTCTCCCAGTTGACCCGCTTGATCGGATAGACGCCGGCCACGACGTCGGCTGCCGACTCGATCAGCCGAAACACCTGCTCGGGCGTGAAGCCGATATCGGCGTCGACGAACAGGAAGTGGGTCGCAGTGGGATCGTCGAGAAAGGACGTCATCAGGTTGGCGCGGGCGCGCGTGATCAGCGCATCGCCGTCGCGCAGTTCGACCTTGAGGCGCACGTTCGACAGCGAGCGCACGGCGCGTTGCAGGGCAAAAATCGAATTGACATAGAGGGTGGAGACCTGACCGCCGAAGCAGGGCGTCGCCACTACGAGGTGAATCTGCTCGGTCATGCGGTGCTCCCTGCGGCCAACGCCGGTAGTCCCCGGCCGCAATCGTCACCAATCAGTAAACAGACGTGGTTAATGAAATCCTAATGGCTATTCCTTGCCGTGGCCAAGCGGCTGATTTCTTCGGCCAAACCGCCGATGACGCTGTCCCAGTCGCCAAAGGCGGGCTGACGCAGCAGTTTTGCTGTCGGATACCAGGGCGTATCGCTCCGCTCTCGCAGCCAGCGGAAATCCGCCGCATGCGGCAGCAGGATGACGACCGGCTTGCCCAGTGCGCCGGCCAGATGCGCCACTGACGTGTCGACCGAGACAACGAGGTCCAGCAGCGAGATCACGGCGGCGGTCTCAGTGAAATCCGCAAGCTCGGGACCGAGATCGACAAGCCTTGGCAGATGCTGCAAGGCTTCGCGGTCGGCGTCGCGCATCTCGCGTTGCAGGCTGAAGCAGGCAAACGGCGGGTTCGCAAACAGCGGGCTGAATTGCGCCAAGGGTATCGAACGATTGGCATCGTTCTTGTGCGCGGGCGAGCCGGACCAGACAAACCCGACACGCGGCCTCCCCTCGCCCAGCCCCTCCTCTCCAAAGCGATCGCGCCACCGGGCTGCGCGCGCCTCGGGCGCGGCGAGATAAGGCACTTGCGCGGGGATGGTCGCAAGCTCCGTGCCGAAAGCGAACGGCAAGCTCAGGAATGGACAATGCAGGTCGAAACTCGGCAACGCGCTGCCCTTGGCGACGATCTCGACGCCATCGAGCTGCACAAGCAGCGACACCAATTCCGGCTGGACCTCGCAAATCACCCGCGCGCCTCGGCTTGCGAGCAGCGGCGCGTAGCGGAGGAACTGAAGCGTATCGCCAAAGCCCTGCTCGGCGTGCAGCAGGATGGTCTTGCCGGAAAGCGGCACATGGCCCTGCCACTGCGGCTGGCGAAACGAGCGCCGCTTGTCGGCAAACGCGTTCGTCTTCCAGCGCCACTCATAGGCTTTCCAGCCCGCGTTGAAGTCGCCGAGCGTCAAGTGCGCCAGCGCCAATTCAAAATGAGCCTCGGGAAAATCGGGACTCTTCTTGATTGCCGTGGCGAGACTCGCCAGCGCCCCCTCGGGCCGGTCGAGCCGGCGCAGCGCGTGGCCGCGATTGGTCAGGATTTGCGGATGGTCAGGCATCAGCGCGAGCGCCTGCTCGTAGCTATCGAGCGCCTCTGCCGGCCGGTTGAAACGCAACAGCGTGTTGCCGCGGTTGACGCGCGCACCGACATGCGAAGGATTGTTCGCCAACGTCTCATCGTAACATGCGAGCGCTTCGATAATGCGATCGCGCGCGAGATAGGCGTTGCCGAGATTGTAGGAAATCTCGGGATGGCGCGGCGACAACGCCAGCGCGTTGCGATATTGCGCGATGGCTTCCTCAAACCGGCCCGCATTGTGAAGCGCCAAGCCCAGATTCGACGCGGCGTCGACGGAGCCGGCGTTCGCCTTCACCGCTTTGGCGAGAAGCCCGATCGCCTCGATATGACGGCCGCGCTGGAGGTGGATGTATCCCAATAGATGCAGCGTGTCGAAATGATCGCTGGAATACTCCAGTATCGCCGCGCACAGCCTTTCGGCCTTGCCGAGTTGCCCTTCCTCGAACGCACTGACGGCCTGCCGCTGCAAGCGCGCCAGGTTCGGCATTCGCGCAGAAGCGCCTTTCCATTGAGCAGACAAAGAGGGCACCTTCTCGATGCGGGGTGGGCGCAAGCCACTTTCGAATCATGTGACGTTGAGAATCCTATCATTTTCGGCGCCTTCGGCTGAAGCCGGTGCATCTGCCGGATCGCACCTGTGGTCCGCAATTTGCATCGCGATTACACAACGCTCTCGTGACAACAGGTGGGCACATGCGCATTTTCCTCAAACTAGCCGCCGCAACCGTGATGGCGGGCCTCGCCGGACTGCCGGCAAAGGCCGAAACCACCCTCCGCATCGCAATGACCGCCTCCGATATCCCGACGACGACGGGCATGCCCAACAACGGCTTCGAGGGCATGCGCTTTCTCGGTTATCCGATCTTCGAAGGGCTCGTGCTGTGGGACCTGACGCATACGGATCGCGTAGCTGACCTTCGCCCGGGACTCGCGGAAAAATGGGAGCAGGCGCCCGACGACAACAAGACCTGGATCTTTCACCTGCGTCAGGGCGTGAAGTTTCATGACGGCACCGACTTCAACGCCGACGCCGTGATCTGGAATCTCGATCGCTACTTCAAGAACGACAGCCCGCAATACGAGCTTCCGGGTTCGGCAATCACTCGCGCCCGCGCGCCGCTGCTTGCCTCCTACAAGAAGATCGACGACTCCACGGTCGCGGTCACCACGACCAAGCCGGCGTCCTACTTCCCCTACATGGCCGTTTATATTCTTTTCACCTCGCCTGCCTCGTTCGCGAAGGCCGGTAACGACTGGACCAAGGTGGCGACGTTACCGGCCGCCGGCACCGGCCCGTTCCGCATCACCAAGGTCGTGCCGCGCCAGGAAGTCGATCTCGCGCGTTGGGATGGCTATTGGGACCCGAACAAGAAGGCCAAACTCGACAATGTCGTGCTGATGCCGATCCCAGAGGCCAATACGCGGCTCGCGGCGCTGCGCTCCGGCCAGGTCGACTGGATCGAGGTGCCACCGCCGGACGGAATCGCCTCGCTGAAATCGTCCGGCTTCACGATCACGACCGGCTCCTACCCGCATGTTTGGCCGTGGTTCTACAACATCGGCGCAACCGGCAGTCCGTTCAAGGATGTTCGAGTGCGTCAAGCTTTGAACTATTGCATCGATCGCGACGGACTGGTGACGCTGCTTAACGGCACCGCCGAGCCATCCGCCGGTTGGCTCAAGGCAAGCGACCCGAATTTCGGGACGCCGCAAAACCGCTACACGTTCGATGCGGCGAAAGGCAGGAAGCTGCTCGCGGAGGCCGGCTTCACGCCGGACAAGCCGCTGGCCTTCAAGGCGATGATCTCGACTTCGGGCTCGGGGCAGATGTCGCCGCTGCCGATGAACGAGTTCATCCAGCAGAACCTCAAGGAATCCTGCGGCGTCGATGTCACGTTTGACGTCGTCGAGTGGCAGATCCTCCTGAACGCAGGGCGGGCGACGCCCGAAAGCCCGAACCTCAAGGGCGCCATGGTGATCAATGTCTCATCGCCCTCCTCCGATGTCGGCGTCATGGCGCGCTATTTTTCATCCGCCAACTTCTCACCGAACGGCTTCAACTTCGAGCAATGGAAGGATGATGATTTCGACAACGCGCTCACGACGCTCGCCGAGGCGAGCGATCCAGCGGCGATTTCAAGCGCGCTTCGCAAGGCGCATGAGCGGCTGGTCGACAATCCGCCCTGGCTTTACATAGTCCACGATCTCAATCCGCGCGCCATGAGTCCCAAGGTCAAGGGATTCATCTCGCCGCAATCCTGGTTCATCGACCTGACGCTCGTCAGCATGCAGTGAGAACGGACGGACCTCTAACGCGATGGAATGACCGGCAGCAACAGGTGGCAGTTCGCCTGCCGGTCGAGATGCAGCGTCGTCGTTCCGCCGAAGAGTTTGTGTGGCCGATCGCGCGGATCGTCGTGCAGGAACGGACCGCATCCCAACAGTTCATTCTTGAAGTTGGAAAGCTTCGCGCCCGTGCTCGCCTGCCAGATGTAATCTTTTCCGCGCACGCTGAGCGCGATGCGATATCCCTTCGGCACCACGATCGAGGTCGGCCATAGTTCGATCGCCAAATCGACGGGTTGTCCTGGCTGAAGCGGCTGCACCTCGTCGTGACTGTGGTAGGGACGGTAAGGCCTCGACAATTTTTCGTCGAGCTTGCGGTGCGAGGCGCGCAGCCAGCCTTGCGCGACCGGCGTATGCGGATCGATCGCGCCGAGAAAGGTGATCTCGCGCAAGTCTCCCGTGAAGACGCGAAACACCAGAAAGATGTCGGCATCCTCGGTGCTGGAAGAGATGCGCAAATTCGCGGCCATCGGCCCGGTGATCTCCGTTTGCTCCGCGAGCGGCTCCGACATGAAGGTCAGGCCGTCGCCGTCAGCCGGAAAGCTGATCTCGGCCTCTTCGGACGGCGGCTGCAAAGAGAGCGTCTGGCTTTTCGAATCGAGATAGAACTTGGTCCACCGCGTGGACGGCAGCGGCCAGTCGGTCTCGTGCCGTTCGACAAATTTGTCGACATGGCGAACCTGAAGCCGAACCTTCGGCTGCGCGCCCCAGCCGTTCGCTTCACCCTTGAGGTGGAAGTCGAAAAACCGGCGCTGCAATTCGCGGCCGTAGTCGGTGTAGAAATGCGTCCAGTGCTCGAGCCCATGGCATTCGAGCCATTTTTGTTTCGAAGCGGCGCGCACAAATCCTTCGAAATTGCCGCGCGGATGCAGGCCCTGCCCGCCCCAGTTCGCGGCCGACAGGAACGGGACCGTCACGTTGCTCCAGTCGGGCGAGCGCGCCTTGTGATAATCGTCATCGAGCGGGTGCGCGAGAATCTCGTCGCCAAAGCTTGCGCGGTTACGCGCGAGTGCTTCGTCGGACAGGGTCTCGTCGCCGCACACCAGCGCGCCGGTGACGAGACTCCGCGGCCCTCTTTCGCCGAGACCATACTGAACGGTCTTGACCTGCATGTCGTACCAGTTGGCCCAGAACGTCGACAGGATTCCGCCGTGATGCGTCATGTCACGGTACCAGTCGGCCGCGCCTTCCCAGATGCTCATGGCCTTCAAATGCGGCGGCTGGAGCGAGGCGACATGCCACTGGTTGATGCCGTAATAGGAGACGCCGTTCAGTCCGACATTGCCATTCGACCAGGGCTGAACGCCGGCCCATTCGATGCACTGATAGAAATCGCGGGTCTCGCGCGGCGAGAAATGGTCGATAGTGCCGGGGGACCGGCCGGTGCCGCGGGAATCGACGCGGACGCAGACATAGCCGTGCGGCACCCATTTCTCCGGGTCCACCACTTCCCAGTTCTGATATTTGTTGGTCGATCCGAACGCGACATCGGGATGACCGGCAATCATGTTCGCCCAGGCGCTCGGATAGCCTTTCTGAAAAGCCAGCCCCTTGGCATAAGGACCGTAGGTCAGAAGCACAGGGAATTTTCCCGGCGTCACCGGCCGGAACACGTCGGCCCGAACCACCACGCCGTCGTCCATGGCGATGCCGACATCCCATTCGATGAGCATGCCGTCCTGTTCGATAGGCTGAGCCATTTCCTGACCTCCTTATCCTTGAGCGGTTTGCGTCCGCCTCTGATTTTCCGCAACGGGTCAGGACAAGGGATCGAGGTTCCCTCCAACCTTTAACGTGCCGGCAGCGGACATCGTGCACCGATTGCGGGCGACCCGGCAAGGCCGTCGCTTAGAGCCAATTCGGTTTTGATTGCGGCGGACAGCAATTTCGGCGACGAAGCGATGCCTTGGCTACGGCATCACACTCAAGTGTGATGAGCATGGTGCTCGTTTCTTCCTAGATAGGGGACCAGGCGCTAGGACAGGTGCGAAAGCAGATGCCAACGGTCGAAACGACAAGCTCTACGATGAAACTTGCAATTGGCGCCGGGATTTTGGCAACGTTGATCTGCTTGCCAGTCCGGGCACAGACCGTCAGCAAATTGGCTCTCGATCAAGCTGGAGCCCAGACAGTCCTGCAAGCAGCGAGGGAGACGGCTCAGCGGCGGAATGCGCCCTCGGCGATCGCAGTCGTTGACCCCGCTGGAGATTTGCTTGCCTTCCAGAGGATGGATCGTGTCCGCCCGGCCAGTGCGGACCTCGCCGTCGAGAAGGCGCGAACGGCTGCGCGGTTGCAACGGCCGACGGCCGAGATCGAGGACAACATTGATCACGGCCGAACGGCATTCGTCACTGCCAACATCATGGCCCTGCGAGGCGGCGTGCCTATACGCGTGAATGGTGAAGTGGTGGGCGCAGTAGGTGTTGCCGGCTTGAGCAAGGAGACCGACACCGATATCGCGAACGCCGCGGCGGCGGCCTTGAGCCCGGACCGACAAAGCTCGCAGCATAATTGACGGAGTTGCTGTTACGCGGCCTGTTCGCGGTCCCGCCTTGCACGGTGCAGCATTGCCGCAAACGCATCGAAAATCTTGCGCATCTGCGGCGCCTTGTAAGGAAACACGTCCGGCGAATCCATGTTGTGGACCACGGCGGTGTTGTCTGCTTCAAAAATCAGAAGCTCGTCATTTTTGTTTTCCGCGCAGTCGATCGTGAAATAATCGAGACCGACACGGCTGGCGACGGCGGCGAGTGCGGCCCTGCGACGAAACGCAAAGCCGTGGTCGAAGTCGCGCATGAAGCGCTCCTCTTCCTGCCGCTTTTCCTCGCTGAACGCCATGCCGGCGTTGAGATACCAGATGTCCCAGCGATCGGCGACCGCCATATGGCAGGCATAGGGTTTGCCGCCGATGAAAACGACCCGATACTTGCGATAAAGACCATCCGCATTCGAATAGTCGACAAAGCGCGAGACGAAAAACGCCTGCTCCGGCCGCCCCGCGAGATACTGCACGAGAGAAGCACGGTCATCGAGCCTGACGAGTCCGACGCCGGCATGCGAACCGCGCGGCCGCACGATGACCGGAAATGTCAATTCGGCGGCGATGGCGGAAAGATCGCCGGACTCCGCCATCGACATCAGATCGGCGCGGTCAACGCCATGGGTTGCGGGAATTTCGAGCCCGTCGATTCCGCGCAGTAAGCCGTACAGCTTGTCGCGATCGAGGTTGCGGACGGAACGCGGCGGATTGAGCAGCGGCCGCGGCCAGCGCGAGGCCATCGCATCGACTTTGCGCAGCGCCTCGACGCATTCTTCCGAGTCCGACGCAATCACGATCGCCACGTCATGTTCCGGAAGCGGCGTCGGCAAATCGACGCCTGCAACCACATAAAGCGTCTGGAGCTCGATCCCGGAGTTTTCCAGCAGGAATTCGATCGGCGTATTGCCGCCCATGTCGATTGCGGCCGCCAGCGCCAGCACGCGCAGCTTCGGCTGTTCCGACGAACAGGGCGAACGATACAGTTGATGATAGGCGAGGACCTCCGCCTGGATTGCCAGGCCCGTCTGCGTGTCGCCCAGAAGCTGGATGATCAGCGAAAGATCGAGCCCCTCGCCTGCGCTTGCCGTGCCGTCGGCAAGCCGGCCGATCAACTGGTCACGCAACGGGCGGAGGTCGACGCCTTCGAACGCCATCGTCGTCAATTTGGCAAAACCGATCCGGTCGGCGCTCGGATAATGCCCAAGACCCGCCGAGATATTCTCACGATCCATGCGAAGCATCCATTGGTTCGGGCCTGCTCGCATCGGCAAGCAATGATTCAAGATTGGCGATTGCTTTGGCCGCCCGATCGATGGCGCGTTGCAGGTTGCGCTGGGCCACGTCGGCATTCGGCGACCAGGCTTCCGAGACCAGCCGCGCGCTCGAACTGATCCGAAGTGCGGCCGGCGGGGACGGATCGCGCCCGAGCGCGACCGGCTGGCCGATCAGGCAAGGTTGCGCGACGGCATTGTTGCCGGCGTTGCCAGCCAGTGCGCGATAAAGTGCCCGGCATTCCTCAAGCGGTCGCAGACGATTGCCCAGCCGAACCCTGAACGAAAAAATCGTGCGCTGCGCCATCTCTTCGTCGGCGGCATCGATGGCCCTTTCCTGCCAGGGCAAGAGCTCAAGCGACGGCGCCTCCGCGATCAACCGTTCGACGGCCTGGCCGAAGGTCGCAAGTGCGGTCTGACGAAACGTATCCGGCACGCGGTAATAGGCGCCGATCTCCTCGATCGCAGCTTCCCAGCGCAACCATTGGCCGAAATTCATCCGGACCGGAAAACGCGATCGCAGAACCGGCCAGTTTTGCGGCCAATCGCTGCGGCTGGAATATTCGAGCAGGCCCGGCGGAATGGCATTCGCAGCGTCGATACGGGAAGCCAGCACACCCGGCACCAGCAGCGCACCGCTGAAGGGCGGGCCGGTGAAGAATTTCGACCCTGTCACGATCACGATATAGCCGCGGCCGAGGAAGCGCTGGAGCCGCGCGCGGCCAAGCCGCATCTGGCAGGCATCGACGACGACCTGCACCTGATCGGGCCAGCGCGTCGTGATGGCTTCAAGACATTCATCGCTCGGCGCGCGCCAGCCGAACTTCGAGGAGTCCATCACCTGAAGCAGCACCTTGGCGCCACCGGCAACCGCGCGTTCGACGGCTTCGAACACGATGGCATCATTTGCCGTCGCAGACCTGCCCTGCCCGGTCTCATCGAACAGCGGAAGCGCAACGCTCGTCACGGCGGAAGCAAGCCCCGTAATCGGCTCGCCCTTTTGCACCCGGCTTCCGTTTGCGGTTGCGGCACTGAAGTGGCAGCCGCGCGAGGTATTGACGGTGCCGCTGCCGGTCTGGTCGGCGGCCACAACGATGCTGACCAGTTCGGGGCCAAGCAGCGCGCGCACCAGAAACAGCGCCTGAAGCTGCGAGACCGTGCCCGAGGGCGAGAACACCACGTCGGCGAGCGCCGGCTTCAAACCGAGGAAAACCCGAAGTTCATCCCGCATCTCTTCGAGGCGTTCGTCAAAGGCGGCCTCGATGCCGACATCGATCGCCGACCGCATCAGGTTCTCGCGCGCGGCCAGCGCGCGGTCATATGCACGCACTGAAATCGACGTCGCCGTACTGGAGGAAAAGCTCAGCGTTTCCGGGCAAGGCGTTGACTGGCAACCATATTCATTGAGGCCGTTCGCCGGGTTGATCGCAAGACGCGAGTCGCCGCCTGTGACCAGCAGAGAATCCAGCGGCGCGAACAGTTCGGCCATCGCCGAGGCCGATCGCGACCGGCCTGAAGGGCCTGCCGCCGCCTCAGATACCTGGAATCGAACGCCACCGTGGAGCATTCCCAGACCTCAATACCGAGCCCGCCTTGAACAGCGGAACGTCAATGAGCGTCAACGCCCGCTAACGCGGCGTTAACCCGCGTTCGGAGAAGTAAACAGCTATGGTTAACGAAAGCTTTATGGCCCGCGCGGCTGCGTCGGCCGCTCTCAACTCTTCCCCTCGCCATTAGCCACCCGGCGCCAGGAACTTGGTCAGGCTCAAGCCGGCCAGGATCGATGTGGTCTGGTAGGACGCCGACAACGTGGTTTGCAGTTGCAGGATTTCGCTCGCGACCTGATCGGTGGAC
>Ga0307470_10001213_pt1 | contig 10379 bp, 4 predicted proteins | sample atmos_gasesAM3C__FD_204565 | JGI IMG/M metagenome (GOLD analysis project Ga0307470, IMG submission 204565) | Hardwood forest soil microbial communities from Morgan-Monroe State Forest, Indiana, United States - atmos_gasesAM3C_05 | ecosystem: Environmental > Terrestrial > Soil > Temperate forest... | reverse complement strand
GACAACCGCGAGATCATCGGCGCACGGCTGATATCGCCGAGTGAGTTGCGCGGCATGGCGCTGACCGGGCCGGTCGCCGTCTATCTTGGCAGGACGATTGCGCCGGGCTGCCATTCAGAGTGACCGCGCAACGTCCTTGAAGGCTGAAAGCTTCCGACCGACGCGAGCGGATGGCGACCGATGGTACGAATGTCAATGGCACGGCTTGGGAGCGACAGCCATACCCTACCACATCATTTGCATGAGCGGCTGTGTTGTGGGTCACAGCAAAGATTGGCCGCCCATGTCTGAATCGGGTCAAAAGGCGAAGTAACGGCCCGGCGTCGCCATGTCCGCTTCGCTCTCAACAGCAGACATACGGCGACTGCATCGGCATGTCGGTTTTGTGCCAACAGCCGAAGTGAACGCACTCATTCGATCACCTCGTCAGCGGTGGCGAGGAGCACTTCTTCGCGGTCGTGCCACGCCTGGTTGTGTAGGTGCGTTCGTGGAACCGGGCCATAAGAAGTCTGGGCACGTTGTACAAAGGGGTCATGGCCCTCCCTAAGATTCCCCGTCTATGGAGATACCACTAGAAATAGTGTAGGTTCCGAAACGGACCGTACAAGGGAGCCAGCCCGATGGGGCCCGATACCGGATTGCGACCTGTCAAGGTCGCCGTGTTGGGCGGAGGTGTGGCCGGACTGGCAGCTGCTTTCGAGCTGTCCGACCCAAGGCATGGGGGCCGTTTCCAAGTCACGCTGCACCAACTCGGCTGGCGGCTTGGTGGCAAATGCGCCAGCGGGCGCGACCTCGATACCGCGCGGCGCACAAAAGAGCATGGGCCGCATATCTTCTTTGGCTTCTACGACAACGCTTTCGCCCTACTGCGCGAAGCCTACACTGCGCTCGCGGCGGACCCCGCGCGGGTATTTCCGACCATCGAGAAAGCGCTGGTCGCGCATAACAGCCTGGTCGCGATGGAGCAGCAGGACGACGGCTCCTGGCAGCCCTGGGTGATCGACCTCCCCACCTTGCCCGGCCGCCCCGGCGACATCTTGCCCCAGCACCAGGCGCGGACGCTCGACGCGCTGGTGGGCATAATCGAGCGAAACGCCACCCGGCTGGCCGTGCGGCAAGCGCCAAGCCCCGATGCGCTCGACACCGACGTTTTGATCATCTCGACGCTGAAGACGGTGAAGCTGCAGGCAGAGGAACTGACCCAGGCCAGCCTGGAACCACTGACCCAGGCCAGCCTGGAATCACGCGAGGCCGCCACCGCGCGCTTCGCTCACAGCCTCAAGCAGCTGCAAACCAGCATTCAAGCGGCAAGGCCAGGGCCTGCTGAGCAAACGAGCTGGTGGCGCCGGCTGAAGATACTGGCCGACCTGGCCGTTACCACCGCCATCGGCATGGCCATTGACAACCTGATTTGGCCGACACGCCAATCGGTCGCCGCAGCTAACGAGATCGAATATCGTGCCTGGCTGCTGCGGCACGGCGCGCAATCTGCGACCGCCAACTCAGCGATTGTCCGGGCGATGTACGACACGGTGTTCGCCTATCCCGGCGGGGACGTCACTGTGCCCGGCAATGTCGAGGCTGGCTCGGCGGTTCTCACGCAAAAGGGGCTGATCTCATATCGCGGCGCGCCGAGCTACAAGATGCGCACGGGCACCGGCGACGTTACCGCCGCGCCGCTTTATCAGGTGCTCGTCCAGCGCGGCGTCACGGTGAACTTTTTTCATCGCGTCGATGACCTGATCCCGGCCGCCGACGGCACCATCGAGAGCATTCGCATCGGCGTTCAGGCGACCCCGAATCCGGGCGGCGGAGGCTATCAGCCGCTATTTCACGTCAAGGGCGTGCCCGCCTGGCCAGACCGGCCGTTTTATGACCAGCTCGTCGAGGGCAAGGCGCTGCGGGAAAAGCACATCGACCTTGAATCGTTCTGGACGTGCTGGCCGGACCCCGTGCAGCCGATCGTTCTATCGCGCTCGGCCGGGGATTTCGACAAGGTCGTGCTGGCAATCCCGGTCGGAGCGCTTGGCCGTATCACCACGCAACTCACCCAGCCCGGCTGGCGGGCGATGCTGGCCGGCTCCAGCACCGTGCCGACGCAGAACGTGCAGGTGTGGCTGGACCGCGACACCGGCTGGAGTTCGGATGCCGCGCCGGTCGTCACCGGCTACGACCGCGCCGCGATCGATACCTGGCTTGACGCGAGCGAGGTGATCCCGTTCGAGGACTGGACCCCGCCTGCGCCGCTTCACATGGCCATCTTGTGCGGCCCGCTGCCGGAGCTGGGGGCCGCGCCGCCGCCCACCGACCACGCCTTTCCCGGCGCCGAGGCAACGCTAGTGGCCAATGCCGGTCTGCAATTCCTCGACGCCGCGACGCCGCTCTGGCCCGCGCTCACCAGCGCCAACGGCTTCGACTGGTCGGCGCTCAGAGCCCCCGCCGGCAGCTCCGGCCCGCTCCGCTTTCAAGCGCAATTCTGGGTGCCGGCGATCAACCCGAGCGATCGCTATGTGCTCACGCTGGTCGGCTCGAGCAAGACGCGGCTGCAGCCGGGTGCCAGCGGCTACGCCAACCTCTTCCTCGCCGGCGACTGGACCGATTACGGGCTCAATCTCGGCTGCTTCGAGGGCGCGGTCATATCCGGCCTGATGGCGGCAAACGCCATCACCGGCGATCCGCGTCCGATCCTGCGCAACCCGTTCGACGAGAGCTGACCATGCCCGACCCACAGACGGCAGGCGCGCTGCCTCCCTATGTCGATTATCCCAGCGTCCAGACGCTGCCCGGGCCGATCGCCTTTACCAATGTGCGAATGTCCGCGTTCTACCTCGCTGCCGACGGCAGCGCGTTGCAGGCGCTGTGCGACCGCCTTATCGCTGCACCCAGCGGCGGGCGCGTGCGCTTCACGCCGGTGCTGCCCAGCGTGATCATGAGCTTTACCGAATTCCCACATTCCGTCTTCGTCAATTTCGCCGATCGCGGCGTCGCGACCGAGCGCGAGCTTTCCTTCGCTATCCCCGGCATGTTCACGCGCTTCGATGGGCAAATGCCGGTCGAGATCGGCTTCGCCCTGTTCATGCCTTTCCTATTCCTCGACAATTCAGTGGCGCTGATGACCGGGAGAGAGAATTACGGGTTCTTCAAACAGACCGGCCAGATCGGCCTGCCTGACGACCCCGGCAGCGCCGGGTTCTCCGCTGATGTCTACGGCTGTCCCAGCTTCAGCCCGACCGCACAATGGGGTCAGAAGCGGCTGATCACCTTGCGGCGCGTGGCCGAGGCGGGGCTCGGCTCGGCACTCGGCCTGCCCTGGGCTGATCCGATGTCGGCCGCCCGCAACCTCGCCGCGGCGATGCAGGCGGCGGCCAACGGCGCGACGCTCGCTCCCGCCATGTTCGCCGATTTTCTCACCGGCAGCCTGCCACAGATTTTCCTCAAGCAATTTCGCGACGTCGCCGACGGCACGCGTGCCTGCTACCAGGCCGTCACGCTGGCGGGCTACAAAGTCACCAGACTGATCGGCGTTAGCGTCGAAGACCGCTATGCGATCGACCTCCAGGCGCTCGACAGCACGCCCGTCGCCGCCGCCCTCGGGCTCGCGCCGGCGACCGAGACTGGTCTCGGAATGCGGGTCGAGATGGACATGCAACTGGAGAACGGCAGGGTGCTATGGCAGGCATAGGCGACCCGGCGGCGCCGCAAAAAATCGCCATCGTTGGCGGCGGCATGGGCGCGCTCACCGCCGCATATTGGCTGACCGATCCCAGCCTCGGTGGACGCTACGAGGTCACGGTTTACACGATGGGCTGGCGGCTCGGCGGCAAGGGCGCCAGCGGCCGCAACCAGAAACGCCACGGCCGCATCGAGGAGCACGGGCTGCATATCTGGTTCGGCACCTATCATAACGCGATCGCGCTGATGCGGCGCTGCTACGCCGAGCTCGGGCGCCCGCCGGGTGCGCCCCTGGCGACGTTCGACGACGCCTTCAAGCCGCAACGACGCCTCGTGCTGCTGGAGGAGATCGCCGGGCAGTGCCGCCCCTGGAAGATCGATTGTCCCGATCTGCCTTCGCTCGGCGACGGCCTCACCGTGCTCGGCCTGCTGCGCAAGTTGATCGGCTGGTTGAGCGGGCACGTCGCCGGCATCGCCAGGCTCGACCAACTGCGCGTCGCCGATTTCGCCAAGACCTCGCACCCCCTGGAAGCCGCGGCGATCGCGGCGATGGCCGGCCCCGCTGGGGTGACCGATCAAACGGCGCGGCACTTGACGGATTTTATGGCGGGCCAGATCCAATTCCTCGAGCCCGGAGCGCCCGGCGCGGCGCTGCAGGCGAGTGCGCTCTCAGGAGCAATGCGGCTTCTCGCCCGCATGCTATTCACTCTGCTGGAGCCATCGCTGCCGCAGGACGACACGGCGCGGCGGAGCTGGATTCTTGCCTATCTCGGCATCACCTTCGCCCGCGGCATGCTCGACGACCATCTGTTCGAAAAAGGCTTCGACGCCGTCGAAGGCATTGAGATGCGCGCCTGGCTCGCCCGCCAATCCTCGTTCGACGAGGCCGGCGATTCACCGCTCGCCGACCAGCTCGCTTTCTTCTCGGCCTGCATGCAGGCCTTCTACGACGCGTCGTTCTCCTATGTCGACGGCGACGCGGCGCAGCCGAATGTCGCCGCCAGCGTGGCGTTGCGCTGCATGCTGCGCATCATGTTCGACTATGCCGGGCCGATCATCCTCGAGATGCAGGCCGGGATGGGCGACACCGTCTTCACCCCGCTCTATCTCGTGCTCAAACAGCGTGGCGTGCGCTTCGCCTTTTTCCACCGCCTCACCAATCTGCAGCTCGATCCCGACGGCAAGTCGATCGCGGGCATGACGTTCAGCCGCCAGGTCCAGATCCCCGACGCCACCGCGTATGAACCGCTGATCTGCGTCAACGATCTCGCCTGCTGGCCCTCCACTCCGCTGTTCGCGCAAATCACCGACGGTGCAGCGCTGTGCGCATCCCGCGCCAATATCGAGCACTGGAACAGCGGCTGGACCGACACCGGCGGAGAGGTTCCCCTCAGGCGCGGCGTCGATTTCGAGCATGTCGTGCTCGGCATCTCCTACGACGTCCTGCCGGAAGTGACGCGCGAACTCGCCACCGATGCGCGCTGGCGAGCAATGATCGGCGGTCTCGATACTGCCGACACCCAGGCCGCGCAGCTGTGGTTCGCCGCCGACCGCGCCGAACTCGGCATGGACGCGACGCCGGAGATTTTCGGCGGCTATTTTGAGCCATGGTCGAGCCTCGTCGACTTCTCTCACCTGCTGCCGCGCGAAGCATGGCCCGCCGGTGACGCCCCACGCTACCTGAACTACACCTGCGGTCCGTTGGCCAAGCAGGCCGAACCGGGCGACGATGCCGTCTATGTCAGGCTGCGCGATTTTCTCAACGCCGACGCAGCGCCGCTCTGGCCGAACGCCGTCGGCGGCGCAGGCTTCAAATACGATCTCCTCTACGCCGACCCCGCACTGCGCGGCGAGGACCGGCTCAAGGCGCAATACTGGCGCGCCAACACCGATCCGACGGAGCGCTATGTCATCGCCAAGGCTGACACCGCCTCGGTGCGCCTGCAGCCCGGTGCCACCGGTTTCGACAATCTTTCGGTCGCGGGCGAATGGGCCGATTCCGGCGTCAATATCTCGAGCATCGAGGCAACGGTGATCACCGGGATGCGCGTCTCACGCGCGCTGACCGGCCAGCCGCAGCGCATCGCCGGCGAGAACGACGTCTGATCACGGCACGGACGACAGCGATGCCGCCTCGTCGGTCATGCTTTCAGCCGCTCAAGCGCCGCTTGCGCCGCCACGCCGGCAGCCGGCAGTTGCAGGCGCGCCGCCTCTGCCGCGGCGAACTCCGTCAACGCCATCGCCTGCGCACCGCGCCCGCGCAGCTCGGCGTAGCGCGCGAGCAGGAGCAGCGTTCGGGGGCGCGTCAACGGCTGGCGCATGCCGAAACACTTGACGCGACGCATCATCCGCCAGATTTCCAGGCGCTGCATAAAGTCCGGCCGACCGCCGGTGGCGAGACGCTCAAGAAACACCTCGGCGGCAGCGATCACGCCAGCTTGGACATAAGACCCGAGCGACCGCCAATCGGCCAGGGCGCGCATCACCTGGCGGGCGTGCGCCAGCGCCTCGTCCCTCCGGCCACGACGCAGATGCACCAGCGCGAGCAGCCCCAGTGTCCAGACCCGCTCGTTGCGCCCAACACTGCCGAGAAGATCGCTGGCGTCGAACAGCCGGTGCTCCGCCGTGGCGATGTCGTCGCCGCAAAGTGACAGCCCGGCCGCCTCGAGCCGCGCCCAGCAGCGCAGTTGCGGATCGCCCGCCTGATCCGCCTCCGCTTCGAACCGGGCGGCGAGCTCTGCAGCGTCGGCGTAGGCGCCGGTCTCCGTGAGCGTCAGGATCAGCAGCGACGTAGCGTCAAGGCGGCGGCGGCGATTTTGCGACGAAGCCGCAAGCGCAAGCATGCCGCGCAATTCCGTCTCGGCCTCGGCGAGCCGCGCCGCGGTGAGCAGGAATATCGCGATGTATTCGATCGTCATCAACCGGTCGTGCGGCTTGTCGATGCCCGGCGTAGTGTGCCGGGCGCGGGCGAGGTAGCGTTCGGCGAGGCCCGGCATGCCGGACAACAGGAATACCAATGAGAGCAGCCCGGCCGAGCGCGAATAGGTCGCGCCATCGCCTGCGCGCTGCGACAGGTTGAGTGCCGCCAGCGTCGCTGTCGCCATCGCCACCAGCTTCGATTGATGGCCGAGCCCCTGACCCAGCGTCTCCAATGCGAGCGCCGATTGACGCACCCGGTCGGTGGCGGCGTCCTGCGCCACGAGCCGCGGCAGGATATCCCTTGCATCCGCCGGCCGTCGCCATTCCACCATGGTCTGCATCAGCGCGTGGCGCGCAAACGTGCCGAACCTGCCGAGCAAGCCGTCGGACCACCGGAAGCCGAATTTCGCGAGCGCGATGGTCAGGTGACGCATACTCTCGGGCACCTCTCCGGCATGCAGCAGCGCTTCCCCGCGCAGGCGGTGCAACTGCCCAACACGATCGGCATCGACCACCATTGCGCCCGGCGCCGCCTCGATCGCCGCGATCGCGCTAAGCGCCTCACCGAGCGCCGTCACGGCTTCGCGGTAGGCGCCGCCCGCGAGCGCGGCGGTGCCGGCGGTCTCCCAATAGGGCAGCGCGCGGTCGGGCCGGCTATCCCGGCTCCAGTGCAGGCCGAACAGCGTCGGCGGCGGACGAGCGTCTTCAGGTTCGGCCTCGAAGAATTCGGCGACGGCCGCGTGCAGCCGGCGCCGCTGCTCGAACGGCAAGAGCTGATACACCGCCTCCTGGGTCAGCGCGTGGTCGAAGCCGTAGAGCGGATCGGCGTCGGGACGCACCACGCCGACCATGCCGATCTCGACCAGCTGCGCCAGGCGCTCGCCGGCGCCCGGCTCAGCCGCGCCGAACACCGCGGCTGAGCCGAGGAACGAAGCGATCAGCGCGCGGCGCGAGAAGGTGGTGCCGATGACGCTCGCCGCCTTGAGGGTCAATTGCAGCTCGGCCGGCAGGCGATCGACCCGCGCGACCACGGTACGCTGGATCGATTCCGGCAATTGCAGCGAGGCGGTGTCGGCAGACTGCGCGGCGAGCCGGCAGACCCCGTCGCGCAGGCTGAGCGCACCCTGGTCGCGCAGCGACAGCGCAAGCTGGCGAGCGAACAGCGGATTGCCGGCGGCGCGCTCCTGGATCACATCGAGCAGCGCCGGCGCGACCTCGCGGCAGCCGAGCGCATCGGCGATGACGCCGGCCACCGCCTCGCCGTCGAGCGGCGTGAGCGCCAGCCGCTCGACCGCGACGCTCGCCGCCAGCGCGCGCATGCCCGACCGCGGTTCGGCCGTGTCCGGCCGCGACACCAGGACCAGCAGCACGCCCGGCACCAGCCGTGCGACATGGTCCGCCAGCAGCCAGGAGGCCGAGTCCATCCAGTGCACGTCCTCGATGACGATCAGCCCGCCATCGGTGAGCCGGTCCCGCAGCAACGCCGCGAGCGTCTCGCAGGTGACCCGCGCCATATCTTGGGGCGAGAGGTCGGGCGCGGCGCGCGCCGCGGCGCGCATCGCCGGCAGCACCGCGCCGGCGAGCGCCGCGTGATCTTGCGGCAGCCCCTGCCGCGCGAGAGCCGCGCGCAGCTGCGTTTCGCATAGCTCGGGATCTGTGACCTCGGCGGCAAAGGCGATGGCGAAGACCGGGCCCCAGGCCGCGAAAGGCTCGACCATGCCGGCAAGCGGGTCGGCGCCACCCCGCAAGCAAGGAGACTGACCCTCCGTCATCGCGGCAAGTCCCGCGACCAAGGTCGATTTGCCGATCCCCGGCGGGCCCTCGATATGCACCACCGGGCGCCGAAGCTGCGTACCGAGCTGGTTGAGCCGCTGCCGTAGCCAGGCGAGTTCGCGCGCCCGCCCGATCAGCGCTCCGGCCAGCGGCGCTGCCGCGTGCCGGTATTCCAACGGGCGGAACAGCGCCGCCCCGTCCGGCAAGCTTCCGGCGACTGGTTCGAATACAATTCGCTGACCTGTCATCCGCATGATCGCGTCGTCGCAAACCAGCTTCGGCAGATCGCGCCGATCGAGCAGCTTCGCCGCACGGTTCACGGCATCACCCATCGTCGTATAGACGTGCCGGTCGCGGTTCCCGACCACACCGCAATAGGCCAGGCCGAACGTCACAGTGCATCGCGCATCTAACCCGCGCCGGGCGAGCGCCGCCTGAATTTCCTGCGCGGCGCGCACTGCGCGCACGGCATCGTCGTCATGGGCCTGGTCCGGCAGGCCGAAGGCGATCATGGCCATCGGCCCCTTGTCGCTGGCCGAGACGCGGATCAGCGCGCCCTCGAAAAGGGCTACCTGATCCTGGATCGTACGCACGGCCTGCTGAATGGCCACGAGATCCTCGGCGCCGGTACAGCGCAGCAGGGGGATGCCGACGCAAAGCATTGCCAGCCGGCGAAATTCGGCGAGCCATTCTGAACGCAGCGACCCACGACGGCGCATCGCCCGTGGCAGGAACGCGCGCAGCAGTGCTGCCTCTGCGGCGAGCGGCGCGGCCGGACGTACGAGCGGCGCCGGCGATGCGTCGATAAGGCCTCTCAGCATCTCCGGCGTGGCGATCTCGGGAACGAGTGGCAGCGTAGCGCGTATCGCACCGGCTATGCCTACTTGCCCTGGCTGGGCAAGCCGGAGCAGCGGCGGAATCTCGCCGAGACAGTCGCCGCTCAGCATGAAAATCCACTCCCCATCCCCACCGCCGGCCTGCACGGCGGAGAGATCGCCCGCCACCACAGCGACACGAATGCGCAACGCGACGCCGCCCGGCGCAATGTGATTGTCGTGCCGGCCGACTATGTCGGCGGCGCAGCCGAGTGCCATACGCATCGCCGCCGCCGGGTCCGGCTCGGTCGCCGGCCAGAACGCCAGGATCGCATCCCCGTAGAGGTTCTCGATATCACCGCCCCACGCGAACACGCAGTCGATCAGACGGCCGAGATACTCGCTGATGACGAGCGAGAGTTCCTCGACCCCTTCGTCGCCTTTGTCCTGGTACACCCTTGTCAGTCGGCTAAAGCCCGAGATATCGGCGAACAGCGCGGCGGCGCGCAGCGGCCTGATCCATGGCCGTAACGGCTCGGCTTCGCCGCACGCCGCCTGCAACAGCCATCGTGGCATGTGCGCGTCGAGGCCGTGCGGCGGCTGTGCCCGCATCGGCTCGGCCGTGGCCGGCGCCCGCTCGGGCGGCGCGGCGCCCGGGTTGTTTTCGAGACGCGCGTCGCACTCTGTCCCGCGGGCACCCCCGCGCGATCCCACACGCCCGTGTCCTTCTCCGGCACCCATCGGGACTATCATTGCACGAGAACAGGTCGCCAAGTCGAGTTTCTGCCTGACAACGGCGATAATCGCCGCGAACAGATGAGACCAACAGACGATCGCGCCGGGACCAGACCACGGCCTTCAAGGCAAAGATGACGCTTGCCGTCGTCAAGGGCGACCGAATGGTAGCTCAACTGGCGGGGTATTTCGACGTCCACGCCAATAAGATCACGGCATGGAAGGCGCAGTCGGAGTGAGGCCTTTGAGGAGTTTTTCGGACCGGGACCATGGCGCCGACCACGCCGGCCATCGGCCGCCGCGTGCGTATGTCGGCCTTTCTTCCGCTTCAGGCCGGCACAACAAAAACGAGAGGCTTACGCCATGATGGTCGCGGTAGGGACGAGGATTTCTCCTCGCCCCCCGCACAGATCCCGGCGTGCGCTGCTAACGCACCGGGCTCCTCCCTCGGGTTTTGGCGTCGAA
>Ga0307470_10001212_pt1 | contig 10381 bp, 26 predicted proteins | sample atmos_gasesAM3C__FD_204565 | JGI IMG/M metagenome (GOLD analysis project Ga0307470, IMG submission 204565) | Hardwood forest soil microbial communities from Morgan-Monroe State Forest, Indiana, United States - atmos_gasesAM3C_05 | ecosystem: Environmental > Terrestrial > Soil > Temperate forest... | reverse complement strand
GCCCGCGTCGCCGTACATGTCCATCACAGCCTTGTCCGTGCGGCGCCACTTGTTGAGTTCGTAGAGGCTTCTCACTGGTGCCCCCTCAACTTGCGCAACGTCAGCCGCGCCGCATCCAGCGGACGCATGAGCTGCCGGTACTGCTCGACCATGCCGACGGGCGCGAGGCGGTCGTGAACGATGGTGTCGCACGTCGCCAGCAGCGCGCTGATCTGCGCGAGGCCGGTGTCGACGTCGTCGAGCGCGAGCGCCATCGCCTCGTCGCGCTTGGAGGCGGCGGTGGGGGGTGGGGCGCGGAGGGGATGGATGGTCATGCGGTCGTCCTTAGCATCGCGTCGCGCGCGGCATTTATCTCGGCCGCTGCCGCATGCGTTCCGGTGCGATCAGGATGGTGGTCGGCGATCTTGGCCTTCCAAGCGCGGCGCACCTCGTCGGGCGAGGCATTAGGCGCGATGCCGAGAACCTCATGTGGACGCTTGGGCGCCGGAAGCGCCTGGAATGCCTGCAGCGTCTCGGCGGCGCTCGCCACGCCGTGGCGCTCTATCTTGCGCACGGCGTCGATGTGCGCGGCGATAGCGGCGAGGTTGTCCTCGACAGTCGTGTATCGGTCGCACGCCATCGCATAGGGCTTGCCCTGCATCTGGAAGTAGATACAGACGCCGGGGTCCTCAGGGATGCGCGCCCCAGAGCGCGGACGGCCAGACAGCGTGACTTCGACATTGGACGAGATCAGCAGGTAGCGACCGCCAATCCGCTCAACCTCGGCCCCCGCGCGCTCGGCGCCGGTGGCGTTGGTCATCGACTGCCCGTACTTGCTGAAAGTCCCGCGCTTGCGCCGGGTCGAGGGCGTGCGCGGCTTACCGGGCGGCCATGACAGCGGGTAAGCGGATGGCGCTTCGCTCATCGCCGCGCCTCCTCGCGCGCCTGGGCCACGGCCAGTTGCAGCGCGTCGAGATCCTCGCGCGCCTGGGCGATGGTGGCCAGCGCCAGGGTCAGGCGCACCTCGGCGCCGGCGCCAGGGCCGGAACCAGCGGCGTAACTCAGGTCGCGGTTCAGGCTGGCCGCGCTCACCGACAGACCGGCGATCGGCGCCCAGAAGCCGCGCGTGTACCGCGCCCAGTCGGCGCTGCGGTTGACGGCGCGGAGCAATTCGGTTGTCTCCTGCATCACGGCTTCGCCTTCAGAACCAAAGGCGCGAGAGGCAAGGAGGCGCACAAGTCCGTGTAAGCGGACATGATCGGCTCCTGCGCCAACTGCTGGGCGCGCTGTATGAGGAAGTATGTCTCGCTCTCAAAGTGATAGGCGTCTCTGGACTCGCCGCTGGGCTTCCACCGACGGATGAAGTCGGCCAACTGGCGGCCGAAATACTCCTGTTCCTTGGCGAGGCGCTCCTTGGTGCTCGGAAGCTGGATACCACTCATAGCGCGGGCTCCTGCGGCGCGTCGGTGGCCGCGTACAGGGCGTTCCTGACGGCATCCAGTGCCGCCATCTCCCGCTTCATGCGGACGAGGTGCTCGTCGATCCGCTCGACGGACCGCTTAGGCGGACCGCGAAGGTCGGGGTCGAGGATGCCCAGGCAGGCGCCGTAGAAGCCCGCAAGCAGCACATGCCGCGCCTGCAGGCAGGCCTCCAGCGTCTCGATTTCGGTCTTCGTCATCATTTCGTCACTCCAAGCGCCGCCGCGGACGCGCTGAACATGCCCAACACGATGTTGGACGCAGTCGGTATAGGCGCCTGCTGCGCCTCGTATTCTTCGATCCAGTCGAGGGCCTCGGCCACGGTCGGGAACGGGCCGGTGACAATCGCCCCGGCGTCGTTCTCGGCGTAGTAGCCGCCGCCCCACGGGGCGATGAACCACTTGCCGGACGGGATGCGCCATTTGGACATCAGCCCCCCAACTCCCTCTCCAGCCGTCTCTCCGCCGCCCTGAGCCCCGGCGTCGAGAGCCAGCGGACGGGCAGGTTCTTCGAAAGCTTGTCGGCTCTCTGAATAGCGTTCCACAGCGCCGTCGCCTCGGCCGATACGGCTGGCAACAGCGACTCGCGGCGCTCGCGGTAGAGCGACAGCGCTTGCTCCATCGTGAGGCGGGCGGCGCCGATGTGGACGGTGGGGATATTGGTCATCGGCAGCTCCCGTAGAGATCGCCGTGCGTGTGGGCGAAGCAGGTCACCGCCATGAGGACGCACGCGCCAAATGCGAGCAGCCCGATTGTGAGGATCACGAACATCGCTCCGATTAGGATGCGCTCGATCATTTGCATGAAGCGTTCCGGCGAGGCACTGGGGGTGTGCGGGTCTCGCCGGGTTGCTCTCCTCTGTCGAAGCGCAGAACCGCGCCACGCCTTCTAGATAGCACCGCTATATGCGCTGTCAACACGTCAAATGACGGATTGACTAATTATCTTCAGCGGTGGTAGCCAAGCTGTCATGGACAGGAAACTACTCACGGCGGACGAGGTGCGAGAGCGCCTTCGCGCCGCCTGTAGCGGCGACCAGAAGCGCTGGGCGAAGGAGCACGGCATCTCCGCCGCCTACGTCTCGGATGTGCTCAACGGGCGTCGCGAGCCAGGCAAGAGCATCCTTGGCGTGCTGCGCCTTGCGAAGCTCGTCCTCTACGAGGAGCTACCTTGACCGCCAGAGCCCACCCGAACAGCCTCGCCTTCCGCTACCGGTCGGCGTGCAAGCTGCTGACCCTGGCCAACTACAAGACGCCGAAGGGCGAGGCGCAGGACTACCTCACCGGCATCCTCTATCTGGCGCCGCACGTCAGCGGGGGCGGCGCGACGCTCTGCCCGCACTCGACGGAGGCCTGCCGCACCATGTGCCTGAGCGGATCGGGCCTTTCCGGCTTGCCACGGCAGATGGCGGCTAAGGTCCGGCGCACCCAGTTCTTCAACCGCAACCGCGGCACGTTCCTGCGTGTGCTGGCTGACGACGTGGCGCGCCTGCGCGAGATCGCCGCCAAGCATGGCGTGACGCCCGTGCTGCGGCTCAACGGCGTTTCAGACGTTTTGTGGGAGCGCCAGGAGTGGGACTGGGATGGCCTCGGCCTCCAGCGCTACGACTATACCAAGGTGCCCCTGCATCTGCGCCGCGCGAGCCAGGACTACCACCTGACCTACTCTGTCGGGGGACCTGAGGACATGGAGCGGGCGGTCGGCTACCTCGCGGCGGGTCACTCGGTCGCCGCCGTGGTCCCCGCCGACATCAAGGACGACCTGCTATCGCGCGCCAACCACCGCTGGCCGCTGGTCGACGGCGACGCCCATGATTTGCGCTTCCTCGACCCGCCAGGATCCGTCGTGCTGCTGAAGCCAAAGGGTCGTATCCTCACCGAACTGGTTCGTCCAAATATCCTGGGCGAACTGAGCGCGGCGATGAAGAGGGCGGCGTGAGGAAGTTCGGCTACTACTGGGACGACGATCAGCTCGAGGAGATGCGCAAGCTGTACGTCGACGAGAACAAGACGGCTAGCGAGGTCGCCAAGGCGCTGAGTCTGGCGAGCCGGAACGTCGTCCTGCGGCAGGCGCAGAAGCGCGGATGGCAGCATCACGAGCCTCCCCCGAAGCCGCCAAAGCCGGTGAAAGAGCCGCGGCGGCGACCGCCGCCGAAGCGAGCTCCGCCGCCGATCGTCGCGCAGGAGCCCGCCCGACCGGCGCGGCCCGTGCCGTTCCTCTCGCGACGGTTCGGCCAGTGCGCCTGGATCCTCGTGGAGGGCGCGGCGCCCATGTGTTGCGGCCAACCGACCGTCACCGGCTCATCGTGGTGCCCGGCGCACTATAAGCGCGCGTTCCAGCCCAAGAAGAGCCGCGCCGCATGACGCAGCCTTTCGCCTACAAGCGCAGCCTTGCCTACCCAGGCCGAACCAGGCGCAAGGCCGACGACCCGGAGCACCGCTTTCAGGTCGGCGTGGTGGAGTACCTGACCTACGCCCTGCCGCCGGATCACCGCTTCACTGCTTCCGCCGCTGGCGCCCGCATGGGCATGAACACGGCCAAGAAGCTGAAGGACGCCGGCGTCCGCCGCGGATGGCCCGACATCCAGATCCTCTTCCCGTCCGGTGTGACGCGCTACATCGAGCTCAAGTCGCTGAAGGGCCCGCTGCGGCCCGACCAGATCGAGTTTCGCGACGCCTGCGTGGCCACTGGGCGCGACATCTGGGCGATGGCGCGGACGCTCGAGGAGGTGGAATCGACCCTCCTGCGCTGGCGCGTCGCTGTGCGGGCGCCGCTCGCGAAGGCCAATCGCTATGCAGTTGCCCTCCCATGACCCACACCGACGCTGACCGGGAAGACTTCGAGTTGGACGACACCGACGAGTGTTGGGAGTGCGGCGGCGAGGGCGGATGGAACTCCTGCATGGAGGACACTTGCTGCGCCATCGGAGGCGAGGAGGGCTGTGACGATCCGCGGTGCTGGCGCGTCTGTCCGAACTACAAGGGAAGGGGATTCTACTGATGTCCAGCACCGACGCTGACCGGGAAAGAACAAGGATCGAGAGACTTGCCGATGTCGCGATGATGATCGAGCTGTTCGGCGAGTGGAACGAAGGCTCGACTGACCGCAGACTGCGCTACCAATCGCGCGATCTTTGGGCTTCGGACCTTCGTGCTGCAATCTCCGCTCTTTCCCCTGCTCCTTCCGAGGGGGAGTGGAAACCCGAAGGCGTGACGGACGCGAGCGCCCAGCTTTTTAGGAAGCATTTGCGCGACCGACTAGAGCAGTTCGGCGAGCTGCGAGCACTAGACGTTCGTGGCTACGCCGAGGTTTTGGATGCCAAGGGTCAGATAGTCGCGTCAACCAAGCACCCCAGCCTGATCCTAGCGCTAAATTCGCTGCGCGCCATCGCGAACGATGACCGCTTCTGGACCGCCGCTAATCCGCCTCCTCCCGAGGGGGAACTTGATCCCGTGCAAGTCGCAGAGCCCGCCTCCTTTGCAGAGGGAAACGCGGGCCGAATAGGGGGCGCACATCCCCAGACGGGAGCCCTCCCTGCCAAGCGGGAAAACTCTCGTCTTTCCAAGCTACGGGAACTGATGGGGAAGGTCGAATGGCATCTAGGCGCTCGCGAGATTGAATTGCGGGATCGCCGAGCGCCAAGCCGAGAGATCGTTGAGGTGCTCGATGTGTTGACGAAGGTGCGCGAGGTCCCCGCACTCCTCGACCGCCTAGTAGCCCAGTCCACTCAGGGGGAAATCAGGGGTGACGAGGTGGCTCTGGCTACGCTATCCGAATGGACGCCAGAACTTGAGGCGGCTCGCATGGCGCTATGCCAGACGACCGGCGATGAGGAAGAGGCCGCGCTTACCCTGCTAGGCGACATCATCGCGCGCGCCAAGGTCTCCCTAGCCTCCCAATCTCCATCCCCACCATCATTGCCTCCAGGGCTGCTGGCGCAAGTGAAAGAGGCGCTGGAGCCGTTCGCGCGCTACTGCGACCTTAACGACTTGGACGAGCGAAACTGCGTCGAGGACGCTATCGAAGTGCCCATTCGCGATCTTCTCCGCGCCGCCCAAGTTCTCCGCAGTTGCGAGAGCGCCGACGCAGCCGGAGATAAAGACTGAAATGACCGAAGACGAAGCCAAGCGGCGCTGGTGCCCGTTCGCCAATCAGGCTGCGGTGAGCGCTTTCCGTATCATCTCGCCAGCAGGCGCGGGCTCAGGAGCGCACACCTGTTGCATCGCCTCATCTTGCATGGCTTGGCGGTGGACCAGCGCCGAGCGCGACATCATCGAAACTGATGAGCAACACTTATTCAAACCCAGTGGCGAATTGAACCCGCCGTTCAGCAATACGCCTGAAGGCTTCAAGGTCATCAGCCACGATTCTGACCATACCTACTTCTGTTGCCGAGAACGCATCGTCGGCCACGAAGCTGCCAAAGGTGGCTGTGGCCTTGCCGGAGCGCCGCAATGAACCGTTGCCCCGACGCAGCCGGACAAACCGGGGGGCAAGATGAGTGACTACATTCCACAATCTGTCGTGGTGACTTCCGCCGACTACAACGGCCACGATTGGGACGGTAACCCGTTCCGCTGGGAAGCCGATGTTCTCGCGCCTAAGTGGCTGATCGACGCGCTCGCCAGCGGCGACCTGGAGCCAGGCACACCCAACCACACAGACTATGCCGAGTGGCGCGTCAAGACGCCCGGTGGCGAGGCTTGGGCCTCTCCCGGTGACGCCATCGTCCGCCAAGAGGACGGGACGCTTCGGGTTCGGAGGTATCGGCCTTCCGGTGGACAGTTTGCGCCACGCCCATGACCGTTGAAAGGCTTTCCGATGTCGCGATGATGATCGAGCTGTTCGGCGAGTGGAACGAAGGCTCGACTGACCGCAGACTGCGCTACCAATCGCGCGACCTGTGGGCTTCCGACCTTCGCGCCGCCATCGCCGCTCTCTCCGAACTGCCGCAAAACGGCTCGTCTCCTCAAAAATCCCCCTCCGAGAGTGCGGGGGGATGGCGAGCCTACACGGTAGCCCTGTTCCCTGAGTGCTCAGAGAGTTCACTGCGCGACGAGTGGGCCAGAATGCCCGCGCGCCAGAAAAGCGACTGCATGAACGCCATGCGCGCGGCAATCACGGCGGCTCTTTCTTTGGAAGCCGCCCCATCGTGACCGTCCAGCCCTTCCTCATCGGCGAAGGCTGGGTTGAGTTGCTGGACGGCGACGAGTCAGTGCGCACGATCTTCGACCGCCACTACAGCCGTCACGTCTATGCGGATGGCCGCAAGCCCAAACTGTTCATGGGGCCCGGCGAGAAGATCGTGCTCATGCAGGCGGACGGCTCGGCGATCTTCGGCTGGCGCAAGTTCAAGAGTGACGACGGCCAGCAGGGCGTCAACTGCGCCATCTTCCGCCGCGAGGACGGTGACGAGAAGGGAAGCGCTCTAATCGCCAGCGCGAGAAAGTTCGCCCACGCGCGGTGGCCGGGGGAGCGGCTGTTCACGTACGTCGACCCGCGCAAGGTCAAGCCCACCATGATCAAAGGTGGCCGCTTCCCGGTGTGGGGCTACTGCTTTTACCGCGACGGCTGGACATTCGACTGCGTAACCAAGAGCGGGAAGATCACTCTCGCCAGGGAGCACGCCGGCCCTCTCTCCGATGGCGTGGGCAGGGCCCCACGTCCAGAGCAGACCTCCGATGCCGTTACATTCGGCCAAAACCCTTCTCCCCCAAGAGCGCGCCCCGAGAGAGGATAATGCCTTACACCGACGCACAAATCACCGAAGCGGCCAAACGACTAGCCAGATCGGATGACTACCTTCCTACCGCCGACTTTCCCCAGCTCGCGCCGTTTATCCAAGCGGAGTTCGTCCGCGTGGCCAGCGATGGTGGCGTCTGGGCGGTCGCCTTCCTCGCCGACTACGAAGCGAGGATACGCCAGGCTATCGAGGCGCTGGGTTAGGCGGCCTTTGGCGTCGTCAGCACCTGAAACAGATGCACGCCGCCCATGATGGCGTCGGTCATCTCGTCGGCCTTGGCCGCCGTGGTGGCGTTGCTGGCCACGAACGGCTGCAGGTAGCCGCGCACCGCGTCGCGCAACGGGTTCTCAGTGATCGCCATCGACCACTGCGGCGCCGATCTCGTTGGCCGTCGCCTGGCTGATGTCGCCAGCCGCGACGAACGGGGCGAGCGCGCCCTTGGTCCCCGCGTCGATGGCGGAGAGGGCGATGTCTAGGAGGAAGCCCACTACTGAGACGCCTTCGCCAGCGCCGAGAGCGCGGCGAGCAGATTGGCGTTTAGCGCAGCCCACTCAGCCGCGGTCGGATCGCGGTTCTGCGACTGGAACAGCTTCAGCTGCGTGATCAGCGTCTCAACCTCGGTGACGACGCTGTTGCCGGCCGTCACCAGCGACGGAAGCGCCTGCAGCGCCAGGAGCAGGTATTGAAAGGCTGCGGCGGTCATGGCGTGGTTTTCACTTTCGCGGTGAGGGCCGTCAGCGCATTGACGGCGGTCTGAGCCGAGGCTAGCGCCTGCTGCTGCGCCGCCGCGCTGGCCGTGCCGCTCGTCACGACGCTCTGGGCGGCCTCGACTGCAGTCCCGGCCGATTGCGCCGCGGCGTTGATGTCGGAGACGATCGCGGCGTTGGAGCACAGCGCCACACCGCCTGGCGCGCAGCGGGGAAGCTGGGCGTAGACGGTCGCGACCTGAACCGCAGTCGTCAGGGTCGATTCCAGTGCATAGACCGCCTGGGCGGCATCTGGCGGCACCGGGACGGTGGCGCAGGCACTGAGCGCAAAAGCCAGCGCGATGGCTCGGAGTTTCATGGTGTCCTCAGGTAGTCGAGCCAGATGCGGCGGGATTCGTCGCTATAGCGTTCGAGGCCGGCTCGGTTTGGATCGAAGATGCGGGTCGCCCAGCGACGATGCCAGGCGTGGAACATTGTGTGCGCGATGGACGAGGCGTCGTTCGGATCTGCGCGTGATAAGGCCGACGCCCACGGCACCTGGGCGGACGTGACCAGCGGCACGCTCTGGGAGGCCGCGTCGGCGGCCACGATGCAGAACGTCTCGGAGAAGCTGACGCACGACACTACGTCCATGTTGGCGATCAGGCTCTTGAACGCGGTGTGCTCGAGCCAGTCGTGGCAAACGAGCTCGGCTTCTGGCTGGCCGGCGAAGAGCGCGTCGAGGCTCTTGCGGATCGGACCGCCGTTCATCTCGATCCGCTCACCGTTGATGTTGAACCGCAGGCGCCGGCCGATCTTCTGGGCGAACATCAGAGCCGCGACCGCCTGCTGCAGCTGGTTCTTGAGCGGGCGGATGGCCCCGAAGCAACCGACCTCGATGTGAGCTGCATCGGCCGGCGCAGGCGCATGCGCGTCGGTGACCGGGTAGTAGTTCGGCAGGTACGGCACACGGGCGTCGACCTCGGCCCTTGACCAGTCGGGATGTCGGCTCGCCGCGAGGAACCGCATGTCTGCCAGCATCTTCGGCGAGTTCGGCGCCAGGACCACGTTGGGCTTGGTGAGGTAGTCGAACGACCACTGGATCGCCATGCCCTCGCCGGCCAGGAACGGCATGTCGGAATGGTTGCGCACGATGAAGCGCACCTTCGGGACGACCTTGCGCAGATCATCGAACTTATAGGGCGGGCACCAGAAGGCCTCGATCACGCAGTCGGTGGCGCCGAAGGCCACGACCTCGCGGTGGATGTCGTTGCCGTCGTGGACGTGGACGAGCTTGGTGGGGATGCCGTTGGCGGCCAGCATCTCGGCGACAAAGCGCGCCGAGTTGAAGAGGCCCGAACTAAGCGGCTGGTCCGATCTTTCCCCGCCCCATCCATAGCCGCCGTAGCCGTTACGAAGCTTCAGGACGAACAGCACACGCCGCGGCACGCTCGCTCCTATGGGGCTGGGGACTGGGGGCTTTGGGAACTCGCCGGGAGAGTAGCCGCGGACGGTGACGCTTTCGCGGCGGCCAGCACCTTGCCTATGCCGGTGGGCGCGTTGAGCGCCGTGGCGAGCGCGCCGATGATCGTGCCGACGCCGCCCATAGCGAAGCTGGTGTCCTTGCGAAGCACTGCTGCGATGATGAGGGCGACGCCGATGAGGAGGAGCGCGATCACGATCGCCAGCGCGACGACGAGCTGCGCTTGGCTCTCAGGCGCGGCCGAGCCGTCGGTGACGCTGTTGGTGCTCATGCTTGGTGAACCCCCGTCTCGATCTGCAGCGCGATTCGTTGGGCGCGGGCATGGACCTGACTGGCCCACGGCTCGTCGTTCTCAAGGTCGATCTCAGCGGCCTTGAAGTTCCCGGCCGCGATGTCGGCGTCGGTATGGCGCCAGGTCGCCAGCTTGTCGGCGCCGAGGTTGAAGGCGAGATTGACGAAGGCGTCTTGGCGCACGTCGTCGAGCTTGCGCCACCACGGCAGAAGCTGGTCGAGCCGCGCCTCGGTGCGGGCGATGTCCTCAGTGAGAAGCTGGTCGATCTGCTCCTGGGTGAGGCCGTTCTGCTGCAGCGCGGCGAGCTGCGCGAACATCTGCGGATCTGCCTCCAGATTGTGGCCGACGCCCGCAGTCCATATGCCGCGACTGTCGCGGTAGGGGAACTTGCGCTCGCCCTCGTCGCGGATCAGGTCGGGGATCAGGTTCGGCGTGGTCACTCCCAACCCCCCGTGACAACTGAACGCCAAAACCGATAGGCAACTCGACCAGCCTTCGCGGCAAGCGACCTATGCTCACGATCTCGGCGTATCGCATCGCGCAGCAAGACTTCGGTTAGACGGGCTTCGGCGTCGGTCACGTCTTCGCCACCAACCGCGCCACAGGCTCGCTCGGCCCCTCGCGCTCATATCGCTGGTAGGTTCGGTCCCTCACGCCCAGCACCCTCGCCGCTTCTTTCTGCGTCAGCCCGCGCGCGACTCGCCACGCTTTCAGTTCATGG
>Ga0307470_10001211_pt1 | contig 10383 bp, 8 predicted proteins | sample atmos_gasesAM3C__FD_204565 | JGI IMG/M metagenome (GOLD analysis project Ga0307470, IMG submission 204565) | Hardwood forest soil microbial communities from Morgan-Monroe State Forest, Indiana, United States - atmos_gasesAM3C_05 | ecosystem: Environmental > Terrestrial > Soil > Temperate forest... | reverse complement strand
CCGGGTCCCGACCCACGATATTGGTGTCGCTGTGATGCCGGGTATGGCTCCAACGCCACAGCGTGGCTTCGCGCATCAGCATGAACGAGGCGATTTCATACAATGCGTCATTGAGCCAATCGGTCTTGAATGCCGTGCCGTGGCTGGTTTCATGCCAGCGCGAATCGGAACTCGATGCGTAGAGCACGCCATAAATCAGGAACGGCGCGACCGCCCAGGAACTTCCAACGAACCACAGGCGGTAAGCGGCCCACCCGGAGCCGATAATCAGGGCAAACCACAGAATCGTGTCCCGTATGGCCGGTAAATCGCGGCGCTGCAGAAGAGCCTGCATCTTCTCCTTGGGTACCTGGGGACAATACCAGGAGGCCTCGGCAAGGCCTCGCTCGATTGCAGCTGCGGTATCTTTCCCCGTCAGGCTGTAATCCTTCAAGGGGGGTTGTCGAACGGACGCGGTCACCATGAGCGGATATTGACCTATTAGTGCAAGCGCTTGCAATCCTGCTCTCGCTGGTTTAGGGTTCCTTCAAGCCAGGCAATGGAGCCCCCGCAAGCGATTACCCGCGCCCTGCGGCGGCAGGGAGTCGTAGCGTTGGGATCAGTTCAATATTCACGTCTAACGATGGCCCAGGCGCTCGTCAGGCATCTCGTAGCGCAACGCATCGTCGCGGACGGCCGAGAGCAGCCTCTGTTCGGAGGCGTCTTTGCGATATTCGGCCATGGAAACGTCGTTTGCTTGGGCGAGGCCCTGTTCGAGGCTCGTGACCAGCTGCCAACGTGGCGGGGACAAAATGAACAGTCGATGGGCTTCGCCGCGGCCGCATACGCCAAGGCACATCGACGCCGCCGAATCTGCGTTGCGACCTCATCCGTGGGGCCCGGCGCCACCAATATGGTCACTGCGGCAGCGGTGGCGCACACCAACCGGCTGCCGGTGCTTTTTCTTTCCGGAGATACTTACCACCACCGGCTGCCGCACCCGGTTCTTCAGCAAGTGGAACACTTCGGCGACCCGACCGTCTCGGTCAACGATGCGTTCAGGCCGGTCACCCGATACTGGGATCGAATCACGCACCCCGCACAGCTGATCCAATCCCTCCCCGCCGCGATCGAAACCATGCTGGATCCGGCGGATTGCGGACCGGCATTTCTTGGACTGCCGCAAGACGTGCAAGGGATCGCTTATGACTTTCCTACCGCGTTCTTCGAACCTCGCGTTCACCGGATCCGGCGCAACCGCCCCGATGTGGATGAAGTGGCGGCTGCCGTGCAGTCCCTGCGGCGGGCCGAACGCCCGGTCATCATCGCGGGCGGCGGCGTTCACTACTCGTTGGCCGAAGCCGCGCTCGCCGAATTCGCCGAGCAGCACGACATTCCGGTAGTCGAGACCATCGCGGGCATGTCGACTCTGCTGCACGGACATCGGCTCAACATCGGAACCGTCGGAGTCACGGGGACCGAGTCTGCAAACCTCATCTGCGGCGAGGCTGACGTCCTCTTGGCGATCGGCACCCGCCTTCAGGACTTCACGACTGGGTCATGGACGGTGTTCCGGCACGATGCGCAGTTCATTGGACTCAATGCGGCGCGCTTCGATGCCAGCAAGCATTTGGCACTCCCCATCGTCGCCGATGCCCGCGAAGGCATTCGAGCGCTCGATGCGGCTCTCAGTGGTTGGCGAACCGATTCGCGTTGGAGCACCCGAGCGCGCGACGCGAAGCAACGCTGGGACAGCCGCGGCGAAATCACCCGCAAATCGCCGGACGGCTTTCCCTCCTATGCGCAGATCGTCCGCGCGGTGAACCGCCTGTGCGCCGACGAGGACCGCATCGTGACGGCGGCGGGCGGCCTGCCGGCAGAGGTTGCGGCAAATTGGCAGGCGCGCTCCCTCGCCTCTGTCGACATCGAGTTCGGCTATTCCTGCATGGGCTACGAGATCGCCGGCGGTTGGGGGTCGCGGATCGCGCAGATGGAATGGGCAATCCATGGCGACACCATCGTGCTGGTCGGCGACGGATCCTATCTGCTGATGAACTCGGACATCTACTCCAGCGTTTTGTCCGGCCGGAAGCTCATCATCATCGTGTGCGACAACGGCGGCTTTGCGGTGATCGACAAACTCCAGCGCAATACCGGCAATGTCTCGTTCAACAATCAGATCGCGGATTGCAAATGGGACACCGCCCCGTTCGCCGTCGACTTTGCCATGCACGCTCGCTCGATGGGCGCACGGTCGGAGCTGGTGTCCGGCGTCGAGGCATTCGAGGCAGCGTTCGCGCGGGCGAAGGGCTCGGACCGCACCTATGTGATCGAAGTGAACGTCGACCCGCGGGCATGGACGGAGGGCGGCCATGCCTGGTGGGAAGTCGGGACGCCGCAGGTCAGCGACCGATCGGAGGTCCTTGCCGCGGCGGGCGAAATGGAAGCCGGGCGCGAGAGGCAGCGCAGAGGCGTGTGACATGACGTTCGCCTTCGACCTCAATCGCCGCCTGGCCGCCATCGTGCTCGGCCGCGCGGGCATGGATCTCTATCCGCTGCCCGATGGCATGGAGACCGAATCCGCCGGGCAATTTGCCGCCGAAATCGGCGGTTCCGCCGGGAATATCGCCGTGGCCCTTGCCCGGCAAGGGTATCGAACCGCGTTGCTCGGACCTCTATCGGAAGACACCGTGGGCCGCTTCGTCCGCAAGCATCTTGCAAGCTTCACGGTGGACACCTCCCGGTGCCGGGCCATCGCGGGCGAATACCGGACGAGTCTCGCCATTTGCGAAACTCGGCTCGAAGACAGCGAGACCGTTTTCTACCGCAACGGCGCCGCCGACCTGCAGCTGCGGGCGGAGGATTTCGATTCTGAATTCATTGCGAGCGCAACGGTTCTGATCGTAACGGGAACCGCGCTGGCCGCAGAGCCGTCTCGTTCCGCCGCCATGGAGGCGCTGCGGCTCGCCCGCGCGGCCGGCACTTTCTCGATCCTCGACGTCGATCATCGGCCCGTGTCGTGGCGATCCGCCGACGAAGCGCTTCGCACCTACACGGATGCTGCGGGCCGGTGCGATGCCGTGGTCGGAAATGACGAGGAGTTCGGGGTCATGGGCGGCGGCGGCGCCGGCGGGCTCGCGGCGGCCGCTCGTTTGGTGAAGGACGGCCGCCGCTTCGTGGTCTACAAAAGGGGCGATGCCGGTTCGGTCACGATCACGGCCGAAAAGACCTTCGAGACCGGAGTTTTCGCGGTCGATGCCAAGAAGCCGTTCGGCGCCGGCGATGCATTTCTCGGGAACCTGGTCGCCGCTCTTCTCGGCCACCGGAAGATGGAGCAGGCGGTACTGCGAGCATCCGCGGCCGCAGCCTATGTAGTTTCACGGCGAGGCTGCGCCTCCGCAATGCCGACCGGGGCGGAGCTCGACTCGTTCGTTCAAAGCCATTCGATCAAGTGAGGTTCTCCCATGCACATTCCGCCCTACGATAACCGGAATAGTCCCATCGTCGATGTCGGCGACGCCGAGGTTCCCCTCGCCTACTTCAACATCGTCCGATTGCGGCGCGGAGAGCACTTCGATTCCAGCGTGCCCGGCTACGAGACCTGCCTCGTCCCGGCGCACGGCACGATCGATGTCAAAGTCGGGGCGGACGGCGTAGAAGAGCGCGCGTTCGATGCCATCGGCAGCCGGCCTTCGATCTGGGAGGGAGAACCCGCGGCGGTCTATGTCCCCGTCGGATCCGCCGCACGTTTCGTCTGCCGCTCCGAATCTGCGGAGGTTTTCGTCGCCGGCGCCCGCTTCGATGAGGCGTTCGAGCCCTTCGCGGTGCGTCCGGCCAACATCGATCCGGTGCAATACGGTTCCGACGAAACCAAGACGCACCGCAAAATCAAGCATATTCTCGGACAGAAGCCGCCCGGTCGGGTGGGCCGGCTGCTCGTGTCGGAACTCTTCACCGTGGGCGCCGGCGGCTGGTCCGGTTATCCGCCGCACAAGCACGACACCGATCGTGTTCCCGAAGAGAGCCGCCACAACGAGATCTATAATTTTCGCTTTCGTCCGGAGAATGGCTTCGGCCTGCAGCTGCTGCAGCGTGAGGAGAGCGAGGTCGGCCAGGCGTTCCACGTGCAGAATGCATCGACGCTGAAAATCGCCCGCGGCTATCATCCTTGCGTTGCCGCACCCGGCCACGAGATGTACTACTTCACGGTCATCGCCGGGTTCAGCCAGCGGTCGTTGCGGCAGTTTTTCCACCCGGCCTACGCATACCAGATCGAAACCATTCCCGGCATCAAGGACATGATCGCGAAATTCCGTTGAGGGAAGCTGATGCTGCTCGATCTCGCGAAGATTCTCGCTCCGGCCGTCGATGGCGGCTACAGCGTGGCGTGCTTCAACGTCTTCGGGTGGGAGGACGCGCGCGCCGTCGTCGACGCGGCGATCGAACTGCGGGCGCCGGTGATTCTCGCCGTCAATCTCGATTTCAGGCGATTCATGCCCATCGACGCGATCTGCGTAATGTTGCGCTCGCTCGCCGAGAGTGCGCCCGTTCCGGTCTGCGTTCATCTCGATCACACCTACGACCTGGCGGAGGTGCTTCGCGCCGTCGATTTGGGCTTCACCTCGGTCATGTATGACGGATCTCAATTGACCCTCGAGGAGAACATTGCCGGCACTCTTCGCGTCGCCCAATACGCGCATGCTGCGGGCTGCTCGGTCGAGGCGGAGATCGGCTCGGTGCCTTACGCGGAGGGCCGCGCGCACATCAAATCCGAGCTTACGGAAGTGGGCGATGCCATGCGGTTCGCCGAGGAAACCGGCATTGACGCGATGGCGGTCTCGGTGGGGAACGTTCACCGCTTGCAGAGACCGGGCGCAACCATCGATTTCGTGCGCCTCGCGCAAATCGAGGCCTCGGTCAAGGTGCCGCTCGTGATCCATGGCACGTCCGGCCTCTTCGATCAGGATATCGTCCGGCTCGCGCGCACGCGGATCGCCAAATTCAACATCGGCACGGTGCTCCGGCAGGCATTCGGCCGAGGTTTGCGGGAAACCCTGGCCCGTTACCCGGAACGCTTCGACCGCTTGGAGATCATGCGCGATGCGATGCCGGCAGTGTCGCGCGAAGCGATGCGTATGATCAGCCTCCTCGGCTGGCGCCAGGCCGCAACCGCTGCCTCTTGAATCTCCGCGCGGCGGGCGGCGCTACCCGTAATTCACCCGTACGCTCTTGCCGCTTCGCATCGATTCCAAGGCCGCATTTGCCAAAATGAGCGCGCATCGTCCATCGTCGAACCCGACTGATGGCTGCCTCTCGTTGGCCACGGCATCGATGAAGTCGTTCAGCTCGTCCGCGTAGGACTGCTGGTATCGCTCGATGAAGAAGTTCAGAAGCGGCTCCTTGGCGTCGGTCGCCCTGGCGTCATGGCGCTTGACCGTGCTCGAGCGCAGGTTTTCCGATTGGACCATGCCCTTGGCTCCGAAAAGTTCCACGCGCTGATCGTAGCCATAAACGGCCCGGCGGGAGTTGTTGATGTGCACCAACGCGCCGGATGCCGCTCTCATGATCACCATGGCGGTATCCACATCGCCCAACTCGCGAAGCGCCGGTTCCACCAAGGTACTGCCGGTCGCAAACACCTCTTCGATCGCGTCATCGCGCAAGATGAAGCGCGCCAGATCGAAATCATGGATGGTCATGTCGCGAAAAATCCCCCCCGATACCTTCAAGTACGGCAGCGGCGGAAGCCCGGGATCGCGGCTGGTAATGACGAGCAATTCGAGCGCGCCGACGTCGCTTTCGCGCACCGCCCCATGGCTGCGATCGTAGCGGCGATTGAAGCCGATTTGGATCGGTACGCCGGTGCCCGAAATTTCCCTGCGGCAGCGCTCGACGAGCTCGATGTCGAGATCGATGGGCTTTTCGCACAGAATCGCCTTTCCGGCCCGCGCGGATGCGGTGATCAGCTCGACATGGGTATTGGTCGAGGAGGCAATGAGGACGGCGTCAATCGCCGGATCGGCGAGCGCCGCATCCACGTTAGGCGACGCCTTGGCGCCATGTTTACCGGCGATCGCCGCCGCCGCCGCCGGGTTGAGGTCGTACACGCAAGACAGGCGCGCACGCGGATGGCTGGCGGCGATGTTGGCCGCATGCAAGGCCCCGATGCGCCCGGCGCCGAATAGGGCAAAATTAATCATGTGATATCCAAGCTCATCGCTTCAGCCGCCGTTGCCCGCGTTCACGGGGGCCGTAGCGTGCCGCGCTCCACCGCGTGACACTCGAACAGGCGCGCCGCTTTTTTCTCGCCGGACCCGTCGACGATGCTCAACAGCAGCTCGACGGCCGTGATGATGATGTCGGCCACCGGCTGATGAATGGTCGTCAAGTTGTAGCTTGGCCACGCCGCCATCGCCATGTCGTTGAAGCCCATGACCCCAATGTCCTGCGGCACTCGTGCGCCGGCCTCCCGGCAAGCATCGATTGCGCCCATCGCCAACACGTCGTCACCGCAGAACACGGCATCGATGCCGCCGTTGCGCAGCAGCTCCTTCATCAGCGTGTATCCGGCAGAATGGCAGTACGAGTGGCCATACACCACGGCGCAAGGCTCGAGGCCTTTGACCGCGAGACTGTCCCTCAGTCCCCGCAGGCGATCCACCGTCGAGGTTGCGGGCTGCGGCCCGCCGAGAAATGCGATGTTCTGATAACCCCGGTCCCGGAGCATCTCGCCGCCTACCCGCCCGCCCTGATAATTGTCGCAACCGACGATATTTCCCGAGGCTGCACCCTCCGGCCTGCCGAAGGCCCGTACGACGGGCATGCCTGCTTCGGCGCATTGCTCGGTGAACTCCGGCGGCAGCGTGGAGGAGGCGACGATCACTCCATCGACGCTGTATTTGAGCAGCATCTCCAGCGCAACATCGGTCCTGGCGCCGCCCGACAGGTTGGCGAGCAGCGGACGTCGACCGCGCTGCTGTAGACGCCGTGTGAAAAGGTCGAACACATCCATGAACATGGGATTATCGAAGTTATTCGAGATCAGCGCGATGAGTTCGGTACGCTTGGTCATCAAGCTGCGTGCCAACGCATTGGGCTGGTAGCCCAGTGATCGGGTGGCTGCGATCACCTTTTCGCGCGTTTCCGAAGAAACCGAGGCGCCTGCCGTGAAGGTCCGCGAGACGGCCGAGACCGAAACGCCCGCCAACTTTGCCACCTCCTTCGCGGTCGCTCGTCGTTCTACCACGGTCTTCCCATTATTTGACCTTGATCTCGCCATACCTGGTGTGTTCCAACTCCCCGACGATCAGTTTTGACGACTGCAACGCATCATACTACCGAATCAGATCGACAGATATTGCAACCGATTGCAATCAGATGCTCCGGCCGTCGAGAATGCTACGGTCCCTGCGGTGGAAACCCGTTACACGAGTTTTGCAAGCGCTTGCACTACGTGTTATAAGACCGTTAAGATCTCGGCCAGCGCAACCACTTCGCGAATCAGCTCGGGAGAGAGCCATGTATCTCATCGGTCAAGAAGAAATCGATGCCGTCGCACGAGTCATCAATTCCAAGGCACTGTTTCGCTATGGCATCGGCCACGAGTGCGAGCGATTCGAAACGCGCTACGCCGCCTACTTGGGCGCGAAGCACTTTTCCCTGGCGGCGAGCGGCTCCTACGCGTTGACCGCGGCCATGATCGGCCTAGGCTTGGGGCCGGGAGATGAGGTGCTCGTCCCAGCGCATACATACATGGCGTCGGCCACCTCGGTTCTTGCCGTGGGCGCCATCCCGGTGATCGTCGACGTCAACGAATCCATCACCATCGATCCCGCCGCCATCGAGGCCGCCATCGGCCCCCGAACGCGCGCCGTGATCGCGGTGCATATGTGGGGTACGGCGTGCGATATGGACGCGATCATGGAGATCGCGCGGCGGCGCAAGATTCTGGTCATCGAGGATGCCTGCCAAGGGGTGGGTGGAGGCTACAAGGGCCGTAAGTTTGGGTCGATCGGGGATATCGGCGCATTCAGCTTCAATTACTACAAGAACATGAGTGCGGGCGAAGGCGGCGGTGTGGTGACCAACGACGATGCCGTCCTCAAGCGGGTGAATTGCGCAATCGATCCATGCCACGCGTTCTGGACGGGGCGCGACGATGACGCAAAGCCATTTGCCGGCAACGGCGCCCGCGCGACCGAGTTCATGGGCGCCATCCTCAACGTTCAACTGGACCGGATCGACGCCGTCGTTGCCGCGATGCGCCGCGAGCGCGATACGATTTTGGACGGGATCAAGGGTCTCGCCGGTCCCGGCCTGCGTTTGGCGCCGATCAACAGCCGCGAGTCCGATTGTGCGACCAATGTCTTTTTGACCTTGCCGAGCGCCGAAGCCGCCCAACTATTCACCCAGACGTACCCCAGCGTGATCGCCGGCAAGACCGGCCGCCACACTTACACGGAGTGGGATCAGGTGTTGATGGGTGCGGGCGCGGCCCACCCGCTCATGAATCCCTACAACATGCCGGCCAATGCCGAGTGCCGCAGAACCTATTCGAGGGATATGTGCGCCCGGTCGCTGGCGATTCTCAACCGCACGATTCTCGTCCCGACGAGCCCCATGCACACGCAGGAGGAGATCGACAACATCATCCACAACGTCAAGACGGCGACACGGGTGGCGCTCGGTCAGATCAAGATCGAGGAAGCGGACGTGCGCAAGGCCGAGGCACCCGACGCGATCAAATACGATTTGAAAGAAACGGCATGGTAGCCGGCGTCTTCTGACGGGAGTCCAACCGCGGCGGGAGCCGTGCGTCATACAAACAAAACGGGGATAACCATGAATGGGGATAGCGGAAAAAAATATGTGATACGCGCACTCCTATGCGGCGTGCTCGCGGCGACTGCCACTGCGATTGCGCCGACCGCCGCGCTGGCCGAGCCTGCCGCGGCGGCCACGACGGCCGCGCCGGCCGGCTCGAACATCGAGTCGAGCAACCAATTGGAAGACATCATCGTGACCGCCACCCGGCGCGAACAAACGGTGCAGAGCGTGCCGATCAGCATCAACGCCTTTGGCCAGGACGAGCTTGCGCAAGGCTACATCAAGTCCATCGATGACATCGCGGCGCTGACCCCCGGCCTGCAGTTTGCGGTGCCGAACGGATTCAGCTCGGCATTTACCACCATTGCCATTCGTGGTCTGAATACCAACACCGGGCCTCCGACGGTGGGCCTCTATCTCGACGACACGGTGATTTCCAGCCGGCTGTCGGGATATACGAATCAGGGCAATGCATACCCCTACGTATTCGACTTGAACCGGGTCGAGGTCGAGCGCGGCCCGCAGGGCACGTTGTTCGGCGCCGGCGCGGAAGCAGGCACGGTGCGCTTCATCACCAACCAGCCCAGCCTGACCGAGTTCAGCGGTCTCGCCCGCGGGGAGCTGGCGTCGACGGAGAACGGCCGGATGAGTTACGAATCCGGGCTCGCCGTAGGCGGCCCGATAGTTCAAGATGAGCTGGGGTATAGGGTCAGCGTCTGGGACCGTCAAGACGGCGGCTGGGTCAATCGCGTCGATCCTATTCCGGGGCCGGGTTATGAAACCATAGTCGCTCGCAATGCCAACACCAACGACAAGCTGGTCATCAAAGGCGCGCTGGCGCTCAAGGTCGGCGATGTGCTCGTGACGCCGGCCATTTACTACCAGAACGTGCACCAGGACGACGCCCAACGGTTCTATGCGGCCTTCTCCGACGCGCAGGCGGGCATCTACAACAACGGCGTGCTGCTCCCCGAAGTCTGGACCGACAAATGGACCCTGCCGTCGATCAAAGCCGAAGGTCACCTGCCGTTCGCGGACTTCACGGGAAACGTCTCCTACCTGCATCGCAACGTCAATGAAATCCTGGACGAAAGCGCATTCGTGTGTCCCGGCCTCCGGACCCCGCCCGGCTCGGGGACGTTCGGCTGCGGCAATCCGCTGGGTACCGGGTATCCGGATGCGGACTCGCAGGTCGCCTACACCCCAACCGGCCTTGGCATCAGAGCCTATACCGCCGAGGCGCGCCTGGCCTCGAATGCGCCGGCTGATTCCCGCATCAGTTGGGTGGCGGGCGTCTACTGGGAGCATCGCGTGCAACGGGACTTTCAGCAGAATTTCGATACCTACGCCTACCCTCAATACTTCGGCAAGGCTCCGCCGTGCGCCACCCTCGCCTGCGCGATCATTCAAGACGCGCACGAATTGTTCGTCGACGTGCAGACCGCCGTCTTTGCGCAGGCTGACATCCGCATCACGAACAACCTGACTGCCACGCTCGGCGAGCGTGTGGCGCATGTCACGGTGAACGGGGCCAACACCACCGGTATCGGCGCGCTCACCGGAGCGCCGCCCTACGCC
>Ga0307470_10001210_pt1 | contig 10386 bp, 10 predicted proteins | sample atmos_gasesAM3C__FD_204565 | JGI IMG/M metagenome (GOLD analysis project Ga0307470, IMG submission 204565) | Hardwood forest soil microbial communities from Morgan-Monroe State Forest, Indiana, United States - atmos_gasesAM3C_05 | ecosystem: Environmental > Terrestrial > Soil > Temperate forest... | reverse complement strand
GGCTGCTCCCACCCCCACCACCGTCCCGTGGCTCAGGCTGCCGCCAGCTTCACCCAACCGCTACGACGGCCAGGCGATGAAGGTCTCCCACCTCCATCCGAACAAACAGCACTTCGTGGCGCACCACAGTGGGCGGGATGCCCCCCACCCGCCGACGCTAGACCTATGGTCGCGTGGCCGGGCTGGAAGGCTGCGGTCGTGCCAGCCTGTCCCGGCCCGGTTGCGGCTGGCCTGGTTGTGGGTTGACCCGGGCAACCGGGATGCTGCTTGCCGTGAGTTTCTCCCGGTGCCGGTCATGACGGCCGACGGTGTGACCGAGGGCACCGTGGCGGTGGTGCTGACGATGGGTCGGCCATCGCCGTACGCCCGGGACTTCGCCGCCGTCGGCGAGGTCGATCTGTACCGGCTGGCCGACGTCGACCTGGACGAGGTCCCCGGGCTGCTCATCGGTGGCGGGGTCGACCAGGTCTTCCTAGCCGGGCAGCGGGCACGGCTGGACGGATGGGTGTCCGCCGGTGGCCGGGTGGCGGTGTGCGGGCAGGTCCACCGGCCGTTCCTCACCGGGCTGGTGCCGTTCGAGCCGCTGGCGTACCGCGGCACGGACGACCTACGGGTCACCCGGCGGGCCGACCACCCGGTCTGGGCGGGGGTCGAGCTCGACGACCTCACCTTCCGCCGGGGCGTCGCCGGCTTCTACGGCCGGGGCTGGTACCCGGCGCAGCCACCGGGCACGCTGGTCGTGCACGGCATCGGCCCGGACCGGCTGGCGCTGGACTACGTCTACCCGTTCGGCGCCGGGGAGGTGCTGGTGCACGGCGGCAACGAGCTGTGGGGCTACCACGACGAGCCGAACACCTCGGCCCGGATGGCGCCCCAGCTTCTGGGCTGGATGTCCGGCCGGACGGCGTCCGGCCCGCGACCGGGGACGGTGCCCGAGTGACCGACATCGGCATGGTGCACGGCGGCACGTCGTACCACCTGACCACGCTGGCGGATCCGAACCTCGCGCCGTACCGGCTGCGGCCGGTCTACCTGCCCGAGCTCGACCCGGGCCAGCTCGGCGCGCTGGACACGCTCATCGTCTGCGACCGGCTGCACCCCGGCCTGCTGCGCGAGCACGCGGGCACGCTGCTCCAGGTCGCCGGCCGCGGTGGGACGCTGGTCGTGCTTGGCGAGGTCGAGGCGCACACCTGGCTGCCCGGCGCGGCCTGGACCGCCCGGCCGGCGAACTTCTGGTGGTGGCTCAGCGGCGAGGACCCGGGCATCCGCCGGGAGAGCCCCGACCACCCGATCTGGGCGTACCTCACGCCCAAGCACGTGACCTGGCACTTTCACGGGCTGCTCGACCCACCGGCCGGCGCCACCGCGCTGGTCACCCACGAGGAGGACGGCCAGCGGACGGGCGTGGTGCTCTACGAGGACACGGTGAGCACTCCGGGCCGGCTGGTCGTCACCACGCTCGACCCGACCTACCACCACGGGAGCAACTTCATGCCCTCGGCCACCCGGTTCCTCTACGGCGTCCTCGACTGGCTCACGGCGCCAGGGGCGGCAGCGTGACCGAGCTGACCGTGCTGGCCGAGGAAGGGCCGATCACGCTCGGGTTCCCCGACCTGGTCCGCTATCACGGTCACGCGGCGCTGGCCATGCTGGCCGTGACGTTCCGGGCGCAGGAGGCCGCGTTCGGTCGGCTCTGCCCGGACGGGCCGCCGCGCCGGGACGCCATCGAGGTCCGCAGCGGCCACCCCGGGCCGGGCGTCCGGGACGCGTTCGAGATGGTCACCCGCTGCGTGACCCGGCGGGTCTACACGGTCGACCCGGAGCTGCCGGGGCCGCGGTACAACCCGCGCGGCCCCGCGGTCTACGCCTTCGAGATCACCGTTGCCGGTCGGGGCTCTCAGCACGTGGCGGTGCGGCCCGGCGTCCTCCCTGACGAGTTCTTCGACTACCTGGCAGCCGGCGCCGGCGGGAACGCCTCGGCAGAGGTGAAGCTCGAGTTCGCCGCGCTGCGCCGCCGCATTGCCGACGTCGTCCTGGTCACCGACCTGGACCAGTTGTTCGAGTGTGAGTACGGCGCCCTGCCCGCCAGGTGACGAACGCGAACTTACGGGTGCGGCAGGCCGGTGGATGGCCCGCTCGTCATACACGTCCACCGCGCTGGCGGCGGCCTCGAATGCGTCCCTCTCGTGAAATGTGTCCACGTCCAGCAGCCGGCGGGCGAGCGTCGTCAACATGTGGGCGTACGCCGGCCGAAATGCCGGGTCCTCCGCATTGAGCCGCTGGTAGATATTGGCGGCGTTCCAGGTGGACTCTATGCTCTGCTGCCGCTGTCCAGCGGTCCACTCGCACAGCGCCAGGTTCTCCACGGCTGCCGCAACGTCAGGCCAGGCCGACGGCGGACGCCCGCCTGTTCACGGCGGTCGTTGACGCTCAGGATGGGAGCCGTTCGGCCAGGCGGTCGAGGAAGGCCCGCTGCCCGGCCACCAGCTTGTCCCGGGCCTGCTCCAGGTCGAACCATGCGACCCGGTCGACCTCCGGGTACTCCCGGACCTGGCCGGACCCCTTCGGCCACTCCAGCTCGAACGTCCCAGGTACGACGTCCCGGGGGTCCAGGTCGCCCTCGGCGGCCCAGACCGTCACGACCTTGCCACCAGGCTGCCGCACGGCGCCCAGCTCGATGAGATCAACCGCGGGCACCGGCAGGCCGAGCTCCTCCTCAAACTCCCGCCGGGCCGCCGCCAGCGGGTCTTCGCCCGGCTCCTGCTCACCCTTGGGCACCGACCACGCGCCCGCGTCCCGCCGCTGCCAGAACGGCCCACCCAGGTGACCGAGAAGCACCTCCACCGCCCCGCCGGCCCGACGGAACAGCAGGATCCCCGCACTGCGTGCACCCGCCATACCGCCGAGTCTGCCGGACGGGCCCTGGTCACCGTGGGCTCGGGCGGGAAGAATGGCGCCGTGGTTCGCCTCACCGAGCGCGTCGAGCGTCTCCCCCGCGCGGTGGTGGTACGAGGTACCGCGTCAACCGACCCGGCGGTGCTGCTCGACCGGGCACTTACCGATGTCGGGGTCCTCCAGCCCGGCGGCGTCGGCGTCGCCCGCTCGACGGGCGCGCGGGCGTTGGTGCTGGCCGCCCTGTCCCCTCCTGTGCCGGTCCTGGGCAGCCTGGTGGGGGCGCTTGTCGACGCGTTGGTCGATCGTGGGTGGCTGTGGGTCGACGTAGGCGGCGTGGTGACGGCCCTGGACCGTGACCGCGGGTTCGGCAGTGTCGCGACGCTCGCCCGGTCCGCGGGGCTGACCGGCCAGACCGGGCGAGGCCGTAGCTACCAGGTCGTGGACCTGCTGGCGGACGTCGTTGAGGCGTCCGTTCCAGCGCAGAGCGTGCTGTCCGGCGGCGCGGTGTCCAGGGCCTGGACGGAGGCCGACCTGCGGGTTGTGGTGGCACGCAGTGCGAGCGACCTGCTGGACGGTTACCCGGGGTGTGTGGCGCAGCAGGCGTACGCCGCCGTGGCCGACAGTGGCGCCGACCCGGCGGACGTCGGCGCCGACGTGCATGCCTACCTCGGTGCCGACCTGGCGGTCATCGACGGCGTGACGTCCAGCCACGGTCCGGCAGGGAGCTGGGTGCTGCGCCCGCTGGAGACCGGCACCGTCGTGGCCGCCACGAGCAGCCTGCTGGCCGACGTCGCGCTGGCCGCCCTGCACGGCACGGACCCCGCCGTCTCGCGCCCGGTGGCCGCCGCGTTGCGGCTGCCGGGCGGTCCCCGCTCGCCGCTGGCGGCGGACATCCGGGGAGACCTGTCCCCGTTCCCCGGCTGGCAGGGGCCGCACCCCTGGCTCCGCGACGCCGCTCGGCGGCTCGCGACGAGCCCCGGAGCCCTCCGCAGCCTCGCCGCGGTCGTCGCCGAGAGCTCGGCCGCGGACCCGGACACGGCGACCGACCCGATCCTGCCGGCGCTTCGCGCGCTGGTGGCGCCCACCGTCACCGGCGGTGGTCCGGCGACCGCCGCGTGGCTGTCCGGTGTCCTGCTGGCGGGGTCGGCCGCGGCTCAGGCAGCGGGCGCCTGGTCGGTGATGTTCGTGAAGGACCGGGTGCGGCGGGTCGAGGTCCCGCTGGCCATGGATGCCGGGCAGTGGACCGAGGCCGACTACCGCGCGGTGGACCAGCACATCCGCCCGTTGGAGCGGCTGCTCGCCGACGTACCGCTGTCGGCGGGTGGGGTGCGCTGGCGCTACCATGAGGAGTCCGTGCTCTTCGAGATCGCCCGCGACGTGGCGGCACCGTTCGGGCAGTGGTGCGCCCGCGTCGACATCGCGGCGGGGATCAGCCTGATGGCCGACTACCTCGGTGGCCGCCGGGTGCCGGTCGCCGTGGACGACCAGGGTCGGCCGACGATGCAGGCCGAACGCAACGTGTATCTACCGCAGCCCAACTACCTGGCCGCGTGGGGTGGCGCCCCGATCGACGTGTGCAAGCTCGAGCTCGTCGAGTACGGCGACCGGACGCACCGGCTGGCCTGGCGCACGGTGTCCAGCGCCAACGGCTCGGCATCGCGCGACGACGGGTCGATGACCTTCGAGGATGCCGGTCCCGACCGGACCCGGGTCACGGTCCGGGGGTGGCAGCGGTTCATCCTGCCGCCGTTGCTGGCGGGCGCGGACCTCGACCGCTTCCCCGAGATCAAGAACGGGCTGGTCGACGACGCGTACCGCCGCTTCTTCAGCGCCACGTTCGACAACCTCGAGGCCTGCTACGAAGGCCGGCCGTTCCGGATCGGCCGGCAGGTCGACCCCGGCTCCGGCCCCGAGCCGCCGTGGACGGCGACGGCGGCGATGCTGGTCGACGCCGCCCGGTCCTGGCTCGCCGAGGGGCCGGCGGCCGGCGCGGAGCGTGGCCACGCGGAGCCGGTGGTCGACGACGCGGGCTTCCGGCACTTCCCCGGCCCCCAGACGGGCGGTGCGTCGGCTGCAGCGGCGGAGCGCCGGGCCTGGCCCGGGTGGCCGCGGTGAGGGTCCTGGTCACCGGCGCGACCGGGCTGTTGGGCCAGCACGTCGTCCGGGCCGCGCTGGACGCCGGCCACGAGGTGCGCGCGGTCGTACGGCGGCGGGGGACGCCGCTCGACGCGCTGCCGTCGGTGCGGCAGTGCGCCGCGCCCATCACCGACGTGGCCAGGCTGGCCGCGGCGATGGAGAACGTCGAGGTCGTCGTACACTGCGCGGCCGTCTACGCGTACGGGGCCGACCGCGCGGCCGAGGTGGAGCAGGTCAACGTGGTGGGCACCCAGCGGGTGGTTGGGGCGGCCGCGGCGGCGGGGGTACGGCGGGTCGTGGTCACCTCCTCGTCGGTGACCTGCGGGTCCAGCGTCGAGCCGGTCCCGCAGGACGAGACGGGCCGGCTCGGCGACGAGGTCGTGCCGCGGTACTTCACCAGCAAGGTCCGGCAAGAGCAGGCGGCGCTGGCCGCCGGCGAGTCGGGTGGCGTGGAGGTCGTGCTGGCCGCGCCCACCGTGGTCCTCGGTGGTCCGGCGGACCGGTTGGTGCCGAGCAACGCGATCGTGCTGCGCTACCTGCTCGACCCGGTCCGCGGCACGTACCCGGGCGGGTGCAACGTGGTCGGCGTGCGCGACGCCGCGGCCGGCCACCTCCTGCTGCTGGAGCATGGGGCGGCGGGGGAGCGGTACCTGCTCGGTGGCGAGAACGTGTCGTGGTGCAGCCTGCACGCGACGATCTCCGACCTCGTGGGCGTGCCGGGGCCGCTTGCGCTGGTGCCGATGCCGGTGGCCTACGCGGCGTCGGCGGCGGCCGAGGCGTGGGCCCGGCTGACCGCGCGAGACCCGCTGTCCACCCGCGAGGAGGCCCTGACGATCGGGCGCTGGCACTGGTACTCCTCCGCCAAGGCCGCCGCGCTCGGCTACGTCGCCCGCCCCGCGCGGGCCGCCGTGGCCGAGTCGCTGGCCTGGCTGCTCGTCGGGCCGCACCTGCCGCGCTGGGTGCGCGAGGGCCTGCGGGTGTCGCCCGAGGTCCGGGCCGCGCGCCCGCTCGTCCCGCGACCGCTGGTCCCGTAACCGCTCGTCCCGCGACCGCTCGCCAGCCCGGGCCCGGCGTAGGCGCGGGCCTGGGCCGGCCGCCGGCGCCGTTCAGCCCGCCGGGTCGACCAGGACGGTGACGTCCAGGTGTGCCTGCTCCCCGCCGCTGACCTCGATCGCGCCGTGGTAGCTGCCTGGCCGGGTGAGCGGGGCACCGAGGTCGGCGACAACCGACACGACGGACTCCTCCCCGGCAGGCACGGTCACCTGCGCCGGGTCGACCCGCAGCGCACCGTCGACGACCGTGCCGTCCGGTCCGGTCAGCGGGCTGGCGGCGAGCTGCACCCGCCGGGGCCGGGGGTGCCGGTTGGCGACCGTCAGGGTGGTCTCCGCCCGGCCACCCAACCGGCCGCGTAGCGTCACGACCGTTGGCCGCGCCGCGTTCGCGGTCGGGTCGCCGGCCGGCGGCACCGGGTCGGCGCCCCCGTCCGCTGGGTCGGCCTCGCTGGGTGGCGGAGCGGCGGCTGGTGCGCTCGGGGGGTAGCCCGCCCCAGCGTGCCGCAGGGTCGAGCGCACGTCACGCAGGACGGCGGCGCTAGCGCGGCTGCCGGCGGCCAGCAGGTCGGAGGCATAGTCGAAGCTCAGCTCGGAGGCGGCGCGCCAGTACCGCTCGGCCTCCCGGCCCGCGGAGTCGGCGAACGCGCGCAGCGCCGTCGCGGCGTCCACCTTGCCGGCCATCGTCGCCCTGAGGTCGGCGTACTCGCGGCGCAACCGTAGCTGCACCTGCAGCGCCTCACGCGCCAGGTCGGCCATCCGCGCCCACGACCTCGCGGCCTGGGCGGCAGCGTTCGTTTCTGCCATCGCGGTTCCCCTTTCCTCAGCAACACGCAGTGGCGTCAGCAACAGCAGTCGCAGCCGCAGCTCACCTCGACCGCCTCGCAGGCCGCGGGCGTGACCACGACGGCGACCCGCAGCGGTCGTGAGCAGCCCTCGAAGCGCACGTCGGCGTAGGCCGACGCCGCGGCGTCGAGGTCAGGTCCGCCGGCCTGGCCGGGCTCGCGGGTCCCATTGGCCGGGACGCCGACGGTGAGGCCGATCCGGACCAGCCGATCCTGGCACGGCGCCAGGGTGAACGGCCCGTCGACGTCCAGGTCGGCGACCACCTGAACTGGTGGCCCGTCGCAGGACGTCCATGGCCCGACCTCGACGGTGACCTCCCGCTCACGATGCCGCACGTTGCGCACCAGCACCGGCACGAGCCGCCGTTCACCGGCGTGCAGGCGGACCACGACGTCGGCATCCGGTGTGCAGGCTGTGCACGTCGAGCGGCAGTGGTGCTCCGGATGCTCCTGGCAGCCATGGCTGCCGCGTCGCCCGCACCCACAGTCCGACCCGGTCGCGCCTGCCGCCGGGTAAGGCCGGCCGGCCGTACCCGACCATGCCGCCAGGTAGGGGTCGAAGGCGGCCCGCGAGTCGGCCCACCACTGCCGCCACGCGTCGGTCCAGGTCGAGACGAGATCCTGCGGGCTGGTCGTCGTCGGCATGTCGGCTCCTCGGTACGGGGGCGCTGGTAGTCCTGTGGTGCGGGTATGGGTCAGTCGGGGTCGCGGGGCAGGACAACGACGGCGAGGTCGGTCAGCCCGACCGGGATGCGGGCCTCGTGCCGGCGGTACGGGGCGAGGTCAGCCGGAACGTCCAGCGTCGCGGTCACCTCGACCTGCGCGCCTGGGCCGACCTCGCCGACGTTGCCGAGGCTGAGGCGGATGTCGGGACCGACGCTGTCGCCATCGTCCCGGGTGTAGCCGTGTGCCTCCCGGGCCAGCGCGATGGCCACGTTGCCGTCGTTGTGGACGACGAGCTCGACCGCGACCTGCCCCGGACGGGCCAGGACCTGGGCTGGGCTGACCCGCATCGCGAGCTGCTGCTCAACCCGCAGCACGGCGGGGTGCCGGTTGCCGGCCACCTCGAGCTCGGCGGCGATATCGCCGGGCGGGGTGCCCGCCGGCAGGCTGACCGTGACCGGCACGCTCACCCGGGCGCCGGGTGAGACGACCACCGCGGTCGAGATGGTCAGGTCGGGTGCGCCGTCGCGATGCACGATCACGCCGCGTACGACGAGCCGCTGGTTGCCAGGGTTGTCGACCGGCACGACTCCGCGCACGTTCGACGGCGGCCCGGACAGCACGACCGGCTCATCTGCCGGCCGCGTGGCGGGGGGGACTGGCTGACCGGTTGGCATGACGATCGCCTCAGCCCACCACGATCGGGCGGCGGTCAGCCGGCCGGACCTCTGTGGTCGTCCGGCCGCTCACGCTCAACGCGAAAATCTCCAGCCCCCACAGCGACATCGCCCACCGCTGCTCGTACGGCGTGCTGATCTCGGTCGGTGGCAGCGGGCCCAGCTCCAGCCGTACGCACGAGTCGACGACCACCGGCTTGAGGTCGACCGTCGAGGTGGTGGTCACCGGCTTGAGGTCGACCGTCGAGGTGGTGGTCACTGGCTTGAGGTCGACCGTCGAGGTGGTGGTCACCGGCTCAAGAGTGACGGTGACGGTGGAGCCGACCGTGCCCGCCAGCGTGGTGGTGGTGCCGCCGTCGACGGTGACGTGCACCTTGTCCAGACCGGTCAGCTCCGTCGTGATGTCCTGGACCAGCGACCCGGACAGGATCTGGTCGAACGACGCGTCAGCCATCAGGACGTTCCCTTCGGGACGGGCGGGGACAGCAGGTGGGAATGATGGAAACCTAGCCGCGGATCGGCCCAGGCAGACAGGCTCGGGTCGTACTCCCGCAGCTCCGGCATGACGATCCGGTGGCGCTGGCACAGCGACGGGTAGTCGTAGACGGTCACGTGGTTGCGCCCGCGGTTGGCGGTGAACAGCAGCCTCTGGTCCGCCGAGAGCTGGCAGGAGTAGACCCCGTCGACCAACGCGCCGCGGCTCACCTTCAGTGCGCCGGCGTAGTGCTTGGCATTGGTGAACAACGATCCGCGGGCGAGGACGTCGTAGACCGTGGCAGCCGACTCCCGGGGCAGGCTCAGGGCGCTCCACGGGCCCGGGTGCTCGTCGATGAGCCGGTGCCGGGTCAGCGTGGCCAGGTCGACCAGCACGACGGTGTGGCTGCCGCCGGTGCACCAGATCAGCTCGGAGTCGGAGATCGTGACGTCGGAGTTGACGTGCGCGGGGAGGTCGCGGCCCGCCGACCAGTGCCGGAGGACCTGGCCCTCCTCGGCGTCGATCTCGTAGGCGTACTCGCGCAGGTAGGCCATGCCCCATTCGTACCAGTCGTGGCCTTCGCCGGGAGCCACCCGGAACGACAGCGCGTAAAACACGTCGAGAACGGGGTGGCAGATCACGTGCCAGCATGTCGTGGGCAGCACCACCCGCCTGGCAGTACCAGAAACCAGGTCAAATATACCTACCTCGCGCGCCTCTCCGCGCCGGGGATGGTCCATCCCCCCGTAAACCAGGTACCGGCCCGACGCCGTCCGTTTCATCGCATGCGGCAGGCCCAGGCCGTGCAACCCGATCGGCTCCGCCTTGGCCAGCCGGTTGACGTCGAACCGCCACAGCCGATCGCCGATCGCGGTGATGAACTGGGCGTCGTCCAGCCAGACCAGGTGTGTGCTGCCCTGCAACGCGGTCTCCGGTACCTCGAACCGCAGCGTCGAGACCCGGTCCACCTCCTCCAGGCAGGATGTGTCATAGAAGAGCAGGTGTTGACCGGTGTTGCCGAGAAATCCCACCCGCCGGCTCGGGTCCACGTTGGGGGCATGACCACCGGCCACACCGTCAAAGTACACGATCTTGTACGCGTGGTCGCCGGTCTCCGGGTCATACCTGATAACGCATACCCCGGCACGGCCCTCCAAGCCGTTGAGCCCGGACCCGTCCAGGGCGATGTGGAAGGCGTAAGGATACGATCTCATGCCGTCCTCACGACCGCTGCAGGCGATCTGACATACGGACATGATACGTGTACGCAGAGCATGTCGGACATGGAGACCGTCAGCGCCTGAATCTGGGTCCCGCCGCGGCTGTCCGCCGCGGTCGAGGGGCCGACGTCTGGTCGACCATCCCGCGGCGCGCATGCCGCTCAGGCCCGGGGCGACCACGGGACACAACCAGCCAGACGAAACACCCGCCGGCAGCATCCTGCCCACAGTGCCAGATCCGGGGCGACCACGGATATAACCCACCCGCTAGGCCTGGCGCCCGGGTAGGGCGTGTGGGGTTTGGGTGGCCGCTGTCCGGCGTGTGGCGCCGGTGCTCGCCGTGCGGCGGCCACCGCGTCGTCCTGTGTCCTGCTTCATGCGGCTCGTTTTCGGTGCCGGTGATGGCGGATAGGCTTTCGCTCCGGG
>Ga0307470_10001209_pt1 | contig 10394 bp, 4 predicted proteins | sample atmos_gasesAM3C__FD_204565 | JGI IMG/M metagenome (GOLD analysis project Ga0307470, IMG submission 204565) | Hardwood forest soil microbial communities from Morgan-Monroe State Forest, Indiana, United States - atmos_gasesAM3C_05 | ecosystem: Environmental > Terrestrial > Soil > Temperate forest... | reverse complement strand
CCGGGAGCACGCTGGCTGGGAACTTCTTCTTCTTGTTGAGGCGCAGGACGCCGAACTTGCGCGGCTTCAGGCTGGGCCCCGGCAGGTGCTGCTTGGCGAGCGACTCGGCCGCGCCCGAGAGCACGAACGCGCCCAAGGCGAGGGCGAGGGCCGACCAAGCGACGATGCCGACGGTACGGGGGTTGGTCATCTGCGACTCCTTCGGTTTCGTTCTGCGCGGGTGAAAGCGGGGGCAGGCCGGGTGCGGTTGGGGCGGGCGCCGGGGCCGCCCCGAACCGAGGTGCCGACCAGGGCAGCCAGCAAAACCAGGGCCAGAAGGTATGGGGGCACGGTGAAGCCTTCGTCACGGCTGTCGTACCGCGAGAAGGCCTGCGACTCCTCGGTCGCCGCCTCCTCTTCGCGCTTCTCTTCGACCTGATAGGTCCGCGCCGGGGCGCCGCCGGGGGGCAGCGGCCGCACGATCGGCGGCGGGGGCGGCGGGACGATCGCCGGCACGACCGCCACCAGCGGAACCCCGAGCGGGACGAAAGGCTCGGGGGGCACCGGTGGCGGCGGATTGGGGGGCGGCGGGTTCGGCGGCGGTGGCGGGGCCGGGGGTGGTGCCGGCGGCGGTGGCGAGAAGGAGACCGGTGGGCTGCCCGCCGGCGAGGCTGGTGGCGGGGGTGGTGCGGGCGGTGGTGCGACCGTGCTGGCGCGTTTGAAGCGGTCCGGCCGCAGCGGGCGCGTCCCGCAGGGCCGCTGCACGCTCCCCCCAAGCACCGTTATCCGTTCGGAGTAGGAGAAGCCGCCGGCGCTGACAGTGACCGTGGTGGTCCCGGCGTTGAACGGGCAGAGGAGCCCGGAGGAGCTGTCGGTGACGACCCGGTCGCTCGTGTCCAGAAAAGGCTTGCGCAGGTTGGTCGAGGCGGGGTCCTGGCGGACGAAGTCGGCGATGTCGGGGTCCGAGGAGGTGAAGCCGTACTCCGGGTTGATCCGCGTCGCGCAGCCGGGGACGAGGCACTGGTCGGGAGGGAAGGAGACGTAGGGACTGCTGCCGGCGGGATCCGGGTTGCCGGTGCCGGCGGATGCCCGGCCCCAGCGGTCGCCGCCGCGGGGCCGCCGGCCGAGCCCGCGGAAGAGGGCGGGACGGGAGCGGCGCAGGAGCGTCCCGTCGGTCGCCTCTAGCGAGAGGTCTTCGATCAGCGGGATCATGCGAACGCCGACCCCCGCGACGTTGGACCCTGGAGCCGGCGACCCGACTTCGAGCAGGAGGACGCCGCTGTCGCCGAACAGCGAATCGGCGGCGTCGACCCCGACGCCGGTGAAGGGCGAGCGGTAGCCGAGCGTGCCGGTGCCGAAGCTTGGAATCGTGCGGGCGGCGCCGGCCGGGATCCGCATCGAGCGGTTCTCTTCGGGACGGTCGAAGAGATAGGCCGAGGCGCCGCCGTCGACCAGCACCCGGGCGACCTGGTCGCCGTCGCTGGCGACGTTCAGCTTCGGCGTGAAGCTGGTGTTGAGGCTGCGGTTGCCCATGACGACGACCCGGATCCCCTTCGCGCGAGCGTCGGCCAGCACGGCTTCGAGCCACGGCAACTGCGCCTCCGGGGGGTTCTGCTGGGATTCGCTGGCGGCAAGCGAGCCGAGCGAGTTGTCGATCACGACGACGCGAACCGTGCCGCCCGCCCCGTGGCTGTCGAACGCGTAGTGGGTGCGGGCGCCTGAGACAGGCACGGCCCCCGGGATCCCGCTGGTCGTGATCCCGGGAGGCGGCGGCCCAGCGCCAAGCGGCGCCGGAAAGCCCGCCAGGGCGGACACGAAGCCGCCGGCCCCGAAGCCGTTCGATGCATCGTCGGAGCCGAGCGCCGCGAAGACGGGCAGGCTGGATGCGGCGCCGAGCAGTTCGGCGAAACGGGAGCCGTCGGCCAGCCCCAACCCGGCCTTGACTCGGTTGCCGGTGTAGAGCAGGGCGCGGGGGCCGTTGGCGCCGCCGCGCATGGCGGCGACGGTCTGCACCGCCGCAAGCAGCGAGCGATCGGGGCCGATTCCCTCGCGCCCGAGGTCGACGCAGGAGGTGTCGCACTCGGCGTTGCCGGCGACGGCCAGGCGGATCGGGCCGGCCGGCATCGGCACGGGCTGCACCCCGGCCGCCGGCGGAGCCGCAGCCGCCCCGGATCCGTAGCGGAAGATCGTCGCCGTACGCACCCTTTCGCGGATCTTCCGCCCGGAGCCCGCCGCTGAGGTGCCGCGACCGACCGCGTCGGCGTAGCCGCTCCACCCCCCCACCGCCCAGCCGTTGCCGGCGGGGTCGAGCAGCAGCGAGAGCACGGGATCGCTCTTCACCGGCCGGTCGTCGCTGGCGCCGGCGAAGGCGGTCCGCTCCTCGTCCTGCCAACCGCTCGCCGTCTCGCGCAGCAGGTAGCCGTCACCGGGCAGCGCGAACGGGGGGATGATCGGGGGCGGCACGGTGGGATCCGGTTCGGGCAGGTTGTCGGCCGGCGGGTAAGCGAGCCGCGGCACCACCGAGACCACCGCGCGCACGGCGCCGCCGTCACGCAGCGCCGCGGCGGCGATCGCGGTCGAGCCCGGGATCGGCTGGCTCGAGAAGCGCCAGGGCGCACCCGGCCCGTCGCGCTCGATCACGATGTCGCGACCGGCCGCGACGGCGCCACCGTCAGGCAGGCCAGCGACGGCAAAGAGCTGCGGGTTGCCGGAGCGAACGCCGTCCAGCAGCGCGTGCGCCGAGGTGTCGACATGCCAGCCGCCGCCGTCGTTGACGAGCAGATCGCCACCGGCGGCGACGATCGCCTCGCTGCCGGCGAACGCGATCGAGCTGAAGCTGGCGTGCTCGAAGCCCGCCGGCGGGGCCTCCTGGTCCCAGCTCTTGCCGTAGCGCAGCAGCACGCCGTTCTTGCCGACGGCGTAGCCACGATCCGGATCGGCCGGGTCGAAGGCGACGTCCATCAGGTTGCCTTCGAAGCCGATCGGGATCCCCGGGTCGGCGATCCAGAGGTCGTCGACGGCGTTCCACTCCCACATCGCCCCGGAGTCGCCGACCGCGTAGGCCCGCGAGGGCAGCGGCCAGGCGACGCCGCGCAGGTTCGCCTTGTTGACGCTGCCGCTGGAGGAGAGCAGGAACTCGCGCTTCCAGCCGCTGCCCGGCACGTAGCGCGCCACCGCGCCGTCCGAGCCGACCGCCAGGGCGCCGGAGTCAAGCGATCCGGGCGTCCCCCCGGGGGCCGGCGTGACGTCGGTCAGCGGCGCGCGCAGCGACAACGGCCAGGGGTGCGGCGGCGCCGGGGCGGTCTTCGAGGAGATCTCGACCGGGCCCTCGAGCCAGCCGCCGTCGGCGCTGGAGAACGCCCCGCTCGGATGGAAGTTGCCGCCGGCGCCCGGCATCCGGGCGAAGGTCCCTTCGGAGAAGCGCAGGTAGGTGCCGCGGTTGCTTTCGTCGTTGCCGCCGGGGTCGAGCGGGTTGGTGATCACGCGGGTGCCGAATTCGCCCCCGGGCCAGGCGAAGCTGCGGTAGCCGCCCTGGCGCGAGAGCTTCGCGCCCAGCCTCCCCTGTTTGCAGATGCTCGCCGCTTCGCACCAGGAGCCGGTGACGGTGTCGGTGCCGCTGTCGTAGAACAGGGTGACGTCCTGGGCGGTGCCTTTGATCTCAGCTGAGAGGTCGATCCAGACGCCGTCGGAGGTGACGGTCAGCGGTTGCGCCGCGCCGCCGATCGGCGCGACTGCCGCAATTTCCTGCGCCGGCGTCTCCCTGGCGGCAAACGGAGTTCCGCCGAGCGGGCGCTCGACCCAGAGCGGACCTTGCGGGGTGGACGTGCGCTCCAGCAGCACCAGCGACCGATCCGGCGAGGAAGCGGGCTCGGCCAGCGCCCAGGCGTTGCCGAGCCCGGTCGCGTCGAGCGCGAGGATGTGGAAGTGGGCCTCGGAGCCGGTCGGTATCTGCACCGGCTCGCGCGGAGTCCACTGGGTTCCGTCGTAATGGACGATCCCGTCGCTGGCCGAGCGCCCGCTGGGGCCGAAGAGCAAGCCGGTGTGGCCGCCTTCGTCGAACGCGGCGACGGCAACCGCGCCGGAGCCGTTTTCCGCAGCCAGCGCTTCCGCTTCCTGCGGTCCTTCGACGGGCCGCAGCACCTCTGGTGGCGGCGCTTTCAGGGCATGCCAGTTGCCGCCCGGGTCGTGGTCGAGGACGGTGACCTGTTCGCCGACCGGGCGACGCAGGTCGCGGCCGACGAGCACTCCCCCGCCGTTCCTCGTGACCCGCGCCGAGAGGCGGTTGGGCAGCGGTCCCCGATAGGGATTGCCGGACGCGTCCACCGGGGTGTCGAAGACCTGCCAGCCGTTGCCGTCGGTGTGGCGCAGGAAGGCGAGCTGCGGTTCGGGCTGGACCGGATTGGCAATCGGGCCGAAGTGGAGCTGGCGGGAGCCGACGTGGACGTCGCCGACGGCAAGCGGCAGCTGGCGGTACCCCCACGCTTCACCTGGCTGCCCGCCGGGCGCGGCGCCCATCAGGGTCATCTCCGGATCGGCCACGCCGAGCAGCGGCAGCGGCCCGACGGGGCCCAGCGCGCCGCTGCCCTTGTCGGGGCTGGCGATCGCCAGGATGAGGGCAAGCAAGAGGCCGAAGCCGCCGAGATGTCGCGCGCGGGCGCTCATCTCCCCTTGACCTCCTTGGTCTTGAAGGCGAGGCGGGTCGGGTAGCTGTCGCGGCTGAGCTGGAGGCTGAGGCTGCGACGCCCCGGAGCGAAGACACGAGCGGGAGTCTCGGCGACGGTGCGACCGCCGCGCTTGGCCAGGAGCCGCACCCGGGCGCGGCGGGTGAGGGTGAAGCTCACCGTCAGGCGCAAGCCGTGCAGCTGCGATTTCACCCGCCGCAGCAAGGGGGGCAAGCGCCTCACCTTCCCCGGCTTCGCGGTTTCTTCGGTGAGCGGAAGCGGCGGTGGCGCGAACAGCTGCGAGTCGTCGACCGGCAGGCGGTCGGGAATGAACTGCTCCGCCGACTCGTTGGGGCGGAACTCGATCGTCCCCTGAAAGGCGGGATCGGTGTCGACGGGGATCGGCGCTCCATCGCTGTAGTGGAAGAGCCAGCCGGCCCAGGTAGCCATCCAGCAGTCGTTCGTCGCCGGGCAGACGATGCGGGCGGCGCTGCCGCGACCGGCGCCCGCCGCGGGCAGGCGAGTCGTTGTCGTCGTCCCGTCGGCAGCGATCCGCGCGACGATCGCCTTGCTGTTGGAGCTGTGGCGATCGGCGAAGGGGACGACGGTCGCATAGGCAGCGGTCGTGTCGGGGATCGCGGCGACGTCGCCGAAGCGGTCGGTGGAACCAAAGACGACGCTCAGGGGTACCTCTTGAAAGCTGTCGTCGACGAGGCGCGCCGCCAGCGGTTGCCGCGCCACCGACCCGCCCTGCGGCGCCGCGGGCCCGGAGGCGGCACCGCCGCCGACCGCCCAGAGATTGGTGCCGCTGCCGTCGAGCGCCAGCAACTCGGTCCCGTCGGTTGGAACGTCTTTGATCGCAGCTGGCTCAAACGGGTTGTTGGTGAAGACGCCTTTGGAGATCGTGTGCAGGAGGCGCGGGACCGACTCGGGTTCACCGAGCTCGACCGGTTCGGTGCGGTTCTCCGCCGAACGGCCGACGAGGGTGCTCTCGTAGAGCACCCCCTGGTTGAACTCCATGTCGCTCACCCCCCTGCCCTGCGGCCCGTAGACGCTCTCCAGGTCGGCGCCGTTCCAGTGCAGATGGAAGGCGCCGACCCGCTCCCCCAGCGCATCCTGGTCGCCGACCCCACCGAACCAGCAGTCGTTGGGACCGTTGCACGTAGCCGAGTTCATCTGTCGAAACGGATCGGCGGCGTCGGGCCGGGTGCTCCACGAGCCGACGACCTGGCCGTCCTTGAAACGGCAGAGCGAGAGGCCAGAGCCGAAGCGCGGGGGGCTCGGTTCGGTGATCACCCAGAACTCCGTCGGCCCCGCCCAGGCGATCCTCGCCGTTTCCCCCGGACCGCCGCAGACGGTGCTGAGCTGGTGCCAGCTCTGCCCGTTCCAACTGAAGAGGCCGCGCGGGATCGTGTCGTTGCCTTCGGTCGTGAGCAGCCCCCGGTTGACCCCCCAGAAGGAGAGGTCGCCGGGGGTGCCGAGCGGCACCTTGAACGGCGCCCCCGCAGGCGGGGGCGGCTGCTCCAAGCGCCAGATCGGAGTTGCGGCCCCCGCGGACGGGACGGCGAAGCCCGCGGCAGCGACCGCGAGCGTCGCGAGAACGACTGTCAGTCGCGCGCGAGAGCCTCTGGGACAGGCTCTACTCACCGTCCGTACGCGCCTCGCGCTCCGGCGCTTGCGCCGGCGGCGGCGCCTCGCCCGCGCCGAAGTCGAGCAGGGTGGCCTCGACCGGCGAGAGCAGAGCTTCGAGCGCCACCCCGGAGAGCGTCTCGTGCTCGATCAGCGAGTTGGCAATCTCATAGACGGCGTTCCAGTTGCGGCCCAGGACCTCTTCGGCCCGCTCGACCGAGTCGCCGACGATCCGCTCGACCTCGCGGTCGATCAGCTCCAGCGTCGCGGGGCCGACCGAGCCCAGCTCCTGCAACGAGGCGCCGAGGAAGACCTCGCCGGCCTTCTCGCCGATCGTGACCGGGCCGAGCGCATCCGACATCCCGTAGGAGGTGACCATCTGCCGGGCCATCCCGGTGGCGGCGTGGAGATCGTCGTGGACGCCGGTGGAGACGACGCCGAACTCCATCTTCTCGGCGGCGAAGCCGGCGACGATCGAGATCAGGTGGCGCCGCATGTCGGGCTCCTGCATCACCACCGCATCGCGGTCGGTGAGCATGTTCGCGGCGGTGCCGAGCTGGCGCCCGCGGGCAACGATCGAGAGCTTCTGCGCCGAGACCTTCTGCCCGATCGAGGTGGTGACGACGGCATGCGAGGCCTCGTGGATCGCGATCACCCACTGCTCCTCGCGGGTCAGCGCATGGCTCTTGCGCGCCGGCCCGGCGACGACCCGGTCGATTGCCTCCTCGAGCGTCGCCTGGTCCATCTCGGTGCTGCCCTCGCGCACCGTCAGCAGCGCCGCCTCGTTGATCACGTTGGCCAGCTCGGCGCCGCTGAAGCCGGAGGTCAGCTTGGCGATCTGCTCCAGCGAGGTCCCCGGCGCCAGCGGCCGATTGCCGCAGTGCAGGCTGAGGATCTCGAGCCGGCCGTGGACGTCGGGCACGTCGACCGTGACCTGCCGGTCGAAGCGTCCGGGTCGCAGCAGCGCCGGATCGAGCACGTCGGGACGGTTGGTGGCGGCGAGGACGACGATGCCGGAATCGCCGCCGAAGCCGTCCATCTCGACCAGCAGCGCGTTCAGCGTCTGCTCGCGCTCGTCGTTGCCCTGACCCACCCCGGCGCCGCGCTTGCGCCCGGCGGCATCGAGCTCGTCGATGAAGATCAGCGCCGGCGCCATCTTGCGCGCCTTGGCGAAGAGGTCGCGGACGCGGGCGGCGCCGACCCCGACCAGCGACTCGACGAAGTCCGAGCCGGAGAGCGAGAAGAAGGCCGCATCGGCCTCTCCCGCGGTCGCCTTGGCGAGCAGGGTCTTGCCGGTTCCGGGCGGGCCGACCAGGAGCACGCCCTTCGGAGCGCGAGCGCCGACCGTCGCGTATTTGCTCGGTTCGGCGAGGTAGTCGCGAATCTCGCGCAGCTCGGCCACCGCTTCGCCGGCGCCAGCGACGTTGTCGAAGGTGGTCCGGCCGGGAGCGCCGGCCTTGCGCTTGCGGCCCTTGCCGGTGAACTTCGAGAAGCCGGCGAAGGCCCCCGCGCCGGCGTCCTGGCCGAGCCGGGTGAAGAGCACGAAGAGACAGACGAGCAGAAGGATCGGGATAAGGAACTGGACGACGATCTGCTTCGCCGGCTTGTCCCACTGCTGGTCGACCTGGACCACCGCGCCGCTGGCCGTCAGGCCTTTGACCATGGCCGAGGTCTGGGCGTCGGACTCGGGATAGGCGGCGTAGAGCAGCTGGCCTTCCTTGGTCTCGATCAGGACGCGGGCGTCCTGATCGAGCAGGGTGGCTTCGGCGATCTTCTTCTGCTCGGCGAGCTTCGAGACCCGGCTGAGCGGGATCCGCTCGCCCTGCGTGCTCGGCTGGATCTGACCGAGCAGGTTAAAGAAGAGGAAGGTGAGCACGATCGAGGCGACGATCAGGGCGGTGCTGAGGGGGTCCTTGGCGAACCAGCGGCCGATCGCCACGAGGCGCTCCCCGATCGCACTGGCGACTTCGCGCCCGCTCACCTGCGGCGGTCGCACCGGCAGGCGCCCGAGACCCTTGCGCCCTGATTGCTGTTGCTGCTCGTCGTTCAATCTGCCCCCTCGTCCTCTACTGCGTGTTTGCTTGTCGTCTCCATCACCGGCACGGCGCCCGGGCTCACGAGGAGCCCGGGCGCCGCGGTGCGCCGGCTATGGACTGGCTTGCCTAGTGACTTCCTTTGCTCTGCTGTTTGAGCTTCAACGTCACCGAGCTGGTCGACGCCTTGGCGTCCCCACCGGTCGGCGTGTAGGTGAGCACCAGGCTCACCCGCAGGCTTCCCTTTTCGCGCAGCACCTTCTTCGCTGCGGCGCTGGGCTTCAGCGCCAGTTCGAAGGTGCCGGCCTTGCTCGCGGTCAACACGAGATGACCGACTTTGATTTTCGCTTTGCCGACTTTGGCGGTGCCGAGCAAGTCGAGCTTGCCCGCACCCGGAAGCTTGACCGAGATGGCCGCCCCTCCGGTTTTGGACGAGATCGCTTTGCGCAGCAGCGAGAAAGCGTTGCTCGGTTTCCCGGGCTCGGAGCCGCCTCCGCCACCGTCACCGTGGTTGGTCGGGTTGGTGTTGTTGGTCGGGGGCGTGACTTTGGGATTGGAGCCCTTCTGCCAGTCGACCGCGGCGACCCCGGTGCGCGAGATCGCGAGGATGCTGGCCGGAAGCGGCGCGTAGTCGGCCGGGAAGAGCTGGCCCTGGGTGCCATCGGTGAGCACGCCTTCCCAGTAGTCCTTGACCGTGCGAGCCGCTGCCTCCTCGGCAGGGGAGCTGCCCCAGACCGCCGAGTTGTCGTCGAAGACGAGGCCGTAGGTCAGGGTGCAGATCCCGTACGGGCTGGTCCCTTCTTTGTCCGGCGAGTTGACGCCGCTGGCTTTCGACCAGTCGCCGAGCGTCGGGTCGCTGGCCGGGGTGGCCGGGATGCCGGTGAACGTGGCTTTGAGGCAGTTGGCGCCTTTGCTGCCGTCGGTCCGGAACCCGTTGACGTCCGCGGTCGGCTCGGAGAACGTCCCCGAACCGTTCTGGACCTGCGTCCAGTAGGGCGTCGTCGGCGCTTCGGCACCAGTCGTCGGGTTGATCGCCAGCCCTTTGTTGCGAGCCGTGGCCAGGTCGGCGTAGCCGATCGAGCCGTCCGTAGCGATCAGTTTGTCAACCAGGTTGCCGTTGCCGTTGCCGCAACCGCTGGTCAGGTTGTCCGTGTCCTGGGTGGCACCGCCACCAGGGCCTTCCGGAGTGCCTGCACAGTCGGTCCGCGGGCCGAACGTCGCACCGGGCCATTCCCGGGTCAGGTTCGTGCCGGTGGTCGCCCATTTGGTCTTCCATTCGCGCGCCGAGTTGATCGAGTTGAGGTAGTCCTTGAACGTGAACGTGCTGCCCGACTGGTCGAAACGCACCACGCGGATGATCGGCTTGTGACAGTCCGCATCGGTGTTGAGCTCGGTCAGCACTTCGTCCCAGTTCAGGTAGGGCACGGAGGAGGGGCCCCCGGTCGCGCCCTGCGCCCAGATCTGCTCGAACTCGGCCTTGGAGAAGCGCGCGCGGATCAATTTGTCGTCCGCCGTGCTGGCGGCGTTGTCCGTCCGGTGCGCCGCGCTGAGCAGTTTGGCGTCGCAGCTCTCCGGCAGGTTGATCAGCGCCACGACGGCACCGACGGCTGCCGGCACGACGTGGATTTTGCCGTTGTTGGACGGGTCGGTGTCCGCTTCCGTCACCGCTTTGTTCGCACCGGGGTCGACGGTCGCACCGGCGTTCATCAGCGCAAGCTGCTCCGGCGTCGGCGGATCGTCGGTCTGCCCGAAGCGTGGCGTCAGCGTACGAAGGGTTACGGCCTTGACTCCAGCGCCGCTCCCGTTCGGTGCGTAGGTCACGTTCGACGACGTGCCCGGGCAAAGGCTGTTTTTGAAGTTGAAGTTGAACACCACGTGGGCGTCTTTGGCGAAGGAACCGCCTTCGCCGGTAATGCTCGGCCCTCCGCATTTGGGAGTCGTGAATGCGGCGTTCGCCTGTGCTGCCAGGCCGAGCGCCGCGAGCACCGTCACAGCGAGGGCGAGAGCCCCTGCCACAGCAGCGCTCAAGCCCCACCTTGGGGCGCTGAGAGTGCGGCTCATAAGAGTCATTCCTTTCATTGACTGAACCTTG
>Ga0307470_10001207_pt1 | contig 10399 bp, 8 predicted proteins | sample atmos_gasesAM3C__FD_204565 | JGI IMG/M metagenome (GOLD analysis project Ga0307470, IMG submission 204565) | Hardwood forest soil microbial communities from Morgan-Monroe State Forest, Indiana, United States - atmos_gasesAM3C_05 | ecosystem: Environmental > Terrestrial > Soil > Temperate forest... | reverse complement strand
GCGCCATTATCAGGCAATGCCGCCGCCGGCGAGCGTAATTAAATGAGCCGGATCGACACCCTGATCGGCGCCATGACCTTGGCCGAGAAGCTCGGTCAGCTCACGATGACCGCGTCCAGCTACGCGGTGACGGGTCCGGTCATTGCCGGCGATTCGACCGCCGCAATCAAGGCCGGCACCATCGGCAATCTGTTGAACATGGTCGGAGCGGCGCATGTGCGCGAGATGCAGCGGCTGGCCGTCGAGGAGTCGCGCCTCGGCATTCCGCTCCTGATCGGCTTCGATGTCGTGCATGGCCATCGGATCTTATTTCCCGTGCCCCTGGCCGAAGCGGGGTTGTTCGATGCGGAAACCTGGGCGTTGACCGCACGCGAGTCCGCCAAGGAGGCTGCCGCCGAAGGGCTGGCGATGACCTTCGCGCCGATGCTGGATGTGGCGCGCGACCCGCGCTGGGGGCGCGGCGTCGAGGGTCCGGGCGAGGATCCCTGGCTCGGCGCGCGCATTGCCGAGGCAAAGGTGCGCGGCTTCCAGGGGGCCGGTCTTGCGGCCGCGGATGCACTCGCGGCGGTCGCCAAGCACTACTGCGCCTACGGCGCGGTCACCGCGGGACGCGACTACGCCTCGGTCGACGTCTCCGAGCGCACCCTGCGCGAAGTGTACATGCCGCCGTTCGCCGCGGCGGTCGCCGCGGGGGTGGCGGCCGTCATGCCCGCGTTCACGGATCTTGCGGGAATACCCATGACGGCGCACAGGGAGCTGCTGCGCGGCTGGCTGCGCGGCCGCTGGGGGTTCAAGGGCGTGATCGTCAGTGATTACAACGCCATTGCGGAGCTCATGCGTCACGGCATCGCCGCCGACCTCGCTGAAGCGGCCGCGCACGCGCTCAAGGCCGGCGTCGATATCGACATGATGTCCGATGCGTATCGCCGCGGCCTGCCCACGGCTCTCGCGCGCAAGCTGGTCAACATGGCGGAGATCGACGAATCGGTCAGGCGGGTACTGACGCTCAAGGAGCAGCTGGGCCTTTTCGATGATCCCTACCGCCGCGGCGCAACGCCTGAACCTGCGGAGGCCTTCACGCATCGCCGGCAGCTCGCGCGCGCAGTCGGGGCGCGCGCCATCGTGATGCTGAAGAACGACAAGGATACGCTGCCGCTGGCGGCGTCGCTGCGGCGGCTCGCCGTCGTGGGTCCGCTGGCGGACGCGCCGGCCGACATGCGCGGGCCCTGGTGGGGAGCCGCGGACGGGCAGGGACAGGTCAGCGTGGCGGCGGGTCTGCGCGCGATTCTCGGGACATCACGGGTGGTGCATGAGCCGGGCGTCGCGATCGACAGCGACGATGCGTCGGGCATTGAAGCGGCTCTGCATGTGTGCGCGGCGGCCGATGCCATTCTCCTCTGCTTGGGGGAGGCCGCGACCATGAGCGGGGAGGCCGCGAGCCGCGCGTACTTGGATCTTCCGGGGAAGCAGCGCCGGCTCGCCGAGGCCGTCTTCGAACGCGCCCACGCCCGGGCAAAACCGGTGATCGTGGTCTTGTTCTCGGGCCGTCCATTGGCGGTGCCGTGGCTGGTCGAGAAGGCGGACGCCGTGCTCGCGGCGTGGTTTCTCGGCAGCGAAGCGGGCAATGCGATCGGCGACGTGCTCACGGGACGCGTGTCTCCGAGCGGCCGTACACCGGTCACGTGGCCGCGCGCCGCGGGTCAGATACCCATTTTCTTCGGCGAGCGCAACGGCGGGCGGCCCGCGAACCCGGCCGATCATTACACGAGCAAATATCTCGACGTGCCGAATGAGCCGCTGTTCCCGTTCGGTTATGGGCTCACGTATGGGAGATTTGCCTTGAGCAATCTGCGCGTGACTCCGATGGAGGTCGAGGATATCGACACCATGCAGATCAGCGTCGACGTGCGCAACGAGGGCGCGCGGACGGCGCAGGAGACGGTTTTTCTGTTCACGCACGACAAGATCGCGAGCGTGGCCAGGCCGCTGCTCGAGCTCAAGGGTTTCGCGAAGATCGAATTGCGGCCCGGCGAGGCGGGAACGGTGACCTTGAGCTTGCGCGCTTCGGAATTGCGCTTTCTCGGGATCGATCTCGAGCCCGTGTTCGAGCCCGGCGAAGTCGAGATTCTCGTGGGCCCGTGCGCGGACAGAGCGCAGCTGCTGGGCGCGACCGTGCGTCTATCGTGGTCGCGGCCCTGCTGAGTCGCCGCAGATCCAACGAGACATGTATTCGCTTTGCGTGCCCGGAACGATAGGATCCCAGCCCGTCTGCTTCGGGTCCGCTTCTTCGCTGTGCTGATTGCCGGCAAGATTGTTGTCGGAGTAATAAATGATCAGCAGCACTCGCATCAGCTCCTTGCCGCAATCATATTGGACTTTCTCGACGTTGCTCAGGTACACGTCGCCGGCGGCGCTGCGTTGCGGCTCCGGAAATTCCTGCCTCAGCCACGCCGTGACGACGCGACCTGAGCGCTTCAATTGATGATCCGTGCTGAAGGTCGCCCAGGAACCGTCCGCACCCACCGCCCTGAATACCCATCCTCCGGACGACATGGGATCGAGCGTGCGCACAAACGACATCGGGTCGGCGCGCCGCACCGCCCGTTGCCGGGCCAGCTGCTCCGCCCTGACCTTCTCGTCGGCCTGCGCCTGAGCCCGTTGCGCTTCCCACATTTTTTCCTGCTCGGGGGTTTGACCGACGGCCATTGAATGGCACATGGCGCCCGCCGCAGCCAGCGCCGCCGTTACGAGCCGTTCGATGGTCGTCCGCCTCATCGCATTTCTCCTCGAAGAGCACCCGCGCTCCCCATCATGGGCGCGGGATGGCCCGATAATTGTAGGCGACCCGATGGCAGTAGTGACGCACGGCTTGGCCGTCCCTCTGCAGCACGTCATCGACCACCGGCCCCCAGCGGTCGGCATGGGACTCGATCTCTTTGCCGGAGAGCTCCGCCGGGTCCCATGCGACCAACAGCAGGGTTCGGCCCTCCTGCAACTCGGGCGGAGTCCACCGCTCGTACATGAGACCGATTCCCCCGAACAGGTGCACGCTCGATGTTTGCGGCGCCGATTGCGACGCTTCGCTTCCGTAGAATGCCAACTCGCTGGCTATGGCATAGCGATCCATACCGACGATCAGCGGATTGCTGCCGGTTTCCGTGCGGATTGCCGCCGCGGTCGCGGCGATCCTGCGGCTGAGGTCGTGCCAAGCGACTGGAACCAGCTCGATGTGCTTGCCGTAGCCGAGACCGGGAAGTCCCAATACGAGGTAATGCAGGCCGGCGCCGTAGATCAGCAGCATGGCCGCGAGTGTCGGTGTCCACGCGGCACGGATCCACGCACGCAGGCCGCCGGCCGCCCCGCTCGAGATCATTCCGGCGGCCATGAGGGGAAGCGCGGCGGTCCATGGCGCGCCGGTCCAGTCGAGCTTGACCTCATGACGCAGGCTGAAGAACGCGAACACCGTCAACGGTACGAGAATCGCGACGGTGATGAACAGTTTGCGTCGTGCGGCGTCGCTGCCGGCGTTGCCGTTCGCGTTACCGCCTGTGCCGCCGGCGTGGCCCTCCAGGTTGCCGCCCGCATTGCCGCCCATCAATGCCGCCGCGACCGCCAGCACGCCGATGGGAGTGATGAGTATCAGGGCGGACGCGATCAGCTTGTGAAGCGCGAAGCGCGGGGCCTCCGCCAGACGCCGCGACGTTTGGAATACGAAGGAAGCCCATTCGTGCTGCGCGTTCCAAAGAATGACCGGCGAAAAAATCGCGAACGCGAGCAGCGCGGCGACGTAGGGCTCCCAGCGCCGCCACCAGCGCCGCGATGGCCGATCCCAAAAGGTAAAAGCCAGAATGACGGGAGCGAGCAGGCCGATGGAATATTTCGAGATCGCGCCGAACCCCAGCGACAGCCCCGCGCGCCACCATGCCTCGGAGCGGCCCGCGACCAGCGCGCGCTCGAGATAATAAAGCGAGGCCGCCCAAGCGGCGGCCAGGGGAGCGTCGGGGGTCATCAGCAGCCCTGAGAAGAAGAAGTAGGGCAGAACCTGCGCCAATACCAGCGCGGCCAACGCGGTGGTCTCGTCGAACAGGTTGCGCGTCAGGCGAAAGACATAAACCGAGGTAATCACCCCGCAGCACAAAGCGCCGGCGCGCACGCCGAACTGCGACTGACCGAATGCTGCCGTGCCCGCCCTGATGAGCCATGCGACCATCGGTGGATGGTCGAGATATCCGATGTCGAGATGGCGTGAATAATTCCAGTAGTACGCCTCCTCCGGCAGGAGTTCGACGGATCCGAGGTACACCAGACGAAGCGCCAAGGCATAGGCGACGAACGCGATCGCCAGTGCGCGTGTCGGCGCGCGCGCCTCGCGCGGCGACAATGCCGCCGCGTATCCCTGCGCCGTGATCGCCCATCCCGCGATTACCGCGAATACGATGGATGCTTGCGCCGGCCAGCCCCAGTCGAGCGACAGCAAACCCAGCACGCCGCCGCGCAGGAACAGCGCCATGAAGCTCACCGCCAGCAATCCGCCGTGCAAGCGCCAATCCCGGGTTCGCCCCGCCGCAACGACCGACGAACGCACTTTCAGTAAGTAATTCAACGCGGTGGCGACGGTGAAGCTTGCGATATGGCTGGACTGCAACGGCCGTCCAAAGCCGATCAGAGAGCAGAACAGAGCCGCGTCCAGGAGGGGTGCTGCGCCCTCTGCGATGAAGCGGTTCAGTGTTTGATTTTTTTCCCGCAGAGGCGCCCACCTTTCGGAATGCAAATGCCTGGAGCGCGAACTTGCAGCATCAATTCGTGCGTCAGCGCCGCTGGGTCATTATAGTAACAATCATAGCCGCTCGACGCTCGGCGAAACCGACGATTTCCTTGGAGACTGCGCACGCGATGAACGCCGCCGAACACCATCAACCGCTCCCGGCGCATTTGGGGACTGATATCCCGGCTCCGGTGCGTTCCGGTCCCGAGCTGTCGGTCGTCGTTCCGACGTTCAATGAGCGCGAAAATATCGCGGAGCTGATCGGGCGGCTCGCGGTCTGCCTGAGGGATCATGCGTGGGAAGTGGTTTTCGTCGATGACGACTCGCCGGACGGCACTGCCGACCTGGTGCGCGAGCACGCGGCTGCGGACAGCCGGATCCGCTGTATTCAGAGGATCGGCCGCCGCGGTCTATCCTCCGCCTGTGTCGAGGGAATGCTCGCGACCACGGCGCCGTATCTCGCGGTCATAGACGCCGACATGCAGCACGACGAACGGCTGCTGCCGCAAATGCTCGATACCCTGAAGCAAGGCGACGTCGACATCGTGGTGGGCAGCCGGTATGCGCCGGGCGGCGACATCGGCGACTGGGATGCGCAGCGGGCCCGTATGAGCCGTCTCGCCGTGCGCCTCAGCCGAGTATTGGTCCCGGCCGAATTGACGGACCCCATGAGCGGATTCTTCATGATGCGCCGGTCGGTTTTGGACGGCTCGGTACGCAATCTCTCGGCGATCGGCTTCAAGATCCTCACCGATCTATTCGCGTCGTTCCCGCAGCCATTGCGGTTCAAGGAGTTGGCCTACCGATTCAGCCTGCGCCGAGCGGGAGAGAGCAAGCTCGATTCCGTGACAGCGTGGGAATACGGCATGCTGCTCCTCGACAAATTGATAGGCCGTTGGATCCCGGTGCGTTTCCTCGCCTTCTCGATCGTCGGCACCATGGGCGTCGCAGTGCATTTTGCCGTGCTCACCCTGGTCTTTCAGGGACTGCACCGCAGCTTTGTGGAGGGTCAGACAGCGGCGACGCTGGGTGCCATGACCTTCAACTATGCCGTCAACAACGTCCTCACCTACCGCGACATGCGGTTGCGCGGTGCGCGATGGCTGCGCGGTTGGGCATCGTTCGTGCTCGCCTGCAGTATCGGCGGGTTTGCGAATGTCGGGGTGGCGTCGGCCGCTTTCGGCTTGGGTCACGGGTGGTTCCCGGCGGCAATCGCGGGAATACTCGTCGGGGCAGTCTGGAATTATGCCGTTACGATGATGTTGACGTGGGGCCGGGCACGCCGTTGACGGCGCGTACCGGTGGGGCGAGGCTATGGCGTGGGGAGGCGCCGCGTGCTGCGCGCTTGAACGGCGTAGGTTCCGCACATGCGCCGCGCGATCTCGCGGGCAACGGACTTGTCGAGAGTATTGCTGGGAATGCCCATGAGGATTGCACCGAGTTCGGCAAGCATGGCGTAGGCGCAGAGGATGGCTCCGCCGGCGATGAGGAACAGCGGCAACAGCACGAACCAGGCGACCAGGCAGCCGAGCGCCAATAGAATAGCCTTCAAAGACATTGCGTCACCCTTGCCGTCGCTGTCATCGTGGGACGCCGAGGATAGCCTCGCGGGCAAGGCGAATTCAGGGAACCACATCTCATTTTTGGCAGAATGGCGCGTGTCCGTGGGCGCAATTCTTGATTAAGTACCTATCTCAAGTGATTGAATTACCTAGAGCCAACGCGCCCGCTTGAAGCGAAAAAATAAGTAAAGATCGAGCCCGGTCATCACCAACAGCGACACAGCGTAGCCGTAGCGCCACTTGAGTTCCGGCATGTGCTCGAAATTCATGCCGTAGATTCCCGCGATCATGGTCGGTACGGCCAAAAGCGCCGCATAGGCCGCCAGGCGCTTCATGGTCTCGTTCTCCTGCAGCGTAATCATCGATAGATTCACCGAGATGGCGGTCGCGACCGTGTCGCGAATCGAGTCCGCCGTCTGGTTGAGCCTCTGCAGGTGATCGTACACATCGCGAAAGTACACGGTGATGCCGGTGCACAGAGCCGGGACGCGCGCACCCGACAGATTCGAGATGCTCTCCAACAGCGGCGCCACCGCGTGCTTCATGACCATCAATCGCTGCTTGAGCGCATACAAGTTTTCGATGTTCTCGCGCGGCACGCCCTCCGGGGCGAATATGCGGCTCTCGACCGAGTCAAGTTCGTCTTCGAGCATTTCAAAGAGGGGGAAGTAGCGGTCGACCACCGCATCGATGAGCGCGTAGAGAATGTATCCCGGACCCTGGCGAAGCAGCTCCGGCTCCCGCTCGCTTCTTGCACGCACGTCCTGAAAGCCCTTTTGCGCTTGATTGCGCACCGAAAGCACGTAGTTGCGCCCGGCAAAGATCGCCAGTTCGCCCACGCGGAATTCGGCGCCGGCCGGCTCGACCATCTGCAGAATCGCAAACAACGAATCGCCGTATTCCTCGATTTTCGGCCGCTGATGTTCGCTCTGCGCGTCTTCGACGGCCAGAGGATGCAATCCGAACACCCGTTGCAGGACGTCGAGCTCGGCCGCCGTGGGATCGTGCAATGCCACCCACACGAAGCAATTCGGGAGCGGTAGGTAGTCCGAAATCCGTTCGACTTCGAGATCCTGAAGTTTTCTACCATCCTGGTAGGCGGCGCAGCTCACGAGCATGAGCGGATCTTACGTGTTCACGAGGAGGCGAGGGTCGCCGAACCGATCGCTTCGCCGGCAGCGGTCTCGTGCACCGGCGCCGCGAGCGCCGCCGTACTCGCCGCATCGACGGGCATGATGATCGCGACGCGCAGACCCGGATTTCCATCCGCGAGTTCGAGCGCGCTGCCGTGCAGCTTGGCCACTGCCTGCACGAGACTCAAACCCAAGCCGACGCCCGGAGTGCCGCGGCTCGCATCGCCGCGATAGAACCGCTCCACCACCTTGCTCTTTTCCGAATCGTCGATTCCCGGACCATTGTCCGACACCGAAACCTGGGCGGTACCGTCGCCGCACCTGCGCACGGCAACCTCGATCGTGCCGTTCACCGGTGCATACTTGAGCGCGTTGTCGATCAGGTTGCTGAGCGCCTGAGCGAGCAGAACCGGATCGCCCGATACCGACACCGGTCCATCCGACCGAAACGAGAGATCGATATTCTTCAGCTCCGCGGCGGGTGCATAGAATTCCACGGCGTTCGCCGCAAGGTCGGCGACGTCGAGCGCTACGAAGCCGGAGCGGCGCAAGCCGGCATCGATTTCCGCAAGCCGCAGCAGGGCGTCGAATATGCGAATCACGCGGTCGACATCCGCGACGGCGCCGTCGATTTCCGCGTAGGTCTGCTCGGCCGGCGGCCGAATCAGCGCCAGTTCCTCGAGGCGGGAGCGCAGCTCGGCCAGCGGCGTGCGCAGGTCGTGGGCGATGGAATTGGACACGTTGCGCACGCCGTGCACCAAGAGTTCGATCTGTTCCAGCATTCCGTTGATGGTGCGCGACAGAGTATTGAGTTCGTCGTCGTTGAGATGCGTCGGCAGACGGTGCTGCAAATCGCCGTGAATGATCGCCGATACGGTCTGACGGATGCTGTCGATGCGGGTCAAGAGCGCGCGGCGGGTGATGAGGCCGATCAACAGGCCGGCGATCGACAAGACGGCGATGGCCGCGGCCAAACCGTACCAGAAGCGCGTTTGCAGGGGCGCAAAAAGCGCGTTGTCCCTGCCCACCAGCAGGTGGTAGCTGCCGAGAGTGGCGACATGCACCAAGGCCGTTTGCATGCCTTGGTCGCCCAATTCGACCTTGACCTTGTAGTTCCCGGGCACGAGAGGCACGTTGGGCGGCCACGCCGGCAGATTGCCGGACATGGGATGCAGCGAGGCATCCGTCAGCAACAAGATTCGCTCGGCCGCGATCTGCATGCGCACGCGGGCATCGATGAAGCTCCTGGCGCCTTCAGCGCCTTCGCGTCGGAAGACTTCGGCCAGCCGTTGCGCGTCGACCTGCAGAATTTCCACGCGGCCTTCTTGGATGGTCACCTGCCAGGCATACCACAGGGGCGCCGCGAACAATACCAGTGCGGTAATTCCCAACGCGACATAACCGAGCGCCAGCGAGAGCGCCGAGGAACGCAGCATTCTAATCATCCGCCGTCACCGTATACCCGGCGTTGCGCACGGTGCGCAGCAGCGGACGCTCGAACTCGGCGTCGATTTTCTGCCGCAATTTGCTGATGTGCACATCGACGACATTGGTCTGAGGATCGAAGTGATAATCCCACACATTCTCCAGCAGCATGGTGCGCGTGACCACCTGACCGGCATGGCGCATCAAGTACTCGAGCAGCTTGAATTCGCGCGGCTGGAGCGTAATCGGCCGGTCGCCGCGTGTTACCTTGCGCGTCAACGGATCCATATGCAAGTCGCCGACGACGAGCGGAATCTCGGTGTTGATGGCCTGCGCGCGGCGATGCAATGCGTCGATGCGCGCGAGCAGTTCGCCGAAGGCGAAGGGCTTGGTCAAGTAGTCGTCGCCGCCGCTGCGCAGTCCGCGTATCCGGTCGTCGACCTCCGAAAGCGCGCTCAAAATCAGGATCGGAGTGCGCCTGCCGGCCTTGCGCAGTACTTCGATGATGGCGAGACCGTCGATCTCGCCCGGCAGCATCCGATCCATGATGATCACGTCGTAGGGCTCGCTCGCGGCGAGGAACATGCCGTCGCGGCCATTGCCCGCGTGATCCGTGGTGTGACCGGCTTCCTGCAGGCCTTTGACGACGAACTGGGTGACCCGCTCGTTGTCTTCGACCAGCAGAATTTTCACGTGGTGCCCTCGAGCGGCGGTACGGCGCGCTCGGGCGACCGCGGCGGCGGATCCACCGTGGGCGCGTCCGGGTGCTTTTGACGGCGGCGGCGCTTGAGCCGCAGGCTCAACTCATCCAGATATAGATACACGACGGGCGTCGTGAACAGCGTCAGTGCCTGGCTCAGCACCAGGCCGCCGACCATGGTATATCCCAGCGGTTGACGCAGCTCCGAGCCGGTACCGCGCCCCAGCGCCAAGGGCAGCGCGCCGAGCAGAGCCGCCATGGTGGTCATCATGATGGGCCGAAAGCGCAGCAGGCATGCCTGACGTATGGCGTCGTGCGGCGACAGATGCTGCTCACGCTCGGCCTGGATGGCGAAGTCCACCATCATGATGCCGTTTTTCTTCACGATGCCGATCAACAAGATGATGCCGATCAGGGCCATCACCGACAAATCGAAATGAAATATCAGCAGCACGAGCAGCGCGCCGACGCCCGCCGAAGGCAGGGTGGAGAGAATCGTCAGCGGATGAATGTAGCTTTCATAGAGCATGCCGAGAATGATGTATACGGCCACCAGCGCCGCAAGAATCAGATACGGCTGGCTCTTCAGAGAACTTTGAAAGGCCTGCGCGGTGCCCTGGAAGTTGCCGGTGATCGTGGCCGGCAGACGCATCGACGCGGATACGCGGTTGATGGCATCGACGGCGTCGCCGAGCGCCGCGCCCGGCGCGAGATTGAACGACAGCGTCACGGCCGGAAACTGTCCTTGATGCTGGATCGACAGGTAGGTGACCTGGTGCGTGTCGTACTTGGTCATCGCCGAGAGCGGCACCAT
>Ga0307470_10001206_pt1 | contig 10400 bp, 7 predicted proteins | sample atmos_gasesAM3C__FD_204565 | JGI IMG/M metagenome (GOLD analysis project Ga0307470, IMG submission 204565) | Hardwood forest soil microbial communities from Morgan-Monroe State Forest, Indiana, United States - atmos_gasesAM3C_05 | ecosystem: Environmental > Terrestrial > Soil > Temperate forest... | reverse complement strand
CTTTGAATAGCTCAACGTTATCCGGCGATGTAACGATCACGCGTTTTTCTTTCAACAGCCAGTTCGATCTCGGAACGTTTATTGCTCGGAGCAATCGGCCACCGGAAGCTCCGCGTGCCTCGCCGCTGAACACCGTTCATTTCAACATGCACGTCGCCTCAACACCGCAATTGCAGGTGCAAAGCTCGCTGGCCAAAGTAGCGGGGAACGCCGATCTGCGAATTCGCGGCACACCTAACAATCCAGTGGTCCTGGGCAGGATCAATCTCACCGAGGGACAGTTCGATTTCAACGGCGCCACTTACAAACTGGATCGCGGTGACGTAACGTTCCTCAATCCGGCGCATACGGATCCGATCATCGATATCGCTGCCACCACCCGCGTCCGCGACTATGACATTACTTTTCGTGTGAGTGGGCAGGTGTCGAAAACTCTCAAGCCGACGTTCAGTTCCGATCCTCCGCTGGCCGAAGCAGACATCATCAACCTGCTCGCCTTCGGTCAGACGCGTGAAGAAGCCCAGATCGCTTCCACGCAGGGAAGTTCGACGATGACGGAAGCGGTGTCGAACACTATCCTGGGGGAGGCGTTTAACTCTGCGGTTAGCAATCGCGTCCAAAAACTGTTCGGCGTGAGCCGCGTCAAGATCTCGCCGGAGGTTGGCGGCGCACAGACTAACCCTACGGCCCAGGTGACGATCGAGCAACAGGTTTCCAACAAGGTTACCGTCACCTATATCAGCAATCTTACGCAGTCGTCGCAGCAGTCAATCTTCGTGGAGTACAACCTCGACCGAAACGTTTCGTTGATCGCCGGCCGCGACCAGTACGGGGTTGTTTCGTTCGACATCCGCATCCGCCAAAGAAAACGTTAGTTACGTGTTCGGACCCAATTTTCATTGGTACACTTTTCTCTACCAAGGGGATTGGGAATGTCCGAGTACGTGAAATTGACGACTGCTTCCGAGCTGCCACCGGAAGGAGAGGCTCGTGAATTTGAGGTAAACGGGAAGACCGTCTGTATCGCCAATACCGGCAACGGATGCGCTGCCATGGATAATGTCTGCCTGCACCGAGGGGGTCCATTAGGCCAGGGCGTCGTCGACGGCAATAAGGTGATTTGCCCGTGGCACGGCTGGATGTTCGACGCGAATACCGGTGCATCTTCGCATAACGCCAGCGTTCGCGTCGCGGTCTATCCGTTGAAGATCGAGGGCGAAGATGTATTCATCGCTCTCGACTGAGCTTAGCCCAACAGCCTGTGAAATGCTCGCGGATCGTTAGCGAATCCCGGGAACACCGCGTTCAGATTCTTGTTACCCAAGTGGCGATACACGACCTCACCCAATACCTGGCGGAAGTCTGTAGTCAGCGCCAAGTCGCGTCCTTCATAAAGACGGTCAGCTGAAAGGCCAGGCCACTTGCCGTAAACGCGGCCTCCGCGGACAGGACCGCCCACCACGAACATTACGTTGGCGTGGCCGTGATCAGTCCCGCGATTTCCATTTTCGCGAACTGTGCGTCCAAACTCGGACATCGTCACCAGTACCGTGCTGTCGGCCAGCTGTCCAAGGTCGGTCCAAAAGGCAGCGATCGACCCGGATAGATCGGTCAGCCTAGCTGCTAATTGTCCCTGCGCGGCGCCCTGGTTCACATGTGTGTCCCAGCCGCCTACGTCGGCGAAGGCAACTTCAACGCCCAGGTCGGCTTTGATTAACTGTGCGGTCTGCTTCAAAGCCTGGCCGAATGGTCCGCGAGGATAGTTCGCGCCAGCGGCTGGAGTGTAACGCTCGGGATTAGCCGACTTGAGCATCTTCACGGCATCGAACGTCTCGGCGCCGGTGCCGTGTAGTACCGAATCGACCGATTGCGCGTACATCGACTCGAATGTGTTCGCCAGAGGCGCCGCTGCTGCGTTCTTGCCACCGACGCCAAAGTTATTGATGTTGTCGAGTGCAACGGCCGGTTCAGGGCCAGCGAGAATGCGAGGCATACGTCCGCCCATGGCGACCGCCCGGAAGGGTGATTCCTTCTCCGACCTTTGGCCGTCGCGCAACACCCGGTTCAGCCATCCGTCTTCGGTGGCCTTAAGCCCCGGCGTGCCCGACTCCATGTAGTCCTGCGCATCGAAGTGCGACCGAGTTGTGTCGGGCGAACCGGCAGCGTGCACAATCGCCAGGTGCCCGTCTTTCCAGAGCGGTTGAAAAGACGACATCGAAGGATGCAGCCCGAAGAATCCGTCGAGATCGATGACGTTCTGTCGAGGAATATTGATCGTGGGACGCATCGCGTAGTACGACGGCTCGCCGTGTGGCACCACAATGTTAAGTCCGTCCGCGGCGCCGCGCTGAAACACCACCACCAGGCGCTTCTTTCCAGTTGGAAGTGCATCAGCGGCGAATGCCACTCGCTGCAAAAAACTTGGAATTGCAGCGGTGCCGACTACCGCCAGCGCTCCATTGCGTATGAAAACTCGACGAGTGATTGCCATGTTGTTGTCCTTTACTGCGGTCCTTATCGTTTCTGGAACTCTGGTGATCCGAGGATCAAGCCGGCGACGACGCCAACCCGTGCCGGACGCGCCGGATCATCCAGCGCCCGTCCCGTCACTTGCGGATCGGAGAGTTGCTTCAAGATTGTTTCGTGCGTCTGCCTGGAGACATCGCCGCCCAGCAGCGCATTTTCAAAGTTGCCCACGGCCTGTTCCGCCGAATCCTGTTGTGCGGTGCCCAAGACGCGTTGCGGGTCGAAACTCGTGCCTGGCATGCGTCCACTTGCCAGCGCTAATGCGAAGTTCATGCGGTTCAACAGTGCCGCAGAGTTTACCCATGCTTCCGCTTTCATCGAATATCCAGTTGGCGGTTGTTGTTGATACAGCGGCATTCCCATTTTGTTCAACGTCTGGACGAGCGGCAGGGCGTTATCCACTTGCGTATCGGTAGCGCGAATTGAAGAGACCACGAACTCCAGCGGAGTTTTAACTTTGTCGCGATAGGTTTCTGGCGCCCAGAATTCCGGAGACTTGAACATTGTGCGTAACACTTCGCGGATATCGCCGTCGGCCTTCAAGAATGTCTCCGCCATGCGATCAACCAGCGCTTGGGGCGGATTATCTGCGACAAACCTCATCGCGAGTTTCTTCGAGATGAAGTGCGCCGTGGCCGGTTGCCGTGAAAGCATTTCGAGGACTGCCATGCCTTCTTTCTCACCGTTGTTCTTGATGTTTTTGCCGAGGACGAATTTTGGTCCCGGCTCGTGACGGCGTTCATCGAAGTCGTAACCGCCACCACGGCGCGGTTCCTTGATCGTCCAGCCGGTAAAGACCTTGGCGACTTCGGTGACGTCCTGTTGTGAATAGCCGCCGTCAACTCCGAGGGTGTGCAGTTCCATCAACTCGCGGGCGTAATTCTCGTTCAATCCCTTAGGTGCCTTCTGCTTCGCCTGTTGCTGTCGTTGAGTGTTCTGCGGCGGGAAGGGACGCCCAAGGCCGCCGCCGCGACCTCCAAAACGTGCCTGGCGACGGAATCCCTGCCGACGGCCACCGTTCTTTGCAAACTCGGAATCCGGTCCCACACTATCCCAGTTATCGAGATACCAGAGCATTGCCGGACTCTTGGCAGTAGCGACCAGCAGGTCCTTAAATTTCCCCATCGCCCGCGGACGAATCACATCGCGTTCGTAGGCAGTCGTTAAGTAGCGATCAGGCCCTTTGTTGACAAATATGTTGAAGTGATTGAACCAGAAATCGGTCATCACCTCTTCCAATTGCCGTTCGCTATACGCCGCCCGAAGAATCTTGCCCTGCTGCAACTCGGTTACCACCACGGCCTCCGGATTCCGCAGTGCCATAATCTGTTCGCGCTGCTCTGGCGAAAGTGACTGCATCAATTCCTGTCGATCGGTCGGCCGTAATCCTTTAGCAAACTTGGTCCGTTCATCCGGAGTCATCTTGAGCACCACGTTCATCCGCTTGTCGGCGGGCAGAGCCATCATGTCTTCGAATTTTTCGTCCGCAAACTGGCGGGCTCCCCGACGCGCGGCTTTTTGTTCGTCGGTCATTGGTTCGTCCCCGCCGTCCTGCTGTTCCGCTGCCTTCTCCACCTGGCCTTGCTTCTTCTGTTCGTCACGTTGGATTTGTGCCTGGTAGATCGCTCGTTCCGCAGGGTCCGATGGCATCGACATGCGTCCGTTCTCCACCGCCTTCACCAACTGTCGCGGAGGAAAGGCCATCACCATCTCTTTGGTATCCATGTTCAGCGTTCGGAGAGGAGCAAGGCGGGTGCTGAGGGCAGAATCGTCTATCTTTTCGGGATGAAGTTGTAGGTCGATCCATTTATCGATTCCCATTGCCGTGACGCGATCGACATCCCCGGGACGAGGGCCAAACGTTAGCCGGTTCAGCGCGTGCATGGCGCGCTGGTGATCGTCCATGGTGGGCGAATTGGCTTCCGCCTTCTTACCTTTATTCTTGTTGACCGCCCACATTGCCGTCACTGATGCCACAGTGAAAACCAGCAACAGCAGCAGGATGTGTCGCTTGTTCAACTTCATGGGAGTCCCCCGGTCCTTGACTCTGGAAATTATCACCCCAAAGGCCCTGAAAAGTTGCGAATGCAGAAGGACGATGACCTTGGTTATCTGGAGAAAGCTATCGAAGGATTAGGCCGAATAGATGCGACCGTTGGTAAGCCGATGGTTCAGCATGGAAGCCAGCACGTCAACATCGCTGGGCGCGATGTTACAGATAATGTGCTCATCGAGAAATTTCGTTTTGGTGCTTCCGACGGCCTCGCGGCGGATTTGGATGAGTAGCGCCTGGACAGCAATCGGGTCAAACTTGGAGGGAGTCTGACGAATGATTTCGCTCAATGCTTCGCCGACGGAGTGCGAATGACGATAAGGACGCTCGCTCGTCATCGCGTCGAAAGTATCTGCCAGCCCGATGATCCGCACCGGATTCGAAATCTCATCAATATGCAGTTTGTCTGGATATCCGCTCCCATCGGCTCGCTCGTGATGATTGCGCACTACTTCGGGAACGTTCGGCCAGGGGAATTGCACACCGGTTACGATCTGGTGCCCAATCACGGTGTGGTCCGCCATCTCGCGAAATTCTTCAGCGTTCAGCTTGGACGGCTTGCCAAACAAAGCTTTGTCGATGGCGACCTTTCCGATGTCGTGCAGGTAGCCGCTCGCTCGGAGGCCGGTAATCTCGGGAGCCTCCAGGCTCATGGCCTCGCCAATGCCGGCGGCATAACGTCCTACGCGCAGCGAATGACCGCGAATGTTGATGTGCTTGATGTCAATCGCATTGGCGAAGGTTTCAAGAGCATTGTCATAGAAGCTCTGCACCGAAGCCAGCAGGCGCAAGTGGTCTGACATACGTTGCGCCAGCGACTGGCTAAGTGTGTAGTTGTGCACGCCAAGCGCCACGTAGTGGCACAGCATACGCAGAGCTTCCAGGTCTTCCGGGTTATAAATCGAATCTTCGCCGCGATGACCCAGCGCCGTCATGCCCACCAATTTGTTTCCCACCCGTAACGGCACGATGCAACGAAAGAGTTCGGGAGCGACATTGCCGTTCGCGGTTAGATATCCTTCGTAGGTTTTCGCGGAAATCGGTAGTGGACCACGCAGGGAATTCAGTGCGTGCACATGTTTCGGAAGGAGTGGAATAACTGCTTGCTCCGGGAAGGTGAGGAACCCTTTCGCGATAATCGAAGACAGCATCGCCGGCTTGTCGCGAAATACGAAGATGGCGCCTTCGCGGGCGTCGACGGCATCCATCAACAATCCGAGGATCGACCCAGCCGTCTCGGGAAAGTCCCGGTCGGCAGTCATGAGAGATCCGAGGTCGGCCAAAGCCTCGAATATCATCAACATCCTGCGGAAGTTGTTGTCTTTAAAGCTCACCTGGGATTGGTGTTACTACCTTGAGCAAGCTGAGACTAACATGCCATTGAAACGTTTCTTGTTACTTACCTTGGTGCAGGCGGAACGGTACAAAAACGGGAATACCCGGAAGTAATCGGCAGAAAACCCGAAGTGGTTACTGAAGGCAGTTACCGCGCTAGAAGTGCTCGCGAAGACCGCTGAAACGCTCGACCTGGAGCAGGAGACGGCCGCCCGTCTCGCGCGTTACCTCTTCATGTTCCAAAATCCAGGTGTTGTCGTGCGGAACAAAGACGGCGTTGATGCCCGCTGCCAGTGCCGGATTGATATCTGATTTCGGAGAGTTTCCGACCATCCAGCTGGTTTCGGAAGGCAATCCGTATTTCCGGATAACAGCGCGATAGGTGGGCACGTCTTTCTCGGGCACCACCTCGACCGCCGCAAAATATTGCTTTAATCCCGAACGTTCAACCTTGCCGGTCTGCTCGGTGAAGTTGCCTTTCGTCATCAGGATGAGGTGGTGACGTTCTGCCAGGTATTGCAACGTTTCGACCACCCCGTTGATGATCTCCACCGGATGTTCGGCGATCTCGTGGGCGAAGCCGTGGATCTTGGCGTGCAGTTCAGGCGTGACCGGTTCCACCGCGATGCGCTCGAACGTCCCCACCAGAGCGTGAGCGAAACTGTGCAGGCCGTATCCGTGGGTGATGATGTTTTCGCGCTCCACGTCGTTCAGAATCAGCCGCACCTGCTCCGGCGAATGCTCCTTATGGTCGAGAAAGGAAATGAACTTGGCGATCGCGCGCTCGAAGTAGATGTTGTTCTCCCAGAGCGTGTCGTCAGCATCGATCAGCAGAGTATGTGAGCCGTTCTGAACTTTGGTCCCCATCGCAAGCAGTTAGATAGCATCTTACATTCTGTCGGTCCCAGTTGGCATCTCTGGAATTGGGTTCGCGTTAACGTCTGTTAGAATTCGCCACTGCATGAGCAAGAAACTCTTCTTTCTAATCGTTCTGGTGCTCGGATTCACGAGCCTCTTTATGGCAGCACAATCGCAGAAGACGAAAACTGCGCACAAACAATCCTCAGCTTGCATCACTTGCGAGATGAAAGTCGTTCCAGATTTGCCGCAGCGCCTGGCGAAATGGAAGCCCGTGCAGATGCCGTTTCACTCTGAAGGGCTCTCGACTCGCGAGAAGAAGGAAGTGGAAAAACTGGTCGAAGCCACACGCTATCTCGAAGACGCGTTCTGGCGCCAGAGCGATCCCGAAGGTCTCGATCTTTATGAGAAGTTAAACGGAAGCATCCATCCGCAGGACCAGCAGGTGCGCCACTTTATCCTCATTAATGGCAGCCGCTACGACCTGCTCGATGAGAACAAGCCATTCATCGGCACCGAACCGTATCAGCCCGGTCGCGGTTTCTATCCCAGCGGACTCACTCGTGAGCAGATTGAGGAGTACGTTAAACAGCACCCGGAACAGAAGGACGAAATTTACCGTCCAACCACGATCGTTCGAAAGAACGGGGACAAGCTCGAAACCATTCCGTATCACGTCGCGTTCAAGTCATTCATGGAGCCAGCGGCGCAGGCCTTACGAGAAGCCGCGGATCTTAGCGACGATAAAGCGTTCGCCAATTTTCTGCGCCTGCGAGCCGACGCGCTGCTGAACGACGATTACTACCAGAGCGATCTTGCGTGGGTCGATCTCAAGAGTCCGAAGATCGACGTCATCATGGCTCCGTACGAGGTCTATCTCGACGACCTGCTCGGGGTGAAAGCTTCGTATGGGCCCTCGGTTTTGATTCGCAACGAGGAGGAGAGCAAGAAAATCGAGATTTACCAAAAGTACGTGGCCGATATTCAGGACGCTTTGCCGCTCGCGGCTGAGGATCGTCCGTCCAAGAAAGGGCAGCAGACTCCGATGGAAGTGATGGACGCGCCTTATCGCGGCGGAGACATGCGACATGGCTATCAAGCCGTCGCGGACAATCTGCCTAACGATCCGCGCATTCACGCCGCGAAAGGAACCAAGAAACTGTTCTTCAAGAACTTCATGGATGCGCGTGTCAATTCCGTCATCTTGCCCATCGCGAAAGTCTTGATGGAACCTGAACAGGCGGCGAAAGCCAGCGGAGACGGCTACCTGGCGGGAACGATCATGCACGAGATCTGTCATGGACTTGGCCCCGCCTATTCCCGGGTGAATGGCAAAGAGGTCGATCTCCGAGAAGCGTTAGGTCCAGTGTTTTCGGGCCTCGAAGAAGCTAAGGCTGATGTGGTGGGAATGTTCGCGCTCAAATGGCTCATCGATCACGGAGCGCTCCCGAAGGAACGCCTCGAGGAATACTACACTTCCTATTTGGCTGGGAATTTCCGCACACTTCGCTTCGGCGTTGGAGAAGCGCACGGTCAGGCCGAGATGATGGAGTTTAACTATCATCTTGAGCATGGCGGATTTCAGCGGAATCCTGACGGACGTTATGCCGTGAGCTACGAGAAGTTGTCGGTCTCGATTGCATCGCTGGCCAAGGAACTACTCGAGATGGAAGCCACGGGCGATCGTGCAGGCGCCGAAGCCTGGTTCAAGAAGTACGACGTCATCCCCGATCACCTGACCACCGCCTTGAAGAAGGTGAACAATGTTCCGGTGGACCTCGATCCCAAGTTCAGTTTTCCTGACAAGATCGAATAGCGCTGCTAGTCCCAATTTTTGACGAACGCCCAGGCCTTCTGCAACGACCCGAACTTCGGTTGATGGCAGATATACACGGGCACGTTAGTCTCCAGTCCGTACTTGTTGGGCGCTGAAGAAGAGATGTACTCGACGCGCTCAAACAATTCTTCCAGGCGTTCGCGACGATCGCCGAGGATGACCATGCACTGGCCCGTGTAGTGCCGCGGTCCCCACAAGAAGTAACTCTGATGTCCGCTTAAAGCTTTGGGCAAGCCATACCGCGGACCGTAGAAATCTATGGCTCCAGCCGCGCCGTAATCCTGTGCGAAGACGGCGCAGTCCTGCTGCTCCTGCGGCGTGAGTTCGCTATAGGCGTAGCCCGTTGCTTCCACGATTTCTTCCCAGCCGAATTGGTCAGAGTACGTTTGCGGCAGCGGCGAGCGCATGTGACTATGCTCTGCCGCAGGAGGCTTGAATAGCCAACGGTCCTGATAGGCAAGGTAGTGATCGATCGAGAGCACAGGTACGACCATCGGCGAGATCCAGGCCCCGGCAGCCAAGATCACGGCCGCATACGCGTAGCCAATGACAGGTAGCTTAAATTTCGTCAGCAAACGTTCCAGCGCCACACCACCAGCAGCGAACAGCATCGGATACGCCGGCGCGGCGTAGTAGTTCTTGCCATGCAGGATCATGAACATCAGCAGAACGGTTAAGTAGGTCCAGCCAAGTACGCGAAACCTGCTGCCAGAGGGCGAAAACATCAGCCACAATAAGCCTGCAAACCACACGGGGAACGCCGCCGGTCCGGTCAGCAAGATTTGTTGTCCGATGAACTGAATTGGTGACAGAACGATGTCGCGGCCGGATGCGTGGATGTTGTGCATCAACTCCACGAATGGCCAGTGATAGTGAATGTTCCACAGCAAGTTCGGAAGGAAGATGAGAACTGCTAGAGCGCCAGCAAGCCAGATCGGTTTCTGAACGAAAACCTTGCGCTCACGAGTAAGAACAAGCCCGACTACAACGCCGAGTCCGAATACGCTGATGGAATACTTCGTCTCCAGACCCAGCCCTGCCCATAGCCCAAACCACAGCCAGTACTTCGGATTTCGCGTGTTGATATATCGCAGGACGCAGTACGCGCACGCAGCCCAGAAGACGTGCTCGAAGGCGTTCATGGTCATCAGGTAGCTGAGGCTCAGCCAGATGGGCCCTGTGAGCACGCAGATACCTGCCAGCCACAGTGCGAGTTTTCGTCCACCCATTTCGCGTGCGATCAGCACCGTCAGGGCAATTACTGCCATGCCGCAGAGAGCAGGAAAGAGGCGCAGTGCGAGCAGCGAGTCGCCAAACAACATTCGCTCCAAGCGCACCGCAACCGCAATCAGCGGTGGCTGATCGACATATCCCCAACTGAGGTGCTCGGAACAAGCGATGTAGTAGAGTTCGTCGCGGAAGAAGTCGTACCGGCCATTTACGAGCAGATGCAGCAGCAGCTTAGCGCACCCGAGAACTGCGATGACGACTGCTGTGTTTCGCCGACTCTCGCGTTCGGGTACCGATGCCAGGGAAACAGCGTCAATGGATGTCTGACTGGAAGCCATGGCTAGAGCGGAAGCTTAGCGCACGAATTGAACGCTGCCTAGTGTGGCTACTCAAATGGTCGATCAAACACGGGGAGACTTCTCCTTTTACGTAGAGTTCCTAATCGCCGTCCTTTCGGTTACATTACGTTCCACTGGAGGCTCAGTGCGATGGGGGCATGTGTCTCAACGCTCAAGTGACCACCCCTTCCTCCGAGACTGCGATGTTGTCGCACGACGTCGA
>Ga0307470_10001205_pt1 | contig 10411 bp, 18 predicted proteins | sample atmos_gasesAM3C__FD_204565 | JGI IMG/M metagenome (GOLD analysis project Ga0307470, IMG submission 204565) | Hardwood forest soil microbial communities from Morgan-Monroe State Forest, Indiana, United States - atmos_gasesAM3C_05 | ecosystem: Environmental > Terrestrial > Soil > Temperate forest... | reverse complement strand
GGTGATTAATAACAGTGATATTCAGCAGGTGTTTAGCACCCACGAGACAAAGTATATAAAGCGTGCCGTTGAACAAGATTGGAGATGGACATGCACATGTGGTCAGGAAAAGTTTCTCGTTTCACGCGAAGCGTGTGCGGCGGAAACGCAGAACCATTGGGCTGGTAAAATCAGTGATTTACTGCCTGAGGAAATGCCTGCTGCTGAATTGCAAATAGGCGAACAAGAAGTATTACAGATTCCACGCACGCTGGCGATTTTGAGTTTCCTTGTAAAAGAAGTCGATTGCGAGCGCATGACGATGCCACAAGCGCGTGCTGAAATTGGCAAATGGTTTCATGTGCAAGATCGTCAGAAGATTACCGAGCCCGGACGGGTACGCATGCGCAGACTCAAGCAGATTGCTGATGCAATGGCGGAGGAATTCCTTACTCTGCTAGGTTCCCAGCCATGAGTTTTCTCAATACAATTGCCAAGCGAATTTTTGAAGCAAATGCTGGTCGAATTAGCTGGCGCCAGAACATGTGGGCAATTGTTGGGTCAAAGTGGGATAAAGTTCGCTTGCAGAACAAGAATTTAATCGGCTCAAAAATTCTGAAGATAAACGCACATGGGGAATTTGTAGAGGACGGCAGAGTTCTAGTGCGTAAAACATGTACGCTTTGCCCGTGTGCACCAATAGATGATTTGTATTTTGATGGTAAATGGTATTGGACTCCTGCCACAGAATGCAGACGTTGTAGGTATCACCGGGCCGCTGGGAGTGGTTTCCGTTTTCCGCGATGTACATTCAAAAGGCCTACGGACAAGCATGTTGTGGCCCAGAATCTAATTGTTCAAGTGAGTGATTTGGTTCAAAAGGCTGTGGATGATGCGAAGAGGTTAATAAAATAAATGCCAAATCAGGTTCTTAGTCTTAGCTTCCGTCCAAAGTCTCTTGACGAGCTTGTAGGGCAAAAGCACATGGTGAAACTGGTTCGCAAACACATGGAGCAGCGCGTACCCGCCGCATGGATGTTCAGCGGTAGTTCAGGTGCGGGGAAGACAACGACAGCGAGAATACTTGCACTTGCCCTGCAATGCACACACCAAGAAATTTTTGGTGCACCATGTGAGGTCTGTCAGAAGCAACGCAAGCAGTTTGACATTATTGAAATTAATTCCGCTGAGGCGTCCGGTGTGGATGAAACAGAAGCGGCAATTGTCGGAGCCTATTACAATCCTAAACCACCATCGAAATATCGCGTGTATATTTTTGACGAAGCGCAGAATTTATCGAAGGCTTCGCAAGCAGCCCTGCTCAAATATTTTGAAGACAGCCCGAAGAGCACGGTTTGGATTATCTGTACGACAGAACCGGGAAAGATATTGCGCACGTTGCGCCGAAGGTGTTTAGCATATGCAATTCCCGATCTGTCGATTAAGGGTGTGACGCGTCTTGTTGAATCGTCGATTGCGTTTACAGAGACAACGGACAGACCTGCCACACCGTTGGTAGATGCGTTGCTTGAGTCGGGTGTTTCGAGTCCTGGTTTCGTGGTCATGGCGGTTGAGAAATATCTCGCGGGTGAAGAGCCTGAACGTGCCGCACAAATTGGTCAGGATTCAGGAGTCGATACTCTGCGCATTTGCAGGGCCGTTGTGAAGGGCGATTGGGAGACCGTGCGTCACGCAATGTATGCGGCGACTCCTGAAGATGCAATTGCTGTTCGTGCAGCCATGGGCGGTTACCTCAAAGCGATGTTGTTAGGTTCAGATTCAGGGAAACAAGCGTCTATGGTTGCCGATGGTATCGGTGTACTTGTTTCGTTGTCAGCACGTGAAGACGGATTGCAGCTTTCTGGAACAGTTGCCGCGCTCTATCAGGTATGCAAATACTTTCGTGGTGCAAAATGAAACGACTCCAGTTTTATAAAGCCGATCATGCTCCTGATAACAAGCTGCGCAGATGGATTTTCAACGTGTTGCTTCAGCACAATAAAGTTATGGTTTCAGATGATGAAATCGTCAAACGCTACATGCACCTAATCGAGATGCACACTCCCGCAGAGCGCAAGCGCATACACAAACGCTTATCCGACATGCTTCGTACGACTGTCATGGGTATGAAAGCGCTTGGGGATGCGCTCAGCCGTGAAAAGTAATGCTCTAAGGGCACATTTCCCGTCAATCCTAGACGATTCCAGACACTCAAGCGAGTTTTTAGCACTTATCTACGTTCTGACTTGTAAAGGGCGTCTGGGAAGCTCTTGCGTATTATGAAACTACTCTTCGTTAGCGATGTTCAAGCAGATTTTGAATCCTTGGATTTGTGCGAACAAATGGCAAGCGAAGTGTTGTCTATTTGTTCTGAGCACAAGTTAGAAGGCTTTGTTGTCGCTGGTGACCTCAAGCGCGTTTACAATCCTGCCGATCTGCGCGTCGTACATTTCTGGATGAATTTTATTAAGCGTGCTGTTAGACAGGAATTGCGTGTGATTCTTGTCCTAGGTAATCATGATCGAATTGGTATGTATGTCGAAGCGCAGAACTGGTTCCCGATCTTACGGGAAGCGGGTGCGGAGATTGTGCATAAGGGCCCACAGCGTATTAATGTACAAGGTGGAGGATTGTATTGCCTACCATTTACATCGAGTGTTGAAACAACAAGAAGATGGGCATCTGAGTTGACACGCATGCAGATGGAGCACAGCCCCAATCGTGTGCTTGTTTTCCACCAAGATATTTCAGGGTGTTCTTACAGCGTATTAGATCGTCCCTCAGAATCGAAGCTGAAAGCGGATGATCTGTTCCCAGAAAAATATGATTACTGTTTAGGCGGGCATGTTCACTTGCGTCAACAGATCGGTGAGAATGTTTGGTATATTGGCAATCCATTTTGCACCGATTGGGGGGAAGCAAATCAACGCAAGGGCTATTTGATCTTGAAGGGGAAGAAACTCGACTTCGCACCCTCCGCAATTCCTGGTTGGTTCGATCCTTCGTGGCCAAGGTTTCCAAAGAATAAAACGAATTGGAAAGGTTGTCGTGTTCGCGTTCATGTACCGATTGAGATAGGTAAGAATTATAGCGCAGCACTTGAAAAAGCGAAACGGGAGGCAGAACACAAATATGCGGGTGCCCTTGTTTATACGGTCCCAGAATTCAAAGAGAGTGAAACAACGTCGGTCAAGGTCAAGCTTTCCGATTCGGACGCCGTTAAAATCGAACGCTACGTTTCTGAAACCCTTCCCGAACAACTTGAGCGACACCACCGAGCAATCGTTACTTACCTCCTCTACAAGCTTGCACGAGCAACCGAAAGATTAGGGCTGCGCACGGATGGCGGCGTTGAATTTCTTTCGGCAAAAGCCGAGCGCTTCTTGAGTTTTGAAAAGCTCGAAATTGACTATTCACAGCCGGGTTTGAATTTAATCATGGGCAGAAACCAAGATTGGCTTGGACGTTCTAATGGCTCGGGAAAAACAAATATGGTGGCAACGATTCCCGTTGCCATGTTTGGAACAACATTTAAAGGAGAGAAGCACGATAGCTGGGCACTCTGGTCCTCGACGAAAACAGCATTTGTCGAATTGCGTTTTCGTGATGCACGGCAACGTATCATTAAAATCGTACGTACACGGCGCCCGAGTAAATTGCAATTATTTGTGGATGGGAAAGAACAATCAAGTGGTATGCAGTCTTCATCGAGTACAGCAACACAAGGATTAATTGAACGGCTATCGGGTTTTACCTGGCAGACGTTGGCGAATGCCGTGTACATCGACCAATCGCAGGTGAACACATTTTTGTCGGGCAGTGCAGCAGAACAGAAACGCATTCTTGAGCGGTTTCAAAACCTAGAGCGCTTTACAAAGGCGTTAGAATTGGTCACAAAGGATAGCCATGCGCAGCAACACATGCTTGACGAATCCGAATTTGAAAAAGCCCATGCGTTAGCAGCCTTGTCGGGACAAAAAGAAATGCTTGGTGAAGAGAAGCCACGAGATCATGCCTATGAAGAGGCACGTTCGAATTATCGAAAGTCAAAAATACGATTTGAACTTGCATCAGAGAAAGACTTAACGCGCACGCGGGCATTACTCGTTGAATATGAGCAAAGAAAAAAGATGTACACAACGCATGCTGAAAAAGCCCATCAGGATTTAGCCGATTGTTTTGCCGCACGTTCTATGCTTGCAAATGGCTTGCGTGAGATTCGCAAGGTAACAGGAAAAGCAAAATGCCCAACCTGTAGGCAGCAGGTCAGTCCTGAGCATCTTGAGGGGCATATCAAAGGAGCCGAGCGTGCCTTGCGTGACGTGGATGAACAATTGGCAAAGGTGCAGAAAATAAACAGCGATGCGAATGACTCGGTGTTCACAAATCAGAAAGCGATTCGGGACTTGGAGGCAAAGATTACGAGTTTTGAACTAGAACAACATTTAGCGGAGTCCGACATGACGCGATGGAAGGCAGTCATGCAATCCGCAGAGCAGCGGGAGCTTGAAGCTTTTGCACGAGTAGGCCGTTTAAAAAGAAAAATTAGGGTTTCACGTCGGCTCGTTAAGTTTTGGAAACGACAGATAGATATCTTGAGTGAAGAGAAAGCGATTCTCGATTATTGTGTCATGGCATTTTCACGCAATGGTGTTCCTGCTTTTCTGAACGCGCAAATCTGTCCCGCGTTGAACCATGCAGCGCGTTATTACTCAGAGATATTTACAAACAAGGAAATTCAAGTGCGTTTTACGATGCACGAATCGGATTTCAATGTTGAAGTTATCAATGCCCATGGTGGTCAGACAATTGGTGCCCAGTCTACAGGTGAAAAGAAAATGGCGGCACTCATTGCCAGTTTTGCATTGCGTTCAGTGGCACCTAAATGTAATCTGCTCGTGCTGGATGAACCGGGGGATGGATTGGATTCGGTAAATGCAAAAGCATTTGCGTCAGGGTTGAAGAAAATGAACGGGCAATTGGGTACGGTAATGTTAACTTCGCACAACCCTGTGATCGTAGGTGAACTGTCTGGTGAGTCCAATGTCATCGTTGAGAAGCGCGAGGGCATTAGTCGAATCCTGTAAAATGTTTATGTAGAGCGTGAAACAAAATGGACAAAAAATATTATGACAAGGAGAGTGACAACGAGCCTTGTCCGCATGTAATAAAGATAATTGGCGATGATCCTGGTGAGTACAGGTGTGTTCTTGTCAAGGGGCATAAGGAAATGGACAGGCCACACAATTTAGTTTTCTATAGAGACGTGAGACGTAACGGAGGATAGACCATGTATGTAGTCGTCGTCGGGAGCCGGGAGTGGCAGGGCCAGCAAGCCGAGCAGCAAGTCAACGGTTTGCTGGATGAAATCAGCGATAAATATTCAGGGGCCGTGATTGTCACGTCGAGCACCGATAAGGGTGTCGGTAGCATCGTGCGCACGCGTTGCTTGAAAGACAAGGAGCGTTTTCAGTTAGTGGATATTCATGTGCGCGTGTTTGCACAGCTACCAAGGGCAAAGCTTGCACAAGTATTCTTCGCAAGAAATGCGGCGCTTGCCGAACTGGGCGAGGAGTTTCATGTCTTCGTTGATCCGAATCGCAAGGGCGCATTCGAGGATCTGATTGAGAAATTGCAAGCCGCTGAACAGCAGCGTCCTTTGTATGAGCATCCGCGGGAGGGATAATGTTAGGCGACACACTAGAGCTCGATTTTATTCCTGCTGGAGAAGCCGGGGAAAAATGGTCCGTTTATGCAAAGAACAGTTATTTTTTGTTAGGCAGTGTCGAGTGGTCGGAGAGCAAGAACGCGTACGAATATCTCCCAAGCACAAATGGAAAAATGCTGCATATTTCATCGCGTGAACCTGCGAGGGCCGAGCTATTTGAGTTTTGCAGGGCACAAACGGAGTTAAAAAGGGGTGGTACGAAAACATGAGCGTAAAAAAGCAGCTTCGTTTGTATGCGAACCTTCCTCGATTAGCTCCTGTGTCCCATTTTCGCTCTGAAGCTTTGAAACACCCACCGTTGAGTATGTACAGCCCTTTGAATTTTCTTGCGTGGATGACGCGCGTTGGGCGTTATTGGTTTAGCAAAAAGCATGTGTATCCAATCATGAGCACACCGATTGCATTAATGCCTAGTGTGTGCCGAATTGGAATTGCTGGTGATTGGGGTTCAGGCACAGACGAAGCTGCAATGATCGCCACGCGAATGCAACGCGCATATGATTACACAGTTCATTTGGGAGATGTCTATTTTGTGGGTAGTTGTGACGAAGTAAACGAGAATTTTCTGGGACTGACTTCAGCACCGGGAATGCCTGGGACACAGTATGAACCTGTTGCATGGCCACGAGGTACAAGGCGTACGTTTGCTCTATGTGGCAATCACGATATGTATTCAAATGGTGATGGCTATTTTGACGTGCTGCTTCCCTGGTTACAGCAGACCACCCCCTATTTTAGACTCGAAAACGACAATTGGGTGGTGCTCGGGCTCGATACAGGTTATAACTCGACGGGGATTGATTTTGGGCCAGTGCATCCTAGTTGTGCATTTCCCGATGTTTTGATTAATTGGCTGCGTGCTCGTCCAATTGACGAAAAGAAATCGGTGATTGTGATGACGCATCACCAACCGATATCGGCGTTTGACACGGCATATCCTACACCTGCAAAGCAGCTTGCCGAATTTGTAAAGCGTCCTTTTATTTGGATATGGGGACATGAGCATCGCATGGCTGTGTACGATTTTTGCGCGAGTCCGGGAGGCGTGAATATGTATGGATTTTGCTGTGGGCATGGTGGTATGCCGGTCGAGTTGAAAAGTCCGAGCGGTAGCCCACGAGTGTTGTTTACAGACATGCGACCGTATGCAGCAGCCAAAGACATGAAAGTTGGTTTGAATGGCTATATGGATTTGTGTTTTTCAGGTAACGAAGTCAAGGTTAACTTTTTTACATTGGCAGGGACGAGCGTGTGTCAGGATGTATTTATGAACCATGAAGGTAGTGTTAAGCTGAGCTCTGATAGGTAAAAGAAAAGAGGTTGACATGATGGTGCTTTATTGCAGCGAATGCCATGAGAATACAGTGCTTACAGACGAAGATGTTCAAGAGATTATTAAAAAGGTTGGAAGCGTGCTTCCTGCACCTAGCTATATGCTGCATTGCAAGTGTGGCAGGATTGAGTGGGCCCTTGAAGTTGGATTGAAGGCGGCAGGGAAAGTGGTAGCTGGGAAATTAGGAGCCCTCAAGTCCTAACATAAATTTTGTTTTATTGTACGGAGAGAAGTAGGTAACATGAAACTATTTGGGCAGATCATACGGACGGTTGTAAATGTCGTGCAGCTTCCTGTAGCGGTTGTTAAGGATGTTGTGACGCTTGGTGGTGTCTGCACAAAGGGTGAATTCGAACCTTATACGGCAGAGCAACTAAAAAAGATCAAAGAAGAAGCCGAGGAGCGATAGCCATGAGATTGCGCGTATTTTTGCGTTGTATTCGAGATGGTAGATGGCTATTCGCCGCACTCCTTCTGAATAATTTTTGGTATGGCATAACGCATCGTGGCTGCCGTCAATGCGGAAAGCCAAAGCCGTGGCAAGAATCGCGTTGTTATACCTGCCAGTTGATGAATTTGAAACGTGGTTTGTTTGAAGAGCGTCAACGTGAAGGAATGAGTCAAACGTAAAATGCGAACCTTTCTGAGATGGCTTGCCGATACCTTCACATGGCGTAAATGTTGCAAGTGTGGTAAGATGACGCGGAAAGCAAGCGTAGTCTGTCAGCGCTGTGGACATCGGTTCTGTCGAGTGTGCCGTGGAGGACACAGATGAATGGTAAGCGCGTCATGCGATTTGTTGGTAATCGTCAAGAGCCTGAGGAATATCTTTACGAGCCCTTCGATGAACTATTGTGTACTGGACAGTTTACAAAACAGGCAGGGTTGTCTGACACATGGATGGCTGAGTGGCGTAAGGATCAAGTGCGGAGTTTGTCGAGTGCATTGCAAGCGCGTACTAAGCAGGTGAAGGCATGAAATACTTTTTTGCTTTCATTGCAGAGATGCACTGTATGCTGGGATTGGCTATGCTTGTTTCGCGTACTATTTTTGCAACTCCGCGTCAAAAGTTTGCACTTTGGAAAGGTTTTGCTGTGACTGGATTGGTATTGCTTACAGCAATTGCTTTTGCGGTGACGGGGCTTTTCCTGATGCTGCTAACGAAAGCTGGAGAGTGAATTGTTATGCGAATGCTTGTGATCGACGATGCAGCAAGGCAAAAAGTTGTGCGCGTATTGGAATATGCAAAGCAGCATGAGCATTGGTATAGGCCATTTTCTGGTGAGGATCATATCGTTCCCGGCGACAATGCAAACCTGCAAGTGCATCTCGACACATACCGATGTGTTTTTAGCTATACAAAAATCCCTGATGGTGGATTATACCGGCACCTTTCAATTTCTGTGCCTAGTATTCATTATCCTAATGTATTCGTGGGGCTAACGATTGCTCAGATGTTTGGCTTTACAGGTTGGGATGGACAGAATGAGGAACTACCAAAAGGTTGGCTACTAGATATCGACAAGAAAAATCATTGCGTCGTGATGGCGCAGCTGGTTTCAGAAAGGCATTTAGCATGACACCGAAGATGTATTATTTTGGTCCGTGGGATATCCCCGGCCACTATTTGTTTAAGGAGAATGGTTGTTCAACACATCGAGAGGAAGATTTATTGCCATGGGCACATCAGATCGACGGATGCTTGCAGCCAGGGTGTCGGAAGAATCCTCGTAATAATCAATGGACACATGAAAGAGTGGCCGACGAAGTAGAAGGGGAGGCGTTGTTGCACCACAAGGACGGATGGACAGCATTATCGTTTTGGGATAGGAGTGTTGACACACGCTTCGGATGTAACAGCACCTATTTCGCAGAGGGCACGTTTACATTTGATGAAATGGTAGAAATGGCGAAGACAAGATTCAGCGAACGCTGGGCTAAGATGAATTTTAAAGTGCGTCTGGTAGAGCGGAAAGGTTGAGCCACAAAATAAGTTTACAGGACGGGGAGCGGCATTCAGAGGGGAGTGAATCAGATCACTCCAGCCAGTCGGGTTAAACACCGATGTTTGGCTAGTACATCCTGAGGGGCCGTCGTGCTGGGACGAGGCAAGCCCAGCAATTTATTTGGCAAAAGGTGGGCAATGAGCACGATAATATTCGACGAAGAATGGGAATATGTTCGACAGTACTTCTCAGAGGATGAAAAGATAGAATTGCGTCTTCACGTTATCGGGGAAATTATCTGCCCGCATGGATTCTGCGTCGATGCAAATGAATTACCTAAGGAGTTGAAACGCAAATTGTTTTTCCATGTACCAGAAGCACGTCAGAGAAAGAGACGCGCATGAAAACAAAACCCTGTGAGTATTGCCGAGGGAAAGGTGTCCTGTGCATGGGTGCAATAAATAAAAAGCTGTTCTATAAAGAGTGCGACTACTGCGGTGGTTCAGGAAAGGTGAGAATAAAATGAGTTATACAATTGTATGGCTTGTAGAGCGCGAATTTATATGTCCAAAAAGGTTTGTGCCCGTCGCTATTTCACCATCGGCAACAAGGAAAGACGCATTGATGAAGCGCGATAGCTTGCCTCGTCCTGCAATGTATGTTGTAACGAAGTACAAACGTGTGGAGGAGGGAAAGAATGATCCTGCGGAATGAGCATCTGAATGTCATATTTGCTAGACTTGACGGCTTAGATGTCGATGACACAATTGAAGTCCCGTTGATTCATTGGAGAGACACTATCGTTGACCTCCAATCCCGCCTCGCGCAGGCAGAGGAAGTGGGGCCGTGTGAAAAACATCCGAAGACGTTCTGGGTTGATGCTAGACAGACATACGGCCCTGCCGATCCTGCCTATTGCAAACTATGCGAGCATACCAAGTTGGAAGTGACGGCGAGGTTGCAGCAGGCAGCATCAGTCAAGGTGCCACGCGATGATATGGACGGTGAAGGCACAAATGAGGGATTAGACCAAGACTTCAAAGAATCTATTCTCGCCCTTATTCCCTCCGACAACGCATCTCTCTCCGAGCGCAGGATGAACGAGGCTCGGGAAGAAGAAGCCAAATGGTGGCATAAATTTTCTGCTTACCGTTTCGGGTCGCACACACCTCCTTGCGTCTGTATGTTTTGTCAACGTCTCACTGAACTCCGCCGAGCCACGGCGGGAAAGGGGCAGGGAGAATGATAAACACACCTTTAACACCAGTTATATGTGATTGGTGCGGATACAATTACGTCGGGGAATTTAACGCAAAAACAGAGTCAGCCCATCTTTTTGTGTGTCCTGTTTACCAAACAAAACCAGTGGCAGAGTTTAGAAATGGGAAAGAGTTTATCGAATATCCAGGTTGTCCGGGGCTATTG
>Ga0307470_10001204_pt1 | contig 10429 bp, 7 predicted proteins | sample atmos_gasesAM3C__FD_204565 | JGI IMG/M metagenome (GOLD analysis project Ga0307470, IMG submission 204565) | Hardwood forest soil microbial communities from Morgan-Monroe State Forest, Indiana, United States - atmos_gasesAM3C_05 | ecosystem: Environmental > Terrestrial > Soil > Temperate forest... | reverse complement strand
TCGCCGCTGTCGAGTTCCTCCGCGCCCAACACGGCGAAATCGACCCCGGCGCGGCGCAGCAGACGGACCAGGGCTCGCAGGCTGCGCTGATTGCGCAGATCGAAGGCGCCCTCTCCGAGCCAGAGCAGATTTTCGGCGCTCTTCACCTTGGCGAAGACCGGCAGATCGAGGTCGCTCGCCCAATCGAGGCGGCTGGACAGCGCGCGGCCGCCCGGATTGTCGGCGGCCTTCAATTCGGCCAGGGCCTCGGCACCCTTGCCCGGCGTGGCGCCCCGTTCCAGGGTCTGATGGCGGCGCAGATCGACTATGGCATCCACATGCTCGATCATCATCGGGCATTCATAGACGCAGGCGCGGCAGGTGGTGCAGGCCCAGATGGTGTCGCTATGCACCGCACCCCGGCCATCCGCCCCAAGGCGGATGATGGTGCCGCCGCTCTCCGCCACGCGCGGCGGATGGGGCGAGCCGCTGTAATGTTCCAGGGCCAGGCCCGGCAGCGCCGCGACGAAATCCTGAATCAGGGCCTTGGGATTCAAGGGCTGGCCCGCGGCATAGGCCGGGCAGGCGGCCTCGCAGCGCCCGCATTGGATACAGGCATCGAAGGAGACGAGGCGGTTCCAGGCGAAATCGCCGATCGCGGCGACGCCGAGTTGAGGACTATCGAGATCGAGGGATTTCAGATCGGCTACCGGTGCCGCCGCCCCGAACCGCGCCGGCCGCGGGTGGACGATCAGGGTCAACGTGCCGGCCACCACATGCTTCAGCGGCCCCCAGGCGACTTGTGTCGCCAGCAGAACCAAGGCGAGAGCGGTGAACATCTGCCCCGGCGGTTGACCATCGGCCGAGCGCGGCAGCCAACCCAGCTCGCCGAACGCGATCAGCGCCGCCGAAAGCGAGAAGAACAGAAGCAGCGCCGGAAGAAATTGAAACCGTCCGCCCGAGAGCCTCGCCGGCCGCCCTGGCCAACGCCGGCTCGCGACCAGCAGGCTGCCGCCGACCATGCCGACCAAGCCGAGAAGCAGCAGCGCGCCAGGCAGGATACCCCGCCAGCCGATCCAGGCCATGAGCAACAGCAGCAGCAAAGTCGCCAAAAGCCCGCCCGCGGTCAGCGCATGCATGAGCCCCGCGAAACGCTCGCGCGAGACCACGTGATGCACGTCATGCAGATATGCCTGGGGCAGGCGGACAATGCCGCCCTGCCAATCGACGTTGGCTGGCCCCCCGCGCGCCCAGCGCCGGACATAGAGCAAGATCGCGGCCGCCAGCAAGAGCAGGGCAAAGAGCAGGCCGAGGGCGAGTATCATCATGGCGGGCTATCTTTGCCGGCGCCGGTGAGCAGAAGCAAGGCGAAGCGGCGTCTTGGACCTAGCCCCGTTGCGGCTTCAGCAGCACGTCGAATTGCGGGTTGATCTCGTCGAAGATGGGCAGTGCGGCGGCACCCAGCGCGGACGTTTCGCGGCCGGCGGCGCCCAGCAGGATGCGGGGCGAGCGGCGAGCTCGCCGGGCGCCAACCGAAGGGGGCAGGGGTTCGAGGCGCTCGAACAGCGCCTTGAGGAGAGGCAGCGGCAAGAACCCGCCGAGCACGATGGCATCGGGGTCGAGCATGGATTCCAGGATGTTCACGGCGCGGCGCATGGGGGGGAGAACCGAACCGATCCAGCGCGAAATCCGGCGATCGTCCTTGGCCAGCAGATCGCTCAGCATCTCGGGCGAGGCGTGGTCGGGGTCGGGGAATTTCAGATACTCATAGGCGGCCCGCAGCGAGAGATAGCGTTCCAGGCAGCCGCGATTGCCGCAGGGGCAGGGGCGGCCCTCCGGCTCCACGATCATATGGCCGATCTCGCCCGCATTATGCGCACTGCCCTTGAAGAGATGGCCGCCGAGGAAAAGCCCGGCGCCCAGACCGGTGCCGATGAAAAGATAGACGAAACTATCGAGACTGCGCGCCACGCCGTGCAGGCGTTCGCCGATGACAGCCGCCGTGGCGTCGTTCTCCACGAACACGGCAAGGCCCGTCAGCCGGCCGAGTTCGGCGGCAAGGGGAAAATCCTGCCAGCCGGGAAGGGCTGTGGGCCCGACGGAGGTGATGCCCTCGACGCCGAAGGGCCCTGGCATGGCAAGGCCGATGCCGAGCAATCGGCTGCGATCGATCCGTGCCGCTTTCAGGAGCTTGGCGATGAGGCGCTGCATGGCGGGCAGGGCTTGGCCGGGCGCGGGCCGGTCGACGGCGATCAAACTGCGCGCGCGGATCTTGCCTGCCAGATCGACCACCACCCCGATGAGTTCGCGATGGTCGAGTTGCAAGCCGATGGAGTAGGCCCCGTCCGGATCGATCGAAAGGGGCGTGGCGGGCTGGCCGCGGCCGGTCTTTCGCCGCGCCGCGGCTTTCAGAATGCCGGCCGTCTCCAGCTCGCTCACGATGTTGGAAATGGTCTGGGAACTGAGGGCCGTCAATCGGGCGATCTCGGCCCGCGAGAGCGCGCCGTTGATCCGCACCGCCTCGATAACCACCCGGCGGTTGTGCGATTTCGCCTGCGCCAGATTGGTGCCGGCGACGGTGGCGGTTCTACCTGGAATCTGGGTCATTTTCGGTCGCCCGGATTATGCACCGGAAATTAAACCTATCAAATTGATTTAATAATTAAACTGTGATCTGCTTAGTGCCGATCCGCCCGCCCCGGCCGGGATATGCTTCCTGCCGGCGAAGCGCCCGGCGGACAGCAATGACAGTGGGAGGAGTGCCATGAACCGTTTCCTGATATGGGCCGTGGGTTTCGGCCTAGCGATGCTGGCCGGGGTCCTGGCCCCGACGGCGGCGTCGGCCGCGGATGTGACGCTGAACGCCTTGTTCATGAAACAGGCGGCCTATAGCGAAGACGACATCCGGGCCATGACGACAGAATTCGAGGCTGCCAATCCGGGCCTGAAGGTCAATCTGGAGTTCGTTCCCTACGAAGCCCTGCACGACAAGATCGTCGCTGCCCAGGGCGCCGGCGCCTCAGGCTATGACGTCGTCCTGTTCGACGTGATCTGGCCGGCGGAATTCGCCAAACACGGTTTTTTGCAGGATGTCACGAGCCGCATCGACGCCGGCCTGAACTCCCAGGTCTTTGACGGCGCCTGGACGACCGTGATCTATGACAACAAGCGCTACGGAATGCCCTGGATTCTCGATACCAAGTACTTGTTCTACAACAAGGACATGTTGCAAAAGGCGGGCATCGCCAATCCGCCGCGCACCTGGGCCGAACTCTCGGCCGACGCCAAGATCATCAAGGACAAGGGCATCGTCAAATCCCCCATCGTGTGGAGTTGGTCCCAGGCCGAGGCGCTGATCTGCGACTACACCACGCTAGTCGATGCCTATCAGGGCAGCTTCTATAACGGGGACAAGCCCAGCTTCGATAGCGGCGGCGCGCTGGACGCCGTCAAATACATGGACCAGAGCCTGAAGGATGGCCTCTCCAACCCCAACTCGCGGGAGTATCTGGAAGAAGACGTGCGCAAGGTCTTCTCCAACGGCGATGCAGCCTTCGCCCTCAACTGGACCTATATGTACGCCATGGCCAACGACCCGAAGGAAAGCAAGGTCGTGGGCAAGGTGGGGATCGTTCCCGCGCCCGGCGTCGAAGGCAAGACGCAGTCTTCTGCCGTCAACGGCTCCATGGGCCTGGGCATCACCGCCAACAGCGGCCATCCCGACGAGGCGTGGAAATACATCACGTTCATCACCTCCCAGCCCGTCCAGAACAAATACGCCAAGCTCAGCCTGCCGATCTGGAAGTCCTCCTACGACGATCCGGCGGTGACCAAGGGTCAAGAAGAGCTGATTGCGGCGGCGAAGCAATCCATCGCGGTCTTATATCCGCGGCCGTCCACAGTGGCCTATCAGGAGCTTTCGGCGATCCTCCAGAAGAGGATCCAGGAAGTTCTCCTGGGCAAGTCCACGCCGGATGCCGCCATGAAGCAGGCGGCCGACGAGGCGGCACGGTTGCACTAAGCGCCCACGGGCATAATGCGTGAGTCACCTCCCGCCTTGAGCCTCTCCCTTACGTCCGCCTCGCCGGTCGTGGGGGAGGGGCCCGGTGGGAGTGACGCGTGCCACTTTCCTTCCGCCCATCCGCTGCATTTCCTATCGAAATAGCCGCTCATGCCTCGGGCCAGCCCTCAACGTCAGGCGTGGTACCTGCTTCTGCCCATGCTGGCGATCATGGCGGTGGTGACCGGCTATCCGCTGCTCAACACCATCCGGCTCTCCTTCACCGATGCCATACTCACGGGCCGCCGAGCCACTCCGAACTGGGTCGGCTGGGACAACTTCCGCTATGTCCTGACCGATCCGAATTTCGGTGACGCCTTCGGCCGGACGCTCTACTTCGCCATCGTGTCGGTGGCGATCGAACTATTGCTGGGCGTGCTGGTGGCCTTGCTGCTGGATCGAGAATTCGTCGGCCGCACAATCGTGCGCGCGCTGTTGGTCCTGCCCTGGGCGCTGCCCACCATCGTCAACGCCATTCTGTGGCGACTGATCTACAACCCCGAGTTCGGCAGCCTGAACGCCTTGCTGAGCCAACTCGGTCTGATCGACAGTTACCGCTCCTGGCTCGGCCATCCGGATTCGGCCATGAACATGGTGATCCTGGCGGATGTCTGGAAAAACTACCCGCTGGTCGCCTTGATCGTGCTGGCGGCGCTGCAGACCATTCCGCGTGAGCTCTACCAGGCGGCGGCCATCGACGGCGCAGGGCCCTGGATGCGGTTCTGGAAAATCACCTTCCCGCATATTCTGGGCCCGCTCACCGTGGCATTGATCCTGCGCATGATCGAGGCCTTCAAGGTTTTCGACATCATCTATGTGATGACCCGCGGCGGGCCAGCGGACTCAACCAAGACTGTCAGCTTCTTCGTCTATCAGGAATCCTTCAGCTATCTGCGCGCGGGCAGCGGTGCCGCCTATGCCTTGGTGGTGGCACTCACCAGTGCGGTCATGATCGCAGCCTATATCACGCTGCTCCGGCGCCGGGAGAGGGTGGGATGAACCGCCGCGCGAAACCCCTGGCGCGGATCCTGACCTATGCCGCAGTGCTGGTGCTGGTGATCGCGACATTGGCGCCGCTGGTCTGGCTGTTCATCATGAGCATCAGCAGCACCAAGGATTTGACCTCGCTGCCGCTTCACTGGCTGCCTGACCAAGCCGACTTCTCCCGATATGCCAAGCTTCTGACCGTGGAGGCCCATTCGGCGGGCGAGGAATTCGTCTACGCCTTGCGCAACAGCCTGATCGCCGCCATCGGTGCCAGCGCCATTGCGCTTGTTGCCGGCATTCCGGCCGCTTACAGCTTCTCGCGATATCCGGGCCGCATGGGGCTGCTCTATACCGTGCTCGGCACCTATATGATGCCGCCGGTCGCCCTGATCCTGCCGCTCTACCTGGTGTTCAGCGCGCTGAACCTGCTGAACAACGTGGCGGCTCTGGTCATCGTCTATTGCACCATCCTGCTGCCTTTCGTCACCTGGCTGCTGAAGTCGAATTTCGATGCGGTGCCGCTGGAGATCGAACAGGCCGCACGCATGGATGGCGCCGGCCTCTTCGGCGTCATCCGCCATGTGATCTTGCCGATCTCCAAGGCCGGCCTCGGCACCGCTGCCTTGTTTGCCGTGCTGCTGGCCTGGGACGAATTCTTCTATGCCCTGCTCTATACCAACGATCTGCGCGCCAAGACCCTGCCGGTGGCCATTGCCGATTTCGCCGCCGGCCGGGCGACGGATTACGCGTTGATCTCAGCCGCCGGCATCCTAACGGCCCTGCCGCCGCTGCTGATCGCCTTCTTCCTGCAGAAATCCTTGATCTCCGGTCTTGCGGCCGGCGGCGTGAAAGGCTGAGGCGATGAACGCAGCGACAACCTCGGCATCCGGCCTGGCGCTCATCGAGGCCGAGATGCGTCGCCAGCATGCCGACGCGCTGGCCTCCTTCGCCGGCGCCGAGCTTTCGGCCGCCCGCATCGCCAAGAGCGCGCGGCTGACCGGCCGCCTGCTGCTGATCGGAATGGGCGCCTCCCATTTCGTCAACCGCGTAGCCGAGCCGGTCTATCGCGCCCTGGGCCTGGACGCCACGGCCATCGTTGCCTCGGAGATTCTGGCCCAGCCGCTGCCCGACCGGCCGCGTAGTGTCATCTTGACCTCCCAATCCGGCGCCTCGGGCGAGATCCTGCAATTACTCGAGCGGCCCGCCGGGCAGGAAGCGCGCTTCGGCCTGACCTTGGGCGGCGATAGCCCACTGGCTCAAGGGCTTCCCTCGCTCATCGGCGTGGGGGGCGTGGAGCGGGGGTTCGCGGCGACCCGCAGCCTGTTGATCTCGCTGGCGCTGCATGCAGCAGTCGCTTCCGCGCTGGGCCAATCCCAAGCCGAGGCGCTGGCCATGCTGCGAACGCCACCGGCGCTTTCGGTGGACGAAGCCTTGGGCCGGTTGGTCGGATGCAAAACGTTCATTTTCACCGGTCGCGGCGAGTTGGCCGGGCTTGCCGAGAGCGGCGCCCTATGCCTCATGGAACTGGCGCGCATTCCCGCATTGGCCCTGGAGGGCGGGCAATTCCGCCACGGCCCGCTGGAAGTTCTCTCCCCCGACGTCGGCGTCATTCTGCTGCGCCCGGCCGGGGCCATGGCAGCCTCGGCCCTGGCGCTGGCGCGAGTTTGCCTCGAGGCTGGGACCCCTCCGATTATCTTCGACGTCAGCGGCGAGGCTGTAGTGCCGGGGGCCCTGACCATTGCCCTGCCGCGCTTGCACGGCCTCGCATCGGCTATCGCCCTGTTGCCCGCGTTGCAGCAATTGCTGATCCGCATCGCGATCGCGCAGGTGGAGCGGGTGGGCGAACCGTTGCGCTCGACCAAGGTCACGGGCGCCGAATGAAGAACGATTCCCCGAAACCCGGCGCACGTGAGACGGCGGCACCGCCGACGATTTTCGTCATCGGCAATGTGAACGTCGATCTCATCATGGGGCCCGTGACGCCCTGGCCGCGGCCGGGGACCGAGAGCATCCTGCCGCAGAGCGAACTGCGGGTCGGGGGTGCGGCCGGCAACACGGCCTTGACCTTACAGTCCATGGGCACCCGATTTCGCCTGATCTGCAACATGGGCGACGATATTTTCGGACGCTGGTTGGCCGATGCCTTCGGCGCCGCCGCGGCGGATTGGCCGAAGGCGGCGACCCATACGACAGTCTCCGTCGGCATTGCCCACCCCAATGGGGAACGCACATTCCTGACCTCGCAGGGACATTTGTCGGTCATGACCTCGGCCGATGCACTTGGCCTGTTGCCGAAGCATGCCGGCAAGGGCGACGTGGCGCTTCTCTGCGGGGGGTTCTTGAGCCCGCGGCTTATCGACTCCTACGAGGATCTGATCGCTGCGTTGGTGGATCGCGGTTTCGAAGTGGCGCTCGATACGGGTTGGCCATCGGGCGGCTGGAGCGAAGGGCAGCGCCGCCGCGTCGCCGGCTGGCTTCGGGCTTGCGATCATGTCCTGCTGAACGAAATCGAAAGCTGTTGTCTTTCCGGCGAGGCCGAGGTTGCCGCTGCCGCCCAATGGATTGCCTCTCGCGCCAAACCTGGTGCCGCGGTGGTCGTCAAGCGCGGTCCGCTGGGGGCGAGCGCCTGGCAGGCCGGCAAGGCCGTCAATGTTTCCGCGCCCACGGTCGAGGTCATCGACACCGTCGGTGCCGGCGACGTCTTCAACGCCGGCTATCTGCAGGCGCGCCTGCTGGGCCACGGCCTGAAGGCCGCCGTCGCCGCGGGTGTGGCCATTGCCTCGGCCGTTATCGCTACATCGCCCCGGCGCTATGCGCCGCCGGTTCCATCCGGCCGGCTTGCCGGCGCCAAGTTGTAGGGAACGGGCCATGGCCGCCGTAACGCTGCGCAAAGTCGCCAAGGCCTATGGGGCGATCAAGGTCATCCACGACGTGGACTTGGCCATTCCCGATCGCGCCTTCGCCGTGCTGGTCGGCCCCTCAGGCTGCGGCAAGTCCACATTGCTTCGCATGATCGCAGGCTTGGAGGATATGAGCGCCGGCGAGGTCGTCATCGCCGGCAAAGTGGTCAACGACCTCTCGCCCGCCGATCGCGACATCGCCATGGTGTTCCAGAGCTATGCCCTCTACCCCCATATGACCGTCGCCGAGAACATGGGTTTCCACCTGCGCCTCACCCGCGTGGCGCGGGAAGAACGCGACAAGCGCGTGGCCAAGGTGGCGGAGAGCCTGGGCCTGACCCCATACCTCAAGCGCTATCCGCGCGAACTTTCCGGCGGCCAGCGCCAGCGCGTAGCCATGGGCCGGGCCATCGTGCGCGAGCCGCAAGTCTTTCTGTTCGACGAGCCTCTCTCCAATCTCGACGCCAATCTGCGAATCCAGATGCGGGCCGAGATCAAGTCGCTGCAGCATCGCCTCAACACGACCACGATCTACGTGACCCACGACCAGATCGAAGCCATGACCCTGGCCGACATCATCGTGGTCATGCGCGAGGGCCGGATCGAACAGATGGGTTCGCCCCTGGAGGTCTACGACCGGCCGCTCAATGCCTTCGTCGCCGGTTTCATCGGCTCGCCACCGATGAATTTGATCGAGGGGGTCCTGGGCAGGTCCTTCGTCGACGCCCAAGGCTTGCGCCTGCCCGTCCCCCCGCCCGCGGTGGGGCGAGAAGGGCAGCGCGTGATCTATGGCGTTCGTCCTGGCGCCCTGGAATTGGCAAAGGGCGGCGATGGCACGATCCCCAGTCGCATCGAGGTCATCGAACCCACCGGCGACGAAATTCTGGTGCATGTGCTCGCCGGCAATACCCGGCTGCATGTGGCCCTCTCCGGCCGGCCGAGTTTAGCCATCGATGAACCGATCAGCCTGAAGCCGAGAACTGGCTCCGTGCATCTCTTCGATGCCGCGAGCGGAATCCGCCTGGAGGCAGTGTAGATCCTTCAATATCCCTTATCCGGAAACTGGCGCCCAGACAAGCTCATGCTTCGACAACCTCGGCATGACGACCTTGCACTTTGGGACGGTTACGCCCGCAGCCTCGCGTTCTCCGGATCCCAGGGGGATTCACCGATGACCTCGGCCTTGTGGCGCTCGCCCAGCAGGATCATTTCGACCTTGGTTCCTGGCTTGGCAAATTCCGGCCGCACATATCCTACGGCCAGACTCTTGCCCAGTGTGTAGGCATAGGCGCCGGAGGTGGCGCGGCCGATCATCTTGTCGCCCACATAGATCGGCTCGTTGCCCCAGGGATCGCTGTCCTTGGTCTGAACGTCGACGGTGACGAAATTATAGGGCAGGCCTTTCTGCTGTTGATGCAGCAGGGGCTCGCGGCCGATGAATTCGCCCTTGTTGAGCTGGACGAAGCGGCCCATGCCTGATTCCAGCGGCGAATATTCGGTCGAGAGATCGACGCGCCAATAGCGATAGCTCTTCTCGATGCGCAGGGAGTCCATGGCCCTGATGCCGAAGGGCGCGATGCCGAATTCCTTGCCCGCTTCCATGATCGCGTCCCAGAGGTGGAGCTGGTAGGCGAGTGAATGGTGGAGTTCCCAGCCCAGCTCGCCCACGAAGTTGACGCGCAGCGCACGCACCGGCGCCAAGCCCACCGTGGTTTCCTGGGCGGTCAGCCAGGGAAAGGCCTCGTTGGAAAGATCAGCATCGGTGATCTTCTTCAGGATATCGCGGGAGCGGGGGCCGGCCACCACCAGCACCCCGCGGTCGATCGTGACATCGCGAACCTGTACCGATCCATCGGCCGGCAGGTTCTTCAAGAAGATGTCGAGATCGTGGCGCTCGGCCGCTGCGGCGCTGATGACATAGAACGACTGTTCGCTCAGCCGCGTGATGGTCCATTCCGAGGCGACGCCGCCCTTGGGCGTGCAGACGTGGCAGAGCTGGATGCGGCCGATCTTCTTGGGCAGGCGATTGGCAACCAGGCGATCGAGGAAGGCTTCGGCACCCGGCCCGGCGATCTCGAATTTCGAGAAGCCCGTCAGGTCGAGCAGCCCGGCGCGCTCGCGCACCGCCTTCACTTCCTGGCGCACGGGCTCGAAGAAATTGGTGCGGCGGAAGCTGTATTTGTCTTTGGGCTCCACGCCCTTGGGCGCGAACCAATTGGCGCGCTCCCAGCCGAACTTCTGCCCGAACACGGCGCCCAATTCTTTCTGGCGCAGATAGCAAGGCGCAGTCTTGGCCGGCCGGCCACCCGGCCGCTCCTCCAGCGGATAGTGGAGAACGAAGACATGCTCGTAGCATTCCTCATTCTTGATTTTGGTGTAGCGCTTGTTGGCGTAATCGCCGAAGCGGCGCGGGTCGACATCCCACATGTCGATGCCGGGCTCGCCCTCCACCATCCATTCCGCGAGCTGCCACCCCGAACCGCCGGCCGCCGTGATGCCGAAG